>Ga0181597_10000063_pt1 | contig 107496 bp, 158 predicted proteins | sample 041ome_5_FD_148647 | JGI IMG/M metagenome (GOLD analysis project Ga0181597, IMG submission 148647) | Coastal salt marsh microbial communities from the Groves Creek Marsh, Skidaway Island, Georgia - 041403US metaG (spades assembly) | ecosystem: Environmental > Aquatic > Marine > Intertidal... | reverse complement strand
GACCAAACCTTTAACACCAAAGAGAGATGAAATTAGAATCCGTTAAAAAAATCGTTGAAGAAATCCTTCCAAAGATTGAGAAGCATTATGGCTTCTCTAAATTCCAAGAATGTACTCCTTATATAGAACTTCACAAAAACATCTACGAAAAGTATAGTGGTGAAGAGGGTGCTGAGGGTGAAGAAGATAAATGTCATGCTGAGTATTGTTCAATGATGAATGAAATTACAATCTACTATCCTCAGATGAAAAGTAGAAAGATGGTTATTCAAACTTTGATTCACGAATACATTCACTACTTACAATCTCCTTCTTGGTTCAAAAGATACTACAATATGGGGCATGATTATGTATCTCACCCATATGAGAAGGAAGCTATTAGTTACGAAAAAGATTATAAACTATTTATTTAAACCTTAAAAGATGATAAAGAAAATTAAATCAAAACTACTTACTTATTTATTTACCGATTGGGTAAAGAATGAAACTGATTTGGAAACAATCCAATTGACTTCACAAATGTTGAAGAATAGAGAGATTCAAATTACTGGTATCAAACCTGTATTAGGGTTCAGAGCTCATCACCAATCTCAAATTCAATAATGTTGAATAGGCAACTTTTACCTGTTGGGAATGACCTTTTTGTTATAAAAAGGAAGTTCAAAATAGAGAACTTTGAAAAAGTTTTAAAACACTTTGGTGCCAAAACAGTTTGTGAGGCATATCATTGTGAAACTGTACTCAAAGGTAGAGATGGATATTTTTACCTTTGTGATAAAGTAGATGATGCAAAAATAATTGAATAAATATTTGGATATATCAGATATTTTTCGTATGTTAGTAAAGTAATTGAGTGGGGATAGAACCCCAAAAGTTAAACCTTAAAATTTAAAATATGACTTATTCACAATTAAATGGAATGACCATCGAAGAGTTACGAAACCTCAACTCTATGGTTGTAGAAACAATCAAATCAAAGAAATCAATATTAGCATTAGAGAAAAAAGATGAACTCTATGTTGGTGCTAATGTAAAAGTAAATCACCCCAAATTAGCTGGTAAACAATTAGTAGTTGAGAAAATCAACCGAACTAAAGCTGTTCTTAAAGTCCTTAATGGGTTTGGTGGTTACACAGTTCCACTTTCAATGATAGAATTAAACGGATAATTATATGAGATACAAAGGATATAAAATAGAACCATCACCATCTGAGAACTTTCCTGAGATGGTTTTGGTTACCAAAGGTAAGAAGATAACTAAAAAGTTTATTACTGAAAAGAAAGCAATTGCATGGATTGAGGCAGTTGCTGCAGAATCTTTGATTGTAAAAGGTTCTAAAAAGGTAAAGAACGAATTGAGTTCTATTGGTTTAATCGCTGAAAATGATTATGCATGGTAAAGTATGACCCAGAAAATCCCTTATCTGATAAAGAGTTAGATGAGTTAGCTGAGAAAGATTTTGAAATGTTCTTAGAGTATTTAGATGGAAAAACTGCATATCTAAAAAAATTCACAAAACCATTAGATGCATATCACCTTAAAAGGTTCGCATCTCAAGCTAAGAAAGATTCAACTGGTGAATCTCTAACTACCGAAGAAATCAAAGAACTTCAAAAGTTAGGTGAGAAAAATGAAGCTGAATCATTTGATGAAGAGAAACATAAAGAGTGGATTGATAAGAAACACCATATGTTAAAGAGTGGTAGTTTGGGTGTGAAGAATATAAAGACCCACAGGTCTCAATGGTTTGATTAATATGGCGAGTTGGAAATATAGAGAAATGGGTAGTAGGAATAAAAAGACTGGTAAGTTATCCTACTATGATGTAACAGTTACTGATTGGAAAATATCAGATTGTGAATGTAAGGCAAGGGAGTTTCGTAGACATACACCTTGTAAACATATGAAAAGATTAAACGAAAAATTAACACATTTAGCAATATAAATTATGGGAGTAGATATTTCGGGTAAAAACCCAATTATTCGTTCACCAAAGCACGATTATCCAAATTGGAATGAGATGACTCAAGCAGAAAAAGATGCTTGGTTTGAGATGGATGAAAAGTGGCACAATGAAAATCCTGGTGATTACTTTAGAAGTAATTGGTGGGGATGGAGACCTATCGTAATGATGTGTGGGTTCGCCAATGATGATAAAGAGTTGGGATTTGATTTAGAGTATTGGGGTTCAAACGATGGAGCTGGTTTAGATAATCAAGAGGATTGTAACAAACTTGCTGATGCATTGGAAGAGATTATTACCACTCAAACTGAATTAGAAGAGGATGTAGATACTATTTACCTCAACTTAGGAAGTTGGACAAGTATGGATGGAAAATTCTTAGGTGAAGAAATTAGTGAAGAACTAAACGAACAATATCCTTATGGTTCAATTCTATATGGTAGTGTTGTAATGGAAAATGGAACTTTAGCACAACCATCTCACTCAGCACCATTAAGACATGTTAATAAGTTTATCTCATTCCTTCGAGAGTGTGGTGGATTTGAAATTTGGTAACAACATAGTCCCATAGTTTAACGGATAGAACTTCAGATTTCGGCTCTGACGGTGAGGGTTCGAATCCTTCTGGGACTACAAAAACAATTTATGAATGGATAGAGTATTAGTTTTGAATTCAGATTATACTCCACTAAATGTTACCGATACTCGTAGAGGTTTTATTTTAGTGATGAAGGGGAAAGCTGAAATTGTTAAAGAAGATGTAAATAAGATTGTAACTACTATTGGTGAGTTTGTAAAACCACTTATCATTAGGTTAGTTAACTATGTTCGTTTTAGAAGAAACGCAATCAAAGTTGGTAGGCGAAGAGTAATGAAACGAGATGGTTATCAATGTGGATATTGTGGTTCTAAAAAGAATTTAACTATTGACCACATTATACCAAAATGTAAAGGTGGTGATAATAGTTGGGGTAATTTGGTTACCTGTTGTAATAAATGTAACAACTTAAAGGATGATAAGACACCTGAAGAGGTTGGATTAAAATTAAAAACTAAACCATACGAACCAACTATATTCTCAGCAGTTATTTCTGAAGAGGTTGAAGTGATTTGGACAAACTTTAAAGATAATTTGTTTAATTAAAATATATTTCGTATATTTGTAAAGTTTAAGATAAAACTAAATGAGTGAACTATTAGAAAGTTATAATGTATTGAAGGGTACTTTGTTAAGAACTCTTATTTATACTATTGGACACTTTATTATTGCAGCAAGTTGTGTAATGTATTTCACAGGTGCTGATTTTATGACAAGTATGACTGATGCTATTGTTGAACCTATTCTCAATGGTGTTTGGTACTTTGTTTTAGATAGAGTTTGGATTGATAAAAAATTAGAAACCTTTAACACCAAAGAGAGATGAATTGGCTAAAACGATTGTTTACTAAATCACAAATCAAAGAGGTGTCTTTCCATACGGGAACTGATGGAATGAAGAAACATAGTGAGTTTATAGATTGGGTAAATGAAAGTGGTACTGAAATAATCAATTCATACATTACCTACCATAGGTATGAGCCACATCAGCCAGAGTACATAAATTATGTGGTTAAAATTAAGAAGTAATGGGTAAATACTTAAAGCAAGGATTTGTAAGAGCGTTGGAATGGAAACTCAACAGAGAAGAAATCTCCTACTCAAAATGGGTTGACCTAATTGAAGAGGAGTGTATTAAGAACTACAAAGAAGAAACCTTTAACACCAAAGAGAGATGAAAGCAACTTTAACTTTTGATTTACCGGAAGATTCACATGAGTTCGATATGGCAACCCAAGGTGCATCAATGCATTCCGTATTGTGGGAAATGGACCAATGGTTGAGAGCACAATACAAATATATGCCCGATACTGAATATAGTAAGGACAAATATGAAACCTATGAAAAGTGTAGAGAACATCTACGAGAGTTGATGTTTGAGAATGGAGTAAAGTTTGATTGATGAAAATCATTATAGTCAGTAATTCTAGAAGTGGTTCAACAAACTTAATGAAGAGTATAGCATCTGCTAATAACTTAACATATATTTTTGAACCATATTATAAAACTAAAGTTACTGATGTGCCGATTGGTGATAATGTAGTTATAAAAACTTTGATAAATCACATGCACATTGATGAATATAAAAAACTTATACCTAACTTTGATAAAGTTATCTTTTTAAGTAGAATGGATGAATTAGCTATGGCTGAATCCTTAGTTAGTTCTATGGATTTGGGTAAAAAATGGAATTATGATAGAAAATTCAAAGCTTGGGAACTTCCATATGAATATAAAAATACCGATATGGAAAGAATTGAGAAAGCTAGACAATTTTATGTTCTTACAAAATTTTATGGGGAGGGGGGTGCAGAATCATTTGATACCAAAGTAGATTATTATGAAGATATATATCTCAATAATATGGGTTTACATGATAAAACAATAAAATTAGATAAAAAGTATTTATCACCTGAATTAAGATTGCGAAAAAATATTTAAAGAAATTTGGAATTTAACAAATTATTTCGTATATTAGTACTCTAATAAGGAACAAAAGTTCATTGACATAGTTAGTATAGAATGCCAGAGTGATGAAATTGGTAGACATGAGGGACTTAAAATCCCTTGAACAGTAATGTTCGTGCCGGTTCGAGTCCGGCCTCTGGTACAAAAGGAGAGGGGAGAATGAGGGCCTTTGATGGTTTGTACCCCCATCGTATGAGTTCTGATTCACATAGGGTAGCAATAGAGGAACACACAATAAAACTCATACCTAAAGGTTCGGCTACGAAGAGTAGGTAGCCCCTCTCCAACATATTGAATGCACCCATAGCTCAGCTGGATAGAGCATCTGCCTTCTAAGCAGACGGTCAAAGGTTCGAATCCTTTTGGGTGTACAGAGTGTAAGTTACTCAAAAAACTGAAAGTAAAATGTGTAGTGAGAAAAAGGAGATAGGCGGCTCCAGAAAATGGAGGTAGCACTACACAACGAAAAAGAAGGTTGAGGTAAAAGTAAACTCCTTGTAGTCTGCAGCTACTATAAGGTTTGGCCGTAACTGAGTTCCCGAAAGGGAGAAAAAATGATAGACGTATCATCTCATAAGGGTAGCTTCCTTCTTTTTCACTTTATTTAGAGGAGTGGCAGAGCGGTTTAATGCACCAGTCTTGAAAACTGGAGATGTGAAAGCATCCGCTGGTTCGAATCCAGTCTCCTCTGCAAAACTATCGTTCTTTGAAATATTAACATTAAAATTAAAAATTATGGAAACACTTGATATTATTTTAGGTGCAGTCCTGTCGGTTGGTATATTCCTTTTGGGGTATTCGGCAGCGGGTGTATTTACAGGTAAAAAGAGAATTGATGATTTGGAAAAATACATTGATTCAACTGATATGAGAATATCAGAATTTGAAAAGGACAATTCTTATAGGATTGACCAAGAAGTTAATAATCTAAATGATTATATAAAGGATACTGAAAGAGATTTACAAGCTCAATTAGATTCCAGATTAGATAAATTAGAAAATAAGTTTAAGAATCAGATTGCCTCTGGTGTTGCTGTCAAAGAAGCATTAGAAGAAATTCAGATTCTTAAAAATAAATTAAACGAGTTCATTAGAACTTATCAAAATCAATAAATAAACAATAAAGAACGATAGTTTGCCTTTGTAGCTTAGTTGGTAAAGCAATTGATTTGTAATCAATAGAGCGTGGGTTCGAGTCCCTCCAAAGGCTCAATTATAGAATAGAGGAAGCGTAGTATTGGAAAGTGGGAGAACACTGTCGCAAGGGTACACACTAAGCACAAATCTCTAATGGTGTGTGAAGGCACGAGACCGAGATTCCTGATAAACCAATACCTATTCTATATTTGGTGGAGTACCCAAGTGGTAAGGGAATGGATTGCAAATCCACTATTCGGTAGTTCGATTCTACCCTCCACCTCTAAATACGGACTTATAGCTCAGTTGGTTAGAGCACCTCACTCATAATGAGATGGTCGTGGGTTCGAGTCCCTCTAGGTCCACCGATGGAAACATCAAAAAAAATTTGTATAATTAAAAAATATTTCGTATATTTGTATTTATTAATTGAGAAATGGCAAAGAAGGGGAGATATAAAGAAAAACTCGATTGGGATGATATGAGTTATGGTGAGGCATCTCACCATATTGGTAAGAAAACTACCGAAAAAGTTCATAAATCCAAAAAAGATTATAGAAGAAAACCAAAACATAAGAATAGGGATACCTTTGATGATTGGCATTCAGATTCTAACTTGTAAAAGTTCATTGAAATACTAAAACTCTGAATTCAGAGTATAAACTACTGACGAAAAAACCACGTGTAATGAAATCGGCTATACATTTTATGTGCAGCGAGTGATTCTACCGATACAAGTGTAGGAGTGAATCGTGTGAAGTAAAAACAATGGTCGTCAGTATTTGCATGGGGTGTTCGTTCAGGGGTAGGACGGTTTCCTCCGAAGAAACCAAGGCGGGTTCGAGTCCCGCACACTCCACCGAAAGGTGGGAGGTGTAAATTGATTGAAGATGAAGCGAGCCAATATATTTACACCAAACCCTTTTTAAGGGGAATTAGCTCAGCTGGCTAGAGCGCTACGCTTGCACCGTAGAGGTCATCGGTTCGACTCCGATATTCTCCACAAAAAATGGCCCGTTCATCTAGCGGTTAGGATGCCACCCTTTCACGGTGGTCACTCGGGTTCGAGTCCCGGACGGGCTACTAATTTTAAAAAACACATTAAAATTGTAAAAATAATTCACTTTTTATTTGGATTTCTCATTTATTTTTCGTATGTTAGTACTGTAATTGATGAGAAACCCTAAATAAAACAAAAATGATAAAAGAAAAACCAAAAACTAACGGAATCACTATTGATTTGACTGGACCACAAGGTAACGCTTTTTACCTTTTAGGAACTGCTAAGAATCTTGCTAATCAACTTGGATTAAACGGAGTTGAGATTATGGAAGAGATGAAAAGTAGTGATTATGAAAATCTTATTCAGACTTTCGATAAGTACTTCGGTAGTTTTGTAACTTTATATAAATAAAAAATTATGATGGGATATGTTGCTTATGGGATAACTACAATCTTTTTTGGATGGGTAGGTTATGAGTTAGCTAGTTTGTTAATCGGAAGTCTTAAAGATAAGAAAAATGGGAAGGGTTAAGGAACTATTGTACGATGGACCCGATGGGTTCAACGATTGGAAAACTGGAGATGATTGGATGCCTAACCACGAATGGTTTTTTAATCCTGATTTGAGGTATGATATGGAATATAAGGAATGGGAAAACTCAGAAGGGTATGTAGCATTTGTGAATGATGAGATTGATATCACCAAACCAAAACATAGTGATGGTGATTTAGTAGATTCATTACAATATGCAGCAAAATCTATTATCATTGAACCTGAAGAGGTTGGAAAGGAAGTTTATAATAGACTTCTTTTTGAAAAAATATTCGAATATCTAAATAAATCAAATGAGTAAAAAGAAAAGAGAAGAAGTAATAAGAAATCTTACACACACAATTGAAACCGAATCAGCTAGACGTGATGGTAATATGGAATTGGTTGCTAAACTTAAAGGTGTATTAGAATCAGTAGAAAATGGTACATACGTTAGTAGGTTACGGAAGAAAAAAAAATAGTAAATGGAATTTTACGCTAGTTGGGATAATATTTCTACAAATAATCCCTGGAGTAGACCTTCACTTTATGCCTTAATTAATATTTGGAAAGAACTAAATTCCAAATATAATTTAGAAAATTATGAAGTTTATTTAGCTGGTGGATTTGCTGAGTATTTACATAACCCCAATCTACCTCTTACTTGGGATATGGATATATGTTTTGTAAATGATAACCCTAACTACTCTGAGATTAAATCTATTTTAGATGATATACTAAAAATGAGTTTTAAATATGAATCATTGGTTGATGCTAAATGTGTAAATAAAGATACTTGGAATTACTTTGAATATTTACACAGCGGTGAGGCCCCATCAAAGGATTGGTGGGTGGGTAAAAATAGTATATCTTATTTTAATTGGACTAAATTTACAAAGATAATAGATGGTGTAGTTGAAATAGACAATGATTTAACTAAAACTCACACTTATATAAAAGAAGTATATGATGGTTTGTATAAAGTAGAGGGATGTTGGGAAGAGCTAGAAAAAAAAGTTTTAGATAAGATTAACTCTAACATTTACAAAGGAGTTAATGTAAATCTAAAAACAACAAATTTTAATTTTGTAACTTAATATGAGAAATTTAATTTATGGTGTACTATTGTTTACATTAGCCCAATCAATTATATGGATTCAAACCAATGGACAATTTGTTTGGCCTTGGTTTAAAAAGAATCCATTTTTAGTATCATTAGCTGGTGGAACTTTGATATCATATGTTTTCATTAAAGGAACATGGTTAGTTGCAGAACACTTTGATGGACAACTTTGGCCTGGTAGATTTATAGGACAAGCAACTGGTATCCTAATATTTGCATGGATGACTTGGTTTTTTCTGAATGAAGGTATTACATCTAAAACGATGGTATCTTTGATTCTTGCAGCAATTCTAATAGGAATACAAATCTTTTGGAAATGAAAGAAATAGATTTACATGGATTAACACACGATGAAGCTTTGATAAAAGCTGAGGATTTTGTTTTGTTACAATCACAAGATAGGATATTCCAATGTAGAATCATTACAGGTAACTCAAATAGGTTATCTAAGAAGGTAGTAGAGATGTTAGAATCACATGAGTTTAATTGGTATATTCCAAGTTGGAATGTAGGTGAAATAATAGTTACTCATTAATTTGGATAATTAAAATATTTTTTGTATATTTGTAAAATTATGATGATAAACGGAGATAAAAAGATTGTAGGGTTTACCGCTGGGAATTTTGATATTATTCATCCTGGTTATGTGTACACCTTTCAAACTGCTAAGAAACATTGTGATTATTTTATGGTGTTTCTTCAGAATGACCCTTCATTAGATAGGGCAAACAAATACAGTCCAGTAGTACCAAGAGCTGAAAGGTATAACACATTAATGGAAATGGAATCAGTTGATGCAGTTTATTGTTATCAAACTGAGGAAGAATTATATGGATTAATTCAATTCTTTAAACCAGATGTTAGAATTTTGGGTGAAGATTACATTGGTAAACGATTTACTGGTGATGATTTACCACCTAAAATTATCTATACTTCAAGAGCACATGGTTGGAGTACAACTAAGTTGAAAAACGATATTTGTATTCAAACTTTAAAAGATAACAAAGAGTTGTTACTTACACAACCTGATTTGTTAAATGAAATCAAACAACTAAAATACGATGGAGATGAGTAGAGAAACTTGTATTACTTGTAAAAAAGAAACACCATATCATATCAGTACTGATATTGAATATCGTTCTCATTATGTAGAAGGAGCAGGACAACTTTGTAAAGAATGTTGGAATGATTACTTCGAAGATGATGATAAAGTATTAATGATTGCTGAAAAAATCATTAAAGATACTCCAAATGATATGGAGTTAGGTAAAAAAGTTAGACAATTATATTGGAAATTAATTAAATAAGTTATGGGATTAAAACAAAAATTATTAGATGTAATTAAATCAGGTTATCCTGATTTTGACCAAGAAAAAGATGGATTTGAAATTGAATTTGAAGGTGGAGGTGATTCTTTCGGTTCTTTTTATTCAATAGATTTATTCAGAAATGAAGATTATTCATTCAAACATGAAGGTGATTTGAATTTAGATGAACATTATGACCTATTGTTTGAAATCTTAGATGCATCTGATGTTGGTTACAATTGGAATAATGCTGGTACTACTGGTAAATTTCAGTATAACTACGATGATGGTGAACAACGATTAGATGTTGAAACCTGTGTATCTGATGAATACTTTGGTGAAGTAGAATAATATGGCAAATCCATTAAAACATTCTCAATCATCTGTTAGATTGTGGGGAGGTACTGAAGAAGATTATCTTCCTCTCCACAATAAAATGGATTGTAGTAAGAAATACTTTTCAGATAATAGACATAGAGCATTGACTCACAATATGTTTTTTATCTTTGAGGTAATGATTCCTATCTTTGGTGAATATATTACTAACTCAGATGGTAAAGTAGTATCAGTTAAGGATATCTGCGAATATCATATCTTAGAGGATTATGGTAAAAGATTCATTCCAAATGTATCTGATTTTTTGGATGAGATGGAAATCAAAAGTTGGATGGCTAATGGAATTGGTGAAGGACCTTCTTCACAAAAGAAAAAGAAACTAACATCAGAAAGAGTAAAACGAATAGTACAAATTGACTAATATGAATAAATTAACGTATCTTATAACCGAAAATGGTGAAACTTATTCAATGGAATTTATCACCGATAGAACCGCAAGTTGGACTGAATCTCAGTATATGAGAAATCGTTCCAATATTCAAATGAATTTGATTGGTGAAGAACCAACGGATGAAACCGAACCAACATCATATAAATTAGATTAAAATGGCAAATGATATTGAAAATTACATTGTAATTGAGAACTCAAATGAAGAAGTTCAAAAGGAAGTTCAGCGAATATTCCAAACCGAAGAAGGTCAATGGGAAGTTCATTCAGAAGATTTAGCAAAGAGAGTATTTGGTGAGGATGCTCCCGAAGAATACGATAGAACTTGGTATTGTGATACTCTTGGTGCTAAGTGGTTGTATGGTTCTATTGAAGATGATTCTGAGGAAGAACAAACCGTCCGAATCACTTCAGCATGGGACCCGGTTAATGGTTGGATTGAACGATTCGCTGAGAACCTACAAAAAATCAAAGAGGATGTTGTAGTTCACAATACCTTTGAAGATGAGGGATACAACTTTGCTGGTGTTTACTTTGTAGCAAAATATTACGATGATTGTGAGTGGGTAGATATGGATGAGTATGAAGTAGATAAAATTTGGGAAGATGATGATGTTAGAGAAGAATATCATAACGAACTTTACCAAATTCTACAAGACCACAAAGGGGCATACCAAAATACTTTGGAAGATGTAAAGGAAAATCCTGAGGATTATCAATAAAACTATATATTTATGGTAAATATACATTCAACTATGAACATTAAAGAAAAACTTGCTAAGAAAATCTTAGAGACAAAATTGAATAAAGCAACTAAACACGCTAAATCTTATATTCAAAAGTTACAACTAGAATTGGATGATTTAATCAATAAAGGAAAAGGCAATGAATAAAATAGTTTTAGGATATCTATCTGATGGTAATTTTTGGAGAGGTAGGCTGTATGAGGGTGATTTAAGTAATGATAGAAATTCATTGGAATATAGAAACCCAGACAAACTATCCGATTGGTTAGAAATAAAATGTGGAGGTGGCAAGGGTAATACATATAATCCAGATATTCCAAATATCTATGATGCTGATAGATTGGAAGTTATCAAAACAACATTAGAAAGTAGATTGGGATGTGTAGTTGAATATCACCAAACTGCATCCATCAATGATTATTGGGGAGCTAACTCAGAAGAGGATAGAAAAAAAGCAGGTACTATTCCTTATTAATAGAATATTTTAGGGTTAAATTTTTTTGAAAAAAGTTGGGAAAACATTTGGATTTCTCAACTTTTTTTCGTATGTTAGTACTGTAATTGAGAGATAACCTAAAAGTATTGATATGAATTATTTGATTGACCCCACTTCCCTTCTTTTCAACTCTCACCGAATTGAGGGATTCACCAAAATGATTGGTGATTTAAAAATTCATCAATGGGATTTATTGGATATCGCACAAGAAGTTGCTGAAGAGTGGACCGAAGATTGGCCTGAAGATGAAGGATTCGGTTCTTCAGATATGACCTATATGATTAAGAACTTTATTGATAATGTAATTTGGAAATTCGCTAGTGGTAAGTTGGAAACCAAATTTACTCCTTCACTTTCAATAGTGGAGTATTCAGAAGCTGAACACCACAATATGGTTCAACGAATGGAAAGTGTAATTTAAACCCTAAAAGATATGTTAAACGGAAAGATTGATTTTCTAACCCTAAGTAAAGTTGAGAAAGAGTTCGGTAACTTTGAAATCGGACAAGTTCATGGTGGTGGTAATCCCATTTACCTACGATTCGGATATTGGAATCGAGTTGATGTTGTGAAACTCAACGAAATCTTAGGTTATCATGCTACCGCAATCGAAGATGATTGGTACGATGATGATTGTGGTTGGAAATATTCATATAAACTAAACTAAGGAGGTACTTTTGAATAAGAAAGAATTCAAACTTTCAATCCGAACTTTGAACACTATGGCTAAACAAGGTATTGGTCATAGTTCTCTTAAAGAGGTAGTAAAAAATCTTCAAAAAAAATCAAAAAAAAGTAAGAAATAATTTGGAATTCTCAGGAATATTTCGTATGTTAGTACTGTAATTGAGAATAAAACCTAATACTATGAAAAATTATCAAATCGTTTTAACAACCATCATTTCCTTCTTTATCGCTTATTCGGTATTGTTTGGAATCGCACAAGAATATGTTCACTTTGCTGGTGAACTGAATGAGATGGCTGTATTTATCCTTGCTTCAACAATGGGATTCATGTCGTTGTTTGCTTGGAATTGGAAAGGATTGTGGAATTGGTTAATTAAATAATATGGCATATTCAAAATCATTATACGAAGCAATCCACAAAGGTACTTTGGTAAAATACCTAATGAGTAGAGATAGAGAGATAAAAAAACTTAAAAAAGAGATAGAAACCCTTAAAAACGGAAGTTATGAAAGCTAATTTATTAGTACATTGTCAGTATTACGAAAACTATAATGTGGATTCCAATGGATTTGGTGAAGTTCCATATTGGAAACCTAAAGGTGGACACACCTTTACAATGCCTGTTGATTCAGACACGGTATTTTATGCGGATGAGGATAAACTCATTCAAGCCATCAAAAATTTGGTGGAATCTCAGAATTCGATTGCTGCGAAGTTCGAATATATCGAACATGAGTTGGTAACTTCTGAACCTACTTTGGTTGAAGGTTTGGAAACGGAGTTGGAAAAACTTTATAAAGAGGTTGCCTAAATTAGGTTTTCTCAAATAAATTTCGTATATTTGTATTATGGAAAAAGTTATTAAAGATGGTAAAGTGGGTGTATTGATTTCACCTGGTTTTGGAGCAGGATTCTACACTTGGGGTTACCCCGAAGAAGCAATCTTTGACCCAACTTTGATTGAGTTGGTAGAAAACGAAAAGTGGCAGGAAGCCATTGATTATTGTGAAAAGACTTGGACCGATGGTTACTCTGGTGGTGTTCAAGATTTAAGAGTGGCTTGGATTGATGAGGGTACAAAGTTCATCATTGAAGAGTACGATGGTGCTGAATCTTTCCTATTTAAAGAAGATATTGATTGGGTAACAGCATAAAGTTATGAGTGGAAAAGTAAGTGGATATACCGAAAAAATCTTCACCCAAGATGAGGTGAAAGATATTCTAAAAGAAATCATTGATATGGTAGATGATTTGGGATGGGAACATCAAAGAATGAGTACCAGCGGACAAGAAACCTACGAAAAGTTGTATGATTACTTAGAAAATCTATGAAAACCTCAGTTCACTATCCATTAGATAAAGAACAAGCCAAACTTCTAAAACAATTGGATGTTTGGTTAATGGATAATATGTTAACACAGGGTAGTGAAGCAGAAAATATGGTGATGCAATTAAGAGAAAGAATCACCAAAATTGAAGATAAAGGTTACTATGATACAGGCGAAAAAGAACTCTTAAATGAGTTAAGGTATCAGTATTTGGAGGACTTAAAAAGTAAATCTGAATAACCTTATATTTATAGAAACCGAATTGTTTTGTAAATCGGTTTTGTTGTTTAACTAAAGGGAAACCTATGAGAAAACACATTATTTTTGGAATATTGATAGTTGTAGCTCTACTATCCTTTGGAATGAGTGATTCTAAAGACAAAGAGCTAAACCTTCCAACGATTGAACAAATGGAAGAAGAACGAAAACTGAAAGAAATTGCTATCCAAGATAGTATCAATCAGTACCACAAAGATGAATTAGATAGATACTTAGATGCTATCGGATTTAGAGAAAGTGGAAATAGATATAATGTAACCAATACATTTGGTTATATGGGTAAGTACCAATTTGGTAAATCTACCTTAAAAGGCTTAGGATACAATGTAAGTAGAAATGAGTTTCTAAACAATCCAGACCTACAAGAAGAAGCAATGTTATCTTTATTAAACCATAATAAAGAGAAACTACAAACATATATTGACATTTACGATGGTAAAACGATAAATGGAATATATATTACTGAGAGTGGTATTCTCGCAGCTGCCCATTTAGGAGGACAAGGTTCTGTACGAAGATACTTTAAGAATGGAAAAGTTTTTAAAGATGGGAACGGAACTAAAATTACATCTTATATGAACCAGTTTAGTGGATATGACATTAATTTAAATTAATAAAGGATATGAGAAAATCGTTATGGATAGGGTTAGGCCTATTTTTTGTAGGTTGTGCCTACATCGGAGTACTTCTTCCTGGAGTACCAACCACATTTTTTGTGATACTAGCTGCATGGGCATTTAGTAAATCTTCTGAGAAATTTAATAGGTGGTTACACGAACATCCTTTGTTCGGAAAGTATCTTACCAATTGGGAAACCAAAAAAATCTATCCAAATAGAGGTAGATGGGCTATGGTGGGTGTTATGTGTATTTCATTAATTTCAATGTATTTTACAGTTCCACTTAGAGTTGTAGGATATGCAGGAATTACATTTATACTAATTATTATTTGGGCATTTAGATATCCTGGTTCAGTTGAGGAGTATGATAAAAGAGTAAAAGAGGGTAAAAAAATCGGTTGGTTCAAATAGATTGTGAAAAAGGTTACATTAGAACATACTGATATTCCTATAAAATACCCATCAATTGATTATTTTATTGATAAACTTAAAAGTGGTCAACCATATCACTTTTTAAGATTTAATCATGGTATTATTGATTCTTTTGTTGACGCGTATGATAATTATGATATTCTTAAAAAAGATATAGAATCTAAAAAATATGATACAATATCTCAAACGATATATGATGGGTATAAGAATTCACAATGGGGATTTAATTATTACAATTTACAATCAGAGACTACGATTGATAAAATCAAATCTTTTGTAAAGATATTTTTTGAACTCAAATTATACATACCTAAATTGGAAGTTGGTATATCAAGTGGTGTTGGGATGGGTTATATATTTGGAACATATGCACCCGATTATCCAATTCAGATAAACAGAAATAAAGTTATTAAAGATATTGTAACTATAACAAATGGTGATTATTTCCATTCTGGTATTTTCAGGCATTTTTCAGTTATGGGTGATATGTTTAAATTCTTTGAAGTTGCCAATCAATTAAACTATGGTGTAATTGTAATAGGACCTAATTATTTGAGATTACTAAAATCCAAATATAACATTCAAAATTTCAATATGATTTCTATACCAACCAAAGGTGCTGTTGATTTTATGGATGAATATATTTCAGATATTAAAAATGCTATTAACCAAAATCAACATAACATATTACTTACATCGGTTGGAACTATAAGTTCTTGTTATATAGCTGATAAGTTAAAAGATGAAAATATCATTGGTATTGATATTGGTAGAAGTTTAGATTGGGATATCAGAGAACATCAAAGTAAAGAACCTACAATGCCAAAAGGTGATTGTTGGATTTCACCTGCGGGTCGTGGAGATGTTTCTCAACAATATAAAAACTATATAAATGGTTTAAGAAATGGGTAAGGGAGTTTATAAAATTACTGAAGAATTTGAAGATAAATTGGCTCATTATACTGGAGCTAGATTTGCAGTAACGGTAGATAATATGAGTAACGCTCTATTTCTAGCGTTATATTATGAACACAATGTAATGAATAGAACTGAAGATATTCTTACGATACCAAGTCGTACATATCCATCAGTACCTTGTGAAATCATTCATGCAGGTCTTAAAGTGAACTTTCGTAAAGTTAAAGGAAAGACTATCAAAGGAGCATACCAATTAGAGGGTTCTAATGTATGGGATTCAGCTCTAACTTTTACAGCTGATATGTACAAACCAAATACACATATGTGTGTTTCGTTTACAGGTCCTTACAAACATTTTAAACTTTCAAAAGGTGGTGCGATTCTAACCGATGATTATGATGCATATCTTTGGTTCAAAAGAGCTAGATATAGTGGAAGAAGAGAATGTTCATATCACGAAGATAACTTTGATATGTTAGGGTGGAATTTTTATATGATGCCCGAACTTGCCGCCAGGGGATTGTTACTTATGGGACAATTCTATGAAGGTGGTAAGAAAAAGGTTAACGATGATTTAGAATTATCGTATCCTGATTTAAGTAAATTTGAAATATATAAACAATAAATATATAGTTAGATTTATCAATGAACTTCAAAAAAACCAAAGAACAATTAACGATAAAGAAATCAGCAAGAATATTTGCCGAAACTTATATTAAACCAAACGCTTATTATTGGGATAATAATGAAATCTTTCCAAAGGAGTTACTACATAATGCTGGTGAGTTGGGGTTTATGGGTATTTTAATTCCAAAAGAATATGGTGGATTGGGATTGGGGTATATTGAATATGCTGATGTAATAGAAGAGATATCCAAAGTAGACCCATCTATTGGATTATCCATAGCAGCTCATAATTCATTACCATCACAACATATTTACAAATTTGGTACAAAAGAACAAAAAGAAAAGTGGTTACCAAAACTAGCTTCTGGTAAGTGGATTGGTAGTTGGGGATTGACTGAAGAAAATACTGGTTCTGATGCTGGAAATATGGATTGTGTAGCTGTAAAGGATGGAGATGGTTGGCTGATAAATGGTGTAAAGAAATTTATTACACATGGTAAATCATCCGATATTACAGTGGTAGTTGTGAGAACTGGTGATAGAGGAGATTCGCATGGAATGACTGCATTTGTGGTTGAAAGAGGAATTAGAGGGTTTTCCTCAGGTAAAGTAGAAACAAAAATGGGAATGAGAGCATCTGAAACTGCTGAAATGGTATTTAAAGATTGTTGGATTTCTGATGAAAATAGATTGGGAGAAATCGGTGAGGGGTTTATCCAATCAATGAAAATATTAGATGGTGGTAGAATATCAATAGCTGCACTATCTTTGGGGATAGCTAAAGGGGCTTATGAATGTGCTTTAAATTACTCAAATAAAAGAGTACAATTTGGTAAACCAATTAGTTCATTCCAATCCGTTGGATTTAAATTAGCTGATATGGCTACCGAAATAGAAGCATCGGAATTACTGATTCAGAAAGCATCTATTGAAAAGAGCACTAAGTTATCAGCTATGTGTAAGATGTATGCATCTGAAGTTTGTGTTAAGATAACTAATGAAGCTATGCAGATTTTGGGTGGATATGGATTTGTAAAAGGTGAATATCCAGTAGAAAGGTTTTTAAGAGATTCCAAACTATGTACAATCGGTGAAGGAACTACTGAAATTCAAAAATTAGTAATTTTTAGAAAAATAAACAATGAAAGTAGGAAAGTATAATATAATCGCAGATGATGTAATTATCGAAGATGGTGTTGAAATTGGAAACTTCAATATCATAGGAGCTGGAACTATAATCCGAAAGGGAACTGTAGTTGGTAACTATTGTGAAATAGGTGAAAATAATGATATCGGTGAAAACTCGATTGTTCAAGGTAGAGTTAGAACTGCTAGTGGGTGTATTATAGAAAAAAATGTAACTATAAAATATGGTACAATTCTAACTTCAGATGTACTACTAAAAGAAGGATGTTTTTTAGGTCCTCATACTATTACATTGGGTTCAACACATGAAAGGATAACCAAACATGGAACTGTAATCGGTAAAAATACCTACATTGGAGCTGGTTCGAAAATAGCTGCTGATACTAAAATCGGTGATGATATTGTAGTTGGTGCTTTGGGATTTGTAAATAAAGATATAAATGAAAAGGGAATATATGTAGGATTGCCCGTTAAAAAAATAAAATAATGTTATCAATTCTTCCAAATGCTGGTTTTGGTTCTACAACCTATTATGATGGTGATGATGTAAATCACCTATCTCACTTAAAAAATTGTAAGTTAATATGTAAAAAAAGATTCAATATTGATGAATCGGTTGAGCAAATAGTTGTAGAGGACCCTCAGCTACATTTTTACAAATTATCAAATAAAGTATCAAATACTTACATTTTTAATGAAAATGAAGGGTATAGTAAGGGTAAAAATTGTGATATTCATAATACTGCTACAATTGGAGTGGGAGTAGAAATTGGTGATAATGTAACTATTGGACCAAATGTTGTAATTTATTCTCATACTAAAATTGGTGATAATGTAACAATAGATTCCAATTGTACAATTGGAACTGAAGGAATGATGTGGGTGTGGGATAATAATAAAAAAGTATATCTCAGACAGTTAGGTGGAGTTTTAATTGAAAATAATGTTAGGATTTGTAGTAATTGTGTTATAGTTAGAGGTTCAGCTAATGAACTTACGATTATTAGAGAGGGTTCTAACTTAGCGCCAGGATGTTGTATTGGGCATGGAACTGAAATAGGTGAGTATGTACATTTCGCTAACAATATATCAACTGGTGGTTCAACAAAAATTGCTGGTTATAACTTTGTAGGAAGTGGTGTAGTTTTTAGAGCTGGTGTTAACGTTACTTCAAATGATGTAATTATCGGAGCTGGTGCTGTTGTTAATAAAAACATAGATAAGAGTGGGGTTTATGTTGGTGTACCTGCTAAATGGATAAAAGAATCCAAAGGTAAATTAAATGGAATGCCAAAATGGAGAAGATAAAAGTATTTCAAATTGGATTTAACAAATGTGGAACACAATCTCTTTGTGATTTTTTTCTTCAAAATGGATATAAATCCGTACATTGGGGTGAAGGAAAATGGGCTAATCATTTTAAAAAAAATCAAAGTGAAGGTAACCTACTTTGTGAAGGAGCTAATGATATTGTAATGTGGACTGATATTGGATTTATACAAAGGAACTTTCAAATATTTGCTGAACAATATCCCAATTCTAAATTCATATACAATATCAGACCTTTAGAAAAGTGGTTAGATAGTAGAATTAGACAATATAAAAAACATCCACTTTCCTTTACAGATGGATATGGATTTACTATTGAAAATGGAATTGATAGAATTGATTATTGGAAATCCGAATGGTTTTATCACAAAAAAGTTATTGAAGAGTTTTTTGTGGGAAATATGGCTAAACGATTATTGATTTTTGATATTGAAAAAAATAATGGTGAGGATATTCAATCTTTTTTACCAGAATTAAAGTTTAGTAACTTAAAAATACCATATAGAAACAAAGGATGAGTGATATAGCAATTATAGTAATTATTGTGATTGGAGGACTTTTATCTGGATATTTAAGATATTCGGAGTATAAAGATTTGTAATTCTCATTTATTTTTCGTATATTTGTATTAACAAAACTTAAAGATGAACAAAATCAAGTAATGTAATGGAAACTTATGTAGTAATAGCATATCGATGGGGTGATATCAATGAACACTCATATTTGGTAGCAGTTTGTGATTCACATTTTATTGCTCAGAGATATGCTGATAATGAAACCACTGCTAGAGCTGGAAAGTATGGTTGTATGGTTTACAAAAAAATGATGAACGCACCATTTACTGATAATGATGTATTGGTATATAAAACTAAATCACAAAAACAAAAATAAATGAATTACGCACTAACTTACGATGATATTCAATTAGTACCAGCTTTTTCGAATATCAAATCAAGACAAAATATCAAACTTCATACGATGTTGAGTGAAAGATATGGATTATTAAATCCTATCGTAGCTTCACCAATGGATACAGTTTGTGAGTTTGAAATGGCTTACAAAATGGCTGAATTGGGTGGAGTTGGGTGTATTCACCGATTTATGAGTATCAAAGAACAAAGAGATATCGTAGAGAGGTTGTATGAAGCAATCTATGCCGATGAATTTGGTATTGCTGAACAATGGGGTGTAATGTACGATGATTGGCATGGTGAAATCAAAGCCGTACCTATCATGGCTGCTATTGGAGTTCAAAATGAAGATAAGGATAGAGCTTCGGCATTGGTTGAAGCTGGTGCAAATGTTTTACTGATTGATGTGGCTCATGGAGACCACCAAAATGTGTTAGATATGATTCATTGGTGTGTAACTCAAGATGATTTTCAAAATGTAGATATCATAGCTGGAAATATTGCAACTGCAGAGGCAGCAGAGTTACTCCAAACTTATGGAGTACATGGTTTGAGAGTTGGAATTGGTGGAGGTTCACTTTGTACAACGAGAATTAAAACTGGGTTTGGTGTTCCAAATGTAACTTCATTAGAGGATATTCGCTAGGTATCGAATGTACCTATTATGGCTGATGGTGGTTTGAGAACTTCTGGTGATATCTCAAAAGCACTAGCAGTTGGAGCTGATTGTGTAATGTTGGGTTCACTATTAGCTGGAACTGATGAAGCGCCTGGTCAAATTGTTGAAACTCCAAACGGATTGTACAAAAGATATAGAGGTTCAGCATCATTGGAAACTAAAGTAACTCACGGACAAGCTGCGAGAAATGTTGAAGGTGAAGCAACAACAATTCCATATAAAGGTGGAGTTAAATTTATTATCAATGGATTATTGGATGGAGTGAAATCAGCCCTAAGTTATGCTGGGGCTAGTGATTTAAAAAATTATAATCCAAAATATGTAGTAGTTACCAATGCTGGACAGAATGAAGCTAAACCGCATCTTTTATGATAAAATGGTGGAGAACAAATAAAGAACTCGAAACTGAGATTGGTAGATTAGAACACCAAATCCGTCTCATGCAAGACCATTTTGCGGTTCAAAATAAAGAGATTTTGAGCTTGAAAAAGCAAATCCGTGAGCTTGAAATGTTGTGGGATATAGAAATGAAAAAGAAATATTAAAGAATATTTATACTAAAAAGGAAAAATTATGAGTCAAGAACAACATAAACCCAGAGATATCCACCAAATGTATGGGTGGGTAGTAGTAGGTAAGAGAGATGGGAGAGAACATGCGCTCCATTTCCAAACCAAAGAGGAAGCTATGAAATCTTCATTGGAGGGCATCCTTATGGATGAGAGATACTACAAAGAAGTTTACTTAAAAAATAAATAATATGAGTAAGAAAAAAGCTGTTATAGTTAGTGGATATTTCAATCCGCTTCATAAAGGACACTTAGAATTATTTGAGTTAGCAAAACAACACGCTGATAAACTTTGGGTGATTGTAAATTCAGATAAGCAAAGAGAACTGAAAGGTTCTGAGTACTTTATGGATGAGGATGAAAGATTACAAATCGTAAAAGCAATTAGATATGTAGATTATGCTCTAATTTCTCAAGATACTGATAAAACACAATGTGAAACCCTCAAACAATTTTCAGAAATGTTTGGTGAGATTTATGATTTGGCATTCGCTAATGGTGGTGACCAAAATAATGATACAATCCCAGAAGTTGAGGTTTGTAAAGAAAATGGTATTGAATTAATCGATGGATTAGGAAACAAAATCCAATCCTCAAGTTGGTTATTGAAATAATAGAATGAGTGAAGATACAATTATAAACCTACTTGCAGCTGGAACTTTGATAGTTGCAGTAGTATTAAGCATAATAATTAGAAATACTAAAATACACAAAGTATTAACTTTCATATTTTATCCATTAATAAAACTAAAAGATTGGGTTGACCCGAACTATTGGGCTGGTGAGATAGGTGAAAAGAGTGGAATGTATGAAAAAGCAAGAAACTCTAAAAGTAGAAAATGGGTTGATAATCTAAAAGGTTGGAAATGGTGGGCATGGCAAATAGGAGTTGGACTTGTATTTGTAATTGTTTTAGAATTCGTTCTAAATATGATAGGATTAACAATGTTACCTTGGAAATGACAGCAAAAGAGTGGTTAGATAAGCAAGAATGGGAAAACAAATTCGTAGAATCTGTTGCTTGGTCTCATCATACAACAATGGATAGTATAATGGAAGAATATGCTAAACACTATTTAACCGAACATTTAAAATATACTCAAAGAAAAATCGAAACTGAAAAGAAAAAATATATATGATAGATTTTATTCTAACTTATTTCCTTTTAGGAACACTATGGACTATGTACTTTGAATATGCAGTAAATCCGAAACAAATGAGTAATTCCGATAGAATCCGTCAAATGATTTTTTGGATTATACCCGCTGGAGCTTTTGTGATTGGCTTCATTATTGGATTCATAAATCACATCAACAATTTTTTTAAAAATAATTAACTTTAATAAAATACACCCCAATTCGGTGGGTTTTTTATTTGAAAATAATTGTAAAAAGGCTTGACTTTTATAAAAATTCTTATTAGATTAGAGGTGTTGAGTTAATGATAATTAAACCCCTTACTAATATGGACCAACGAATGAAAGATAGACTTTGGAAAGAAAGAGAAATGAGAGCCGAATTGGCTCATGAAGATAGAAGTTGGAGAAACCAACAACAAATGAGAGTGATTCATAGAAGAAGAGCTCAAGTTCAATTGGAAAGATTAAACCAAAAATCTCAATGAGTACCTTTCCTACCGATTTCCAAAAAGTAGTAGATTTCTTAAAATACTACGATGTGAATGTAATGATTGATTCAGTTAGTTGTTATATTAAAACCGATGATGAACAAACCATTTGCATTCACCACAATTATAACTTAGAGAAAAACGGATTAATTACCCTACTTCACGAAGCTGGACATGTATTACAATCCAATGATAATGGAGTGTGTAATCATTACAAAAATGTGGATGATATGGAAAATCCCAAAGAGTACAATATGTACCAATTTATGAATGAGTTGGATGCTTGGAATAGAGGTGAGGAATTGATTGAAATGTTGGACTTGGATGTTGATTCAAATAGATTCCATAAACAAAGAGAGGAAGCGCTCTTAACTTATTATGTTTAGAGAACCCGAAGTATTAGAAAACGAAAATGGAGTATCTACTCCTGTATTTTTAAAGAGTGGATTCTTTGATGAAACTTTCTTACATAAGGAACGAAACCCTATTGAAGATGTAGAAGAGATGCTAGAGGAATATTCCGATTTAATCCATTGGGTCTATATTCCTTTGTGGAGATTTAGAACCGAATAAATTTGCATGATTCAAATATTTTTCTTATATTAGTGCTAAAATAATAGTATGACTTTTTGGGAATGGAAAAATGAGGTATCTCAAGTTAAGAGTAAATTGGATATTCGAAAGGAGAGAGTAGAAGAATTCTTTAAAAATGAAGAATGGAGAAACCACCAGAAATTATCCGAATGGGCTATAAAGAATGATATAAAGTATCTTAGAAAGTACGATGCATTTGAGTATGAGTATGAATACAAATATATCATGTACTATGAATACCAAGTCCGTACAGCGTTACCACCAATAGAACCAAAAGAGAATCATTTTTGGTGTAGGTATTGTAGAGATGAAAAACCACAATCTGAAGTTAGGGGTACTTCAATATGTACTCCATGTGCTAAACAATATCGAAGAGATAATTACGCTGAAAAAGAACGAAATTCAATGAGAGAAAGATATCATTCAGACCCAATACATAGAATTGGTTCTGTTATAAAAGCTCATATCAATCATATCTTAAATAATAAATTTGATAAGATAAGAGATGAAACATGGGAAGAAACTGTTGGATTGAGTAAGCAGGCATTTTTAGATTATATTTTAGAACAATGTGAACCTCATTGGAATATGGATAATTACGGAACGGAATGGGTCATTCAACATATCATTCCAAGAGATTGGGCTGAAGTAGAATCTGATGCATATCTATTGAACTATTATAAGAACTTAATGCCGTGGGGTTTTTCTGAGAACGCAGCTCTTAAAAATAGAATCGAACCTTCTCAATTAAATGAATGGCATTACACTAATGAGAGAATTCAACAATTGATTCAAAACCAATAGTAAAGAATCCACCCCAAAAAGGTGGGTTTTCTTTTGCGCCAAATCCAAATGAACTCGAAGTTGGAAAACCAAGATAAAAATAATATAGCTAAGAATAGTAGTAATCAATATAGTATAGGTATAGAAGATATATAAGATAAAGAATAAGAAGATATAATAGTTATATTAAATAACCCCAAATACCACCCAGCTATGATAACTCAGAAAGAACTCATCCATATGTACTATAAGATATGTGATATAGAAGAGGAATTGTATGTTAACCCCTTCCCCAACGATAAGATACTCCTCCTGACCGAAGATTTAAAAAAGACTATCATCAATAGAGTAGATGAAGCTCCTAAATAATCAAACCATCAACACTCTTTTACCATAAGAGTTAGGATAATGACACCCCCATATAATTAACTATACCGATATACACCTATAAGCATATATTCTAATACTTATATACAAATAGGTTTATTTCTATCTCTATCCCACTACCTACCACTTTCCCCCACTTTTCCCCACCTAATAACATACTACTAAATAATTAGCTAAGAAAAGTACTCTATCACCATGGTAGAGGGGCTTGTGTGTGTGTTGGTATCGCTGCAAATTTTCCTGGCCCTGATTCTGATACTATCTCCGAGCCACCTTACCCCTTTAACCCCTAAATCCCATAAGCGCTTAGAGACAATCCCTGAGAGAGCTTGGAAATTGGGCTGTAAGAGCTAATATACAAAAAAGAAATGAGATATACAAGCCATATGGCCTGACAATTCGTCATTGTGGATAACTTTTTTTATTAACACCAAAATGTGGATAACTTTTCAAGCGGCTGTTGATAACTTTTTAGCTTGATTTGACAAATTGTCATACAAATAATTTGGATATATCATTTATTTTTCGTATCTTTAAGGGTGGCTGGGTGGGAGTAGTATAGGGGAAAACAGCGAATACTGCCGCAGGAATTAGATTCACCGGCAGTCACGACAAAAAAAATATTAAAAAAAAGTGAGAAAAGGCTTGCATGATTCAAATTAATTTCGTATATTAGTACTGTAATTGAGAGATAAGTTAAAACCTAAAACAAATATGAGTAAGAAATTCAAATTTAAATTAAACGGAATGGAGTTCTCCCTTCCTATTAAACACCTAAAGACAACTGATTGGAATGGTAACCCTACCAAGCCTGAGATTTCGATTAACCACTCAGCTGGGTCAAACCTTCTGAAACAATATGTGAAAGCGAAGTATCCCAAAGTTACGGTGATGGTTTCATCATCTATCTTCTCTATGGGTAACTCAGTTGATGTGTATATTACTGATGAGGTTGGTAATCCAGTTGATAAATCTATTGTAGAAGATGTTCAAGCTTTCGGTAACCAATTTGTTTATGGTCAGTTCAACGGAATGATTGATATGTATGAACACAAAGAGTGTGGTGCTACCTCTGAAAGTGGTACTACTATCACTGGTAACATCAAATACCTTCACGTTCAGAATCGTGCGAAGCACGCATCTCTTCCTGATGTATGTAGAATGTTGGTTGAGATGACAACTACTGAGAACTATGTGTTTGGAAAAGTAAGTGTTGAAAAAGCTATTGAACATGCTAAGAGTTTCGGCGCTAGTGAGAATAATATTAACAAAGCTCTAAAATTGATATAATATGAGTAAGTATGAGAATGGGTATCTACCTAAGATTCAGTATTGGCAATCCCAATACGATTTGGCTAAGGAAGCTGGAAATAATTCAGCGATGTTGAAGTGTTTGGATAAGTTAACTTACTTTGTCCAACGCCAAAAAGAGGTGTACGGATAAAAAAATTGAAAAAAGTTTGAAATAAATTTGGATATATCATTTTTATTTCGTATATTAGTAGTGTAATTGGTTGAGGTGATTGAGATGTACTCTAGCCCTAACTAACAAATTTGCGGGAGAAGCGTTAAGAGAAACGTGCCGGGCTTCCAGCTCGGAGAAGGTGGGGCGGTTCCATCCTCCCGCTCAACTGATGATGAGATTAAGGATAACTCGGCTCCGAATGGGGAGGTAGCATCATCAAACACATATTATGGGAGAACAAGTAGCAAACAATAGAGAAATGCAGGAAGTGATGTATCTCCGCCAAGAAGATGGAAAGTGGTACATCCTATCCGAACCTAAATCACCTGGCCTGGTGAAGAAGGAATACTTACCTATTGGCAATCGGCTTGTATATCCTAAGAAGTGGGGAAGGAAGAAAGCTGCTGAGGTACTACTATCCGCACTTATATCAGATTCGGAAAAGGTGTGTGAAAAAGCTAATGAGAGGTTGGAAGTACTAAGAGGATTAACTGCTGAGGTTAGTGAATGGAAGTAATGACTTATTATCAGATACGGAAGAAAGTAGAAGAATCAGGTAAGTCACTGGAAGTCAGAGAGTTAGCTAAGCAGTTACAACTTCAACTATCGGAACCTGGAGCTAATATCCCATTTAAAGATGCATATGAAATGGCCTATAATGAGATACTCCTACAAAGGGTTTACTAAATAAGGGTTATAGTAGTGGGTTGAGGTTACTAAGGGAGTGAGGAATCGCTCCCTTTTTTTATGCGCAAATCTCAAACCGAAGCTGGACAAATAAGCTAAAAATAAAATAGCTAAGAATCCCTATACTATACATAAGAGAATATATACTATACTTATACTCACTATGACAACAAAGAAAACACATAGTATATACCACAACACTCAGAACACTATAAAGTGTTACCATTGTAATTGGGAATGGGAGAGTGGGGCTTTAACCCTATACGAATGCCCCCATTGTGGAAAAGTGGCTGAAGGTATTTCCAAGCTCTAGCGAGCGTAAGCGAGCGGAGGAGACAGGGGAGACCCCCCACCCCCCTTAGACAGGTTTCTTGTTGCTACCGGATTTGGAAACGCTCTCAAGCCGGGTCTGGTCCGTTTTCGCCTCGAGCCCGGTTTTTTCCGGTATAGAAAAAATACCCTTTGATACCCCTTCGGTGTATCCTAAGAGGATATCAAACTCGGATTTGTGAAGGGAGCCATTTTTATTTTACCTCATTTTATTTGGAATTCTCATTTATTTTTTGTATATTTGTATAAACTAAAATTTAAGAAGATATGCAAGCATTGACATTAAAAGAAACAATCAACATTGGAGGTAAGCAATTTTATCATTATTCATTGGGCGGAAAGTACTTCTCTAAAGAGTGGGTAGTAATTCATGGAATAACCTATTATGATTCAGTAAGAGGTGAAGAAGATTTTCGAAGAGTATAGATATACCTTTAAGGGAATCACTTATGAGATAAGGGAAGAACCTCAAAGAGCGAAACAGCTACTTAGGGATTTCCTTCATTGTGAAGAAACAAAGGATTGGATAACTATTAAGAATCGAATAACCAATGGATTGATGTTCGGTTGGTTAAAAGAAGTAGAAGAAAAGAATGAGCAAGGATTTTGGTAAGAAGGTTCATAAAATGAATCAGTTAAAGAAAAGATTAAAAAGAAGTAGAGATAACGAAGGACACTCTACTCCCCTAAAGGATAAACTTAGGTTAAAGAGATTAGTAGAATTAAAGAAAGAGATAGATAAGAAATGGAAACCGAAACATTAAGTAATCAAAGAGAAGCTCTTTTGGAGTTACAAGGGTGGCAAGAACAAATCTTAGCTATGAGTTCTTCGGAGTTAGGAAATGAGATTCCCTTAAAGAAAAAACAAATGAAGATGTTGGAATGGGCTCTATCCGATGAATACTTTATACTAAGGGCTAATGATAGAAAGGTTCTTAAAAGAGTATATGAGAGAGGATATTACTATGAAGAAGATAAAGAAGTTCTCAATTGGATTAGAGAGAATATCTTAAAGGGAAAGAATTTCATTAAGTAATGGATAGAAGTATAAAAGATATCCTTGATGAGTTGACCTATGAATGCGATGAGTGTTGTGGCATTACATCGGATAGAGAAAGGGTATTGGATTTAATAGAAGAGTTAAGAAGGAAGTTGGATGTTGGGTAGTTACTCAGTATTCCCTATAAGGTGATATTTATCTATAAAGGATTAAATGAATTATGGGGCCTGAAGAATACCATTACTTAGATAAGTTCAATAACCAATACTTTAAGAATATGAGGGAGGTTCGTATATCCTCCTTATATTGGGTATGGGATAACTTATCTTCTAATTCAGGTTCTATACGAAGAAAGACAATAATAGAACTCATACCTTATCCATCCTTATCTCAATTGCTTTCCGAATTGGAATCGGAAGAAAGATATGAGGATTGTAAGGTTGTATGGGATATAATGAATTTATATGAAGAACATGAGAAAAAAGGAATATACAAACAACTCTTCTAATTTACCCATAGGGGAATGGAAGATAGGAGATGATACGGATTTCATTTCCTTTGCTTTAAAACAAAAACCCCATTGGTTTCATAGGATGATGGCTAGGTTTTTCTTTGGCCTTCGTTGGATTGATTTCGAAGAACCACATGATGTGAAACCTTCTAAAGGGATAAGGGCTGGTGTAACGAAGGTTGTACCACCTTCTAAACGAATCCGAAGATGAGAGCGATAGAACAAAAGAGTAGATTAAAACACATTGCCCATAACCCATCTGGAGAATTGGTGAGAATTCTAACTCAAAGAGGACGAGCTTGGTTGAGGCTAAGAACTATCAATAGGAATCAAATAACGACGACGGAAAATTCGTTTTGACCGACACCGTAAAAAATTTTAAAAAGACTGGGGTAGAACGGGGCCCCTCAAACAACAATAAGGGTTATATGGGAAAGAAAAAGAAAATCAAAAAAGGATTAGGAAGAAAAATAGGAGAGTGGTTGGTTTTCAATCGTAGGTTAACTGCTGCGGAACGATTAGGAAATAGAATGGGTTATATGGGTTCGGCATTTATTATGATGTCTCCATATTTACTTCCTTACGATAACTTAGGCGCTTACACATATTTAATTGGAGCCGTTCTATCTATACCACAAGTATTCCTTGCCAAACAATGGAACTTAGTGGTAATCAACTTAAATCTATTGGTAGGATATGGATTATACCTTTATCGATAAATTAAAAATAAAATTTAAAATGTGGTTGGTTGGAAAGACCGTTAAGATTTGGTTTCCAATCCCCAAACCACGTCTTTGGAATATATTATGATTTGGAAAGATAGAGAGTGTTTACATTTAGTTCTAATGAAAGACCCTTTCGAAAGAATAGCAAAGGGTGTGAAGAAAATCGAATATAGAGAACGAACTGATTATTGGAATAGAAGATTATGGGGAAAGGATATCAAATGGATTTTCTTTCAATATGCGTATCATAAGAACCCCACACATATGGTTGTGGAATGTAAGAAGGTAGAAATCACCGATAGATGGGAACTTCACTTAGGTGATATCATTCACTTTGAAAATAATCATATAGATAATTTAGAATTGTTAAAGGAAAAATAATTATATTTATATACACAACTAAAGGAGTATAGATATGAAAATCGGTATTAAATCACATGGTAAAGGATACCAAATAGAATTCACAATCGGACCAGGTAGAGGTGATACACACCTTACGGCAATGGCTAAAACATCAGTAGAATTAGATAAATTGAAAACTGCGATTATCAATAGAGAACATGGTGAGGAAGCAATTGGTGTAATTATTGCTAGGGCAATTGAAAAGAAATTAAACTTACCTGTTGAAGTGGATTATGGATATAGAGGAGCAGGATTTGGATTTAAATTTGATTTATATTCTATTGCTAAAAAATTAAAATAAGGAATTATTATGAACGAATATGTAGGAACTTTGATGCAGAGTAGAAACCAAACTCACATCTTTCACTTACAAACAACATCTTACGCTAAGCATGTAGCGTTACAAGAATACTATGAAGGAATCATTGATTTGATTGATGGATTAGTAGAAGCATATCAAGGTAAGTACGAAATCATAACTGGGTATAAAATGATTGGTACATTAGAAGATATGAGTGATGAAGGAGATATCACAAACTATATTGAAAAGATAGCAAGATATTGTGAATTAAAAAGAGAGAAACTTCCACAAGATAATTTCTTAACTAACATCTATGATGATATAGATGTATTACTTCGTTCCACACATTACAAATTATCACAGTTATCTTAACCAAAAAATAAAGAGCATAAAAAAAGGGGATGATTAATTTCATCCCCTTTCTTATTTTATAAAGGTTTCTCTTAGAATCTATAAGTTAAACTTGCGTTCCAAGTTCTACCAAATCCGAACCATACTGAGTTTCTAACATCAACACCATTCCATGTAGTTGAACTAGCATCTGCATGAATGTTAGAGTTAGATTCTGCAATATAAACAGCATCGAATAAGTTGTTGATATTAGCTCTCGCAGTAAATTTACCAAACTTACCAGTCAATCCTAAATCAACTAAACCATACGATGGTAATTTCATCGCACCTAAGTTATCAGGTTGTGTAAACTCCGAATCAGTAATAGAGTAGTCAGCGTATAATCCATCTACAAATCTATAATCTACATCAACATTAAATCTTTTACCTAACTTCTGGTCTACTCCTAAAACAGCTACGAATTGTGCAGCATCACCAACTTTAGCATCTTTAAGGTAAAGAGTACCTGTTCCGATTGATTGTTGGTTATCATCAAATAATTCTGCTTCGAAATCTTTAGTATATCTCCAATCACCGATTGATAACATACCTCTGAATCTCGTTGCGTTTGATAATTGATACTTACCTTCAAATTCGATACCATTATGTACTACATCGATATCTCTGAATTGTGCAAATCCATCTACACCTTGTTGGTTAGATAAACTTCTACTAACAAATCTATTACCCCAAGTTGTTGTGTAAGCGTTAATGTTAAACGATACATCTGAACCAATAAAACCATAACCCAATTCAAATGAACGAATTTCTTCGTTTTGTAAATCTGGATTAATTTCATTAGCAAAGTTAGGGAATACTGCATCAAACTGAGGTTGTCTTGAAATTACACCTGCGTTAAAGAACACATTTGATTTCTCATCGATATTGTAGTTAGCACCACCCTTTACATATCCACCACCTTGGTTTTGAACATCTGATTCTGGGTTACCTGGTTGGTCAAAATAATCGATTCTTTGGAATGCTTGGTTAGATAAACCTGCTTGTACTACTGCAGTTAATTTATCTCCCTGATATTCTACTAAACCATTAAGACCTTGCCATCCAACTTTACCAACATTGTAGTAATCAATCTTCGGACCGTTTAGACCTGTATTCTGAAAAGGATTTGCTTCAACTAAAGTATTGATGATTTGACCGTTAGAGTTTTTGTTACCCGTTGAGTAATAACCATCTAATCCCATTAAATCATTAAGAACTCTATAATGATAACCAGTATAGCTTCTTAAATCAACACCAATAGAAGTTTTGAATTTACCAAATTGTCCTTCTAAGTTTGAGATACCACCAACCCAATTGTGTGAGTTCATAGATGCTCTTCTTACTAATACTGTTCTATTTACATTAGAATCTCTGAATCCATTCGAACCAATAAGTTGTCCTTGGAATGCTGAGATATCACCTGTATATCCTTCAGTAGTTGATTGGTTAGCTGCAACGATTGCATCGAAATCGATGAATCCATTTGCATCTCTTGAACCTCTACCATTTTCTAAGTAGTGTTCTGTAAGGTCTTTTCTGAAAGGTAAGATATCAGTTGCAGCTGCACGATAGTTGTTACCACGAGGACCTGTACCACCACCTCTACCAGCAGAACCATATAATGATGTTGCTAATTTAAGGTTATCTGAAATGTTCCAATCCCAGTTGAAAGTTGCTAATGGTTTGTTGTAGAAGTTTCTTCTTAAAGAATACTCTTCTCCATTTAGTGTACCACCATTAGAATTCCATCTCTGGTCAATTCCTTCTTCACCAAAGTTTTGGTAATCTCTAATAGATACCCAAACATCTCTTTGATGGTGCCATTGACCTGCACCTAAGAATGAAAAGTTCAATTCATGGTCTGAACCTTCCGGTGCGTAACCAACTGCAGCGAAGTAAGTCCATCCTTCACCTGAAGTGTTGTAAACATATCCGTTACCAGCCCACTTAGATAATAAGAAAGATGATGCCCATCCTTTATCATTCTTACCTGTGTTGTAAGAAACTCCTGTTTTGGTGTATCCATCGTTACCAACCATTTGAATTACTTTACCACCTTCAGTTTTCTGTGCGGCTTTAGTAAAAATGGAAACAGTTCCCCCAACTGAAGGAACTGCCAACTTAGATGCACCTAAACCTCTTTGGATTTGGATACCTGATGCTACATCGGTTAAACCTTGCCAGTTACTCCAATATACCCATCCGTTCTCCATATCGTTAACGGGTTGTCCGTTAATAAGGAAAGATGTATTTCTTTGGTCAAATCCTCTAAGAGAGATTCTTGAATCACCATAACCACCACCTTGTTTAGTAGCATAAACCCCTGGAGTTTTATTCATAATTTCAGGGAATTCTTGGTTACCAACCTTTAGAGAAATCTCAGCTGGTGATATCGATGATACCGCTACTGGAGTTTCTCTTACTTTTGCTACATCAATTACCCCTGATGTAACCACCACTTCAGCTAACTGATTTAATGCAGTTGGTAAATTTACAATCATATCGTTCACAGCAACAACCTCAGTTGTTTGGAAACCAATAAAAGAAATTACTAAAGTGTTACCAGCGGATGCCCCAGAAATAGAAAAGAGACCATCAAAATCGGTTGTTGTACCATTTTGGGTCCCTTTGATTACTACCGTTGCGCCTGGTAGGGGTTCATTCGTTTCTGCATCTACCACTGTTCCAGTGATTTGTGCGAAACCGGTCATTGAGGTGAAAACCATCAATAACCCAATCAAAAATTGCTTCATAATTGCTTGATTTTTGTTCATAAATAATATAACTAATTAATATAACTTAACCCCATAAAGGGGTTTCTTTGAATATGTATAATGAACTTTGAAAAACAAAATTTCACTTGTACATATTTTGATACTAAGATACGAATAAATTTCTTAATATCCAAATAATATTTGGAAAATATTAAAAAAATGTTAATAAAAAATATTTGTATATGTCAATTTTTTTTCGTATATTAGTAAAATTGTATATTTATGTATATACATATATAAGTATTACGAATGTTAACATTACGAAATAATCAAATAGAACCTGTTAGAAAGGGTATTGAATATTTTTCTGAAAATAAACCCGTTCCATCAATTATCGTAGCACCTACTGCTTTCGGTAAATCAATTGTTATTGCTCATATAGCAAAAGGTGTGGGAGAGAAGGTACTTGTTATTCAACCATCAAAAGAATTATTAGAACAAAACTATGAGAAGTTTACTAACTTAGGTGGTGAAGCAACTATCTATTCCGCTTCAATGGGTGAAAAAGAGATTGGTGATGTAACATATGCTACTATTGGTTCTATTGTTAATATAGCATATAAATTCAAAGAGTATGGAATATCTAAAGTAATCATCGATGAGTGCGATAGGTTTCCCAGAGAACCAAATGGAATGTTAAGAAGATTCTTAAAGGGAGCTGGTATCATCCATACTTTAGGTCTAACTGCTACCCCTCTCAAACTTCAAACCAATATGGGTGAAGATGGTAAACCTTTCTCTAAGTTGGTTATGTTAACTAATCGTTCTAAGAAAGGTAACTTCTTTAAAAAGATTATTCATGTTGCCCAAATTCAACAAATGGTTGAATCAAAGTTTTGGAGTAGATTAGAATATCAATCCTATGATTTCAATACTGGTGATTTGGTTTACAATACAACTGGTGCTGAGTATTCTAATTCATCTATAAAAAGAGCATATAAGAATCAAAAGATATCTTCTAAGATTGTAAAGAAGGTTGAAGAACTATACAATAGAAAATCAATCTTAATAGCAGTTCCTTCAATCGATGAGGCTAAAGAATTAACTACAATGATTCCAAGTTGTAAAGCAGTTTACTCTGATATGCCAACTTCGGAAAGAAAAGAGATTATTGAAGATTTCAAAGCTGGTAGGTTAAGATGCATCGCTCAAGTTAATATCTTATCAGTTGGATTTGATTATCCAGAATTAGATTGTATCATAACTGGTAGACCTACTGCTTCTTTGAGTTGGTGGTATCAATTTGTTGGTAGAGTTACTCGTATCCATCCAAACAAATCAGAAGGATTGGTTGTAGATTTCGTAGGAGCAGTTCCAAAGTTTGGAAAGGTTGAAGATATCTACTTCAAAGAAGATAAGGGAAGGTGGAGTATGTATGGTGAAGGAAAGAAACTACTAACAGGTATCCCTATAAAAGAGATTGGTTTGCATATAGAAGGTGAACCATCACCATATGAAAAAGCCGCTGCATCACCATCAGTTAAGATGCCGTTTGGTAAATATGCTGGTAGAGAGGTTAGAGAGATTCCTGCTCATTATAGAGAGTGGATGTTGACCAATTTTAATTGGACTCCATTTAACCAAAAGATTAAGGATGAAATTCTAAGACTAAAATCTATTGGTATTTAATACTTACTTATATTTATAACAAATACTCATTGTATAGTATCTAATACTCAACGAGTATAATCGTTATCTCAATTAAGTTTATCGGAGGGTTCTCCTCTGGTGTTTTATAAATCGTTTTATTATTAAGTTATACAATTGGTTACTTTAACTATAAAGTAGGCATTTTATGTATGCGTTAAGATTTTTAGGAATTGTTTTATTCTTAATATTGGGTGTATCAAGTATATCCGCACAAGAAATAAAGGTAGGAGATGTTACAAACGAAATCCGATTAGGACCTTTCGCTGGTAATGCAAATCTTGCTATGGGAGTTCGTAATATTACCGAAGAACTTCTTATGGATTTGGATTACGATTTATCCCCATACGCAGAAACACAAATTAATATAAGACTTGTATTCTTTGATGTAAAGAATATTGGTAAGAGTATTGGTGTATATCATAATAAGGTATCAGCAACTCAAATCATTGCAATAGGAGAATTACAAGTTGGTAAGAAAGTAAAGAAACGAGTTACTAAAAAAGGAGTGAGTAAAGAAATATCTAACTCCACTTTGGTGGTAGCATCAGATGGTTCGTTTAATCAACAAACGGCATCAAGTGCTGTAAAAAAGGTTTTAGTAGAAATAATTAAAGATTTATTATGAAAAAAATTTTAACATTATTAGTTAGTGTATTGTGTACACTAAGTGTCTTTGGACAATCTCGTATGGATTATTCGAGAGTAAATACAGTAACCCAAGTAGGGGATACTTTAATTGTAAAATATCAATACTTTAAAGGAACTGATGTTAATGGTAATGATATGCCAGATGCGACACTTTATCAGTTTGATATACAACATAACAATAAGTTATTGGATGTTATTGAAAATGATTGGCAACCAACATCTAACTCTTCACAAAAAGCAGTAAACACTTGGAATGGATATAAGTTTACTATTGATTCTGAAAAAGACCAAACTGATTTTGATGGGCAATATCTAAGTTGGTTAAGTGGAGATGCTACCTATGGAACAAATGCTGATTGGTCAGTACAAAGGGTAACTTATCAAGATGTAACTTCATTGGAAAATGGTGATGAGATTATGAAGGTATCTTATAAGATTAAAGATAAGGCAAATTCAAACTATACTGATTATACTAATTTAATCAATGTGAATTGGGCAAACTATAAAGAAGCAGATGGTACTCAGATTGATGTAACTGGTCAATCTAATATAGGGTTAACAGGTATTCAAGGTGGTGATGCTGGTAATGTTTCTATTTCAGTATCATCGAATGTAATCACAAATAATATTGGTGATGGTGGTGATTTCTCTTATACAATTTATAACAAAGGTGAAAATACTAATCCAATAGCAAGTGGTAACTTTGATGCTGCTGGTGATGCAACTGTAACTGGTTTGGAAAATGATGTTGAGTATGATTTATATGTTTCAATTGATTCATCTAAAGAGTATTTAGATAATGTAGTAACTGTATCTGATTTATCATTGGTGTTTGCAGAAGCAATAGGAGCAGGCGATTCTCCAAATGGTATTTCAACTACATTTGATTATTACATTCAAAGTATTTTAGCGAATGTTGTAGGTACTTCTATTCCAAATGGTGGTGATATAAACTTTGATGATTCGTATGAGATACTTGCTTATCTACAAGGTGTAACATCTACCAATACAACATTCATTTCAAAAACAGGTGAAGTGTATAATGTAAGTGGTATCAAATCTACTTTTGGTGATGAAGTAAATGGTATAGCAACCGTTTCACCAACATTCAAACCAACTGATAGTGATAAATCGTTCCAATTTGCTCATGCAATTTCTGGTGATGTAAACTTCTCACATGGATTTGAACCAACATCAACTAATGCGGATATACCAACCTCAGCACAATCAACTACTACTCAAAGAAGTATGATGGCAAGGGGTGCAAAACTTAATCCTGAAACTGCTAATTTAGATTTAACATCTGAATTAAAAGATGGTCAAGTAATCTTCACAATAGGTTCGGAGGTTGAGGAAATGATTGGTGCTCAGTTTAACATTGTTTACGATAGAACGAGATTAGTATTAGATGATGTAATATTTGATACTGGTAATACAATGACCAACTTCTCAAATCACATTGAAGAAAATGGAAAAATAAATATAGGTTCTTTTGACCAAAACTTTGAGGCAACTGTTAAGACAGGTACTCCTTATAAGTTAATCTTTACACCAACCGTACAGTTACAAAACACATCAGGTTTAATTACTTTCAAAGTTAATGAAGGTGTTAAAGCAGATGGTACACAAATTAAATTTATAATGGAGTAAATATGAAAAAAGTATTAGTATTATTATCTTTGGTTTTATTAATGGGATGTGTTAAGGATGAAATCCTTTCTCCTATTGATAATACAGTAGAGGTTCCTGAATCATTGGTTATTGGTGATTTACAAGGTATTAAAGTAGAATCAACAATCGTAACCGATGAAGTTAAGATGAATATCAAACTTCCTTATACGGGAACTTATAGAGTTAAAATTAGAGATATAGGAAAAGAACTTATATCTCAAGAAAAGTTACAAGCAAACGAAGGAGATAATATTCTTAAAGTATATGTTTCTTCTTTATCAAACGATGGTTATACTTTAGAGTTGACCGATGATAATCACGATATCATAGGTATAACTTCAATCGTAGTAAACAACTAAATATAAAATTATGAGTGAAGAAAAAGAAGTAGGGTTCTTCGGACAATTGAAAAATCAAATCATAACTGGTGCAGGGGTTATCCTAACTGGTTTGGGTACAATGTTTATGGATGAAGTAAAAACATTCATTGGTATTGGAGATGAAGAAGAAACCAAAACAGAACAAGTTCAAGTTGAACAAAAGCAAGAGGTCAATGTAAGTGGACCTGAAATCATTATCAATATTCCTGAACAAAAAACAGAAACTAAAACAATTATTAAAGAAGTTCCTGTTAAAGAAAAGAAGGAAAAAGAAGAAGAAATAGATTGGTAATAAGTTATATATTGTTAATATTAAATTAAATGATTATGTTAAAATTCTTTAGAAATTTTTGGGAACTAAACACTATGCCGATGGTGGATATGTGGAATGATGCCGAAACTGTTAATGAAAAAATAGTAGCAGTATTTTTTAGCATTTGGATTGCTATATTGTTGGTATTGTTTTATGTAGGAATGACGGGATTATTATACGGATTAATATCAGGAGAAGCAGATGTAGCAAATGCAACATTTGGTATCTTTGATTATTGTTGTTAATTATGAAAAAAATAATTGATATATTGAGTAAGATTGATAGTTGGGTATATAATCAACTATTAAATTTATACCCTAATCTTACAAAACATATGAGGGAAAAATAATGGGATTATTAGATGTGTTTATAATAACATCTGCAATCGTTATAGGTATGTCCGTTGTAATCGGACAATTAATGAAAATATTTGATAAGGAAGAATAATGAAAAAATTATTACTATTGTTGGTATGTGTATTTTTAACACAAACCACATTTGCGCAAGTTGGAAGTATTAAAGCAGAAGAATATGTTGCTGAATTCGAAAAGAAAAAATCAATTGATGATGTTTCGGATTATGATGGTGATATGTTGCCTGTTGCACTACTCGATGTAGGTATCTCAGATGCTCTCTACGAAACTTATCCTGAATTAAGGGATGGTAGAGTGGGTTTAGGACTTACAAACATTGTAATCGAATATTTGGATTGGACAAATAGATTTGAATTTGTTGAAGAAAAATCTGCAATCAAAGATAGAATGAAATCACAATGGGTTGCTTCTCGTAAAGGTGTATCTGAAAATAAAGTTTATGGTATGGGTAAGATTACTCTTGCTGAATACTTTGTAACTATTGAGATATACGATTTCTCAGTATCGGAAGATGAAGTACTTTCACTTAAAGAAGGTTCTAAACAAACTCAAACAACTCGTTTAGGATTACAAGTAAGATTTACCGATGCTGAAACTGGTAGATACTTGGTAGGTTCTGGTTTAGGAGATGCTAAGACTGTTAAAACTCAAGAAGGTTTAATTGGTTTAGATGTAGATGAAATCGCATTTAGAGAATCAGGTATCGGAGTTGCAACTCGTAAAGCATTAGAAACAGCTTCAGCAAGAATTGTGGCAAGAATGATACGAAAAGGAATCTTCCCAAACTAATGGATGAAAAAACTACTATCGATACTATTTTTTATATTCGTAACACAAGTTAGTTACGGACAGACATTTACACAAACCTTTGTAGATAGATGTACTGGTGAAGTACAAGTAGTAACTGCCAACTTTCAAACGGGTTCGGCAGTTGTTTCATTTTATAATAAAGTTAGAGTATTTACATATCAAGAATATGTAAACGGAGAATTACACCAATGGTTGATGACTACTTATGCTTGGTGGCAAGCACTCTCCCCATGTTCAGCTGCACAAACTCAAACTACCAACGCACAAAACGCAGCGAATAACGCCACAAATAACACTACAAACACAACCAATACAAATACCTCATCAACTAGCAACACATCTTCATCAAGTAGTAGTTCATCATCAAGTTCGTCTGGAGGGGATTCTGGTAGTTCATCTTCAAGTTCGTCAGGTGGTTCAGACGGTGGTGGTGATGGAAGTAGTTCATCAGGTGGTTCAGAAGGTAGTGGAGAAGGTAGTGGAGAAGGTAGTGGAGAAGGTTCTGGCGAAGGAAGTGGAGAAGGTAGTGGAGAAGGTAGTGGAGAAGGTGAAGGTTCTGGTGAAGGTTCCGGTGAAGGTGAAGGTGAAGGAGAAGGTAGTGGAGAGGGTGAAGGTGAAGGAGAAGGTTCTGGTGAAGGAGAAGGAGAAGGTTCTGGTGAAGGTGAAGGAGAAGGTGAAGAAGAGTCATCTGAAGAAAGTTCAGAGGAAGAATCAAGTGAAGAGGAATCATCAGAAGAATCGGAAGAAGAAAGTTCAGAAGAAGAATCCGAAGAAGAGAGTGAGGAGGAATCAGAAGAAGAAGAGAGTGAAGAAGAATCTGAGGAAGATGAGGAAGAATCTGATGAGGATGATGAAGAAGAATCCGAAGAAAGTGATGGTGAAGATGAAGAAGATGAGGAAGATGAAAAGGAAAAAAAGTTTATGCCTATTCAATTAAAGGCGGATATGATGGCTCAACAAGCTCTTACTTTGGATTATAATGCGGTTCTTAATATCGGTGCTTCTATGAGTTCTATTTTTGGTGATAGAAGTTATGGTGCTAATCTTATGATATATGATAATCTTAAACAAGCAAACATTTCACTTAACACATCAGGTGTTACTATGAATGATAATTACGAAGTAACATGGGTAGATGGTGTTTCGGTTTCTTATATGAGAAACTATAAGATGAATGCTATATCAGCATCAGCAAGTAGAATGAAACCATTAGGTAAGTGGGGAACTGTTGGTGTGGGTATTAACTATTCTTATATGACGGGTAAAGACCAATTAGGGCAACAACTTCCTAAGTCTTGGATGTTAGGATATAATGTTGTTTATTCTAATATGATAAAAATAACTGATAGAATAATGTATTCACCAGCATTGGTTGGAGTTAGTTCTCCATTATCATATACACAAATGCAAGAAACTGATATTGTAGATTTTTCTACAATCAATAAAGATTTAATGGTTATAGTAGCAAACCCATTCACAATACAATTAACTAATAGATTTTCGTTCAATGTAGGGTGGACAGTTATAATGAGTACGAGTGAATATCTACCGATATTAAACTCGTTTATGATAGGTTCTAAAATACCATTTTAATTATGAATAAAAAAATAGAAATTTCTGTATGGTTACTTTGTTTATTAGTAATCGGATTTTGGTTTATTGGATATACTACACAATACCAAAGACCAGCTAAAATAGAATATGTAGAAGTAGTAAAAGAAGTAGAAGTAGTTGTTACTGATACAATCTATGTAGATAAAATCATAGAAGAAAAAATATATGTACCAAAATACATTACACAAATCGAAAGAGATACAATTAAAGTAGAAGTACCAGTAGAAGTAATTGTTGAAAAACAAATACCAATTACTAAAAAAGTATATGTGGATAAAGTAGTAGATAGACTTGTTGAAGTTCCCGTCAACGAGAAAAAACTATTTTTAGGGTTTGGTTATCAATACGATTTTGAAAATTATTTTAGTGGAGCAAATATAAAGTTAATTCACAAAACACCTAAAGATAAAATGTTTAGTTTAGATGTTGGTTTCAGAAATGATTTGTTAGATAAAGAAACTAATGTAGGAAGATTAAGACCTTACATTGGAGGTTCTATATATTTTAGAATTGATAATCCAAACAAATAGTGAAAAAACTTCTTTACATATTATTATTTTTACCCACTTTAGTTTTTGGACAAAGTGGTGAAGGATATGTAAATTACAAATCCTATAAAACTCACTATGGGAATGGTTATAGTTCAACCTATAATGGATACACATATAGTGGATTAGCTGATAACGCAACCGAGTTACAAGCAATGTTAGATGTAAATCACCCTGGTACATCTTTAACACATGAAGGTGAAGCAGTAGCTAATTCAAGTGAAGGATTAAAAGGAGGTAGACCTTCCAGATGGGGGAATGATTTTTATGCCGTTTATCACTATGGTTGGTTTCAACCACAAGAAACAGGAACTTACAGATTTACCCTACAATCAGATGATGGTAGTGGTTTATGGATAGATGGAGACTTAAAACTATTTAGACCTTGTTGTGGTGCATCCTCTGTGGATGTTTCCTTAACATCAGGACAATGGTACTTCTTTGAAACAAAATGGCAAGAATATACAGGTGGTGATTATATGTACTTTATGTACTCACCTCCAAGTAATGCTAATGTGTTTTATGTTGGTGACCAAACACAGTATCTTAAAGTAACTAATATAGAACCAGAAGAAGAACCAATAAGTCCTGAAGTAGATTTAGATTTAGAATTCCATTCTCAATTAGCACCAGAAGAATATAGATTCAGAGTTTACTATGATGGAACTTCTGCACAAGATGGAACTGAATGGTTGAATACATCTACAATGAACTCTTCTTATTATTTAGATGATGATGGTAGTAAGGATATTACTGATTATCTAAATTTAGTCAAAATGGCAGATGGTAAGAAGGCAACTACAACTGGTGGTTGGACGGAGTGGTGTGTGGTTTATGATTATGATACAACTAACAAACGATACAGGGTTGGTATTGATAAAAGAGAATTTCCAAGTGGATTTACTTTTACTGATTTGAAACAATTAAAGTTGTTTGATTTATGGGATGGTGAAATAACTTATATGTCAGATGATATCTATTGGGCAAATTATTACATCTATACTGATACTCAATTTGATTTCACAAGTTCAACCTTTTCATCTTATATAAGAGATGCAAATGGATTCTATGGAATAAAAGCAGATTTCTCATTTGAAGATGTTGAAATATACAAAGGACATAAAGTATCATTTATGAATCCATCTACCAATATAGAAGGATGGACAGCAGAAGAATTTATGGATGATTATATTACAGTTGCAGATGTAGTTGCAGGATTTAACGAATTAGCTGGTGGTGGAATTAATGGTGGATTAAAAGGAGATTTGAATGGAGTCCAATTACAAAACTCAGATGTTAACCAAGATGGTGAATTTGATTTTCAAGATAGTCAAATAGGATTATCTTTTTTGACTGGTGGTGATACTCCGTTTGATGGAAGTTTATATGATATAATGAGAATAGTTCCTAAATCAGAATATGATAATACTACAACTACTAATTGGAAAACACAAACAAATAAATCACCATCAACATCGTTTACGTTTAGTCTTATAGATACGATACAAACTTTAGAGTATAAGGTTTCTTTTATAGGTGATGTAAACCTTTCACATTCTGCTCCCCAAACAGGTACTTCACCCGCTACCCAATCTACTATATCTTCAAGAATGATGAGTGTAAGAAATTCATCTACTCAAAACAATACTTCGTTAGAGGTTGATTTAGATATTGAAAAAACTGAAGAACATATAATCATTACATTAGATTTGCCTGAGAATAATTTTAATCTAATTGGTTCTGAATTTAGAATTGGGTTTGATAATGAACGAGTAGAATATGATAAGTTAGAAACTAATACAATGATGAATAGCTTTGATGCTAAGAGGAGTTCTTATGTTAAGGTGGGTTCTATATCAACTGATGGTTCTCTAACCTTAAACAGCGGCGTTCAATATAAAATTTATTTTAAACCAATACAATCATTTGAATCAACATTAGGATTGGTATCGGTTAAGAAATCAGAAGTTGTTGATGTAAATGCTAATATAATAAATGTAATTATAAAATGAGAAAGATATTATTATTTATATTATTAATTTTGGTATCTTGTCAACCTGATGAGTTAATGGTTGTTGAACCATATCCACAATACGAAATGATATTTGAGGAATCAATATCTAAAGTGGTTGATGGACAAGAGTTCTCATTTGAGGTATCAACAACTGAAGAATATACGTTGATTATATCACACCAAAATAGTTCAGTAATATCAAAAGAATCATTCATGCCAACAATGGGATTGAATACTAAAATCCTTTATACAAAATCTTTACCTAAAGGAGAATTAAACTTAATATTAATTTTATCTAAAGAAGAAATCCAAAAAACTACTATTATTATAGAATAATATATTTATAGGTATGTTAGTATATGATTTCAAAAATGTGGGAAAGATTTATGGATTGACCAATAATGATTCGGTTGAACCAAAACATGCTGACCGTATTGCTGAAATTCCTAAATCTATTTTTTCTGGGTTTAAGTATGAGAGGTATAAAAATATGCCTCCATATAAAAACGAATCTATGAGAACAATGCAGGAATTAATTAGATTATCACAAATACCATCTAATGATGAATTTACTTTGAAGATGGATAAAGTGAAAGAATCTTTTAAAAATTTATGTGAAGAATTAGATATTGATTTCCCAAAAGAAATGGTAAAAGATTTAAAAGATGCTGCTAGTGGTGTGATATTAGATTTAAAATATCACTACAATAGACCGAGGCCTTACAAATTAGCACCTTTACTTAATATAGAATTAGATACTAACGAAATCGAAGATACAACATCAGATTCACCATCTTATCCTTCTGGACACGCAGCTCAAGGTATTCTGATATCCAATTATTTAGCTTACAAAAATCCTTTACATAGAGGAAAGATTTTGAGGTTAGGTAGAGATATAGCAAAGAGTAGAGTTACTGCAAAAGTTCACTATCAATCGGATGTAGATTTTGGTTCAATGATTGGAAACGATATGTTCAACTATTTAAAAGAAAACAAATTAATATAATGCCAGCAAAATTAAAACCAAGTACAAAGGAATATCTTAGAGATAAAAATGGCAGACAAATCAATAAATGGTTTTGGAAGCATTATACTTTGAGTGGGGCAGGAACAGAAGAGTTGATAAAGTTATATGGCACACCTTCCTATAAGAAGAAAAAACAAATGATTAAAAGAGAACTTCAAAAAAGAGGAGTAGAACTATGAAAGAATTTGCAGTACAAAAACAATTAATACCAGTAGATACTAATACTGGAGACCCTTCTTGGGCAAAAAGACAGATTTGGGTTTATAAATTAAATGGAGATGATACTATTGATGAGTATGATACTCAATCTGAAGCAGAAATAAAAAGAGATGAATTGGATTCTAACGACCCGACAAGTAGAGTATATAGGGTAGTAAGAAGAATAGACCAATTTAACTATGAAGTGCTTTAGTTGTCTTGTCTAAATTTTTATTTTAATTTTTTTATTTAACACTTGTCTTGTCTTGCACCGTGTCACTGTGTCCGAAAAATCAAAAAGAATATTTGCTCGGTCCAACAATCGTTTCTGATTGAAGTTTGGAAGCGTTTAGACTCATAGCTTCACCTTAGAGTATCGTATGTTCGTATAATACATATAGACCAAAATCACCAAACATAAAAAAAATTTGAACTTTTTTCACTTTTTGAAAATTTAGTTGAAAGTGTTTGGAATTGTAAAATATTTTTCGTATATTTGTGGATAAACATCAAATAGAATATATGGAAGATAAAGTACCTTACGGAGAAACCGCAGTAGAATTTTGTGAAAGAACCTACCCAGAAACTTGTAAAGAGTTTAAACTAATTTTAGATGAGATGTATGAAACCTTTTGTAAGAAACAAAGAAATTATGGACCAGGCAACATTTCAGTTGGTTCATCTTTGGAAACCGAAGAAGATGTTAAAGTAGCATTGACGGGTTTGTGGTTTAGAAAGAATGATAAAATCCAAAGATTACTTCAGTTAGTTGTAAAAGGTCAACCCGATGAGGTTGGTGAAAATATTCAAGATACTTATGAGGATTTATCAGTTTATGGTATAATCTCTCAATTAGTACAAAGAGGTAAATGGGCAAAATAAAATTTAATACTTACTTGGTATGGGGGCAGATTTACATCCTACCCTATATTAAGTTAACACACAATAGAAACCTCAATGGTGATTTAGAACTTATCATTGGTTGGTTAAATAAAGAATTGGTAATCGGAATTTAATATGAGAATCTGGCACATATCAGATACACACACTTATCACAATTTGTTGGAAGTTCCAACTGATATTGATATGGTGATTTTTAGTGGGGATTGTTCTAATCCAAAAGACCCTTACAATAACGAAGCTGAGGTAAGAGGTTTTATTGATTGGTATCGTTCACTAAAGATACCTTTAAAGATATTTGTTGCTGGAAATCACGATACTTCTATTGAAAACAAATTCGTAACCAAAGAAGATTTTGAAAGACACAAAATTATCTATTTGGAAAATGAAAGTATCACTATTGAAGGATTAAAAATCTTTGGTTCACCTCATACTCCAACATTTGGATATGGTTGGGCTTTTAATAAAGATAGAACTAAGTTGGAAAGAATTTGGAGAAAAGCTATTGATGAAGATGTGAATATTGTTATCACCCACGGACCTCCAAAGGGTATCTTAGATTTATCATTTGATAGAGCTGGAAATTTAGAAAGGTGTGGTGATAAATCCCTTCTCAATAGAGTAATGGAAGTAAATCCAAAATTATGTTTATTTGGACACATCCACAACCACCAAGATATTATCAATCAGGGAACAATGAAGTTGAGTGGATTAGATACTATCTTCTCAAATGGTTCGGTGATGAAAGATGGTAGATTTGGTAAATTAACTTCAAACGGAAACATCTTTGAGTTATAAATACTTATTATTATGAGATGGGTAGAATACTTTCAAAATTTAGCACACCAAATTAAACTCAAATCCAAAGATGAGAGAACTCAGATTGGAGCAGTAATAGTTGGTAAAGATAAAGAAATTGTATCAACAGGTTACAACTCATTTCCCAGAGGTATTGATGATACAATAAAAGAAAGACAAGAAAGGCCAGAGAAATATTTTTGGTTTGAACACGCTGAAAGAAATGCCATATATAACGCAGCTCGAATTGGAGTTTCTACTAAAGGATGTACAATGTATCTAAGTTGTGGTATCCCTTGCTCTGATTGTGCTAGAGGAATTATCAATGCTGGAATCGTAAGAATCTTTTGTGAAAGAGGTGGTGGAGCAAAAGGACCTAAGTGGGAAGAATCCGCTGAAAGGAGTTGGAAGATGTTCGAAGAAGCTGGAGTAAATGTTCAGTTTTATGATGAAGGTAATAACGGAATCTAATCTTTCTTAAATTCGAATATTTATATAGAAAGGAATTATAATGGCTGAACCAGCATATAACGCAGGAGGACTTATTGGTTTTAATGAAACTACTACTGGTGGTAACACTAATAGTGGTAATAATGGTTATACACCAAGTCCACCCAAATCACCCCCACCAATTCCTACACCACCACCAAAAGAAAGTAATCCACCTCAACCAAAACCACAAAAAACTACTTTGGATGAGGTATCTTCTGTATCTAAACCATTAACCCCAACAAAAAAACCAGCATCTAAAAACATTAGAGAACGTATTAGTGTAGAAAATGTTATTGAAAAACAAACAGTTGGTAATTTTGAAGAAATTGATAAAATAAGATTATTTGGTGAATATCCCCAAAACTTTGTGGATATCCCTAAATACGATTTATCAAAGCTAAATGTAATTAGTGATGAGGAGGTTGATTTCAATTTTATTCTTTGTTTGAAAGATGGTGAAGAATCACTACCCCGATTATTTGTAACAAAAAACTTTTACGAAAGATTAACAAATAACTACTCTACTGGAAACCCATTTGGTGTAAATGATATTATAGATGAAAAAAATATTATAGTAATTGATATTAAACCCTTAAAAGAAAAGGTAGAACTTTTAAGGATAGCTGAGTTAAACACAGATATAGATTTAACATCGGTTCAGGAATCTGAAAGGAGTTATGTAGAGGTAATTAGAAATTTATTTGTTCATTCCAATTACGAAAAAGATGCAGTAAAGGGATTACAAGCTAATCCCACATATACTGATATCGAACTATTAAGATATATTTCTTGGGCAGTTGCGAAACCATCTAATAATTTCGATGAACGATTAATACCAGCTGAACAATTAGGTACTTTTAAAGATATTCCACAAAACGCTGATATTAGTGATGATGAACCATCTAAAAAGATTGAAGAAGAATTAGATAACAATGGAAATCCAATTGACCCAAATCCAAACTTATATCCACCAATTGGTAGAAGGGGTGTAGAAGATGAAGAAGAAGTTTTCTATAATGGAAAAACTTGGACTTGGTTCGAAGAAGAAGAATCTTGGAATTTGGTAAATCGGGATAATGGTGAACCATTACCTGGTGGAGGTAACAATGGTGGTTCTGGAGGTTCTGGAGGTTCTGGGGGTTCTGGAGGTTCTGGAGGTTCTGGCGGCTATGGTGATGTTGGTGGTGGTGGACCTAGAGATAGAAGTTAAATCTAATTTTTATTATATTTATAATAGTAACAACTAAACATTTCGCACTTTGAAAAAAAGACCTTTAGCAAATGTTGAATGGAGAAAATACTTCTCTCTTAATAATACCACATTGAATGAGTATTTAAATTCCTATGGAGATGATTTTCTTAACCAATCCCTTTCTTTAGTTATTCAAGCCCACAAACAAAATCTTCCCTCAGTTGTATTGATTGAATTTACAATCGATGGTGTTGTTTCGGTTGTGGAAAAGAAAGATTACTTATTGGTTTTACAACGATTACTAAATTTGTGTGAACGATTGGAAAAGTATGAGATTTGTGCTGAGATTGTAAAGTATCAGAAATCAATTCCACCAAAGATTAAAACCCCAACTAAAAAATCGCATAAGATAACTACATTTAATTAAAACACATGGCAGAGAACATTACAAAAGTTCCACCAAAAGGTAAAATCAAATTTGATATAACCTTGTCTGAAGAACAAAAGTTAGCAAAAACAGCAATCCTTTATCATCCTTACAATTTTATAATGGGAAAAGCAGGTTCCGGTAAAACCCTTTTAGCAGTACAAATAGCATTAGATATGTTTTTTACGAGGCAGGTAAATAAGATTGTAATAACAAGACCAACGGTATCAAACGAAGATAATGGATATCTGCCTGGTTCACTAAATGAAAAGATGGAACCTTGGTTAGTTCCAATTCGTTCTAATATGAGAAAGGTTTATAACAAACCTATGATTTTAGAGAAGATGGAAAAGAACGAAGATATTGAATTAGTTTCTCTTTCACATTTCAGAGGAAGAACATTTGAACACTCGATTGTGATTGTAGATGAATTTCAAAACCTAACTAAACCACAATTAGGAATGGTATTAGGTAGATTAGGTAAGGGTTCAACAATGATTTTAACAGGAGACCCACAACAAATCGATTTGAAGTTTTCAAATGATTCGGCAATACATGAAGTTCCTAAAGTAAAGGATTCACAATATGTTTATTCAACTCATCTGAGAGATAATCACAGACATGAAGCATTGGATGAACTACTACGATTGTTGAGTAATTATCAGTAAAAATAAATTAAAAATAATTAAAAAAAGTTGAGTTTTCCCTTGGATTTCTCAACTTTTTTTTGTATGTTAGTACTGTAATTGAGAGATAGATATGAAAAACCAAAAGACATTAAACGCCCTTCGTAAGAAAGCCGGATTGGGTATTTGTGAAAATTCAAGAATGCCAAACCTCAACAAAGTTGGTGAACTACTAACTGAGTTAGGAATTGAAAACGATGTAACAAATTGGAGTTGTACCAAATGGACATCAGCGGCAGGTTACCGATACAACACTTCGGGGGGTACTCGTGATTACAATGGTTACCGATTGAAAGTTCCTCAAATCAATTTGAATATCAATTCAACTGACACATACTACTCTTGGAACACAAAGATGTTCGCTAAAGAGTTGGTAGAATTGATTGAAAAAGTTCAAAAATAATTAAGAAAAGACTTGCATAATTCAAAATTATTTTGTATGTTAGTACTGTAATTGAGAGTAAGAGTTAAAACGATTAAACCCTAAAAGATATGAAAACTAAATTTGATTTGTGGCTCGAAAAAGTTAACGAAGAGAGAAAAACCTATTGGGAAAGTAAATTTAATTACAAACCCTACGAACCCCTAAGAGTTGATAAAGGTAGAAAATACATCCGTTTGTGGGATGGTAGTTCTGCTTGGGGATTTGTTTCTATGGTTGATGGAGTTAACAAAGGAGTTCCAGTTAAGAAAGGTGATTTGTTGAAACCACAAGGTTGGCAAGGACCTGCTAAACATTCTCGTGGTAACATCTTTGATGGTACTGATAAGTGGGAATACTACGGACCAAATTACTTAGTTTAATTAAACCTTAAAACATAAACGATATGAATATTAAAGAATTTTATTTGAACACTTACCCAACCGATGAATTGGGAGTTGAAATCAACGAGAAAGCCACCTTTGTTGGTTTGGTTACCGAACTATTTGGTGGGAGCGATATCTACGAATATATTGGTGTTGGTGATAGTATCATCAGAGAACGATGTTTTGAAGAACTAGCAAAACAACTAAACAAACCATATGATTTTGTTTACAATTTATGGTTAAATTAATTCAAAAAAAGCTTGCATGTTTCAAATAAATTTTGTATATTAGTACTCTAATGAGTGATATGATAAAAAAGAAAATAGTTTACATTGATATGGATGGAGTCATCGTTGACTTCGGAAAAGCAATCAAAGATTGGTTTGAAAAACATCCACATTTAGAAGAAAGATACAAAACTCATCCTGACCACATTCAAGGTTTATTCAGAATCGCACCTCCCATTAAAGGTGCTATTGAAGCTATTAAAAAATTACACAATAGTGGTAAGTATGAATTATTCATCGCCACCTCTGCTCCTTGGGGTAATCCTCAATCTCTTACTGATAAAAGATTTTGGTTAGAAGATTACTTCGATAATATCTTTCACAAAAGATTATTCACTACTCACAGAAAAGATTTGTTAATGGGTGATTACCTTATTGATGATAGATTAAAGAATGGAGCTGGTGAGTTCAAAGGTAAATTATTAAGATTTGGATATGATTGGGAAAACAACAATTCTCCTAATGAATATCCTGATTGGGATTCTATTTTAGATTATTTATTATGAAACAATTCGATAGTATAAATTTTTTATTAAAGTTTGCATTAGTTCTTTATTCATTAATGTTATTGGGAACATTAACATCTTGTACGGATGACCCATTATCAGATTTACCCGATAATTACACAATGGAATTAGATGGTAGATTAGATACAACCAATGAAGGATTATATAAATTAGAACTAAACTCTACACAAAATTCTATTCAAACAATTCATAGAATTACAGGTAAACTTTTAAATCACAACGAAGAACCATTATATCCACAATTAGTTGAATGGGAATCATCTCATCAATGGACTTTAAATGATACTGCTTATGTATTCATTCGAAGAACTATAAATGTATTAGGTGATTGGGTAGATGTAGATACAACTTATGTAACTGGATTTGCTGGAACCATTGTACCGACTATAAATGAGTTTTCATATAGTGGAACTGGTGGAGAAATAAATACAGTAATTGCACCAATAGATGAAATGGTTGGCGATACACTTATTGTAAAAGCAACATTTCAAGACTTAGAAGAAACAATTAGAATCGTATTAGAATGAGAAAGGTAAGATTACAAGCAACACCACTAACCGATGAAACTTTTAAGAGGCAAGGTTGGTCAAAACATCTTTCAAATGATTATAATGGTACTGGAGATTTTATTGAGAATAGGGAGGATTTAGATGATAATGAAGAACTGGACAAACCTTATTTTTGGACACTCCCTCTACCTAAAGAAAGAAATGATAAGTATGCACCCCGATTTGTAACCAACTCATCCGATGATGATGCAGAGTTGGTAAATATGGGATTAAAGCCAGGTCAATATTTTATTGAAATTTTAGATTTCGATGGACTTGGATTTTGTACAACTGAGGAAGAATTAGAAATATTATATAGGTCACTAACTGGAAAATATATAGAACAATGATTAGAAACTATACAGAAGAACAAATAGAAGCAAACTATAATAAGTTTATAGAAGCTATTAAAAAAGTGTTTAGTGGAGAACGATTAGAAAAACTTCTCCATATGTATTCCCCAGAAGAATTGGGAACTGAACTTGCTATTGCACCCGCAAGTGGTAAACTTAATTTTCACTCTGCATATCCTGGTGGTTATATCGACCACGTAATGAATGTAGCAAGAAACGCTTACAAACTAAAAAAGATGTTTGAAGAGAGTGGTGGGTTTATTAACTTTACTGATGAAGAATTATTCTTCGCAGCTTTCCACCACGATTTAGGAAAGTTGGGTGATGGTAAAGAACCATATTATTTACCACAAGAATCGGAATGGCATCAAAAAAATAAAAAAGAATATTTTACTCACAATCCAAAGTTACAATACTTTGATGTAACCGATAGAGCATTTTGGTTACTGAATCAATATGGAATCAAATATACTCAGAAAGAACAATTGGGTATTCATATGGCTGATGGATTGTACAACGATGCAACTAAGAAATACTTTATTTCTTATAATGAAGATTTCCAAGTAAAAACTGATTTACCATACATTATTCATTGGGCTGACCATATGAGTACTAGATTAGAAAATTCAGAATATAGAAAATCAACGGGTATGTATGACAATATTTCCGAAAACTTTTAATTAAACTGACAAGTTGTCATACAAAATGAAATGGTATGGATTTGGTAATATATAGATTGTATGTTTAACTTAAAAAAAGGAAAAAATATGATTTTAACATTTGACAGATTCTTTGATGAGGTATTTGATTCTAAATTTCAACCGATGCAAATAAATCATCAACAAGGAAACTATTCCATCAATACAACTAAAGATGGAAAACAAAGTATTGTTATAAGTGTTGTAGGACACAACCCAAAAGATGTAAATGTGGATGTTACTGAAGATTTAATTACAGTAAATGCAGAAACTGAAAATGTGAATGCAGTTGTTGGCAATATAAATCTAAAGTTCAAAGTAGGAAAAGATTACGATGGAACTACTGCAGAAGCATCAATTGAAAATGGTCTACTTACCATTCTTTTGGATAAAAAAGAAGAGAGAAAAAGTAAAAAGATAAAGATTAAATTTTAATCTTAGTGGTGTTAGTTTAGTAAAGGGGAGGTTGAATAAATCTCCCTTTTTTCATTTTCTTATATTTATATATATTAACAAATAGAGTTATTATGAAACCAGAACATAAACAAAAAGCATTATCTCATATTGAGGGAGTAGAAAATCACAACAAAGTGATTAAAGGTATGTTAGATGGAAGTAGACCATCAGACCAAAAAGAAGCTTTAAGACTAACACATCAAATTGAAAGGTTACTCGAACTTACGAAAAATCTCGTAGACTTAGCATAGAAAGAGTAAAATGAAGTTCAGAACTTTATTATTGGGATTATCTGCGTTGTTCGTAGCATTTAACGCAGCATTCTTCTCCGTAACTGGTTTATCTAAACTATTTGCAGGAGCAGCATTTTCCGTTATGATAATGGCAAGTTCATTGGAATTAGCTAAATTAATTACGGCTGGATATCTTTATAATTATTGGGAAAAAATAAACAAAACATTTAGAATCTATCTAAGTGGAGCAGTGGTTATATTAATACTAATCACATCATTAGGTATTTACGGATTTCTAACATCAGCATTTCAAGATACATTTAATCAATTTAGTGTTCAAGAAAAACAACTAGCATTTCTACAACAAAAAGAAAAGTTTTGGGCAGATGACGTTGCAAGATACGATACTGAATTAGAAAGAATTTCACAAAATATTTCAACACTTTCAAATGCTAAAGCAACCGGAATCCAAGTTAGAGATACAACTTCATCAACTGGATTTAGAAACACAATCTCAACAACCGAACTAAGATTATCACAACAAAGAATATCGGTTGAAGAAGATAACAGAAAAGAGGTTCAAGGAAAAAGAGAAGTAGCGGCCGATTCATTACAATCCATTCAATTAAAAATATTAGATGTTGAATCATCAGAAGGTGTTTCATCGGAGTTAGGACCTTTACAATACCTTAGTGGATTATTGGATAAACCTATGGACCAAATTATAAACTGGTTCATTCTTATTATTATCTTTGTATTCGACCCATTGGCAGTTGCACTTGTAATCGCATTCAACAACGCAATGAAAGTTGATAAAGGTGAAAAGGATAAAAAGAAAGTAGTTGAGAAAAGAGAACTCTATGGTGAAGAACCTGAAGAGGGCTCTGATATCTACACCGAAGGTGAATTAAAGGATTGGGATACCACATTATCAGATGGGTTAGAAGATGAAGAATGGGATGAAGACCATGCCTTAGACCAAGTAATGAATGATATGGTATCCGATATGGATATGGAAGAACTCAATGAAGATTTATTTGGCGAGGAAGATGATGTTCCATATGAAGATAGTAAGTTTGAAACTGACAATACTACTACGGAAGATAAAAAAAAAGTTGATGAAGCTGTAATCGTTGATGGTGTTGAGTTAAAAAAAGATACAAAAAGACGAGGTGTTGATATTGATGGTGATGGTACTATTGATGGATATGATAATACAGGAGATGGATTAATTGATGAACCAAAACCATCATCTTCTCAACGAGCACAATATGTAATGAGAGAAAAACCATATTATGCTAGACCTGACTTTAATTGGGGAGATAGAAGTAAGTGGATAAACAATCAAAACGCGGTAAACTATTGGTTGACTTACATAAAGAATGATAAAGATACTTCTTATCCAACCGACTTCGATTCTAAAACTTATTAAAAATAATTTGGTTTTTTGAAAATAATTTCGTATATTTGTTATAAACAAATAAGAAATCATACAAAAGATGAATTTAGGATACGCTTGTATTAATATGACTCTATCAGGTCAAAAACCAAAAGTAACTACTAATCGTTCAATGATTAAAAGAACATTCTTAGAAAGGGGTGTTGGTTACGCAACTGAATTAGGGTTACAAAACGCAAGAGATTTGTTTCATATTTTAAAATGGAATAATGAAAATGGAATCAAACTATTTAGATTATCATCTGAAATGTTTCCATGGGGTTCTGAGTATGATTTAGAAACAGCACCACATTACCTAAGAATTAAAACAATATTAGAGGGGTGTGGTCATTATGCAAAAACAAATGGAATTAGAATTACTTCTCACCCTGGTCCTTTCAATGTTCTTACTTCACCACATAAAAAAGTAGTAGATAATACTATTACTGATTTAGAACTACATGGTAAAGTTTTTGATTTATTAGGATTAGAAAAATCACATTATAACAAAATCAACATTCATTGCAATGGTGTTTATGGAGATAAGAAATCTGCTATGGATAGATTTTGTGATAACTTCCAAAGATTATCACCATCGGTTCAATCTCGTTTGACAGTTGAGAATGATGATAAAGCATCAATGTATTCGGTAAAAGATTTAATGTATATTCACAACAAAATTGGTATCCCAATCGTATTTGATTATCACCACCACAAATTTAATACAGGTGGATTGAGTGAAGAAGAAGCTCTAAAATTAGCAATCTCAACTTGGCCAAAAGGAATTAAACCCATTGTTCATTACTCTGAAAGTAAAGCATTACATGAGGAGAATGAAAAATTAAAACCACAAGCACATTCAGATTACATCAATGAATTACCCGAACTATATGGTACTGATGTTGATGTAATGGTGGAAGCAAAAGCAAAAGAACTTGCTATTCTACCATTTATTAATAAAGATAGTGTATGTGCTTATAGTGGATTGTTAAACACACAAAGTTACGCAGAATGATTATAGATGTAGATATTAAAGCTCCTAAGAGAGTAGAAAAGAATTGGGGATATGAATTATGGATTCACAACGATGAAGAGTATTGTGGGAAATTATTGGTATTCACAAAAGAAAGAAATAGATTCTCAATGCATTACCACTTAAAGAAAAAAGAAAGTTGGTATGTGCAAGAAGGAAGATTCCAATTTAATTGGTTGAATGTAGAAGATGGAAAATTAGAAGGTAAAACTTTAGAGAAGGGTGATAGTGTTTTAATTGAAAGAGGATTGCCTCATCAGTTAATTTCATTAGAAGATAACTCAATTGTATTTGAAGTTTCGACTGAACACTTTGATGAGGATAGTTACAGAGTTTATAGAGAAACACCTGAGGATTTATTATGAGTTACATAAAAGTTCACGTACCAGAAATATATCAATTAAAAGAACAATTTGAGTCTGATAAAGATAAATGGATTCAATACTATTCAAAGTATGGAGCATTTGTTGGAAGTTCAGATTCGGTAGATTACCTAACTAAAGAAATAGAAAAATATTATGATAGTAAAAAGAGTTGAAAAAACTCCCGTTACAAACGAAGAGTTAAACCTATATAAAGAAAGAATATCTAAATTAGATAAAGAGTTTGCAGTAACTGCATTAGATGTTGGGATGGATAAGAGAATCGTAACCATTAAGTTTGGTGGTGATTACGATGATTTAACTTTGGTAAATCCAACAATAACAAAAACATCAGATGCTATGGTACAATATTTTGAAAAAGATTTACACAAGAAAAACAAAGTAAGAAAAACAATTAGACATAAATCCTTTTCAGTTGATACAGACAATTTAGGTTTGGTAGAATTTTCATCGGACAACGATAGTTGGAAAACACAAGATGAGTTTATGAATGATTTGGGCTTATTCGAATGTATTACCGCACAAAGATTAATCGATTCAATTGATGGTATTGATATTAGTTCACCACTTCGTAGATACACAGCTGAAATCAAAAAAGAAAAGAAGCCAGGTAGAAACGAAAGAGTAATGTTACAATCACCTGAAGGAGATATGGAATTTGTTAAATACAAAAAAGCACAACCTCTTTTAGATAAAGGATATAAATTGGTATAGTTATGGGAATTTTTAGTTACGAATCAGAAGATTCCCTAAATAGGGAAGCTAAGAACATTTCATTCGATGTTCCTGATGATATGAATATTTATGAGTATAAGATTATGTGTGTTCGAATGGCACATGCAATGGGTTATCATCACAAATCTGTAAAGAAGGCGTTTGGTGAATTAGATTACGAAACGGAATCGGATAGAGATTTTAAAGAATTTATGGAAGCAGTTAATCAACTAACTGGTTCTCTTACACCCTAATGAATGAATAAACTATACATATTAGAACAAAAAATAGCAACTTTGGAAATTATATTAGAATCGATAGTAGAAGAATTAATTGAAACCAAATTGGTTAATGGAGAAACCTTAGATGCTAGGATTATAGAAAGAATAAAAGAGTTATCTAATAAAGTAAAAGAAGAAGAAAAACAAATTGAACTACTTAACTTTCCCTATTGGGGAGAAAAAGGTGAAGCATAATTTGGTTTTATCAAAATAATTTCGTATATTAGTAAAATATTTTAACTACATGGAATCAATTTATATATTATATGTTATCATAGCATTATTAGTACTTTCAAATATATTCTTTATTTGGAAAGGAACTCAACTCGTTAAACAAGTTGAAGATGCTGTAAATGAAACTGATAATGTTACCGATGAAACACTTATAGTTTTGGAAAGAATGTTATCAGAAATGAAAGAAATAGATATCAGAGGTTCATTTGAATCAGATGATGAGGTTGGTGTTGTATTTAATGAGTTAAAAGATATTATTCAAAAATACCAAAACAAATTATAAAATGCCAAGACCTAGAAAAAATAAACAATACTTTACACAAGATACGCAAGATGCAATTATAGCGTATAATAAATCAAAGAGTGATAGAGAAAAAAATGAACTTTATCGGAATCGGATAAAGTATCCTTTTGAAAAATTAGCAGAAAACATATTAAATACATTTAAATTCTCTTACTTTGATGTACCAAAAGAAGATGTACAAAAAGAAGTGGTAGCTATTCTTATTCAAAAAATTCATATGTTTAAAGAAGGTAAGGGAAAAGCATTTTCATACTTTTCAATTGTAGCAAAAAACTACCTTATCCTTAATAATAACTCAAATTATAAAAGATACAAAAAAACAGATTTGTTATCTCAGATGCCACAAACTTGGAATCCTGAAAATGATTTTTATCACGAACAACAAGGGGATGAGTTTTCTGAATTTAAAGAATTAATGTTACAATATTGGGATAAAAATCTTACAAAAGTATTCACAAAGAAGAGAGATATTCAAATAGCAGATGCTATCTTAGAGTTATTTAGAAGAAGTCAATATATCGAAAACTTTAATAAAAAGCATTTATATCTTTTAATCAGAGAAATGACTGATTGCAAGACTCACTATATCACAAAAGTAGTTAATGTAATGAAAGAGCATCAGAAAAAAATGTTAAATGATTATTTAGACTATGGTGAGTTAAAGGAAGATTCTGATGAAGATGAATTCTTTTCTTACTAATCCTATATTTATTCTAAATAGGTTATAATACTTCACTTAAAGAAATACAAATGGAATTGGAAGATATTTTCAAGACCAAAGAATTCAAATCGTTACCACTTCATAAACGAATTTGGATTAGAATTAAGGTTGCATTTTTTGGACTATTAGAATTAATGTAATGAAAAAATGGACTTCGGTACGAGCAGTTTACCTACTCATGTCTCTCGTACTTTTATCCGCCACACTTCTACAAAATTGGTGGATAGTATTATTTGTAGTAACAATGTTGCAAATCGGTGTATGGACTAAATTTTGTCCATCTAAGTTTTTATTTGAAAAGTTAGGATTAAAGAAATCAGAACTTTAAAAGTTACTTATGAATCGGTTTGCGAAAATATGTTTAGGCATGGCAGGTGCTATTATGTTCACTTTCTTTGCAGTACAAACTTGTATTGTATTTAGATGGTGTGAACCCTCTTACTTTCTTGCCGAATTTGGATATGGTTGTGTTATTGCATTCATGCCACCATTCTTCTATGTGGTATATGATTTCATTCGTACTACAAAATTAAAAGAAGCAAATATTGATTTACAATTAAATGCTATTGATAAATCTAATTTGGTGGTTATGTTGGATATGGATGGGTACATCTTATCAGCAAACAAAAAGTTTTGTAACACAATGATGTGTACTGAAAAAGAACTAAAGTACAAACAACATAAAAGAATGGTCCCAAAAGAATATGGTGATAGTTTAGAGTATCACGAATTTTGGGAAAGGTTAAAGAGAGGTGAAAGTATTACTGGTGAATTTGAAAGAATTGCAAAGGATGGTACATCTCGTTGGTTATTTGGTAACTACACTCCCATCCAAAGTTCAGATGGTAGTTACAACAAAGTTCTAAAGATAGCAACTGATATTACACTTCAACACGAATCCGAAGTGTTGGTAAATCAGAAAAACTCTTACTTAGAACACGCTGCGAAGATTCTCCGACACGATATGCATAGTGGTATCAACACATATATGCCAAGAGGATTATCATCATTACAAAGAAGATTATCTGAAGAAAAAATTAAAGAGTTAAAAATTGATGCTCCACTAAGGATGTTAGCAGAAGGATTGAAACACACACAAAAAGTTTATGCTGGTGTTAAGGAGTTTACAAACTTAGTTAAGGAAGATGCACAATTAGATATGAAGGAATGTAACTTATCAGAAATATTGAGAAATTACTTATCCTCTACATCTTATGTTTCACAAGTTAAAATAGATAGGTTACCATTCACTCAAGTAAACGAACCACTCTTTTGTACTGCAATAGATAACTTAATCAGAAATGGATTAAAGTATAATGATAGTAGTACAAAGGTGGTTAAAATTTATATGGAAAATGATTTTACAATTTGTGTGGAAGATAATGGTAGAGGTATTACTAATGAAGAGTTCATTGAGTTATCTAAACCATATACAAGAAAAGAAGGACAAAAGGAAGGAGGTTCAGGATTGGGATTAAACATTTGTATCGCAATTTTGAAAGAACATGGTTTTAAGATAACTGCAGAGAAGTTAGACTCTGGTACAAAATTAAAAATTAAATTAAAATGAACACAATGATTAACTCAATCTTGTTAGTGGATGATGAGGACTTATTCCACTTGGTATTTGAAGATGCTTGTAGTATCTTAGATATCACTCTATCTTTAGAGGCACTAAATTCATCTGATGAAGCAGATGAAAAATTCAAAGAATGGTTTCCAGAAAACCCAGCAGATGAAAGACCCGAATGTGTATTCGTTGATTTGAATATTATCGGTTCTTCATATGATGGTATTGAACTTATTCGTAAAATCAATTTTGAATATGGTAACGGATGTGTAATTGGTATTATCTCATCTTCAGATGATAATCAAGAAATTGAAAAAGCAAAATCAGCAGGTGCACAATTTTGGATTATTAAATCCGATGATATTGAACCTCGATTAGAAGAATTCAGAAAAGATTATGAAGGATATCTAAACCGAACCGCTCCATTCAAAATTTATAAATAAGTTTTACAATGATTGAGGTTACGAAACATACCAGAGATATCCTATTGGGTGTTGCTAAGAAAAGGAAAGTTTATGTTGAAGGAAACTTTCTTAAACTCTTAAAAGCACCCGATGGGGATACCGAGTTTGAAGAATATCTTAAAATATGTAAGGATAAAGATTCTACTGCTCGTAGAAAAAGATTACAAGTAACTAAGCAAGTTCAACAACAAAACAAAGAGTTGGTTGATAAACAAAAGGAAACCGATGAATTGATGATAGAACTTCAAGATGCTTTGGAATCTGCAAAACAATCTGAAGAAGAAGCAAATCAATTAAGACAAGAAGCCGAAAAAGGAATGGGTAAAGCATTAGAAGATTTGGAACTAATGCAAAAGAAAACACAATTTGAGTTAATCAGTACAATTGTTAAAGTAGCACTTTATGTGATTATAGGAGTTGGTGTTCTCACAACTGCTATGTATGGGTTAGCATTGATTTCTGGTACTGATACACAAATCATAGGTTCTACTTGGAGTAATATGTTTGGTATTCTCCTAACTAACGCATTCTCAATCGTTGGTACGATTATGGGTGTAAAGTATGCAACTGAAAAAGAATAAAGATGAGTCCTCAAATCATAGATAAAGTTAGTGTGGAAACTTACTATGATGTATTATCCATACCATTTGATAGGGAAGTATCAGAACCACATCATATCAGTTCTATCGTAGATTTTAAGACCCTAAGAGAAGATACACAAAATTTTTTATTAAAACTACCCATCGTTCAGTTCACAGGTAATTTTAAGGCAGGTGGCTTGGATTCTAAACAACGATTGTATCTAATGAGTAGTATGAATGATATCTTCTTCGTAGACACCCTTAAAACGAATTATGCTAAGTGTGTAACCAAACTGATTAATGTTCCCGATTTAAGTGGAAAGGAAGTTATTGAAAGAACTGATGAGCATAGAAGTATTAAACGAATTAGAAAATCCGAAAGTTATGAAGTTACCTATAATGAGGTGGATTATGTAATTGAAATTACCGAAGAGGGTAATGGAACATTTACCAGCATTATGTATGGGGATAACTTCGTAATGGATTATATGTTGGAGAAAGATATATTGGAATATTTTTATAAGAATAAGTAATTGTTTTTGTTTGATTTAGTATAATATACTTATTGGTATATAATAATAAATTATGGCAAAAGCAAAGGGAGGTTTTGGTATTTCGTTATATCGTTCTCAAAGTAAGAAGAGACCTGGTGTTCACGCTAAGAGTAAAACTTCAAAATCTAAAAATAGTAGAAATTACAAAAAGGCATATAGAGGGCAGGGTAGATAATCCTACACTTTTTTGTTTATTGATATTTATATATTGAACAAATATTGATAAACGTATGTCAACAGATTTCGAATTATTCCCAGGCAAAAACCTTAGTGGGTTGTTTGAGGATATCTATAACAATCAAATAAATAAAAAGAAACATATTTCTGATGTCATCTTTGAAATCAGAAAAATGATTAGGCATAATGGTGATATGGGAATTTTAGGTCCAGTCATCAAAGACTTAATTGATACATCAGTTCGTAACGATGACCAATTGGTTAAGTTAGCAACTATCGCACAAAGAATTATAGCATCTAATCAAAAATCAGAAGGAGATACTGGATTCCTCACGGAAGCAGAGAGAGAACAATTACTTTCAGAAATTGAACAAGTTCAAGATGAGGTTAGTAGGGTAGATGATTTACAAAACGAAATAGAAGAAGTAAAACAAAAATTAGAAAAGTAATGTTTGGGGATAGAAATCGTAATGTACAATCCAATCAAAGTGTTAATATTAGAAGGCATAAAGATACTATGTCTATGGGTACTGTATATAAGATTATATTGGATATTAATGATGATATTCTTTCTGATTTAGAAATAGAAGAACCACTAAAAGGTAAATATATAGGAGCGATTCAGTTCAGAGCTTCAACTAGTCAAAATAAAAAAGATGAAGGATTAACTTTAGCATTACCGAAAGATAAAACATGTGTTTCTCTACCAACTATAAATGAAACAGTTGCTATTACCAATTCACCAGCTGGTGGATATTTGTATGAACGAATCATCAGTTCGGCATTACCAAATGTAAATACAAGTATAGATGAAATAAATGCATCTCAGAAAAAAGAAAAATCAGCTCAATCAAACACCGCATCTAATTATGGTAACGTACAATCAACTGGAATATCAAGAACGGAAAGTTCATCTGATTCGATTGATGTTTCTTCGCTAGGTCAATATTTCCAACCAGATGGTACTATTCATAAACTTAAACTATATGAGGGTGATTATTTAATTGAAAGTAGATTTGGTCAATCAATTAGATTTAGTGGTTATAATAACCCTGATAATATTTTTTCACCAAACATTATAATTAGAAATGGTGAAAATGGAGAATCCCTAACAAAGGATATAGGAACATCTACTGAAGAAAGTATTAATGATGATGGTAATATTATATTTTTAGGTAGCGGTGAACGATTATTGGAATATACATTACCAACTGAAAATGAATATCCATCATTTTTTAATTACCCATCAGAACTAAAAGGAAATCAAATATTATTAAATTCAGATAGAGTTATTATATCGGCTAAATCAGCCGAAATGATTTTTTCTGCAAAAAAAGATATTGGTTTTATAACTGATGGTCAATTTTCAATTGATGCAACCGATGGTATAAACATCACAACAGATAATCATATATTTGTTGATACACAGGATAGAGATATAAATTTAGATATTGGTAATGGTACTATTATGTTAGGAACTGATGGTGAGTTGGAAGCTGCACCAAAGGGTGAAACTTTGGTAGAGTTATTGGGTGAAATGATAGATTTAATAACACAACAAATATATTTAACACCAGCTGGCCCAACCTCACCTGGCCCAACAAATATAGCACAATTTACAACATTGAAATCTAAATTACAAACAATGTTAAGTAATAATGTACAACTAAAGTAATATGGCAGTAAATAAAAACATATTGGGTGGTGCTAGTGATAGTATAAAAAAAGTTGCTGATATATCTAATATTACAAATAATCCTAAAGATACGATAAGTAGCATAACTACAGAACTACCAACTCCACCTGCATTACCAAAAGTTCCACCTAAGCCAGAATTACCGGCGTTACCAAAGGTTAGATTGCCTAAACTTCCACCTATTCCAAAGTTTAGAAAAAAGAAAGTAGAAGAAAATCCTAAACTTAAAAAAGGATTACCAAAGTTACCAACTCCACCTAATCTACCACCAATACCAGTAGTACCTAAAGTACCAAATATTCCAAAAATACCTAATATAGAACTGCCAAAGGTACCTGAAGTAAAAATACCTGATATTAATTTACCAAATCCATCGGATTTATTAAAAAGATAAAAAATGTCTTGGGGATTATTTAAAAGAAACGTAATACGAAAGACAAATCCAAATAACAATCCTTCTTTAGATATAAATAAGGTTGCAACTATTTGGGCTGATGAATATGATGCTGCGATAAAAAGAGGAAAAGATTTTATTAATTTAGAATCAGTACAAGCTGGTAATAAAGAAATAATGAAAAATCTTTTTAGAGTTGCGTTATTAAAAGGATTGGCAACACCACCTGGCGTAAATTTTTCATTACCAAATGAATTTGGGAATGGTGTAAAAGCTTATTGGGCCGGAGCCCAAATGAACCCATTTCCAATTCCACTAATTCCAGCACCCGGTTCAATTCAAAATTTAGTAGTAAATTCTAATATTGTAACTAATGTGGGGGTGTGGCCTCTATACCCACCATTAAAACCCGCTAAAAAACAAGAGATAATAGTAAATATGTTTATACTTGCCGCTATTGTGCATTTATTTTCGATAGGTGGTGTTATACAAACAACTTCACTATATCCATCGGCACCATCCCCAATACCCGCTCCTGGTGTTATAATTTGGACGGGATATTTAATACCACCCGCAATCCCTATTCCAAATCCAAACTTCCCATCTGCGGATGGTAGTGAACTACCTGTAATAGAGCAGGTTGATAATAACACTATAAGTGAAGTTGGTCCTATTCAAGAATATGAATTACCCAATGATAGTGATGATAGTGGATTAGGTGATGGTATAAATGGAGATGGTAGTGGATTAGGTGATGGTATAAATGGAGATAGTTCTTTTGAAGATATGGTAAACTCATCTTTAGGAGATGATATTAATGATATTGGTGATGGTAATAATATCAACAAACAAATAGAAGAATTTAAAAAACAATTAGTAGCAATACGACCAGATTGTATTAAAAATTAAAAAAACCTAAATCAAATATTTATATAGAAAGGAAAACATTTTAACAATGGATACTGATAAATTAGTAAAAGCAATACAGATTATAGTTAAGGAGGAAATCAAAGTGATTCTTCCCAAACTCGTTAAAGAAGGTGTTAAGAAAGAAATGGCTAAGTTATTGAAAGAAAACAAAAAACTTAAAGAAGCTATTACACCAAAACAACCAACATTTATGGATTCAAATGTAATGGAAGAACCAGTTCAACCACAAAAAACATTTAGTAAGAATCCTGCATTAAATGAGGTATTGGCACAAACACAACCCTTTAACTCACAACAAAGAAGTGGAACTAATGTTCCATCATATGCTGGGGCACCAACCGAAGTATCGTCTGGTACGATGAACTTCGATTCAAACTCAGTACATACATTAGGTGCATCAAATATAGCACAACAAATGGGTTACGGAGATATGGCACCAAAACAAGGTTTAGGTGTTCATACTGGAAACGCTGGATTGGATAAAGCACTAAATAGAGATTATAGTGGTTTAATGAAAGCATTGGATAAAAAGAAAGGTCCTTGGAGACCGGGAATGTAATATAGATTATGGCAGTTGAGTTAGGAAGAAGAATTGTTAAAGATACCATTGCATACGCAAATTATGCTATTGGTATTACATTACCATTAACTTTTGGTAAAAATACCTTTGAACAATCTTTTCTAACTAAAGACCAAGTTAAATCAAATATTAAAAATCTTCTACTTACTAAAAGGGGGGAACGTATTTTACAACCTGAATTTGGTAGTGGAATCCAATCGTTATTGTTTGAACCAAATGTAGATGATTTAGAAGGTAGAATAGAAGATACAATAAACGAAAGTTTAGAACAGTGGTTACCTTATGTTACGGCAGAAGAAATTGATATTGAATCAACTGATGAATTGAGAGATAACAATAAATTAAATGTTTCAATTAAATTTAGAATTGGTGATGATATTAATTTAGAAACCTTAACATTCACAGTTCAGGGATAATAAGATATGGCAATTACAAAAACAACAAAGAATTTTAAGGGTAGAGGTAAGGATATAAAATACCTCAATAAAGATTTTACTGAATTCAGAACTAATCTTATTGAGTTTGCTAAAACTTATTTCCCAACAACTTATTCTGATTTTAACGAATCCTCTCCTGGTATGATGTTCATTGAAATGGCATCTTATATTGGAGATTCACTTTCATATTATGTTGATGATACCTTAAAGGAATCATTAATGGTACATGCTGATGATATTGAAAATGTAATAGCACTTTCACAATACTTAGGATATAAACCCAAAGTATCCGCACCAGCAGTAACAACTTTATCTGTCTATCAATTAGTTCCTTCAACTGGAACTGGTGCAAACAATACATTTGATGAAACATATCTTTTAAAGATAAAAGAAGGTATGATATTGGAATCTTCAAATGGAGTATCTTTTATTACAAAAGATGTAGTTGATTTTTCGGATTCAACTGATAGAGAAATTACAATATACCAAACCGATTCGGTTACTGGAGAAACATCATTTTATTTAGTAAAGAAATTAGTAAAAGTTATTTCGGCAGAAGTAAAAACTGAAGAATTTACATTTGGTTCATATGAAGAATTTCAAAAAATTGATTTATTGGATACAAACATTATAGATATCTATGATGTACGAGATTCAAATGGAAACAAATGGTATGAAGTTCCCTACTTAGCACAAGAATTGGTATTTGTGGATTATCCGAATACGGAAAGTAATGACCCAGACCTTTATCAATTTAAATCAACAGTACCATATGTATTAAATACACTTAAAACATCTCGTAGATTTGTTAAACAGGTTAACCCAGATAGTACAACAACTATTCAGTTTGGTGCAGGAGACCCAACAGCGAATGATGAAACGATTATACCTAATTTAAAAAATGTTGGATTGGGATTACCCAATTCTATTTCTAAATTAGAAGAATCATTTGACCCAACTAACTTTTTAAAAACCAAAACTTATGGTTCATCACCATCAAATACAACCATAACTGTAAAATATTTAGTTGGTGGTGGTGTAGAATCAAATGTTCAAAAAGGAACAATTACTCAAATTAGAAATAGTGAATTTGAAGAAGATACAACATTATTCACACCAACGCAGTTGGCAATTTATAATTCAGCTAAAAATTCAATCGCAGTAGATAATGAAGTTCCTGCAACAGGTGGTAAAGGTGGTGATACTATTGAAGAAATAAGACAAAATGCTTTAGCAAACTTTGGTTCTCAGAATAGAGCAGTAACTGCTAAAGATTATGAAGTAAGAGCATTATCAATGCCAACTAAGTATGGTTCGGTTGCAAAGGCATACGCTACGGCAGATGGTACATTAGATAACAACTCACCATCATCAATTCTTTCTTCACCAAAAGCTCTACAAGAGTTTACTGATTTAGTGATGAGTTTTGTTGAGAAGCCAGATAGTGAAGAACCTGATAGAAAAAGCGTTCAACAAGAAATACAAAAATATCTAACTGGAAAAACATCAAATGATAATGAAAAAAATAATCCATTCGCAATAAATTTATATTTGTTAGGGTATGATTCAAATAAAAAATTATCAAATCTTAATAGAGCAGTAAAGGAAAATTTAAAAACATATCTATCGGAATATAAAATTTTAACCGATGGTATTAATATTAATGATGGGTTTATTATTAATATAGGAATTGAATTTGAAGTAATTACTTTAAAAAATTATAATAAAAGTGAGGTAATTTCTGATTGTATATCCGAATTAAAAGATTATTTAAATATTGATAATTGGACATTCAACAATACAATTAATATTTCAGAATTAGAATTAATTGTAGCAAATGTTGATGGTGTTAGTTCAGTACCAAAATTAAAAATTGTAAATAAGTGTGGTGGAGAATATTCACCAAACTCATATAATATAGAAGCGGCGATTAAAGATAAGATTTTATATCCATCTTTAGACCCATCGGTTTTCGAAGTTAAATTTCCAGATTCGGATATTAAAGGGAGGGCAAGATAATGGCATACTATTTTTTAACAGCATCAAAAGATGCATCGGTGTACTTACAACAACCCGACCAAAACGCTGGTTTAGATGAGGTATTAGAGGTTAGTAAGGTTTATTATGGTAACATCAAAGATGTATCCAGAGCACTTCTTAAATTTGATGTAACTGGATTATCATCTAGCTTAGCAGATGGGTCTGTAACAATGTCTGAAGCAACCCTTATATTAAAAGAAACCGAATCAGAAGAACTTCCATTAGAATTTACATTAGAAGCATATCCAATTTCACAAAGTTGGGAAATGGGTAATGGTACTCGTTTTGATGATATTACAACATCGGGTGTAACTTGGAATAATAGAGAAGGTGATTCTACACTAAGATGGTTGGAAACATCTGAGTTTAGTAGTGTATCTACTGGTTCTTATGAAGGCAAAGGTGGAACATTTTATTACGCATCTTCTTCATTACAAAACTTTGAATATAAAACTACCGATGTTTATATAGATATCAAAGATATTATGATTGATTGGATTAGTGGTTCTATTCCAAATGATGGAATCATTCTAAAATTACCATTTTCAAAAGAAACAGATACAAATGATTATGGTATTCTTAGGTTTTTTAGTAAAGAAACAAACACCATTCATCAACCAAAAGTTAGAATAGGTTGGGATGATACATCATTTTCAACTGGTTCGTTGACTGAGTTAACATCGGAAGAAATAAAAGTTGGAATTAAAAATTTTAAAAAAGAATATAAAGTAAATACAACTCCAAAATTAAGAGTAGTTGGTAGAGATTTATATCCAATAAAAACATTCTCATCAACATTACAATATAGTATTAGTAAATTTTTACCAATAACATCATATTATCAAATATCCGACTATCATTCAGGTGAAGTAGTAGTTCCATTTTCAGATTATACAAAATTAAGTTGTGATTCCGATGGAAATTACTTTAAATTAAATTTATCTAATTGGGAAGTTGATAGGGTGTATATTATAGAATTTAAAGTTAGTATCAATGGAACTGATTATTTCTTTGATGATGATTATACATTTAGCGTAATTTCATAAACAATGTTTAAAAAGAATAGAGCACAAAAAAAGGCAGAATCTATAAAACGAGGTCAAGCTGGTATGGGTAATGAAAAAGAACCTATGAAGCGTGGACTTGGTAGAGATGAGTTTGTCAAAAAACTTAAAGAAGGTGGTTCTCTAAATCTTCCTAAAAAAAACGAACGTGGTGTACGCATCGCTAAAAGAAATGTAGTTAAGGGAAGGCCAATTAATCCATTATCGGATGTAATTAAAAATAGACCATTTGATTCTACAACAATAGAACCAAATGTAAATCCATCTACAATAAATTGGGATGGTGTTAATAGTGCTGATTATGATGAATTATATGGATATATTAGTGAGCAAGAAATAGATGGTGGTATCATAGGCGGTCAACTAATTAGACCTAAATATGATAGTGTTGAATTGGAAAAATCAATAGATACTAGAATATTTGAACTTATACCAAACACACCAGCACCACAACCAGATACAGTACTTCGTTCAGTATATAATACAGCATTAGAACAAATAGAAGATTTAACTGCCGAGGTTGAAAGATTAAATAATGATGTTAGTAATTTAAATTCAATAATAGCTGAATTAGAAAGTATAGTTGCTGCATTAAGAATAGAAACCGATAATGAAAAATTAAAAGCTAATATTGCAAATGACCAAAGAGATATTGCTAATACTCAAATTGCATCAACAACAATAGATTTACAAAACGCGGTACAAAACTCAATCAACGAAGCAATCGAAAGAGTTTCTTTAACCGCTAGAATAGAGGCATTACAAGAATCGTTTAGAGTACAAAAAGAACTAACTGAAGAAAGAGAAAAACAAAATGCTGCACAAAACGCATTAGAAGGATTAAATGGATTCTTCCAACAAACTGAAAATAGTGGATGGAAGATATCAGCAAACGATGTAAATGAAGAGGGTAAGAAGGGATTAAAAATTGCATCTCGTAAACCCGATGAAGTTTCGATAGTAAATGGTTCTAAGGGTGTTGCATTCTTTAACTTTACAACTGAAGAACAAACATTTACATTATCTGAAAGTATTAGTTGGCTTGACGGCCCTAAAACTTGGAAAGTTCCTGCTAGAAATGAACAATCTGCTGGTGTAACTACTGTTACATTTAAGTGGACACCTCTTGGTAAAACATCTAAAAGAAAACAAGAAAAAAGCGGAACTCTTATAATTAATACATCAGCTGGTGATAAATTGGAGATAAAAGCATATTATTGGAAACGAGTTAAGAGAAAAGACAAGTGGGGAAGTAGAGGTACTGCTCAAGTATTTGTTGGTGAAGATAAAACAGGTGGATAATGGCAATTAAAACATTTAAGGAAATAATAGAAAATAAAGGGTATCGAATTTCTACTAAAGATAGAGAAATTTTCGAAAAAGGAACCCTGCAATCTTTTTTCGGATTTTCTGATGCGGATATGATTGAGTTCATTGTTTATGATGCCAATGATAATCAGCTTCCTCAGGGTGATGAAGGAAAGTTAGTTAGATACATTCCACTTAGTTCAGAAAACATTAAAGATTATTTTTTAATCGCAGATGGAACCGAATTTCAGGCATTTAATTTTCCCAATGAATATTTTATTGATGCAGAACGATTAATTAATGAGGCGGGATATAATAATGGTATATTTAAAGCACAAATAACACTATTAAATAAAAGAGTTGGATTTGATAACTTAAATGAAAAACTTTGGATTAAAGAAATATCTCCATCGAGAACTGAAGTAAAGTTACTACCGATTCGAAATGAAGTTTCAGAAAAAACTGATTTATTAACCAGATTTAATATTATGGTAAATGGACAATCTTTTAGGGATGATATTTTACCATATATAGGGGAATTTGTTGAAAAAATAGATTCAAAAGAAATAGATTCATTTATTAAAAAGACATATACTGAAAAATGGTATAACAAATTAGTTTCTGAGTTTGGTGTTAGGGAGTTCGATAGATTAATGACAAGAATACATAAACAATTTGCAGAAGCGATGAAATATGAATTTTTAAATAGAAATTCTTACATTGGTGATGTAAACTATGGTAAAAAGAAACCGACAAAAGAATCATTATCTTTATCAAAAGAAGCAGTGTACAAAACAGCTCAGAGAATCTTAATAGAATGTGTAGATAAATTTTTGCCACAAAGAACAATTCAATCAAGAACAACTAGAGAAAATGAATTTGATGCTAGTAGAGATAAAGTTGGTAAAATTATAAGAACTAGAGAATCGGATGTAATTATTCAACCGAATGTGCCGGGTATTGAGGTAACAAAAGAAAAACCTCTACCACAAACAAAAGATGAATTTAAGGAATCAAAAAATTTAGAGGTAGCTATTAAAAAAGAAGTACCATCTGAATTACCAATTCCAAAATTTATAAAAGAAAATCCGATTAAAAGTAAAAAGAAAAGTATATTTAAAAATAAGTTTTTGGGATTGGGTACTGGTAAACGAATACCGCTTGAAAATGATAAGAGTGGTGCATTTACAAAAAGACCAAATCCAATAACAACACCAGTTACAAATCAAAGAGGTGGAGGAGGACCTTCTGATATAAGTTAATAATTATGCCAGCACCAATAAAAAATATCGATTATGATGAAGTATATGACCCTAATGAGGGTGATAATACTGGACCACAAGAGCCAGACCAAGACCCTGGTGTAGGTAATGGCCCTGCTACTGGCGATACTGGTGATACTGGTAATACTGGTGGTAATAGTGGAGGTAACTCACCAAAGGGACCTTATGGTGATACAGAAGACCCAGAAGAACCACCAAAGGATACTATCTCAGACCCTATTTTATTTATTATAAAAACTAATGAAAAGGGATTTTCAACTTTTGTAAATGATGAAAAAGTTGGTATAAATTCATTGGTAAGAGTTACAAGAGAATCATTAGCAAGAACTGGTGATAAAAAAATAAAAGTATCTAAAGAGGGTTATGTATGTAACGAATACTACATCGTATCTATGTTAGATGATGGGGCTCCCATTATAGAAAATCAAGGATTAAAACCGGAAAACCAATTACTTGGAATAAATACAAAAGCAATTTCTCTTATCAAATATGTTGATAATAAAATTGTAGAAGAAAAGGGTATTGCTAGTGTATCTTCTATTGATTTAAATTTTAAATTAAATAAAAAACCAGTAAATACAGGCGGTGGACGTGATGAATATGAGGAACCAAGTAGTTATAAAGTAAATTTTTTAATAACTGGTGAGGGATTGCCGGTAAGTGTACTAAAAAATGGAAATAAAAATGCACAATTTTTTCCATCTATTGGACAGAGTTCATATGAAGATGTTGAAGGAACAAACTATGTAATAAGTTCAGCTGATACTTCTTTGTATAGGATTACTCGTATTGATATTCTCAAACCAGATAATAAACCCATTATAATAGAAGCGGATGCTGGTGAATCGTTGGAAACAACATTAAAATTGACATCTGAATATAGTATTGGCATAGATACCGAAAAGATACCAGTTCCATTACCAGGATTAGACCCTCAAATATCATTGGTAAATGGAGACCCAAGAAAATATAATATTAACACTAAATCTGGAGTACCACTACTGGTTCAGATGAACGATGATGTGCAAGCAATAACAGTTGTAGTTGGTGATGATGTTTTGGAATTTGATGATTTTGGTAGAGATAATTATGAGGAACCGGGTGGAAAGGTTGTTGGTATAACAATACCTCATAGGGTTTTTAACAAAATAGGACAATATAATATAAAATTATTTCCATTTTCATTTGATGATTATGAAAATCAAGTTAGAGAATCGGAACAACCTATTACTATAACACCAAAAGAAGTTACACCTAAGTTTGTACAAAACGAAAAAGAATTACCCCCACCACCACCAAAACCAGAGGATAAGGCTAATCCATATAAGCCAGTATCTACACCATCTGGTGGCTCTCCTCGTAGAGGTGGCGGAGGTGGAGGCGGAGGCCGAAACGAATTTATAGAAAGAGACGAATTTAATGATTTTGGAGATAGATTCGATGACTTTGGAAGAGATGATAGCATCCTCAGACCTAATTATGATATAAGACAATTCTAATGCCAGCACCAAAAAACATATTAGATATTTTAAAATCTTTGGGAGCAAACAAAGTTCCACCAAAGAATAATGCCATTATATCATTATCTGATTTAAATAAATCTGGTAAAGCGGGTGGTGGAGCATTTAATCCTATTAATGATATTTTAAAACCAATAAACCCTATAAACTATCCAACTAAACCAGTAAATGATTTAGGATTAAAATCAAATATTCCAAATACAAAAAAAGCAAACGAAAAGAAATTGCCTGAGGTATCTTTATCAGATAGACCTAAAAATCTAAATGAAGTTGAAGAACAAAAAGATATTGTAACTAAGTTAGATGAGGGAACTCAAGATAATGAAACATCTAATATCTTAGATAGAGCAGTTAGTTTAACAATTAATGTTGTTGATGAGTATTCTGTAACTGTACCAGATATTAGAAGAATCACATATCCCAAAGTAATTAGGGGTGCTGATTTTATTGGATATGATGTTGATTTTAAATTAAGATTTGATGTAGAAGGATTAGAAAGAAGTGGGTTTGTTGAAGTTGGTATTGGTAGAGTTAAAAATGCATTTACAACAAGAGAATTTAATCTTAATTTTAATGTACAAGAGATTCTAATCAACTATCTTGATATGGAAGGTACTGAAGATGTTGATAAAATTAAGATACCAATATCATTAACTCCTGTAAACCAAAATCTAAGAAAAGAAAAGGTAAGGGGTGAAACAGAAACTTTTACTATTTTATTTGATAAGGGTGATTTAGATATACCACGTTCGGTTGCTATTAACAGGATATCAGAAGGATTCATTTCTCAATTTAATAAATGTAGTTTTGATGATTCAACATATCTTACTCACTTATTACATTTGGGGGATGGTAACAACAAAGTAATAACAACTTGGAGAGGATTGCAAGAAATCACTCAAACTGGTGGTGATGCATCTTCGTTAATTTTAAAGTTATATGAACCCCTTTCAAACGATATACAAACAAATCAAAAAGTTTGGATTACTAAAATTCAAACCAATCCTATATTTGAGACACTCACATTATTGGGTGATACGCAGGATTACTGCCCACCATTACAAGGACCTAATTTTTCGTTAGAATCTGATAATGGTATTGGATATCAAGTATATAGTGATTTACTTGCAAGTGGTTCATCAACAAATGATGCACTAATAAGAGAGTATGGTGAAAAAGTTGGTATAGATACCAAAAAATTAAATATTCAATATGTAAGTGGTTCCGAATATGTATTTGAAAATTTTGTACATTTTGGTTCGGCTGAAGAAAGAATTAAAAACTTCCAATATAAAGTTGAACTATTAGAATCATATCAAACAAAATATAATAGTTTATCGGTATCTCAAGTAGAATTGGGGTATTTATTAGCAGAGGGTGGATTGGTTGATGAATATACAATCATAAGTGAACCAGCTTCTTCCAGTTTACAAATTGAGGCTATAAGTGTAACAGCAGCTTCGGTGGTACAAGCTAATCAACAATTGGTTAATATAAACAATCTTATCAAAACATTTGATGGATTTGAAAACTTTTTATATACATCAACCAATTCATTAGCATATCCTAAGAGCGGAAGTTCAATTATAGCATCAACCGATTCTCAGGCAATTGCTTGGTATAATACTGCTGTAAATGAAGCCGCAACATTTGATAGAAATAATGTAGATTACCTAAACAACAATCTTCCAGAATTTATTAGAGAAGATTATCAGAACGAGGACTTTATGTTGTTTATGGATATGTTAGGGCATCATTTTGATGTTATTTGGGCATATATTAATGGGTTAAACAATTTAAGAAAACCAGAACATAAAGCAGATTTAGGATTTTCAAGTGATTTGGTTTCTACAATGTTAGAATCGTTGGGATGGGATGGTAGAAAAGCTTATGATTCTCAACATTTATGGGAATATGCTTTAGGACAATACAAAGATGGTACTGAAAAATATCAACAATCTCTTAAATCAGCAAATGAAGAAGTTTGGAGAAGAATCCTTAACAACTTACCTTACTTATTAAAACACAAAGGTACTTCTCGTTCTTTAAAAGCAGTAATGGCTTGTTATGGTGTTCCACAATCACTCCTTACAATTATGGAGTTTGGTGGACCAACTGACCCAACTGATGGTGGTACTCAACCATTTACATTTGAAGATAGAACTTCTGAACTTGTTTTAAGTGGTAGCGATAGTTCTTATATTCAAATACCATTTAATGATATCGATGATTACAGCGCTAGAGGTATTGAATTTAGGGTTAATTCTACTATACCAAAAGATACATCGTTAATTAAAATGATGGACCCATCTGGTACAGAAGCAGAATGGGAATTTAAAATATCCCAAACCACTGGTAGTTTTGCTAACTTAGATTTATATGTAAGTTCAAGCTCAGAACTACATTCGGCATCTATTGATAATGTTAGATTCTTTGATGGTGAGTATAAACAAATTCTTATCAACAAAAGTGAAGATGGAAGTGATGATACATTCAATGTGTATTTAAGAGATTCCATTAATGGTAGAATACGAACAGAAAAAGCATCAAATACTCTAAGTATTACTAATGCAAATTGGACTGGTAGTGGATTGGGTATTGGGCGTTCATTGCGAGTTGGTAATGGATTTAATGGTTCGCTTGATGAATTTAGATTATGGAAAACTCCGTTAGAAACTAACTTATTAGATACGCATACACTACAACCAGATTCGATAGCTGGAAACAGCTATACGGCATCATCTGAAGATTTAGTACTTAGATTTGATTTTGAACTTCCTAAAGATTTATCATCATCCACAACAATAAATAATGTTGCTATTAGTACCGAATATAATGTTAATGGAACCGCTGTTGGATTTAATTCAATATCAGATTATCCATATCATTATAGAAGTTATGAAAGAACAATAACTGCAAAAGTTCCATCATTAGGATTTAATCAAGCTGATAAAATTAGATTTGAAACTCAAGAACTTGTTGGTAATTTATCACACAAAGTTAGAGCAACCAAAAAATCATTAGATAGGGCGCCAATCGATTCATCTCGTTTAGGATTATTCTTCTCCCCAATCAAAGAGTTGAATATGGATATCATTAAATCATTTGGTAACTTCAATATTGATAATTATATTGGAGCACCTGCTGATGAATACAAAGATGAATATACGGAATTAAAATCATTAAGAGATTATTACTTCCAAAGATTAAATAGAGATATCTACGAATATATCAGATTAATTAGATACATTGATAAATCTTTATTCGATGTATTGGAAGATTTAGTTCCTGCTAGAGCAAAAGTTTCTAAAGGTTTATTAATCGAACCTCACTTTTTAGAAAGAAGTAAAACTAAATGGGATAAACCAACATCTGAAAAAAGAGATTATGAAACCAGTGTAGATGTTGATGAAGATGTAATTTTAATTGGTGATAACAATCAATTTCAAGCTAACATAGATGGGGAATCTGATGTAGTATTAACACATCAGTATGATAACTATGAAGCAAATGTTGATGGTGAGGATGATATTGTATTAACATCAACCAACCCACAATATGATTCATCTATCGATGTTGATAATGATACGAATTTATTGGGTACATATCCAACATATGTTTCGGAAATTGAAGTTCCCGATGGAAGTAAATTAGATGCATCGGCTGAATCATTTGGATTTGAACAAATTGGTATGGACCCGAATTCATTAAATAATGCTGGATTTGGATTATTTACACCAATTGAAAAATATGGTGAAGTTAGTACATTGGATATATTTGGAAATTTATCTGGAAGTAGACAGCAAGTATATTTAATAAAAGAATCATACATAGAAAAAGTACCTACTCAAGTTGCAGGATATCCTACAACAACAACCAATGAGCAGGTTAGATATGAAGATGTAGAGGTTACTAAGTTTAGATACAAAGTAACAAAAGTACCATTTGGAGCACCAGACCCATCGGTTGGAAACGATGTAGTTGAAGTAACTCCGTTAAAGGGATACTTATCATCTCACTATCGATATAAAAACAACCTATCACAAGGATTAAAAAATTCATTCTTTGAAGGTTCAAAACAAACAATAAATACAACCCCAGATGGGTTATCTCCTGTTGAAACATTTACTACGAATCCGAACATTTTAAGAGTTGCGGATACTGGTAGAGGAAGTGGAGAACCAATTCTTGAGGTAGATTAATTAAATTTTAAAATAGTTATATTTATTAGTACATAATAAACAAAAGGGCAAATTAAAAAAATTATGGGATATTTAGACAATACATCAATTACAGTCGATGCCATCCTAACCAAAAAAGGTAGACAGAAGTTGGCATCTGGTCAATCCCTTAACATTACCAAATTCGCATTAGGTGATGATGAGATTGATTATACATTGTACGAGCCAGCGCACCCAAAGGGTTCAGCGTATTATGATTCGGCAATTAAGGCGATACCAATTCTGGAAGCTAGTCCAGACGAAACACAAGTATTAAGATACAAGTTAGTTACATTACCAAAAGGTACAACTCAGATTCCAGTTGTAGCATTAGGTATTTCTTCAATTGGAGTTTATCAAGATGAAGGGCAAGTTGCTCTTTCACCTACAACTTCACCACAAGGAAATAGTTCTTCTGGATATACTGTTGTATTAGCAGACCAGAGAGCTGGTACATTAGCAGTAACGCAAGGAGCAACAGCAGCCGGTTCGGTTCCTGTTTTCTTAGGAGAAGAAGTAACTACTACGGCACAAGTTGTTAGTGGTTTAGGATTTACATTCTCACCAAATCCTTCGTTAACATCTAATGTTTCTACTACGATAACTGTATATGGAAATGAGACGGGTGGTTCACAAACTATTCCTGTAACTGTAACTTATAGAAGTAACAACTAAAAAAGGATAGAGATATGGCAATTATAAACGACCCAAATATATCCGCTCAACTACAAGCGTTAGCACAAGGCGGAACAATCGATAGTAATGATGTAGTAGCCCTTTTAAACTCAGCATTACCTGCGGGACAGCAATTACAATCTGGCGCAGGTGTAACTACTGGAATTTATAAAAGATTCGGTGAGTTTGATAAGGTAAATGCAAAAATTGAAGTAGTAACAACTGGATTATGGACAGGTGATGTAGGTTCATTAACGGCACTTTATACTTCATCTGCTCAAGTAGCTGGTACAAGTGCTAAGTACTACTATAATGCTTACGCCGGAGATACAGCAGTAACTTCATCAGCTGAAGTTCAATTCGCTGTAGCATATGGACATTTAAATGGAAGTGGTTCAATATCATTAGCAAATTCAGATGATGCATTACTACCAACTAAAGCAACTTACGCTCAATATAAATCAGTTTTGTTAGACCCAACCGATACACAATTCTCATTTGAAAATGGTAGTGGTATAGCAAACGATTCAAACGCAATCTACGCTATCAATATCAATAGAGCGAGATATAGAGAGAAAATGGACCCGGGTAACTGGTCATTACAACTTTCTGGTTCTAATGGATTATTTACTTTCATTGATGATAGTGGTAAGAAGTTTGGAGATACATTAGGAAAAGCTGGTAGAGTATTTAAAGTAGTAAGTGGTTCACTTAACTTAGGTACTGAAGATGCAGCTACAATCAATACAACAACCGCATCTAACAATGAGGGATATGGATTGTTCTATCCTGATAGAGGTATTATCATTCTTAACCCAACTGCAATCGCTGATACTGTTGGTAACGCATTTGATGCTGATTGGGGTTCTTTAGGAACTTTAGCTGGAGATACTGGAGTAGATGCTGATAAAGAAAATCATAAGAGATTATTCTACGCAATTCATCATGGTGGTGATTTCCAAGCTAGAAGAACTGAAAACGTATCAACACAACATTTCTTCGTAAGAGCAACGAATAGAGAATTTAACTATTCAAACAACCCAACTTATGTAAATGCCAATGGAACATTCACAGAAACAACATTTGAAACTGACCCAAGAACTTATATTACAACGGTTGGATTATTAAATGATGCAAATGAAACAATAGCAGTAGCTAAAACTTCTCAACCAATTGAAAAATCATTTGATAAAGAAGTATTAATTAAAGTTAAACTTTCATTCTAATAAATTTATTAAAATATAAATGTAGAAGAACCCCACTAAAAGTGGGGTTTTTTGTTTCTTAATATTTATATAAAAGTATTTGCTTAGATGATAAAAGAGATTCCAAAATCAGATGTGGTGGTTAGGCCTTTCAAAGTTTACAAAGAGTGGGCTTTGGACCAAACGGATATTACCGCACTTTATGGTACAAATCAAACGGACCTTTATGATGTAAATACCGATGACACTAACTCAGACGGTACATCTAAAAGAACTTTATATGATTCTATAAAAGCACAATTTTATTTAAATCCAGCTACTGCATCTATTTTAACCGAAGTTGGTAAAAGGGAATCATATGCATCAACCAATGAAAGGGTTATTAGTGATACGATTGGTATAATACCAATTCCACAACAATATTATGGTGAAGGAATTAAAGTGGGTTCAATGGTAGTTGAATATGGTTCGATTACGGCAACCGATGATGGTAACTCTAACTTAATCGATTCTGCATCAAACATTAAGGGTAATGTGTTTTATGATAGGGGATTAGTTGTACTTACCGAAGATGTAGCTGATGGAAGCGGTTTATCTTCATTTGATGTATCATATCGTTCAACTATGACTATTTATGAAAACGAAATATTCCTTTCAGTAAATGAAAATGAATTCAATGTATCTCAAAATCCAACTGCTATTTATGAAGTTGGTGGTAAAAAAATAACGGCATCTATTACAAAACCAAAGACTAGATTGATTGATGGTGAGTTGGTATCTCAATCTTTTTATCAACCTGGAGCTAGATATATAAGGGGTGGTAAGTATCCATATGTATCATCTTATGATGGCTCATCTAAGGGAAGTTTTGATGATTATGAAGTAAGTGGTTCTACTGACCAAACTGGTTCTTATTTAACGCCATTTATTACAACAATAGGTTTATATGATAATGAAATGAATATGGTTGCGGTAGCTAAACTACCCCAACCAATTAAATCATTACCGGATTATCCTGTAAACTTCATTGTTCGTTTCGATACATAAGGTTATATTTATATAATATAAAGAAAAACAATTATGACTTTAGAAGAAAGATTAGCTCAAAATCCTCCAGCAGTATCAAAAGCAAACATCAAAGGTGGTGATAAAACTTTGATTGAAGCTGATGGTGGATTAGATTTATCAAAAGATGAAGCTAAGATAAAGCAAGCTAGAGGGGGTAAACTAAATAGTAAACCTTACTCCGATACATTTAAATAAGAATTTATGATTCAATGGTTATGGGAGGGAAACCACATCAAAGATGAGGAAATTCCCGAAAGCGCAGTAGGATTCATCTACATGATTGAACACATCCCTACTGGAAAATACTACATAGGTAAGAAAAACCTAAAGGCAAAAAGAACACTTCCCCCACTAAAAGGAAAAAAGAGGAAACGAAAAGTCATTAAAGAATCTGACTGGAAAAAATATATGTCCTCCAATCAATGGATTAAAGAAGAAGTATCTAATGGTGGTGAGGAAAACTTCAAAAAGAAGATACTTCAATTCTGTCATTCAGCAAAAGCACTGACTTATTACGAACTACATTGGCAATTCAAATACAATGTATTAGCTGATGAAAACTCACTCAACGATAATCTTTTAGGAAAGTTTTTTAGAAAAGATTTGGAAATCTAAAATATTTTTCGTATATTTGAGTGTTAATTGTATATATACACAAAAAATAATATTATGACTTTAAACCAAGTAGCAAAAAAACATGGTATCAATCCAAATTCTTTAAACGCAAAAGATGATGGATTAAAAATAGCAGTAAAATCTATTCAACAATTAGTTCCTATGCTTGAAAAAAGAAAAGTAGATGAACAAACTATTAATGATATAAAAAAATTAGGACAATTTCTATATGATGTATCCGATTCAACCATCGGATAATTTGGATAATTGAAAAATTTTTCGTATATTTGTTGAAAATTTAATTTATGCTCTCCGCAAGAAATAAGTTAGTAGTTATAAATGTATTAGATTCTGCTTTAGGTGTTGGTACATCAATGAAGGGAAATGAACAAGCACATCATTGTCCTTTTTGTCATCACCATAAGAAGAAACTACAAGTCAATTTAGATTCACAATATTGGCATTGTTGGGTATGTGATTCTAAGGGTAGGAGTATTCAATCCTTACTTTATAAACTAAATGTTGATAAGAGTGAATTAGCAAAGATTCATTCTATCTATGGAGAGTACAAACCAAAACGGAACGAAAGGGAAGTTGAGAAGATAGTACTCAGACTTCCAAAAGAATTTAAATCACTTTATCACAAACCAAAATCAATCAATCCGATTTATAATCAAGCAATTCATTATCTCAAACAAAGAAGTATTTCTATGGATGAGGTTTTGAAATATAACATTGGTTATTGTGAGGAAGGATTATATAGTGGTAGAGTGATTATTCCATCTTATAATGAAGATGGTGAATTAAACTATTTTATTGCTCGTTCTTTTTACGAAGATGAAAAGATGAAATACAAAAACCCACCCGTTAGTAGGGATGTAATTGTATTTGATAATCAAATCGATTGGAACGAACCCATTACATTAGTAGAAGGTGTATTTGATTCATTCTCAGTAAAAAGAAATGTGATTCCTATTTTAGGAAAGTTTATTCCAAGAACTTTACAAACTAAAATAAAAGAAAAGGGAGTAAAAGAAATTAATATTTTATTAGATTCAGATGCAGTAGAAGATTCTACCAAACATGCAAACTACTTTATTAAGAATGGTATAAAGGTAAAGAATGTTATACCTGAAGGTGGTGATGCTGGTGAATTGGGATTTGATAAAATAAATAACTTGTTAAAAGAAACCGAAGAAACCGGTTGGGATGATTTAATCCTTTCAAAACTAAATAATATATGATAGTAGAAAAAATCTACCATTTAGCAGATTTACACATTCGTAATTTAAAAAGACATAAGGAGTATAGAGAAGTATTCCAAAAGTTTTTAGATAATGTAGATAGAGATAATATTGAAAACTCCATAATCTACTTAGCTGGTGATATTGCACATGCTAAAACCGAAATGAGTCCTGAGTTAATCAGAGAAATCAGTTGGTTCTTAACTGAATGTGCAAATAGAAAACATACATTCCTTATTACGGGAAATCACGATTGTAACTTAAATAATAACTATCGATTGGATGTATTGACACCAATCGTTGAAAACTTAGAAAATGACAGAATACACTATCTTAGAGATACTGGGACTTACCCTTTTGGTAACATCACTTTTGTTGTTTATTCGATACTCGATAAAAAAGAGAATTGGCCAAAGGCGGAATTGGTAGAAGGTGAGAATAAAATTTGTTTATTCCACGGACCTGTAAACTTAGCACAAACTGATATTGGATATACCGTATCATCAAACTCTTTTACAACTGATATGTTTGAAGGATTTGATATGGTGATGTTGGGTGATATCCATAGGAGACAAACATTAGGTTCACCAACCATTGCATATGCTGGTTCGATGATACAACAAAATCACGGAGAAGCATTAGATAAACATGGTTACTTACTTTGGGATGTTGAAAGTAGAACTTTCGAAGAAGTTGATATTCCAAACGATTATGGATTTTACACATTAGATGTAAACGATGGTATTGTTCCTAATGTTACCGATATGCCATCTAAACCTCGTTTGAGAGTTAGGATTTCAAATACCGAACCTTCTCAGATTAAAAAGGCATTAACCCAAATTAAAAAGAAATATAAAGTACAAGAGTTCACTGTTACTCGAATGGATACTTTATCAAAACAAAAAACGGGTAACTTTGATGATAAACTTGCAATTGGAAATGTGAGAGATGTAGAGTTCCAAAACGAACTCATCAAAGATTATTTGGAAAGACAGTATTTGGCAGATGAAGAGACTGTTGATAAGATACAACAAATCAATAGAGAAATCAACACAAAGTTGGTAGATGATGATGTAACTCCTAATATACAATGGGTGCCAAAACAATTTGAATTTTCTAATATGTTCTCTTATGGTGAGAATAATTTAATTAGATTTGACAACGCAAAAGGTATGGTAGGTATATTCGCACCTAATGCCTCAGGTAAATCATCTTTATTCGATGCACTATCCTTTTGTATATTTGATAAGACAAGTAGAACTTATGTAGCAAAGAATATTCTTAATAATAGAAAGAGTAACTTCTATTGTAAACTGCACTTCCAAATAGAAGAAGTGGATTATTACATAGAAAGAAGAGCAAAGTTAATCAATAGAGGGAGAAATCTAAAAGTAGATGTATCCTTTTGGAGAGAAGATGAGAGTGGTATCCACTCCTTGAATGGAGAGCAAAGGAGGGATACTAACTCCATCATTCAACAATACTTAGGTACATACGAAGATTTCGTTTTAACTACTCTTTCACTTCAAGGAAATAATGCACTCTTTATTGATAAATCACAATCGGAAAGAAAAGAAATCCTTGCTCAATTTATGGGAGTAGATGTGTTTGATAAATTGTATTCACATGCATCGGATGAGAATAGAGATAACGCTTCTCTAATCCGTAAGTTTAAGCAGGATGATTTTACACAAAAGTTAGCTGATATTGGTGTTGGGTTAAAGGAGAAAGAAGCTGAGTATAAGTTAAAGGAAATTCAATTGAACGCTTCAAAAGATGAAGTGGAGAAGCACAATCAGAAATTAATCTCTCTCAACGAAAAGATTGTAAAAGTTAAATCCGACAATTATTCTTTAGACGAGTTAGAAACTAAAAAATCGACTTTAGAAACTTCGTTGACCGACTTGTTATCTCAAAGAGATACAACACAATCTAAGATTGATAAGTTTGAAGAAACTCAAATTGGATTAGAAGAAAAGATTGATTCATATGATGAAGATAAAATCGATGAGGGTCTAACCGAATATACTGAGGTGGGGAGTGAACTTACATTGATTGAAAACAATATTGAGAAACATCTTATAAAGAGTGAATCCCTTAGTGAGAGGAAACAACATTTGGATTCCCACAAATACAATGAAGAGTGTGATATTTGTATGGAAAACTCACAAACTATCTTAGAGCAAAAAGAAAAGGTAGATGGTGAATTAGAAACCATTAAATCAGAACTAAATGATTTGGAAACCAAACATTCGGAGTTAGTATCTAAAAGAAAAGAGTTGGCTCCATTTGAATCGGAATATACAAAGTTGAAAAAACTTAAAGAAGATGAAAACAATGTAAGTAGAGATATTAACACACTTATCAACAAGTTATCAACATTCGAAACTAAAGAAATCAAAATAAATGGTGAACTTCTTCAAGTTACACAACTTATCACCGATTATTTGGAGAATGAAAAGCAAATCCAAAAAAACAAAGAACTCAGAACTGAAATGGTTTCAGTAAGAGCAGAATTGACTTCATCAAAAGATGATGTTGATAAATTAAACAAACAACTTCTTAAATTGAATGGTGAAGTTTCATCCCTAACAAATCAAAAGAAAACAATCGAAGATAGAATTGAAGAAGTAGAAAAGTTAGAGGAGCAATTTGGATTATTTGAATATTACCTAAATGCTTTGGGTAAGGATGGTGTATCTTATGAATTGATTTCTAAAGCTCTTCCAATGATTGAAGGTGAGGTAAATAACATCTTAGGTCAAATCGTAGAGTTTGGCTTACAATTGGAGATGGATGGAAAGAACATTAACGCTAACATCGTTTACGATGACCAGAAATGGAGTTTAGAGATGTGTAGTGGTATGGAGAAGTTCATTAGTGGTTTAGCGATTAGAATCGCTCTAATCAACGTATGTAATCTTCCTCGTCCTAACTTCTTAGTAATCGATGAAGGATTTGGAACATTAGATAATGAGAACCTTACATCATTGTATATGTTGTTCGCATATCTGAAAACACAATTTGATTTTGTGATGATTATATCACATATTGATTCAATGAGAGATGTAGTGGATTCTCTTATGGAAATTAAAAAAGTAAATGGATTCAGTAGTATTAAATTTTAATAAATGAAAATAGGAATTGTTGGACAGGGTTTTGTGGGTAATGCGGTGTATCAGAAATTCAAAGAGTATTATGATGTACTTACTTATGATTTAGATGAAACTAAATGTAATTCAATCTTAGAAGAAGTTGCTAAATGTGATTATGTATTCACTTGCTTACCAACTCCAATGAATGGGGATGGTAGTTGTAATACCAATATTGTAGAAGGTGTAATCAAACAAATTGATGAGATTGGTAAAACGAAGGGTATTGTGGTTAAATCAACTATTGTACCCGGTACTACTCAAAAATGGAATGATGAATATAAAACAAACATCGTATTCAATCCAGAATTCCTTACTGAAAGAAATGCGGTTAAAGATTACGAAAATCAAAACCGAATTATATTAGGAGGACCAAGACCAACAACTACTCATCTGAAAAGAATATTTTCAAAAGTATTTCCAAGTGCATATATAATAAAAACTGATTCAACTCATGCTGAAATGGTAAAGTATTTAACAAATACATTTCTTTCAACTAAAGTATCTTTTGCAAATGAGATATATCAAATTTGTAAAGGTTTAGATATCGATTATGATAAAGTAGTAGAATATGCAACCCACGATGAAAGATTGGGTAAATCACATTGGAACGTACCGGGTCATGATGGTGATTTTGGTTTTGGTGGACATTGTTTCCCCAAAGATTTATCAGCACTTTTAAGATTAGCAGAAGATTTGAATGTGGTTGATAATGTACTCAGTGCAGTAGAACAAACTAATTACTCAGTTAGAAAGAATAGAGATTGGGAAAAGATGAAAGGGAGAGCAGTTATTTAGTTTTAAGAACATTAGTAGGAAGTGGTTTCGCATTTGGTGAAACCTTTTCTTTTATGAGAGATTCTACCAACCCATTCATTTTATATCCTTTATCCTTACAAAAGGACTTTAATAATTGATGAACTTCGGCATCAATTTGTAACATTGCATATTTTTTATTCATAATTTTATCCATTTTCTTTCACTGTTAAGTGTGAATGAACCAATGTGTTCTCTATTCCACATAGTTGGTTCAATAAGTGATAAAAACATTTCACCACTATCACCTATGTACAAATAATAGGTTTCACCAATAACAGGTTCAAAATTAAATTTAGATTTGTAAACTAAATCATTCCATTGATATTCTTCAACCAATTTTTGATACTCTTCTTTAAGTTCATTAAACTTAGCTGAAAATTGTTTGTTAACTTTATTAACACTTACACCCTTCCAAACTGCTATATTTTCTACCTTAATTGATGGTGCCCCAACATTACTACCATATGGTAAAATATTGGCATTGAACCCATCCTTTTCATCATATACAATGTTATCTGGGTATTTTTTCTTCATTCTTTAGAACTCTTTAGTTTTCTTTAGAATAAATACTAAAAATAAAATTTATTAAATACTTATATAGGAATAACAAAGAAACTTTAGTTAATGGCCAGAATTAAAAAGTATTCACCTGAACAAAATTTATCATCGTTTCAAACTTTAATAGTAGATGAAAATCCCAATTCGGATTATTTTAGAATTACCGAATTTAAAGATACATTTACTGGTGGTAAAAATGGATTCCTAATAGAGGGTTCAGAATATCTAAAAGAATCTACTGAAATAAAAATTGAGATTTTAGATGTTAATGGAGAACCAATATATTATGAACCAGGTAATGGAATCCCAGAATACTATGAAGGTATATCAAAGTTAATAGCTGTTTATATCTATGAAGATACTCCAATCGGATTGGGTAAGATTACTATTTTGGGTGAACTAAAGGAGTATGATGATAATGGTGTAAAAAGACAAATTCCATCAGATTGGCGAGGTGCTTATAATGTTAAATGGGAAAGAACTTTTCAGATTAATAAAAATCTATCAAACGAAGATAGGGTAAGATTTTATCGTAGACCTAAGGTGGGTATTGATGAGATAGTTAAACCAATATTTAACAAAACCCCACAAACAATTACTCAAACTGGGCAAGTAGATGGTTTACCTTTAATCCCAACCGAAAATACTCAACTATCTAATTTTTCTTTACCAACATCATATAGATTAAAAATCACAGATGATACATATTGGACCGGTTCTGCGGTTGGTCAACAAATAGAATTTAGTGGACTAAACTATTCACCAACCATTACTGATATTGTCAACAAAGATGAAGTATTAGTATCTCCACCATATTCTGAATCGGATTTAGTTAAACCATTTTCATCTCAAAATTATTCGGTATCATTTCCATATGTTGAGGGGGCAGTTGATTTAGCAACCGCTTTAACTGGTTCATTTGCTAAAATTAACATCACCAATATGAAAACATTTGTTGGTGATGCCGCTAGGGTTAAGGTGTTTAGAAAATCGGTATCCCAATTAACTGATTATGAGTTCGTACAAGAAATACAATTAGAATCAAACGAATTGTTGAGAGATTTAGAAAGTGTTGAATCAACGGAAACTTTCTATGGTAATCTAAGTCAAAACTACATTAATAATTATTGGTTAACATCATCAAATGATTTAGTAACTACATTTAATCAAGATTTTTTATACAATTCTGTTGAACTTGATAATGGGGCATCTACTCCACAATATTTTTATACATCTCAATCATTGGGTATAACCAATGGTGTTGAATATAATTTATCGTTTAATGTTAGAAAAAGAACAAACATCTCAGCCGATGATTATTTAAAAGTTTATCTAAGTGGTTCGTTTGGAAATACAACTGTAGCACAAACAATTACAAATATAGGTAGTTCGAATGAATTATTACAAAAAACTTTAGTAAATGAAAATATAATTGCAGATAATATATCTGGTTCACAATTATATTTTGAAGTAAAAGGTAATGATTGGTTAATTAATAATATTTCATTAAGAGCAGCAGAAGAAACTTCTTTTTCTCCCGATGAAATTACATTTATACAAAGTGTACCAAAAACATTAGCTGAAGAAACATTTGATTTTCGTTTTGAATTTTATGATATAAATAATAATTACATACCTGTATTAGTTGAAGAAACAAAAACATTCACAGGTGGTAACTTAAACTTATTTACAAAAGAATTAATTCTTACACCAAATCAATTATATTTTGCATTTGATTCAGCATCGGCACCTGCAAATCCATTACCTCCATTAAACATTTTTATTGATGTTGAAAAAAGAGTAATAACTGGTTCGGTAACATTTACATCTGGTGCATATGATGAGTTTGGAAATTTATTATCATCATCACAATATAATGGTGGGGTATTTCCTGGTCTATTAACGGACAGAGATAAAGATATTGTAAAATTAAATGTATCTGATTATACTGGTTCAAGAGATGATATTACAGTTCAATATATTGAATATACTGGTGAGGTTGAGGGTGTAACCGATTCATTCGTAATCACTAGAGTTCAAGATGGTAAGGGTGGTGTAAACTTTGAGATTAGGCCTTACAGAGGTACAATTATCAAAAACAAAGATGATAAAGAATTAGAAATTCAAGCAATTCGTATTGATGGTATTAATGAAATTATTCTTAAAGATAATTTACCACAAACTGGATTTTCCGATGCAAAACTTAGAGTCCTTTCATCATCAATAGATGAAGTAACATTGGAAGAAAGTGGTTCTTATATACTTCTTTCAGAGGCATCATCTACTAAATTTATTAAAGGATTAAACGCTGGTTTAACTGGTAGTGGTGAAATTGATTATAACGCAAGATTTAATAGAGATTCTATTGATAATGAATTGACCGTATTCTTAATGGATGGTGAAACTTCTCAATCAATTCTTACATCAATTATTCTTACCGATTTACAAGATGGTTTAGATAGTGGGTTTGTAACATTTGATGCAGATGTATTTACTATTAATCCAAGAACACAAACTCAATTTACTCCGCAATTTAGTAGTGTAACGGGTTCTTTTTATAAGAGGGGTACTAAAGCAAATCCAGTATCAGCATCGATTGAGATATTCCCATCGATGTCAATCAATAAAGATTTTGTTCCTGAATACTGGATGTATTTTGTATCTCATTCTAAAGATGAAAGTATTGAGGTAACGGCATATGATGAGAATGGATTCTATTCACCACATGGTGAGTTGGGTTCATATATTGGGTTACCTGCTTCACAAAGCAAACAACTATTGGTAAACTTTACTTACACAGAACCAGTAACTTCTGCATCGGTTCAAGTTGACCATATTTTCACCATTGTACCTGAAGGTAAGCCGGGTGATGAAACTGTATTGTTTGAAGTTAACCCTCAGACTGTAAATCTAAAATCGGATAGTAGAGGTAATGTCAATGATTTTAAACAATCTATAACTGATATTAGTTTAAGACAGGGTTCAAGACGATTAATATTTACGGGTAGTGCAGAACCCGGTACGTTTACAATAGCATCCGAATCTATCAGTTCACAAAACATTGAAGTGGGATTACTACACTTAACTTCATCATTTGGTACTGATTATACGGCATCATTGATTGTAAGTGAATCATCAAACTTTACACAACTTAGTGGTAGTATTACATATCCATTAGAGATTAGACCTTACTTTACATCATCTGTTTACACACAAAGTTTTACTCAAAATTTTACTAAAATATTAGATGGACCTCCTCCAATAGAACTAAACATAGTTCCTCAATCTGTAACTTTAATTGCTAATGAAGTAGAATTTGTAGGTGATTATTCCAACGCTACAACAACAATTACGGTAAAAGAGGGTTCTGATAATTTAATAAACACCAGTAGTGGTGCACCTGGTACATTTACTTTAGAATCTATTAATACAACAAACATAACTTCAAATTTAGTTTCGTTGGAAGGTGGAATATCTGCTAGTGTTGAATTTAGTGAATTTGAATATCCATATGTATCTGCTAGTGTTACATATAATATTAATGTATTTCCATTTTCATTAGGACCTGGTCATGAATATTCATCTTCTGTTTTTGAAAGAACTCAAAATTTTGTTAAAAGTATTACACCTCCAAACGCTAGAAGTGTTGAGTTAACAGCAACATCAGAAGTAGTTCACTTTGATGGTGATGGACAGGTAACATCTCCATTAGGTGCAATTACATTAACTGCTGAAGCTTACAATACAACAGGTTCTGTTTATTACGGATTCTTTAGAGATAGTTATGTGTGGCAACCATATTCACAAACAAATACAGTAACTGTTGGTTCTGGTGATGCAACTGAAGCTGGTGAAACTGTAAGCTGGGAGGTACGAATTAGAGATGGTGGTTCAACGGCTAATGTAGTAGCTACTGATGCAATTACTATTACTGGTGTACAAGATGGAGCATCAAATTATAATGTACAATTGGATAACCCATCTGTAACTCTTACATCTGATGTAGATGGTACAACTCACTTTACTGGTAGTGGTGCTGTAATCAGAGCCGTAAAAGGTGTAACACCGCTAACTCACGTAACTTCATATTCACCATCCGACTATGTTTATGATGAGCAGGGTGTATTTATTGGTAACTTAGGACAATATTCTGCATCGATAGAATCTAAAAGTCCTTATTTAAATCAAACGGGAATATTCGCTGGAAACCCTGCAACTTTACCTGAAATACCAAATGGTGGTTGGACTTCACCATTTGATAATCCAACTGGAACAATTGTTTACAAAGTTGATATTGAAAATGGTAGAGCAACTTATTTCTTATCACAATCATTTGCAGTAACATTCGAAGGAGCAACTGGTCCTGGTGTTGTTGTAAGAGGTGAGTGGAATGCGAATGTTCCATATCTGTTTACTGGAACAAGAAGAGATGCGGTTGTTCAAGAGATTAGTGGTGATACACACTATTGGGCAACAACTGAAGCACTTATAAACAAACCAGCATATACTGATGGAAGTGCACCATATACCGCACAACCAACATTACCACCTGGCCCACCATATGAAGAAGGTTATGAAGATGCAACAACTGGGTGGGAATACTTAGGACAAGAAGATTTCTTCGTAGCTGCTAAGATTGCAATTTTTGAAGAATCATTTGTAGAAAACACAATAAATGTTGGTAAACCATCAACTGATTATAGTGTTAATCCACAAATAGCAATTTATGGTGGTGATAGTGAACCTTATATAGCCATCGGACAAGGAACTCAAGGATATGGACAGCAAGGTATATTTTTGGGTGTAACTGAAGATGGTGGACCTAATGGAACACAAGGAACATCTGGATTATTCTCAATAGAAAATGATACTGGTGATAGATATCTAAGATGGGATGGTTATGATTTAGAAATAGCAGGTTCGATACAAATCAAAGGAGGTTCTGCCGCAACCACTTCAAGCGTTGATGCTATCAACAACGCAACAGGTGGATTTATAAACCCATCGGAATATCAATTCGGACCAGGTAGTAGTCCTGATTTCTTCGAATTGGGAGAATTACCAGCAACTCCATCAGTTCCAGGTCTATATTTAGGTTCTGATAATTTAGGTTATCACGATGGAACTGATTGGAACGCATTTTTAGATAATAATGGTAACTTTTATTTAGGAGGAGAAGAAGGTGGTTCATTATCATTCCAACAATCATCGGGTAATTTAAAAGTTTCTGGTATCGTATCAGCATCGGCTGGTATATTTGGTGGATTGGTAATTGATAATACTGGTGTATTCTTCCCATCAACATATGATGTGGGTAATCAATACTTTGGTGAAAGTGTTGTAACTCAATCTTTATCTTATATTGATTTTACGGATGCTATAACAAATCAAGGTGGAGGTAGTAGAGCAATTATTGAAAGAAATACATCAATTTCTGATGTTGGTGATAATGCATATAAACAAATGACGAGAACCGCAGACCCATTTGGTAGTGGTTCTGCAGTTATGACAGCATTTGGTCTTGTAACCACAACAAACTTAGTAACAGGTTCAGCATCTGGTTCTTTCTTTGGTTCAGATAATGCACACTTTAAAGTAACTCCAAACTTATACGCACTTAATTCATCATATGAAATTGATTTTTGGTGGACTGGTTCATTTAATTTAGATGCTGGTGGTGCCAATGCCTCTAACTTAGTTTGGCAAGCTGGTACAAATCAAATTATAACATCCGATTCATCTTGGGAAGATGCTATCGGTTCACCTTATATACCAGATGAGTGGTTTCATGGTAGCCTTGATAGTGGAGCTGACCCAAGAATGAGTGCGTACATTCATGCATATGATGTACCTGTTTTAGGTATTGGTAATATTGTAGATTTGTATATTCCAATTGTTCAATATCTAAACTCAACAACTTTACGTTCAACGGAAGATAATAACTATGGTAGTGATATAGAACTACATAACGCAGGAAGCGTAACTTTATATTTAATTGATAGAATGTATGCAGGTGGTGGTGGAGAAGGTGTAAATACAATTAATGCTGGTTCACTTACTGCTGGTAGAGTTGAACCAAGAAGTATAACTGGAGAAGCATTAAGAATATCAACATCTGGTTCATTGGATGGACAAACTCTCCCATTCTTATCTATGGGACAGCTTACTGCATCATATGATGCGCAAGGATTATTTTTCGGATTCCCATCTGGTTCAACTGTTCCAAGAATTTCTATGAGAGGACCTGATGGTAGTTTCTTTAGATATGATGGTAGTGTAGTACAAATGAGTTCGGATATTATTGGTGGGGCAATTGAAGGTTCGGATATTGTTGGAGGTACAATCAGCGTACCAGCTACTGGAGTAAGTGCATCATTTAGTGTAAATGCTCAGGGAGCATTATCAGCTTCCGATGCAAACATTCAGGGTATTATCAATGCTAATTCTGGTAGAATTGGTTCTTGGGTAATTGATGAAGATACTCAGGCATTAAGAGATGATAACTCTGAAATCGTATTTGAACCTAATATTCCTGAAATACAATTATTTGATAGTGCAGCTGCTAAGAAAGTAATTATTTCTCCATCGGATACCTTAACTGGTACGGGTGGAACTACAACTACTGTAGAATGGATAACAGCAGCACCAGACCCCAGTGATGTTAGATACGCTGGTACTGGAAATTCAAGCGGTATAATATCACAAGCATCCAGTGCTACAACAACACTTGTTCAATTTGGTAGTTACATATCTGGTGGATTAAGTGATTCTGATGATGAGGGAACAGATGATGGATTGTTTGGTGTAACTGCTGGTGATTTAGAAGTAACGATAAATGTACCAGAAATGTATTTGATGAAACCAGAAGGTAGTTCGGTATCACATACTACATCTTATCCAAATTATAATCCAACTTATAATTCTCAACTACATGGAGGAAGTTCTTTTCCGAAATATGCCTATGCATATCTTTATTTAGAATGTGTAGATACCGATACCTCTAATAGTGTTTTGGGTAGAACATTAATAGCAGCCGTTAATTCAAGAAGTGATTATACTGCTGGTAATTATTACGTTGGTGATGTTAATGACGGTGGTGGTGGGGGAACATCTTTCCCAGGTATAAGTTCAGTAACTGGTGATACTGAAATTACATTAGCATCTGGAAGAAAAATGAGAGCAGACCAGATATTTAGTGGTGAACCTTTAAAAGTTTGGAGTTGGAACGATAAAATAGATGGTGTAGATGAAATAAATAAATTTGATTCATTTAAATTAGAAAAAGTAAAAAAACGAAAAGTAGATAAAGTTTATAAAGTAGTTGTTGGTGATAAGGAAGTGAGAGTTTCCGATACTCATGGGTTTTGGTTAGATAATAATGAAGAAGTAACCGCAGTTGATATTATACCAAATGAAACTAAAGTTTACATAGTAGATGGTGATACTATAAAACTACAAACAGTTGATTCAGTTGAAGAGATTGAAACTGATGAGTGGGTATATACATTTGAAGTACCGGGTGTTCATAATTACATATCAAATGATATTTTATCACACAACCCATCAACTTGGACTTATACATCTGCTACTACTGTAAGTGGATATGTTGGTTCTCAATCAGCAATAAGCAATCAAACTAAAACAATTAATATATCTCGAGCGGCAACTAATGCAGCATTCAGATATTCTATACGTTTAGCAGCTGCTTCAGGTAGAGCTATTAATGTAGATTCATCTGGTAACAGTTTAAATAGTTACAAAACACATACTGTTAGGTATGATGCTCTAAGAGCAGCAGGTCCAATACCAGCTGGATATTTGGGTAGAGCGGGTGGATATCAACCTGATTTATTATTAGATACTAATGTTAGTTTTGCGTTAGCATCTAACTTTGTTGAAATTAAAGCAGGTGGTATTCAGGTTGTATCAGACCCAGATACATTTGTTAAAATACCTAGACAAGCTACTGGGGGTGGAACAATTTTAGAAGCAAAAGGTGGAGAATCTATTTTCGAAGCTACGGGAACTGGAATTGGCCAGACTGCAATGACTGTAAAAGGTAATCTTATGCCAGAAAATGGTGATGATTTTGATTTTGGTAGTGCTTCGGATATGTGGAAAAATATTTACGGCCATAACCTCAATGGTGTAGATATTGAAAACTTAGCTGTATCATTAGATGATGGTCCCGGTGCAACTACCACAGATACTAACTCAGTTAATGATAACTATGATAGTTATGTAAAATTGCCTGGTGGTGTTATCTTACAATGGGGACATATTTATGATACATCATCACCAAGATATGTTGCATTCCCTACCCAATTCCCAAATGTTATTCATTCGGTAGTTTGTTCTACAAATAGAAATTCTGGTGGTAGTAACGGGTATAATCATGTTTACAACTACGATAGAAATGGTGTAGAATTAATTTTAGATGGTAATTATGGATTTTGGATTGCAATCGGACATTAAAAAAATAAATTATGAGTGATATACGATACTTTGGACATTATGATGAAAATGGGGATTATAAAGCATTTTTCCCAACGGATATACATCCCGATACAGGTTCTATGGACACTCCCAACATAGAGTTAACAAAAGAACAATGGATTGAGGCAAGGCAAACTAGATGTAGAGTAATCGATGGTATTCACACAGTTGTACCATTAACTACCGAAGAACAAAACGAAAGAGATTTACAAAATATTAGAAGAGAAAGAAATGAACTTTTGGATAAATCGGATTGGGTTGTACTTCCTCATTCTCCTATTACTGGTTCTAAATTAGATGATTGGTTACAATATCGACAATATTTAAGAGATGTAACTTCTCAAACTCCTCCATATACTTTACCAACTCAACCGGAATAATTTTTCGTTAAATATAATTCATATATACTTATATATAAATAAAGGTAACATGCAAAACAAAACAGAACAATTGGATTTAAATTTAGTTGCTAAACTAAAAAAAATTCAAGAAGAACAAAATAATATAGTAATTTCATTAGGACAAATCACAGTACAAAAAAGACAATTATCAAAAAGTATTGAAGATTTGGAAAATAGGGAATTAACATTAGGTGAAAGTTTGGATAAATCAATTGAAATTCTAAATAAAGAATTAGCTGAAATTGATGGAAAATATCCAAATGGACAAATTGATTTAGAAAAAGGTACAATTACTTACTAAAATATTTGGTAATTCAAATATTTTTTAGTATATTTGTATTGAAGTGTATCTATACACTAAAAAGTTTCGTTTATGCCTAAAAAGAAAAAACTGTTATACATTGCACCCCATCTTTCTACTGGGGGCATGCCACAATATCTTCTCAAACAAATCCAAACATTTGTAAATGATTTTGAAATAGTTGTTGTTGAATATAATGACCATAGTGGTGGTGTATTTGTAGTTCAAAAAAATCAAATAAATGATTTAGTGAAACTATACTCTTTATATGAAAATAAAAAAGAGTTATTAGAGATTATAGATTCCGAAAATCCTGATATAATTCATTTTCACGAAATACCACATCATTTTGTAGATACATCTTTATTAGATATTATTTTTGATAATGAAAAAAGAAATTATAATATTGTAGTAACCACACATGGTTCACTAACAAATCCAGACGAAATAAGATATCATCCAGATAGATATGTTTTGGTATCTGAGTGGAGTAGAAGAAAATTTGAACATTTAGGTATTGAAACTGATATTTGGGATTACCCAATTGAAGATTTTAAGTATGATAAAAAATCTGCAAAAAAAGAATTAGGATTTGAATCCGATTGGAAGCATGTAGTGATGATTGGTTTATTTACTGAGGGTAAAAATCAAGGTGAAATATTTGGGGTAGCTAGACAAATGGAAAAGTACAAAATTAAATTTCACTTTGTTGGAAACCAAGCTATGAACTTCGAAAATTATTGGAAACCTTTAATGGATGTTAAACCCGATAATTGTATTATTTGGGGAGAACGAAATGATGTAGATAAATTTTACAAAGCATCGGATATGTTTTATTTTAGTTCTAAATTAGAATTAAATCCTTTATCGGTTAAAGAAGCATTATCATATGGATTACCATCTATATTCAGAAAACTACATACTTATTTGGATACATATGATGATAATCCACTGGTTACTTATATCGATGATGATTTAAATAATACTAAACAAATTATATTAGAAAAGTTACAACCTGATTTTAATGAAGTACCTGGTTGGTTTTCATATTCTGATTTATACGATAAGGTGATTAGGGATTTGCCCGATAATTCTAATATAGTTGAGGTTGGTAGTTGGTTAGGTAAATCTACCAATCATATGGCCAACAAAATAAAATATTCAAAAAAGAACTTTAATTTTACAACAGTTGATACGTTTAAGGGTACAATTGATGAAACTTTACATCAGAGTATTGTAAATAGTTTTGGGGGAGATGTATTTTATGAATTTATAGATAACACAATTTTATCAAACAACTATAACAACTTTGAAATTATAAAAGATACATCCGAAAATGCGTCATCCCAATTTCAAAATAACTCATTAGATTTTGTTTTTTTGGATGCGGGCCACACATATGATGATGTGATTAAAGATATAAAATATTGGTATAAAAAAGTTAAGCCAGGTGGAATTATTGCTGGTGATGATTATGTTAAGGAATTTATGGGAGTAGTTGATGCTGTGAGAGAATCGTTTTATTATCAGTTTGAACAAATAAACAAATTTCAATGGGCTAGAAGAAAACCTCGTATTCAAATCAAACACCTAATGACTAGGCCAAATGATTTAAGAGAAATGGTATCACAAGCTTCACTTAAACAATTGGAAAGGTATGGAATGGTTTATGAACCAATTGTAAATAAACCTTATACTGATTTTGCACCAAAGGAATTTTGTAGAAGGCCTGAACATCTAAGTAAAGATAACAAACCGGGTGAGTTATATCCTGGTGCTGGTTTGGGTTGGATAACTGGGGGGCATTATGGGTGCTATATGGCTCATAGAGGTGCTTTGGAAACAATGGATAATGATAACTTTGATTATACTCTTATCTTCGAAGCTGATGCATTTATTTATACTGGTTTAGAGGAGTTTGTAGATATTGTACATAAAGCTTGTTTCATATCAGAAAGAGATGATGTTACCTACATATCTTTCGCTGATAATCCATCTAGAAGTAAAGAAAAAATAGATGAGTTGTTTTCCAAAACGGCACATAATCAAGATTTAGCACATGCTTATTTAATACCAAATCGTAAAAAACAATGGTGGTTAGATAGAATCAAAGATTGTAAGTGGGATGTTGCTGATTTGTGGTATAACCACGTATTCTACGAACATCCAGAAAAAAGATATACAACCAATAAAGTATATTCAAAGCAAGCAGAAGGATACTCTTTATTAGATTTAAAAAATAAAACTTGGTTATAATGATTTACGATAATTTAATAAAATTAGAGGACAATATTAGAGAAGTTAGAAATACTTTTATTTTTAATTTTGTTAGAGGTGCTTATATCGAAGTAAAGGGTTCCCAACCAAAAAACTATAAAGTACAATTTATAGACCCAAAAACAAATTATATTCATTTCCAAACAGATATCTCAAATGGGCAGTGGGCAAAATGTAGTATTGAATTTTTTGTTAATTGGAATGTTAAAATTTGGGAAGGTGATATTTTGGTAGAAGATTATCAATATAATGCTGAAAATAAAAGAGTTTATATAGCATTGGATTCGAAGGCATTGGGTGATACTTTGGCTTGGGTTCCATATGTTGAGGAGTTTGGTAAACTACATAATTGTAAAATGATAACTTCCACATTTCACAATCATATGTTTGAAAAGCAATACCCAAACATAGAATTTGTTGAACCGGGTACAAATGTACATAATTTATATGCTATGTATTCATTAGGGTTATTTTATAATGAAGATAATACATACAAAATGTTAAAACATCCATCTAATTTTTTAAATGAACCAATGCAGAAAATGGCAACTGATATATTGGGTATGGATTTTAAGGAAGTTAAACCAAAATTAGTGGATAAACAAATTAAAAAAGATAATAAACTAATCACTATTGCAATTCATGGAACCGCACAAACAAAGTATTGGAATAATCCAAATGGTTGGCAAGATGTTGTAGATTGGTTAAATGATAAAGGATACAAAGTAAAATTATTATCCAGAGAAAACGATGGATATATGGGTAACGAGCATCCTAACGGAATCATTAAACACCCAGAAGGAACATTAGAATCAGTTATGGATGAGATGAGAAAATCTAAAGCCTTTATTGGTATTGGTAGTGGATTGAGTTGGTTAAGTTGGGCATTGGGAACTAAGACTGTATTGATTAGTGGATTCTCATACGATTGGGCAGAAATGGAAGATTGTATTAGAATTGGAACACCTGAAGGAAAATGTAGTGGTTGTTTCAATAGATTGAGATTAGATGCTGGTGATTGGAATTGGTGTCCTGACCACAAAGAAACTAAAAGACAGTTTGAGTGTACTAAATCCATTACATCAGAAATGGTAATCAAAGAATTGGAAAAGTTTTTATGAAAAAAGTTTGGATAAATGGATGTTTTGATGTTTTACATCATGCTCATTTTAAAATGATTGAATTTGCATCTACTTTTGGTGATTTATTAGTAATTGGTATTGATTCTGATAAACGAGTAAAAGAGTTAAAAGGAGAAGATAGACCTTTTCATACGCAAGAAGAGAGAAAGTATAACTTAGAAAGAATTAAAGGAGTAAAAAAAGTAATAATATTTGATTCATCTCATGCATTGGAAGAAATGATAAAATCATATGAACCTGATGTATTTGTAATTGGTTCTGATTATAAAAATAAACCAATAGTTGGTGAACAATATGCAAAATCAATTGTTTACTTTAATCGAATGGAAAATTTTAGTACTACAAAGATATTAAGTAATGGGTAGAATATTATTAATAGGAGAACAATGTGATGATATCTTTATTTATGGAGATACACCAAGACTTTCACCCGAAGGACCTGCTCCTGTATTTATTCCGAAAAGAGAAGTTTACAATGGTGGGATGGGAATGAATGTAATGGGTAATTTAATGGCATTGGGGGTTGATGTAGATTTTGAACATCAACAATCTCCAATTACAAAGACAAGGCACATTCACGAACCATCGAATACCTTACTTCTAAGAATTGATGAGGAATTAAATATTGATAATATAGGTGATAGATTACCTAAGTTAGATTTTTGGGAATATCCAATGGTTGTAGTTTCCGATTACAACAAAGGATTCCTAACCGAAGAAGATATTGCATATATCGGATTCAAGCACCCAAATGTAATTTGTGATACAAAGAAAAAGTTGGGTGAATGGTGTAAAGATTTGCGATTCATAAAATTAAATCGTTCAGAATTTGAAAATAATAAAGAATTTATTGAAGAAAACGATTGGATTTTAGAAAAGTTAATAATTACATTAGATAAAGATGGGTGTATGTACAAAGGTACATCATATCCAACTGAACAAGTAGAGATTATGGATATCTCAGGAGCAGGTGATACTTTTGTAGCAGGATTTGTGAAAGAGTTCTTAGATTCCGAAGATATTCCAAAATCAATACAATTTGGAAATCGTTGTTCAGCACAAGTTGTACAAAAACGAGGTGTAACAACAATAGATTACGAAAATTTATAAATTATATATTTATATATGAATTCAAAACAAATTAATTAATTTAAAGTCATATGGCAAAAGAAAGCAAACAACAAATTGAATTACTTACTATTGATTTAGGTGAGAGTACAATCGGTTCTATCAAAGAAAAAAATGCAAAGATTAACGATATCGTTAATGCATTTGGTCAAATCTATCTTCGTAAAAAAGAATTAAACGAAGAGTTAGAAAAGTTAGAAACAACTTTACAACAAGCTGAAGCTGATTTTAAAGAATCAAACGATGCTTTAAGAGAAGAATTAAGTGCATTGGATAAAGAGTATCCAAGAGGACAGATAAACCTTAAAGAAGGTACACTAACATACAACCCAGCTATCAAAGAGCAGATGAATCAGCAAAACGCAAATTTAACATCTGATAATATAGAAGTGGTAAAGTAAGAAACCTTATATTTATATAGTACAAAGGAAATAGTACTATATCAGATGAACGAACTATCTCAATTTTTAGTAGAGAGTATATTAGGAGAAGCGGACAGTGTAGACAACATCGTTGTAGTTTACGCTGGCCGCTTTCAACCTTTTCATAAAGGTCATTACGCAACCTATTCCCACTTAGTAAAAAAGTTTGGAAAAAACAATGTGTATATCGGTACATCCAACAAAACCGATAATAATAAATCCCCATTCAACTTCAAAGAAAAGGTAATGATTATTACCAAAATGTTTGGGATTCCAAAAAACAAAATTGTTCAAGTTAAAAATCCCTATGTACCAACTGAGGTATTAACGAAGTTTGATAAAGATACAACTGCATTTATTACTGTTGTAGGTAAAAAGGATGCAAGTAGATTAGGTGGTAAGTTTTTTACTCCTTATAAAGATGGTATCGATTTCGAAGGATACGAAGATAGAGGATATGTTTACATCGCACCCGAAGGTGGTGGGGGTGTAAGTGGAACTGAAGTTCGTAACGGATTATCATCAGGTTCAGAAGAAGATAAGAAAAACTTTTTTGTAAAAAGAGCATATCCAAAATTTGATAAAAAGATATTTGATTTCATAACTAACACACTAAATGAAGAATTTAGTATTTCAAAAGAAATAGTAGAAAATTGGTTAATAGCTGAAGGTAGTGATTTAATCAAAGAGGCATCTAAAGTTTTAGGTTCACAAGAAGTTGATGATGGTCCAAACTTTTTATTTCCATCGTATGCAATATTCGATAGAGTTTCCCAAAAAAGAGCAGAACAAATTGGATACACTGTTTTATCTCAGATTATGAGTGCGGAACTTACTGATATTGACCCACATCCAATTTATCCTGATGGGCCTGTAAAAGCAGTAACTCCATTTCCAGCTGGTGTAGCTGGTAAAACAACTGCAACTAACCAAAAGGATTACTATGGTTCAATTGCATATGATAAATGGTGGAAGCATGTAACTCGAACCGCTGGTTTAGTTGGATATTCTTTAATTGATTACATTGATTTGGAGGTTGATAGAAAAGAATCAACTAAAGATTTATCACAAGAAAAGAAACCAGTTAGTAACACACTCAAAGAAGATATCAAACTTCCAGTAAATGTGGGTGATACAATCTTAACGGGTAGATTTAAAAATAAAAAGACAGTTGTTAAAACTATTGGTAAAGATGAACATGGGATGCCAACAATCAATGGTAGAAAAGTTGTAAACTTTAGAATCTTAAAAGAAGGTGTACAAGTTCAATTGGATGAAATCCCAATGGCTGATTTACAAAAGATTGACCAATATGCAGATAAACAGCTTAATCCAGTTGATGTAGTTTTAACCGATAAGCATTTCTTTGATAGATTAACTGACCCAAGAAATAAAAAACCAATATCACCTGCAGAACTAATTGGATTCTTTAAAAGATTAGGAAAGAAGAAAAAAGATTTCTTAAACTTCTTACAATTGTACGGACAAATTGTAGCAAAGGATAATAGAAGTAAAATCAACATTCCATTTATGAAACAAGCGAATAAAGTAATCGCTAAGACCGTAATGAGAAAAGATGATTTTAAAACACCAGACCCAGAATATAAATTCGAAGGTGTAAATGATTTCTTCTATATGGATTTCAAAAAATGGGCACATAAAAATAGAGCAAAAATCAATAAAATGGATTATGAAGATAAGATTGAATTCTTATCAGATAAATACATGAAAGACCACGGAAAGTGGCATAGGGGAGAAAGTCCTGATTATATTGGCGCTGAGTTAGTTCACTTATTGGTAAAAGATAGAATTATCAAAGAAGGATTGGCAATGGGTTATCCAGACCAAAAATGGTTAGATGACCACGAAAAGAAATTAAAAAAATTAAGAAAGAAATTTGATAAAGAAAAACTTCAGTATAATGAACCATTCGCATTAGGTGGTGGTATTACTGAATCATTGATTTTGGAAGGAGGTGCTTATGGACATATGAATCACCCATTCGATACCGAAATCAATTTAACTTTTGGACAATTAAAAGATATCGTAAATAGAGCTTTAGAGGGTAATTTAGAACTCACTAGAGAAAAGACCGATGGTCAAGCATTAGCAGTTAGTTGGAGAGATGGGAGATTAGTTGCAGCGAGAAATAAAGGACATTTGAAAAACAAAGGAGCTGGAGCATTAGATATCAATGGTGTAGCGATGAAGTTTGCTGGTAGAGGAGAATTGGAAAAGGCGTATAACTTCGCAATGAAAGATTTAACGAAGGCAATATCTAAGTTGAGTGAAAAGCAGAGAGATAAGATTTTCAAAGGAGGAGCATGTTTTATGAATTTGGAGGTAATCTATCCAACTTCTGTTAATGTAATACCTTACGGACAAGCACTATTAGTATTCCACGGAACAATGGAATACAATGAGGATGGTATCGCAATTGGTGAGAACCAAGATGCAGCGAGAATGTTGGCAGGTATGATTAAACAAATCAATGCAGATGTTCAATCCGCTTACACAATCCAAGGCCCACCAGTAGTTCAATTACCTAAATCCAAAAACCTTTCTTCACTCAAAGGAAAGTATAATGGACAAATCTCAAAACTACAATCTAAATTTAAGTTAAAAGATAACGATGGAATCGCTGATTATCATCAAGCATTTTGGATGGATTTTGTGAATAAGAAATCACCATCTAAGTTAGATAACAAAACTCTAATGGGATTAGTAAAGAGATGGGCATTCTATGATAAATCATTCAGATTAGATAATAAGAATATTACTGATGAAAAAACATTAGAATGGGCAAAGGGAATTGATAAGAATGACCACGCTAAAATGGCTAAAGATAACATCAGACCATTTGAAGATATCTTCTTAGGTTTAGGAGCAGAAGTACTTTCATTTATGAGTTCAGCACTAACTGTTAATCCTGATAGTGCAGTTAGAGATATGAAAAAGAGATTAGACCAAACCATTAAAGATGTAAGAAAATCAGGTGACCCTAAGAAAGTAAAAAAACTAAAATTAGAATTGGAAAGATTAAATTCTATCGGAGGAAAGAATAAAATTGTTCCAAACGAAGGAATCGTATTTGTGTATGGTGGGAAAACTTTCAAACTAACGGGCACATTCGCACCTCTCAATCAGATTCTTGGGTTATTTTACGAATAGTAAAAAACTTAATACTTATATATATGGATATATAAGTTACATAATATGGCTGAGAAACAATTCAATAAAAAATTCATGCATCCAACTCGTAGGAAGTTGGTAAATATGATTCAAACTGGTGAGTATGATAAGGATACTCAAATTTCACTTTCTAATATCAAAGAAACAACTAAAAGAGAAGTTGGTGATATTTGGGAAGAGAATGGTGTAGTTTGGGAACAAAAATCATATGGTAAAGTAAAACAATCAAAAGCATCTTCAGAATTAGCCTCAGTTAGAAAGTTTTTATCAAAATTAGCTGAATGTAAATCGGAAGATTGTGATAAATTAAAATATGGACCTACTGATAAAAAGTTAATTAGTAAGACAGGTTATTGTTCTAAGTGCTTATCGGAGAGGGAATCTATTATAAAAAAAGATGGATTGTGGGAAGCTTACAATGAATATAAAGTGTATTCAAACATGGCGGCGTATGGAACCGAAGTCCTACAAAAATGGAATCTGGCTTTAAATGAAGTTACCAACATTCACGAATATGTGAATGATGATGGCTCCATAGAAAAATGGTCATCCAATGAAGATGTACAAACTTTAAAATCTCAAATTGAAACAGATATAGAGAATGGTAAAAAAGAACTTACTGAAGTTATTGAAAAGAGAAACGCTGCCTATGAGAAATTAAAAGATAGAAATTATGAGTTGGTTAAAGAAATTTGATTTAAAAACAATAATGATAATGGCACTATGTGTGGTATTATTATTAAGAAGTTGTGGTGGTGAAGAAGAAGATAAAGAAATTATAAATGTAGGTGGTAAAGATTATGAGTTATTGGAACAAAAAGTAGATACTGTTGTTGTAGAAAAAACAGTAAAAGTTCCAACATATATACCAAAATACATCACTAAAGTAGAAACAGTTGAAGTAGAAGTACCAATCGATATTGATACTTTGAAAATCGTAGAAGATTATTTCGCAAAATACGAAGTAAAGGATACACTTAATCTTACATATGATTTTCCAAAAGGTATTACTGATTCATTAGGACAAAAACCAAATCCAACTTTAGGGTATGGTATCCTAACTGATATCATTTCACAAAACCAAATTCAATCAAGAGATGTGGATTGGTTCTTCCAAATCCCAACTGTTTATAATACAACGATTGTAAAAGAATTACCTAAGAACGAATTTTATTGGGGATTAAACGGAGGATTCAACAAAGAAGATGTAATCAGTAATGTTGGCGCTGGGTTAATCCTAAAAAGTAAAAAGAATAATCTATATCAATTAGGTTTAGGTATTCAAAACAATTCTAATACCTCACAACTTGCACCATTTGTTACAGGTGGTATGTATTGGAAAATCGGAAAAAAATAAATAGATTTTGGCACAAAAGAAATCATTAAAAGAGATTATAGCGGTAGAGTACAAAAAATGTGCTTCTGACCCTATATACTTTATGAAAAAGTATTGTATGATTCAACATCCGGTGAGAGGAAAAATTCCCTTTCACCTTTTTCCGTTTCAAGAAACTACTTTAACTGATTTCAAAGACCATAGATATAATATTATTCTTAAATCCAGACAAACTGGTATTTCAACCTTAACTGCTGGATTCTCACTTTGGAAAATGTTATTTAATGATGATTACAATGTATTGGTAATTGCAACTAAACAAGAGGTTGCTAAAAACTTAGTAACTAAAGTAAGAGTGATGAATCAGTATCTTCCAAGTTGGTTAAAGTTAACAACTGTTGAAGATAACAAACTATCCTTACGATATTCAAATGGTTCACAAATCAAAGCAACTTCAGCAGCAGGAGATGCGGGTCGTTCTGAAGCACTATCCTTATTGGTATTTGATGAGGCAGCATTTATCGATAAGATTGAAGAGATTTGGGTATCTGCACAATCTACTTTATCAACGGGTGGTTCTGCAATTATCCTTTCAACACCAAATGGTGTGGGTAACTTCTTCCACAAAACTTGGGTAGGTTCTGAAGATGGAACAAATGGGTTTAATAATATTAGATTACATTGGAGTGTACATCCAGAAAGAGACCAAAGTTGGAGAGATGAACAAGAAACACTATTAGGACCAAAGGGAGCAGCACAAGAATGTGATTGTGATTTTGTGTCTTCTGGTGATTCAGTAATTGACCCACAAGTTCTTCAATTCTATAAAGAAACTTATGTACAAGAACCTATTGAAAAGGGTGGGTTCGATGGAAACTTATGGAAATGGCAATTTCCCGATTATAATAAATCATATATAGTTGTAGCGGATGTTGCGAGAGGTGATTCATCGGATTACTCAGCAGCCCATGTTATTGATGTTGAAGCATCTGAACAAGTAGCTGAATATAGAGGTAAGTTAGATACCAAAGATTTTGGTAATTTCTTAGTATCTCTATCAACTGAATATAACAACGCATTGTTAGTAATTGAGAACGCTAATATTGGTTGGGCAACGATTCAACAAGTTATTGATAGAAACTATGGAAACCTTTATTATATGAGTAAGGATTTAAAGTATGTAGATACTGAACATCAACACTCAAATAGATATCGTTCTCAAGATAAAAGTATGGTTGCGGGATTCTCAACCACCTCAAGAACTCGACCTTTAATTGTTTCAAAGTTGGAAGAGTATATAAGGGAAAAATCAATCATCATTCGTTCAGTTAGAACTATTGATGAATTGTTCACATTTATATGGATGAATGGTAGAGCTGAAGCAATGAGAGGTTATAACGATGACCTTACAATGTCTTTGGCTATTTCACTTTGGGTGAGGGATACTGCTCTGAGATTGAGACAAGAAGGTATTGATTTAACCAAACAGGCAATCAATAGTATTTCATCATATACTTATAGTGGGGTGTATGGTGGAAACGATTCTGATGATAACCCTTGGCAGATGCAAATCGGAGATGATATCGAAGATTTATCTAAATGGTTATAAATTTAGTTTTTAATATTTATACAGTATATGTATAGTTTGAGTAATAATATTATATTGGAATGTAACGAAAGTAACCTTTCGGAGGCACTACAATATCATATAGATACTAACACACCTTTGGTGGAGAATGTATTTAGATATGGTTCAAAGGGTTATTTCGAACTATATAATGAGGCACGTTCTTTGTATAATGAAGGAAAACTGAACTCTATTGATGAGGATGATATTTGGTTATTAGAATCTGATTTAGGTAAGTGGGGAATTTATGAAGGAAAAAAAGTTCTTTTAGATTTTCCAATGGAGATTAATGAGGCAGAATATAATGGAAAGAAAGTAAATCTCAATAAACCACAAAGAAGTTCAGGTCCTAAGAAATATCAAGTTTATGTTAAGAACAAAAAAGGAAATGTAATTAAGGTAAACTTTGGTGATGCAAAGGGTGGATTATCTGCAAAGATTTCTGACAAGGATGCTAGAAAGGCATTTGCGGATAGACATAATTGTAGTGATAAAAAAGATAGAACCAAAGCTGGGTATTGGTCTTGTAACCTACCTCGTTATGGTAAATCTTTAGGTATTACTCAAGGTAATTTCTATTGGTAATGAATCCATATAAAGAAGTTATTGAGAGTGATGTTATTGTAAGAACTTTTTCAGAAGATGTAGAATCTGAAGAATTGGTTTGGCATAGAGATAAAAACGATAGAGTAGTTGAAGTTATTCAATCCAATGGATGGAAGTTTCAAATGGATAACGAACTACCTAAAACTTTGAAAAGTGGAAATGTAGTAGAAATACCAAAAGAAACTTTTCATAGAGTTATTAAGGGTGAGGGTGACCTCATAATTAAGATAAAAGAATAAAGGTTATAAAATAAGGAAACAAAATGGCAGAAGAGCAAAACAATAGTTCATTTTTTAATCGATTAACGAAACTCTTTTCTACTCAAGCAATCGTAAAGGTTGACAAGGATGGAAAGAGAAAAGTTGTTGATGTAGATGATAGACAGCAGGGTGGTACTAACTTAATGAATTTAAGAGATAGGTACACCAAACTACAAAGGTCTTTTTATGGAGACCAGATGGCAGCTCAATCGATGGCATACCATCAAGTTCGTAGAGA
>Ga0181597_10000058_pt1 | contig 108954 bp, 110 predicted proteins | sample 041ome_5_FD_148647 | JGI IMG/M metagenome (GOLD analysis project Ga0181597, IMG submission 148647) | Coastal salt marsh microbial communities from the Groves Creek Marsh, Skidaway Island, Georgia - 041403US metaG (spades assembly) | ecosystem: Environmental > Aquatic > Marine > Intertidal... | reverse complement strand
TCAAAATGGGATAGTATGGGATAGCATGGGAAGACATGGGTGTCAATGGATATCTAATGGGTTGAGACGCCTAAAATCGCCTGAAAACCAACGAAAAACAGGATAAAGCGACCTGAATTCCCACCAATAAGGCGTAAAACAGTAAAATACAGCAGAAAGGGTCGGCGGTCAGAGGGTCTGTAAGCCGGGTTTTGTACACATTTCCGAAGAAATGGCGGTGACCATTCATCTGGGATGCCCGTTACCGAACACCTCGTGCAACCTACCCGGACGACGACCCGGAAACAGGGCCATATGCCGTCTCTATTTGGTCTTGCTCCCGGCGGGGTTTACCCTGCCACTGCCGTTACCGGCAGCGCGGTGCGCTCTTACCGCACCCTTTCACCCTTACCTCCCCCATGCGAACATGGCGCAGGCGGTTTGCTTTCTGTGGCACTTTCCCTGGAGTCACCTCCGCCGGGCGTTACCCGGCGCCGTGTTCCCGTGGAGCCCGGACTTTCCTCCCCCGCCGAAACGGGAGCGGCCACCCGACCCTCTGACCGGTGACTGGCTTACGCCGACACGAAATGGCCGTCAAGCCTTTAGCGCGGCGCGGCAATAGGCGTAAATCAAGCTTTGCGTCTCGGCATCGGCGACGCCGTCGACTTTGGAGGCGCGGAAATGGCGCTGAAAGGCCGCGATGACGGCTTTTGTTGCAGCGCCATAGTGCCCATCAGCGGTAATCTGATAGCCGAAAGCGGCGAGTGCTTTTTGCAAAGGCTGCACCGCTTTATCGGAACTGCCCGAGGCCAGAGGCGGCACGTCTTCTATGCTCACATTGTCGAGCCAAAGCCCAAAACCGGCGCGGTGCAGTGCGGCCCAATCAAACGCCTCACCCGGGTCGATTTTGCGGCCCGGTGCAATATCGCTATGACCCAGTATATTTTGCGGGTCGAGCTTGTGCCGCGCCGTGATGTCTGCCAGCAACCCGGCCAGCACTTCCATTTGCGCAGTCGGAAACGCCGCCATTGCACCGGCCTCGTTAGGCCCGTCATGGTCGAGCTCGATGCCGATGGAGGCCGAATTCATATCGCTCTCGCCGCGCCAAAAAGAGACACCGGCGTGCCAAGCGCGCGCCGCTTCATCGATCAACTGCACGACGCTGCCATCGCGGCAGATGAGATAATGTGCCGAGACTTTGCTGGCCGCATCGCATAGGCGCGCCAGTGCCGCGTCGCAATCGGCCATATCGGTATAGTGCAAAATAATGTGACTGATGGCGCATTGGCGCGCATCGAAATTGGGCGACGGGTGCTGCGTAATGGCGGGGATTTGACGCGTGCTCACAGCACCGCCCCCGCTTTGCGCACCTCCGGCTTACGCATGCCGATAATCAACACACCGAGCAGGGCCAGACAGCCGCCAATACAGAGCCGCAGATTGAGCTGGTCGCCCCAAAAAATCACCCCGAAGACAATGCCGAAAATCGGTGCCATCAGCGTCAGCGGCGCGGTGACCGAAACATCATAACGTTGCAACAGATAATACATGCCGGCATGACCGATAAGGCTGGCCCCGATGGCGGTGTAAATCACCCCGCCCCAACCCATCAATCCGGCGGTTTGAAACACCTCGACATGATTGCTCTCAAAAATCAGCGAGGCGGCGCAAAGCGGCGGCCAGCTCATCATCGCAATCCAAGCCTGCATCTGATAGACGCCGGTGGAGGTGATTTGCTTCATCACAATCATGCCTGCCGAGCCGATAAAGGCAGCCGCAATGACCATCATCAGGCCGAGGCGTTCATCGACAATCGCCGTATCGAGGCCGATGACCATAACGCCGCCAAACGCCATGCCGATACCGGCCCAGCGTCGCCAGCCGACTTGTTCGCTGAGAAAAATAATCGACATGATTGTGCTGATGGGCACAGAAAGCTGCACCGCCACCGCCACGACGGAGACATTATCGGCCAGCGCCAGACCGCCGTAAAATAATGTGAAATGCATCGACCCCATAGTGATTGAGATGAACACGACTTGCGGCATCTTGCCGGGTACGATTTGCAGAAACGGGAATAACATCAGCGACAATAAAATATAGCGCAAAGCGGTAAACAGCATGGGCGGAAACTCGCTCACCCCCGCTTTACCGGCCACAAAGGTGAAGCCCCACACCAAGCAGATAATGAACATGAGAAAAAGATGTCGCGGCGCCATGAATCGGATGTAGCATGGCGCTCGGTAAACCGCTAACACAAAAACCCCACGCAAAAGCAGAACTCATGGCAGCTCTTTTATTCGACCTCGACGGCACATTAGCCGACACCAAAGCCGACCTCTACGCAGCGATGAACCATGTGCTCCGCGCGCACGGCCTCGACGAAGTGGCCGGTGCTGATGTCGGCGACAATATGATTGGTGGCGGCGCGCGGATGATTTTGGAACGCGGCCTCGCAGCCAATGGTGTCAGCTGGGACGCCGCTCAACTGGATGCAGGTACCGAGCAATTTGTGCTTTGGTATGACCGGCATATTGACGTGCATACCAAGATTTACCCCAATCTGCTGCCGGTGCTGGAGGCTGCCAAAGCGGCGGGCATTAAAATGGCCGTGGTGACCAATAAGCGCGAAGGGCTGTCGGCCAAACTACTGTTTCGTCTAGGCTTGCACGGCTATTTCGATGTGTTGGTGGGCGGCGACACACTGCCCAAAAGAAAGCCCGATCCGGACACTATTGAATTGGCGCTGGCGCAGCTCAATTGTGCGGCCGAGGACGCGATTATGGTCGGCGATAGCGAGGCCGATACGGGCGGGGCGCGGGCGGCCAATGTGGTGACTATTTGCGTCGGTTTCGGCTATCGTCGCGTCAGCTTAGAGGCATTGGGAGCCGATGCGCTGATCGATGATTATGCTGAATTTGCCGCCGCAGCGCAGCGATTAAAGCCCGGCTTGTTCGACAAGCTTTAGAACAATAAACGGATTGAGACGCCGCCGCCATGCGTCTCCTCATCATCGGCAATGCGCGCGCGATAATTGAGCTCAAAAGCAAAATAATCATTATGCGCGGCCAAACCGAGGCTTAAGTCCAACGCGTCCTCCGGCTCGATATGCGACTTCAAATCAAAGGCGGTATCGGTGCCTATAAAATTGGCCCGCGCCGCGTAAGGGGTGAAGTCGTTGGTGGTGCGCCAGCCGAGATAATAATTCGGCTCCCAGACAATCGCCACCGGGTCGGCCTCGTCGCCGCGTCGATAGCCGCCGCGCAGACCCACAAATTGCGATGTCTTCTCTGACTCGCCGCCTTTGACCTGCATGGCAAAACCCCGACCGACAATTTCATTCTCGGCATAGTCATCATGCTCCAGACGGAAGAAATCAGTGCCCGCTTCAATGCGTAGCAAATGCTGGTCGTCGAGTATCGGATAAGCCAGACGCGCCGAGGCCGCCGTGCTGGTGGCGTCCCAACTAGCGCGCACGCGGTCGTTCAAACCGTTAAACAAAATCAAGCGGTCGCTCTCCATATCGACAAGCCCGAAAGCTGCATTGACCTCATAACGAAGCGGGCCAAGCTCGTCAGAAACATAAGCGCCATAGGTAATGCTCTCCGAGGTCACCTCATTAGTCGATGAGCTTTTTTCATTCACCGCGGAAAAACCGAGCTGCATGTAAAGACCCATCGCGTCAATCTGCGCCACCGGCAGGTCATAACCCACCGCAATGCCGTAGCTGGTGCCGCTCACCCTCTGGCCATTCGTGCTTGCATCCTGCCAACGATAATCGCCGAATTGCTGCACCCAGCCATCGCCGCCGCGACGCCCACCAGCGTTGATAAGCTGCAAATGCTGGCTCACGGCACCGGTTGCCATGTCGGCCAGGCTGGATAATTGCTGCGCCGTGCCGTCGCTATAATGCGGCAGAAGGTCATCATAAGCGTCGTTGAAAGTCGCTTCGCTTTCAATCGCCATCAGCGCCGCCTCGCGCAAACCGTCATCGTTGAAATGGGTCAGCATGGCCGCCAGACTTTGCGCTTCGGACGCGTTCAGACCCAAATCGGCGGCGGTTTTATAGCTGAAACTAGCCGATATGGCAGAGTTTTCATCGTTCAGCGTCACATTGTAAATATACGGCGTCTCGTCGGCGAGATAGGTCTGAATGTCATTATTTCTTGTGATGTTCGTATAATCCATCAGCTTGGCGGTGCTGCTTTCACCGACTGCAAAGAGCGAGGTCAGGCGCGGCGTGATGGTGGCCGTATCGGCCAAGCTCAGTGTGGTGACATCCAATACCGCATCGGTCAATTGTTCGGTATCGACGGAGAACCTCAATTCGCCATTCACGGACAGCTCATCCACCGCAAGGTTTTCGGTCTCTGTATCGGCATCGCCTTCTTGCCCGATAAGGTGCAGTTGCGCGCGTTCGTCGACCGTGATGTCCAAACCGCCCGTGCCTTTGGTAAGGCGACCGGTGAAGCTGGTGGTGTTTTCAGTGTCACCGGCAATCTCGTTGGATAAGAGCAGCGCGTCATCGCCATTGCCGAAACTGATATCGCCGGTCACAGAGCCGACCTTGATGGTGAATGCATTATTGCCATTGCCGAATTTGACATCGCCCACAATGACAGGCAGTCGGGCGTAATCATCAGTGTCGATAACACCATCGGCATCGACATCAATATCGGTGTCGCCGCTGCCCAAATAAGGATTGCTGGCGCTATTTGCACTGCCCGGGTTGAGGAGTGCATCGGCTTTCAAAAACTCCTGCGTCAGGTTGAGCGCTCCGGTGTAATTCGAGAAATCAAACGCCGTCGCATTATCGCCCGCTTCAGTGGTTTGCGCGGCGTCAGCAGTGGCGGCGGTGATGAAAGTTGAGGTCGCCGCCACCGCGCCACGATTGACAAAAACCGGTGTTGCGGAAGCAGTCAGTATCGAATCGGCGGCGAGCGAAATCGCGGTCGCCGAATATGTGGTTGTTGTGGCGTCGGCATCGGCGCCGGTATGCGCGCTGACCTCAGCCTGAATGGTGCCCTCGTTCAAAAACACGCTGCTATCGGTGCGCAAACCCTCGGTCAATGTACCGCCATTGATGAGGATGGCCCGCGCATTGGCGTTATTGGCTCTCGCTTGAATTATCCCGCTATTGAAAATGCCGCCATTGATGGTCGCGCCCGTATCAATACGAACCGCATCGGCTTTGAAGTCGTTATACAAGCCATCGGCCAAAATCGTGCCGCGGTTCATCAGGCCGTGCGAATAGAAGAATTGCGTCAGGCCGTCGCGGTATTGGTCGGTGCCGGACAGCCCGTCATCATTGGTCGTATCCAGTAGCGTTTCTAATGCGCCATCATTGCCGACCTCGCCATTGATACGCAGCGTCGCCATATTATCGGCCTCACCATGACTGGTCAGCCGCGCAACAAAATTGCGATTTTGGTCGTAATGATACGGCAGGGTTTTTTGCGCCGTTACATCGGTGCCGGTATTTGCGTCATCGTCATCATCGGCGCGCGCCTCGCTTATGGCACTGAGGGCGGTGGTCTCGGCATCGGTGACAACGCGGTTTATCGTCCCGCCAATTATCACCCCGCCATTGACGTCTGATGCGATATTGACCGCCGCGCCACCGCGCCGTCGCTCGGCCGTATTGGCTGCAATTTGGTCGGCGGTAAGCTCGCTTTCATCGCGGCTATGGTTTGGGCCGCCGCTGCCCGAATAAGTCGAAAAGCCGGTCGCGTTAATGCCGCTTTCCAGCAATAAAGCGCCGTCGATCGGGGCGGCGATATTGAGACCGACACTCCCCTCGCCGCGCACATCGACTTCCGCCGTTTGGCCGCTAAAATCGCCGCGCTGGCGGTAATACCCGGTGATTTGCGACAATATATCGACCGCATGGGTCTCGTCGCCAAACATGCTTATGGTGGTGGACAAGTCGAGATTGCCATTCAAATTCGAATCGCTGATGACCACACCCGATGCATAGCGACGATTGCCCAAGACCAGGTCATCGCGTTCGCCATTGCCGTAAATGGTGATCGAAGAGCCTGCCTCACCGATAATATCGGTTGAGACCGCGCCGACTTTCCAGAAACCGACGCGCCAGTTTTTTCCGCTCAGCGCATGCGAGCCTTCGCTGATACCGTCCTCATCGGAATCGTTATCGGCAAAGCCGTCTTCATTCGCGTCGTAATCAGGCCCTCGACGGTCGGTGGCCGAGATACCCTCGACAATAACAATCGATGCATCATTCTTAATGCGGATGGTGCGACCGTTATCAGCGCCGGTAATTTTAACGCCGGTGGCTGAGGTCAAAGCAGTGTCGGTCGCCGTGCCGTCATCTTTATGACTGCGAATGACAATCGGCCCGTCAATAATCACAGCGCCGTCGGGGCTGTTAACAATAATGGCCGAGCTGTCATTGGTCGGCGTGCCGTCAATAAGAATAGAGCCGGTCGAGGCCAACTCATGCGCGCCGTCGTCATTAAGGTCGGCCGATGACGATGCGGTATCCACCGAAGTGGTTTGCGGGGTGTCGCCGCTATCTCGAATATCAAAAGCCAGCGCGGTCGGAACCGGCAATGCCAATGAAAGCGACGCAATAAGTGTAGTGCTCAACAAACGGGGTTTAAGTGCCACGCGATCCCTCAATTCTTGCCACTCAGGGCAGCTTTATCAGTTTGCGTCCGCCGGATTTAGCGTATCGCGCAATTCTCTTTTGAGAAATTTACCGCTTGCATTGCGCGGCAATTTCTCATCACGCAGCCAGATATAACGCGGAATTTTGAAATTGGCCAATAGTTTGGCGCAATGTGCGCGCAGCTCATCAGCCGTTAATTGCGCGCCCTCGGCAACCACCACGGCTGCCCCGACTTCCTCGCCCAAACGATCGTCCTCGACCCCGAAGACGGTGCACTCGGCAACCGCTTGGTGCTTGAACAAAGCGCTTTCCACTTCGGCGCAATAAATATTCTCACCGCCGCGCAGCACCATATCCTTGGCGCGGTCAACGATGAAAATAAAGCCGTCATCATCCATATAGGCAATATCGCCGGTGCGCAGCCAGCCCTGCTGAATACTCTCCGCCGTCGCCTCTTCGCGGTTCAAATAGCCCTTAATAACATTGCCGCCTTTGACGCATAGTTCGCCGCGCTCGCCTTGCGGCAGGTCATTACCATTGGCGTCGATGACTTTGCCGTCAAGCGTCGGCACTAGCGGCCCGCAACTCTCCGGCTTATCGACAAAAAATTTACCCAGCACCGAGGTGATGATGCCGCATGTCTCGGTCATGCCATAGCCGGTGCTGGCTTTGCCATTGGGCAGGGCTTTGTCGATTTTACCGACCAAATCGGGCTGCAATTGCGCTCCGCCGCCGCCCAACATGGCCAGCGAGGAGGTGTCGTATTTATCGAAATCGGGATGCGAGACAATCTCGCGCGCCATCACCGGCACACCGCTGACATTGGTGACCTTATACTTGTCGATAATCTTCAGCGCTTCGCCGGCATCCCAGCGATACATGAAAATCAGCGTGCCGCCGACCAGCGTCGCCGGGTGCGATACGCAATTATTGGCGGTCACATGAAACAGCGGCGTCGTAACAAGGCTAACCGGACCCGGAGCATCAGGGTCGGGTTCGGGCAGCTGCTCGCCATTCGACAGCGCCTCAGCAGCGGCCGAAGCGGCGCCCATAAAAGCGATATTCATGACATTGAGCACACAACCGCGATGCGTCAGCTGCGCGCCTTTGGGGCGGCCTGTCGTGCCGGAGGTGTAAAAAATACAGGCATCTTCATCGCCCTCAATCGTCACCTCGGGCATCTCGCCGCCATGGTTTTTTAGCTCGGCATAATCAATAACGCCTTCCAGCGGCTGCTTGGTGCGCACACCGATCAGCTTCATATCGGAGAATTGATCGCGCATCGGCATAATGCGGGCCAGACGGTCATCATCGGCAATCAGCGCTTTCGGCGCACTGTCTTCGAGGCCGTATTGCATCTCATCGGTCACCCACCACGCATTCATGCCGACAACCGCGACGCCGATCGATGTCAGCGCCCAATAACACAGCATCCATTCGGGATAATTGCGGAAGGCCAGCGCCACGCGGTCGCCTTGGCTGATACCATTGGCGTGCATCCAATTCGCAATGGCGGCGGTTTCGGCATGAGCCTCGCCATAAGTCCAGCTTTCATCTTCATAAATCAGATAGGGCTTGTCGCCGTGCAAGGCGGCCAAAGCCCATAAATCTCGCAAGGATTCCGGCGCGTTAGTGAATGTTTTCAGCTTTTCGCCGCGGACTTCAACATGGCCGATTTCAAACTGGCCCTCGGCCATCATTTGAGCCCGAACTTGTTGTAATTCTTGATACATCGCTATTGCCTCCCGAAATGCGCTGCGATATTACCCGACCCGTTTGTCGCTGCAAGGGGAAACTTGAGGCGTTCAAACGGCTAGAGGTACAAATCATGGGCATGAATATGGCGATAATGTGTGTCGCATCTGGTTTTTCTGCGGCGCATCGCTTAAACTTTAACAATGATTGATTTTGCCCTCAACGCACTCGACCAATCGGCCATCGTTACCGATACGGATGCCGCTCAGGCGGTGCGCGAAACCGTGGCGTTGGCCAGCTATCTCGACACGCTGGGCTATAAGCGGTTTTGGCTGGCTGAGCATCACAACACCTCGGCTTTTGCCGGGGCTGCGCCGGAAATTCTCATCGGGCATATAGCTTCGCGCACCAAAAATATCTCGGTCGGCTCCGGCGGGGTCATGCTGCCGCATTATGCGCCGCTGAAAGTGGCCGAGCAGTTTCGTATGCTGGCCAGCCTGTCGGGCGGGCGCATTGATTTGGGGCTGGGCCGAGCGCCGGGCGGCGACCTTAAAACCGCCGCCGCGTTGCAACCCGGGCCAAAAGCCTGGCCGCCGGAAGTATTTCCGCAGCAGGTCGAAATGCTTATCCAATTTCTCGAAGACGCCAATGGCCTGAAAGGGGATAGTGGCGGTTTTCCAGAAGAGCATCCCTATCAAGGTATTCACGCGCAACCCATGGGCGCCGAGCCGGTGCCGCTTTATATGCTGGGCTCGGGCGGCGACGGCGCTTATCACGCGGCGCAATTCGGCCTGCCCTATGTTTACGCGCATTTCATCAATCCCGATAATCTCACCGACGCGCTGAAAGCCTATCGTGCGCATTTCAAACCGTCGCGCCAATGCGCCGCGCCGAAAGTCATGCTGGCGACCTCTGTGCTGGCTGCCGAAACGCCGGAGGAAGCCGCCTATTTGGCGCGGCCGCGCAATATTTGGACGGCGCAGTTTTTGCAAAATAAAGGCGGGCGCTTTCCGACCATGCAAGAGGCGCAGGACTGGCAATTAACACCGCAGGATGAAGCGATATTGCCGCAAATCGAAGGCCGCGGCTTTACCGGTGCCACTGATGATGTGCTTTCGCGCTTGAGCGATGTGGTGGCCGAGCATCAGATTGATGAGGTATTTGCCCTCACCCTCATACCAGATATTGAGGCGCGCAAGCGCTCCTACAGACTGCTGGCCGAGGCCGCCGGGCTGAGCGCCGAAGGCCTCGCTGCCGCGCAATAAATAAGCCTGTTAAAAAGCCGTCAAAAGCCCACGCAAAAGGGCTGAAACGCGCTTGACCCTATCGGCCCCATCATGCACAAAAGGGCAGATTTTTTCTTTGGAGGATATTCATTATGAGTTTGGATTTTACCGATAAGGTGGTTATCGTAACCGGTGCCGGTGGTGGTCTTGGAAAGAGCCACGCGGTGGAATTTGCCCGCCGCGGCGCGAAAGTCGTGGTCAATGATTTGGGCGGTTCGATGGACGGTTCGGGCGGCTCGTCGGAAGCTGCCGAAGCGGTGGTCGCTGAAATTAAACAAGCCGGTGGCGAAGCCATCGCCAATGGCTCATCGGTTACCGATGATACCGGCGTCGAAAATATGATTAAGCAAACCATGGACGCTTATGGCCGCATTGACGTGCTGGTCAATAATGCCGGTGTGCTGCGCGATAAAAGCTTTGCCAAAATGGAAGTCGGCGATTTCACTTTCGTCGTCGATGTTCACCTGTTCGGCACCATGAAGCCGACCAAAGCTGTGTGGCCGATTATGAAACAGCAAGGCTATGGCCGCATCATGGTTACCTCATCTTCTTCCGGCCTGTATGGCAATTTCGGCCAGTCGAATTACGGTGCCGCCAAGCTGGGCGTTGTCGGTTTCATGAACACGCTGAAGCTGGAAGGCCAGAAAGACAATATCCACATTAACGCGCTTGCCCCGGTGGCTTGGACGCGGATGACGGAAAATCTGATGCCGCCTGAAATGGAAGACATGCTGACGCCGGAACGCGTCACCCCGGCCGTGGTCTTTATGTGTTCCGAAGGCGCGCCGACCGGCAAGATTATTTGTGCCGGTGCGGGTGCTTATACCTCGGCCGCCATTGTTGAAACCAAAGGCGTTTATTTGGGTGAGAACCCGAGCGCCGAGGATGTTGCAGAAAATTGGGAAACCATTTCGAAGATTGACGACGCTGCCAAAGCCTTGTTCCAAGGCGGCGAGCAGACCGGTCGCATGTTCGAACTGATCCAAGAAGCCAGTAAGTAATCAGGTCGGGCGCGGGGTCAGGCTCTGCGCCCGTCTTACTTTTATGCGCCAAATAGCCATATCCACCGCCCTTTTATACGCCATCTGGCTGTTGCTATCGGGGCATTATACGGGCCTGCTACTGACGCTCGGCTTTTTGAGCGCGCTCGGCGCGTCGCTGATTGCCGCGCGTATGGGTGTGTTGGATGAAGAAGGCCTGCCCATGCAGATATTGGTGCGCCTGCCGAAAGTCACATTGTGGCTGATTTGGGAAATCCTGAAATCCAATTATGGCGTCGTTAAAGTCATCCTCAATCCGAAGCTGGCGCAACCGCAAATGGTCAGTGTTAAAGCCAGCCAAAAGACGGTTGCCGGTCTGGTGACGCATGCCAATTTCATCACCCTCACGCCGGGCACTGTTTCGGTCGACGTCGATGAGGATAAGAACATTATTCTGGTGCACGGGCTGACCGATGAATTCGCGGCCGCGTGTCTCGAACCCGATATGGATGAACGGGTCAGCGGATTGGAGGGGCCGTCGCAATGATCAGCGTGTTTGCCACTACCCTTTTCGCGCTCGGCGTCGCCGCCGCCATGGCGATTGCCCGCGCCACCATAGGCCCAACCTCTTTCGATCGCGTATTGGCGGTCAATACGGTCGGCTCCATCGCCGTATTGCTCATCGCGGTTTACGGCTTTTTCGATGGCCGCCCCGAATTCCTCGATATCGCTTTGCTTTATGCACTCATCAATTTTATCGGCACGATCGCCATATTGAAATTCTTCCGCTTTGGCACGCTGGGCGACCATGCGCTCTCGGACGATGACGAAAAAGGCGGGGACGCGGCATGAGTATTGGCGGCATGAGTATTGGCGGCATTATCGAGATTATCGGCATGACCAGCCTGTTTGTCGGCAGTGTCGCCGTCATCTTTGGTGCGCTGGGCCTGTTGCGCCTGGGCGATGTCTATCAGCGCATGCACGGCGCCGGCATAGTCGATACCGGCGGGGCCGGGCTTGTTCTGTTCGGCTTGCTGCTGTTGTCGCCCGATTGGACGGTCAGCGTGCGGCTCATCCTCATCGGCTTTATTTTGGTGCTTACCGGCCCGACGGCCACCCATGCCATTGCCCGCGCCGTGCGCGCCGCCGGTGAGGAACCGGAAAATGTCGCGCCGAAAAAATCAGCCAAACGGAAAACTGGCAATAGGAGGCGCGCCTGATGTCCGGCTTTCTGGTCGATGCGGCGCTCATCTCGCTGCTCACACTCATCGCCATATTGGCCGTGCGCCTCCACCGGCTGTTCGCTGTGGTGATGCTGTCGGGCGCGTTCTCGCTGGTCGCCGCCGCATTATTTGTGGTGCTCGATGCGGTCGATGTCGCTTTCACCGAAGCGGCGGTGGGGGCCGGCATTTCGACCATTTTGGCGTTGGCCACATTGTCTTTAGTGCCGCGCGATGAAAAACCCCATTCGATTGCCTTGGTACCGGCATTTTTGGCTTTTGCAACCGCCGCCATGCTGGCCGTCGCGGTGTCTGATTTGCCGGCTTTTGGTGACGCCAATGCGCCGATACACAATCACGTCGCGCCCGAATATTTGACCGGCAGCGCTGAGGATATCGGCATCCCCAATGTTGTGACCTCGGTGCTGGCCAGCTATCGCGGCTTCGACACGCTGGGTGAAACAGTGGTGGTGTTCACCGCCGCCATAGCCGTGCTGCTGGTTTTGGGCGGCTACACAAGACCGCGCCGCCGAAACGGCGATCGCGACAAGGAGGACGGCAATGCAAGATGATCCCGTAATCCGCGTCGTCGCTAAAGTGATGATACCGACCGTCATGTTGTTTGCGCTGTATGTGCAATTCCATGGCGATTACGGCCCCGGCGGAGGCTTTCAGGCCGGGGTGATTTTTGCCGCCGCGTTTGTGCTCAATGCGATGATTTTCGGCCTCAATCGCGGACGCCATGTCTGGCCCGCCAATCTTAATTTGCTGGCCGTGTGCGCCGGTGTGCTGCTTTACGGTTTGACCGGCGTCGCTTCAATGCTCCTCGGCGAAAACTATCTCGATTATGACGTCCTCGGGGCCACGCCCCAAGCCGGACAGCATATCGGCATTTTACTGGTCGAGTTTGGCGTCGGACTGACCGTCGCCTCGGTAATGGTGGCGCTGTTCTTCACCTTTGCCGGACGCATGACGCATAACCGCCTATTGGACAGGATGGAAGCGCAAGACAAAGACGCCAAACGCGGCGCAGTAAAAGAAGTTCCAAAAAAGAGGTCGCGCACATGAGTATGCTGGCCGGCCAGTGGAATTATTTTCTTGTCATCGCGCTGATGATGATCGGTTTTTACACCGTCATTGCGCGCGGCAATATGGTGAAGAAAATGGTCGGCCTGACGATTTTCCAAACCTCGGTCTTCATGCTCTATATCTCCATGGGCAAAATAGCCAACGGCACCGCGCCCATTCTCACCGATGCGGCACAAAAGGCTTATGCCAATCCGCTGCCGCATGTGCTCATCCTCACTGCCATTGTGGTCGGCGTGGCGACGACGGCGGTCGGCTATGCGCTGATTATCAGCGTCTATGAAAGCTATGGCACGATTGAGGATGACGAGCTGATTAAAATCATCGAAGCCGAAGAAGATGAGGGGGCCGACGCATGATGCAGCACCTGCCCATTCTGCAAATCATTGTGCCGCTTTTGGGCGCGCCATTGGCGGCGCTGTTGCGCGGACGCGATTTGGCTTGGGGGCTGGCGCTGCTGCTTACCGGCGTGGCTTTCTTGATTTCCGTGGTGCTATTCGGCCAACAAAAAATCGCCGGAGAAGCGCTGATTTACGAGCTTGGCGGCTGGCCCGCGCCCATCGGTATTGTCTATGTTATTGACGCCGCCAGCGCGCTGGTGCTGCCCGTCGTCTCGGGCATTGCTTTTGTCGCCACCATTGCGGCGCGGCGTCTGGTCGAAGCGGAAATCGATGCGCGCGACCACGCGCTGTTCTACGCCGCTTGGTTGCTGACCATTGCCGGTATGCTGGGGCAAGTGACCACCGGCGATGCGTTCAATATTTTCGTCTTCCTTGAAATCTCCTCGCTATCGGCCTATGCGCTGGTCGCCATGGGAGCGGGCCGCGACCGCCGCGCCCTGCCCGCCGCCTTTAACTATCTCATTCTCGGCACGGTCGGCGCGACTTTCTATGTTATCGGCGTCGGCCTGCTTTACATGCTCACCGGCACATTGAACCTGATGGATTTGTCCGAGCGCCTCGCCGATGTGGAATCGACCCGCGCCGTGTTCACCGCGCTGGCTTTTATCGCCCTCGGTCTGTTCTTGAAAATGGCCCTATTTCCGCTTCACTTCTGGCTGGTACCGGCTTACGCCCACGCGCCGTCTGCGGTCTCGGCGTTGATGGCCGCGACCGCCACCAAGGTTTCGGTCTATGTTCTCATCCGCTTGATTTTCGGCGTCTTCGGTATCGAATTTCCCGGGCTCGCCGATGCGGTCGGCCTGCTGGTACTGACATTGGGCATTGCCGGCGCTTTTGTCGGCACATTGGCGGCTATTCTCGAGACCGATTTAAAAAAGCTGTTCGCGCAGTCCTCCATCGCCCAGCTCGGCTATATGGCCATCGGCATTGGCGCGATGAGCGCCACCGGCCTCGCCGCCGCCTTTATCCATTTGTTCAATCACGCGCTGATGAAAGGTGCTTTGTTCCTCGCCATTGGCGCGATTGCCGCACAAGCGGGGCGCGCCAGCATGCACACGATCGAAGGAGCGGGGCGACAAATCCCCATCACCATGACGGCCATTCTGGTTGGCGGGTTGGCGCTTATCGGTGTGCCGCTGACGGCGGGCTTTATTTCTAAGCTCTATCTCATCCGCGCGCTGCTGGAGCAGGATTTCTGGATGCTGGCCGGTCTGACCTTTATCAGCTCGGCGCTGGCGCTGGCTTATGTTTGGAAAATCATCGAAGCGGCGTGGCTGAAAGAACGCCCTGAAGGCGCGCCGGTGCTGACGGAATCGCCGGTGCAATATGTGCCAGCTTGGTTGATGGTGGTGGCGACAATCGGCTTCGGTATTTTCTCCGCTCCTCTGGTTGAAGCGGCTTGCGCGGCCGCCAATGTATTTATCGGGGGCGCGCGCTAATGGCTGTTGATACGCTCATTCCGGCGCTGCTAGGCCTGCCGCTTCTGGCGTCGGCGCTGGTGCTTTTATTACGCGACAAGCCTGACCTGCGCGACGGGCAAGCTTTGCTCATCGGCGTCATTACCGCGGCTTGCACGGTGCGGCTTTACGCCAGCGCCGAAACCGACACGGTGCATTTCATATCGCTGGCGGCGGGCCTCGACATCAGCTTCACCCCTGAGCCATTGGGCAAATTATTCGCTCTGGTGGCCGGCGTGTTGTGGCCGGTGGCGACACTTTATACCATTGGCTATATGCGCGGTGCCGGTGAGGCCAACCATACGCGCTTCATGTTCTTCTATGCCATTGCCATTCACGCCGCCATGGGCATTGCGCTGTCGGGCAATCTGCTAACGCTGTTTGTGTTTTACGAAATACTCACCTTCTCCACCTATCCGCTGGTGACGCATAAAGGCACGCCCGAAGCGATGCGCGCCGGACGGATTTATCTCGGCATATTGGTCGCCAGTTCGGTGGTGCTTTTGCTGTTCGGCGTTATCGGCGTCTGGGTGCTGACGGGGACGTTGGAATTCAAAAGCGGCGGCATTCTCGCCGGTCACATCGACCCGTTTTACGTGCCCTTCCTGTTGGCGCTGTTTGCTTTCGGCATCGGCAAAGCGGCGTTGATGCCGCTACACCGATGGCTGCCCGCCGCCATGGTCGCACCGACACCGGTCAGCGCCCTGCTGCACGCCGTAGCAGTGGTGAAAGCCGGTGTCTTCACCGTGCTGAAAGTGGCGGTGTATATCTTCGGTATCGATTTTCTGCGCGAGACAGCGAGCAGCGATTGGCTGGTTTATGTGGCCAGCTTCTCCATCCTCGCCGCGTCGGTCGTCGCCATGACCAAAACCAATTTGAAAGCGCGGCTGGCTTATTCGACCATCAGCCAGCTCGGTTATATTGTGCTGGGTGCCAGCCTCGCGACCTCGCTTGCAGCATCGGGCGCGGCGCTGCACATCACGGCCCATGCGGCCGGGAAAATCACCTTGTTTTTCTGCGCCGGTGCAATTTATGTGGCGCATCATCTAACCGACATTAAGGATATGAACGGGCTGGGCCGCATCATGCCCGTCACTTATACGGCTTTTGCGCTTGGCGCGCTGTCGATTATCGGCGTGCCGCCTTTGGCCGGTGCATGGTCGAAAATCATGCTGATGGGCGGGGCGTTGGATAATGGTCATCTTCTTGTGCTGGCCGCGCTGATGATATCATCGCTGCTCAATCTGGTTTATCTGGGCGAGATTGTGCTGCGCGGTTTCTTTGCCGCGCCGACGCATGGGCTGAAAAGTGAAGCTGTTCAAGAAGCGCCGATGAGCATGGTGCTGCCGCTGGCTTTGACGGCGGCGATGTCGGTGGCACTGTTCTTCGCGGTTGATTATTTCATTCTCGATTTTGCCAAGCCAGCAGGGGGTTGATGTGAGCGATAAAGTCGAAATCTCAAAATCCGGCCGCCGCTTTATCGGCGCGCTCATGGTTGTGTGCGCGGCGTTGCTGGTGGCCGAGTTCATCATCCATCGCCATGCTTATTTTGCCCTTGAGGCGACGCCGCTATTCTTTGCTCTGTTTGGCTTTGCCGCGTTCTGCGTGGTGGTCGGCGGCGGCGTCTTGCTGCGCAAGCTGGTGATGCGCCCGACAGATTATTATCAGGATGACGACAATGCTTGATGCCATTCTCGCCATCCCGGGTATGATGCTCATTCTTGGCGCGCTGGCCGTGCCACTGCTGCCGCCAATGGTGCGCAATTATTACATGCTGGCGCTGATTGGGTTTTCCGGCTGGTCGGTCTGGCAAATCGAGACCGGCGTGCATATGACCGCCAGCCTCGCTGGAATTGAAATAATATTGGTGCGCGCCGAAGCGATTACCAAACCGTTCGCGCTGGTGTTCCACATTGCCGCCGCGCTGAACGTGATTTACGCCATGCACGAGGATGTGAAAATCACTGCCACTGCCGGTCTCGCCTATGCCGGGGCGGCGATTGCGGCGCTGTTCGCGGGCGATTTCCTTACCCTGTTTGCCTATTGGGAGCTGACCGCTTTCACTTCGGTATTTCTGGTGCTGGCCGGAAACACCTCGCGCTCCTTGGGCGCGGCGATGCGTTATTTGCTGATGCAAGTTGCCTCCGGCGTTATTCTGCTGGCCGGTGCTGTGCTGCTTTGGCGCTCGGGTGCGGGCTTTGCCATCACCGCGCTGGACGCGACGACACCGGCCGGTTTCTGCGTGCTGCTGGCCTTCGGCATCAAAGCGGCGTTTCCATTCCTCAATGGCTGGCTGCAAGACGCTTACCCCGAAGCCTCGGTGACCGGCACTGTTGTGCTGTCTGCCTTCACCACCAAGCTGTCGATTTACATGTTGGCGCTGTGCTTTGCCGGACTGACGCCGCTCATCTGGGTCGGCGCGGTGATGACGCTGTTCCCGGTCTTCTTCGCGGTGATTGAAAACGACCTGCGCCGGGTATTGGCTTTCTCGCTCAACAACCAGCTGGGCTTTATGGTGGTCGGCATTGGTGTCGGCACCGAACTGGCACTGAACGGCACAGTGGCGCACGCATTCGCGCATATCATTTATAAATCGCTATTGTTCATGAGCATGGGCGCAGTGCTGTATCGCACCGGCACGGCGAAAGCCAGCGAGCTGGGCGGGCTGTGGAAGCAAATGCCTCTGACCGCCATTTTTTGCATCATCGGCGCAGTGTCGATTTCCAGCTTCCCGCTATTCTCCGGTTTCGTCACCAAATCGCTGACCATTGGCGCGGCCGCCAAAGAGGGCTATTTCCTCGTCTGGCTGGCGCTGATATTTGCCTCCGCCGGTGTGCTCGAACATTCGGGGATTAAAATTCCCTATTTCGCTTTCTTCGGTCACGACCGCAAATTCAAGGTCAAGGAAGCGCCGCTGAATATGCTCATCGCCATGGGCATTGCAGCGGCATTGTGTGTGCTTATCGGCATCTTCCCGCAGCCGCTTTATGCGCTGTTGCCCTATGAGGTGAAATACGATGTCTGGGAAACCGGACATGTGCTGGGCGAGTTGCAGCTCTTACTGTTTGCGGTGCTGGCTTTCGTCTTCCTGATTGTCCGCGGGCTGTATCCGCCTGAAATTGACTCGACCGTTTTGAACACTGACTGGCTGTTGCGCCGTGCCCTGCCGCGCGTCGCCAAAGGCATCGCCATGCCGGTGCTGGCGCTGTGGTTTAGCGGCGTAGCATTGGCGCAAAAAGGCCTGATGGCGGCGCTGCGCTTGAGCGAAGAAACCAGTCGGGCCAGCGGATTGGTGTCGGGTATCGCCTCCACCGGCGCGGCGGCGGGCATCTTCCTCGCCGTGTTCGCGCTGATGCTTGTAACGCGCCTATTTACCTAAACGTGAACAGATAAAAAAAGGGCGCCCGCAAGGGACGCCCTTTCGCATTCTCTTTTCGGGTGCTTAGAGACCCAGAACCGCTTTTGAAATAATACCGCGCTGGATTTCATTCGAGCCAGCATAAATCGACGTCTTGCGATAATTGAAATAACGCGGCGTCACCGGTGCGACACCGGCCATGCCGATATCGCTCTCATTGGTCGAGGCCAGCGTGTCTTCGACAAACGGCAAGCCGTATTGACCGACCGCTTCCATGCCCAATTGCGAGACCTCTTGCTGCAATTCCGAGCCGCGCGTCTTCAGCATGGAAGACGAGCCGGGGCCGATGTTCTGACCGGCGCTCACCTCAGAGAAGATGCGCAATTCGGTGGCTTCCAGCACCATAATCTGGCGTTCCAAATCGGCCATTTTGGCGGCGAAACCTTCGTCCTCGAGCAGCGACGCGCCATTATTGACAACCTCACCGGCCAGGTTTTTGACCTTTTCGAGACTGCGATACAGGCCACCCGAATAGGGATTGCCGCGCTCAAATTCCAACAGATATTTGGCGCACGTCCAGCCTTCATTGAGATTACCGACCAGGTTTTCTTTCGGCACTTTCACGTCCTCGAAAAACACTTGGTTGATTTCCTGCGCGCCTTTGGCCGGGCCGTCCAGCGTCACCAGCGGCGACACGGTAACACCCGGCGCGTGCATGTCGATGAGCAGGAACGAAATGCCTTCCTGACGCTTGCCCTCATTCGAGGTGCGTACAAGACAGAAAATCATATCGGCGTGTTGCGCCATAGTGGTCCAAATCTTCGTGCCATTGCAGAGGAAATGATCGCCTTTATCCTCGGCTTTCATCTGCAGCGATGCGAGGTCGGAACCCGAACCCGGCTCCGAATAACCCTGACACCACCAAACATTGGAGGCCAGAATATCCGGCAGATATTTCGCTTTTTGCTCTTCCGTGCCGAATTTCATAATCACCGGCGCGACCATGGTCAGGCCGAAAGCGATGGAATGCGGCGCACCGGCGGCTTCCATTTCCTGCGTGAATATGAATTTTTGCGTCGGCGTGAAACCGGCACCGCCATGCTCGACTGGCCAGTTGGGCGCGGCCCACCCTTTTTCATAAAGCCGCTTCTGCCAAGTGACATGGCTCTCTTTGGTGATATAGCCGTTTTTAGACCGCGCGCATTCGCGCTGAATATCAGGCGTGAAAGCCTCGTCGATAAAATCGCGCACTTCCTGACGGAAGGCTTCGTCTTCGGCGCTATATTTCAGATCCATAATCGGCTCCTTTACGAAATGAACTTAACCGGCACGACATCTGGGGCCGCGGTCATGACACCGCCCCCCAAAGGGGCTGCGGCGGCGCCAAAGGCTGCCGATTTGCCGTGCACTTTGCGGGCGTCTTCGCTTTCATAAATTTCGAATACGCGATAGGTGGTCGGGTCCGCTTCGTCCTGCAACAAATCATATTGCAGTGTTCCCGGCTCATCGGCCGCCACGGCTTTTTGCATTTCAGCGAAAGCAGCTTCGAAATCGGCCTGTTTGCCGTCCGCTACTTTCAACGTTGCCATATATCCTACTTTCATCTGTCAGTCTCCCTGCCTGTTATTTATCTTTATATTCTGCCGGCCGTTTTTCCAACATAGCCGTCACCGCTTCGTCATGGTCTTCGCTCAAATGCATGAGAGCCTGCGCATTGGCCGACATCTCCATAACCGTCTCAAAACTCGCATTTTGACCATGGCGCATGAGCCGCTTGGCGGCGCGCAACGCTTCACCGCTTTGCCCCGCAATCTCTTGAGCTACAGCATGCGCGGTTTCGAGCAGCTTGTCACCCGAAACGACTTGCGACACAAGACCCCAGCTCAAAGCCTCTTCTGCCGAAATCGTTTTACCGGTAAACAGCAATTCCGAGGCGCGCGCGCCGCCGATAATACGCGGCAGCAACCAAGCCCCGCCATCGCCGGGGATAAGCCCAATTTTCAAAAAAGTAGCGCCGAAAATCGCCTTCTCAGAAGCAATGCGCGTGTCACACAAACACGCCACATCATTGCCCAGACCAATGGCCGGGCCGTTGACGGCGGCGATGGCCGGCACTTCTAAACCCCATAGGCTCTTGACGATTTGATGGATGCCCCGCCGATAGCCATCGGCAATATGCGCGCCCGAGCCGTCAAACGGCCCTTCGCGGTTTTGCATGGCTTTGATATTACCACCGGCTGAAAACGCCGAACCGGCACCGGTGAGGATGACGCAGCGCACATTGCGGTCGCTATTAATGCGCGCCACTGCATCTGAAAAAACCCCGCCATCGCCCGGCTCGCCCAGCGCATTGCGCATGTCGGGCCGGTTGATGGTCAGGGTTACAATATGACCTTGCTGGTCAAATTCCAGCATGGCGCTATCCTTATGCGGCTGCGAACCGCTTCAGGTGATGGTCAACATTACCGAATTGCGTGTCGATAACGGTCAGGCGTTTGAAGTAATGGCCGACATTCAGCTCTTCCGTCATGCCCATACCGCCGTGCAATTGCACCGCTTCTTGGCCGACAAAACGACCCGATTTGCCGATTTGCACTTTCGCACCGGCAGCGGCTTTTTTGCGTTCGGCTTCGCCATCGCTCAGCTTCATATTGACCATATAGGTCATTGAAACCGACTGCTCATATTCCATGAACATATCAACCATGCGGTGCTGCAAAACTTGGAAGCTGCCGATCGGCACTCCGAACTGCTTGCGGGTTTTGCAATATTCAACCGTCGCATCATTGAGGCATTTCATATGGCCAATGGCTTCTGCGCATACCGCACCAATGCCGTAATCGAGCGCTTCTTCGAGCAGCGCCAGACCATTGCCCGCCGCGCCGACAAGCGCATCAGCACCGACGGCAACATTTTCCAGCGTGACTTCGCTGGCGCGATTGCCGTCAACTGTCGGGTAGTCTTGCGTTGAAACGCCATCGGCCGATTTTTCGACGATGAACAAGCCCAGCCCGTCGCTATCGCGCTGGTCGCCGGAAATCCGTGCCGAGACAATCAGTTTATTGGCCCAAGGCGCTGCAGCGACAACGGCTTTCGTGCCATTGAGCACATAGCCGTCGCCATCGGCTTTGGCCGAGGTCAGAACATCGGCCGGATTGAAGCGACTTTGCGGCTCAGAATAAGCCAGCGCCCAAATATCCTCGCCGCCAATAATGCCGGCCAGATGCGCTTCTTTTTGCGCGTCCGACCCATGGCGGTTCAAAATACCACCGCACAGCACAACCGTCGGCAGATAGGGCTCGACCACCAGACCGCGGCCCAGTTCTTCCATAATCACCATGGTTTCGATAGGACCACCGTCAAGGCCGCCCATCTCTTCGGAGAACGGCGCAGCCAAAAGACCGAGCTCGGCAAATTGCCCCCAGATTTCGCGGCTCATGCCCTCATCGCTACGGACGATTTTCATGCGACTGTCGAAATCATAATTGTCCTGAACAAAGCTCTGCACCATATTGCGCAGCAGCGTTTGCTCTTCGGTAAAACTAAAATCCACTGTTCAAATTCCCTCTCGGTTATGCGTGCCGTGAGCCTAGAGACCCAGCACCATTTTGGCAATGATATTGCGTTGAATTTCGTTCGAACCGCCGTAAATCGAGGTCTTACGATTATTGAAATAGGTTTGCGACACGCCCTCGGCATGCTCCGGCCCAATCGCCAGATAATTATCGCCACGGTCAAGCTGCGGCACCCAAGGTGACGCATAATTGCCGACCGCTTCCATGGTCAACTCGGTAATCCGTTGCTGGATTTCCGTACCTTTAATTTTCAGAATTGAGCTTTCGGGCCCCGGGCCTTGGCCTTTACTCTCAGAAGCCAGCGTGCGCAATTCAGTATATTCGAGCGCGGTCAGGTCAATCTCCAGCTCGGCGATTTTGCGAGAAAACGCACCACAATCGAGCAACGGCTTGCCGTCTTCCAATTCAGCGCGCGCAATATCACGCAAGCGGTCAATGGCTTTTTTCGAACGCGCCACACCGGCAATGCCCGAACGCTCATTACCGAGCAAGAACTTAGCAATGGTCCAGCCTTTGTCCTGCTCGCCCACCAGATTTTTGGCCGGCACGCGAACATCGGTCAGGAATACTTCATTGACTTCGTGACCGCCATCAATGGTGATAATCGGCTTCACCTCAATACCCGGCGTGTTCATGTCGATGAGCAGGAAGGAAATGCCTTCTTGCGGTTTGCCTTCGCTCGAGGTGCGCACGAGGCAGAACATCCAGTCAGCATGCTGAGCCAGCGTCGTCCAGATTTTGTGGCCATTGACCACATATTCGTCGCCATCGAGCTCGGCTTTGGTTTTCAGACCGGCAAGGTCAGAACCGGCACCCGGCTCTGAATAGCCCTGACACCACCACGTCTCACCCGACAAAATGCCCGGCAGAACCCAGTCTTGTTGCTCTTGATTGCCGAAGGTGTAAATCACCGGCCCCAACATACCGATGCCAAAAGGCAGCGGCGGAATGGTGCCGAACGAAGCGCTTTCTTCGTTCCAAATATACTTCTGCGTCACCGTCCAGCCGGTGCCGCCAAATTCTTCCGGCCAGCTTGGCGCGACCCAACCTTTTTTGGCGAGAATTTTGTGCCAAGCGAGAAAATCTTCTTTGCTCAGATCACCGCGGTCTGCGCCGACCAGATGTTTCGGGTAGTTTTCTTCGATAAAGCTGCGCACTTCGGCGCGAAAATCTTCGTCCTGAGGTGCAAATTCGATATCCATGTCATTCTCCATGTAAATTTATCCGAATTTAGCCAAAACGCAGGGTGAATCAATGTGAATCGCGCCCCTAAAAGGGAAAAAATGACGCATCAGTCATTTTATGTTAATGAAAACGCATGAGTCAGGAGCAAAGCCAGCCGAAATCACCCTGCAAGCGCGTTTGCGCGGTTTCGGCGCGTGCCGGTTTTTGCATTGGCTGCGGCCGCAAAATGAAAGAAATCGGCGGCTGGTCAGGCTTTTCAGACGATGAAAAGCGCGCCTTGCTGGCCCAATTACCGGCCCGCCTCGCGACCCTCAAAACCACTTCCTAAATCAGACCGGCGCGTCCCCGAACCAAGCAAGGGTTTCGGCCAATTCCACGACCTGCCCAATGACGATAATCGATGGCGGCTCCAGCCCGTGTTTTTCTGCCATATCAGCCGCCTCAGCCAACCGACCGGTAACGACACGCTGGCGCGGCGTGGTGGCGTGGGTGACAATCGCCACCGGTTCATCGGCGCTGCGACCGGCTTGCATCAGCAGGTCAGCGATGACGGCCAAGCGGCTCATCGCCATGTAAATGACAATCACCGGTGAGGCTTTGGCAATCGACGCCCAGTCGAGCTTTTCCGCTTCGCCCTGCTTTGAGGTCTTACCCGCCAAATGACCGGTGACAAAGGTAACGGCGTGATTGACGTCGCGATGCGTGACCGGAATGCCAGCATAACCGAGGCCACCGACACCGGCTGAAATGCCCGGAATGACGCGAAACGGTATCTCGGCTGCCACCAGCGCTTGCGCTTCCTCTCCGCCACGGCCGAAAATAAAAGGGTCGCCGCCTTTCAAACGCAGCACGCGATGGCCGTCTCGCGCCAGTTCAATCAACCTGTCTGTGATGTCCTGCTGGTTCCAGCTTGGCTTGCCGCCGCGCTTACCGGCGTAAAACAGCTCCGCTTCGGGGCGAACCAGAGACAGAATATCCTCTGACACCAGCGCGTCATATATCACTTTATCCGCTTGTTTCAGCGCATTGACCGCGTGTAGCGTCAGCAGGCCCGGGTCACCCGGCCCGGCCCCGGCCAGCCATACCCAACCGGGGTCGAAGGACGGCAAGCCGTCGATCTGAATATCAGGCATTGTCTGGTCGCTCAGCGTCAGCCGGATAATTTCCTGTTGGTTCTTGTCATCTGCGCTCATGGCGCGGTTATAGGCGGTTTTCCCTATGCGGTAAATCTGCTATCAGCAAATGGTGTTTACCCCCTCCCGCGGAGCCCGTTTATGTTGTCGAAACCACAAGATGATTTGAAACCCAATAGCGAAGCGTTTGAGAATGCGCCGTTGGTCAAACCGACGGGCTTCCGCGAATATGACGCGCGCTGGCGCTTTCCCGATGAGATTAATCTTTCGGGCATCCAGGCATTGGGTTTCGGTCTCGGCAATGTATTGTTCGACCTGTTGGGGGACGCTGACCAGCCGCGCATTGTCGTCGGCCATGATTTTCGTTCCTACTCGCAAAGCATCAAGCTGGCGCTGACCACCGGACTGATGAGCGCCGGGGTGAAAGTGCTCGATATCGGCCTCGCCCTGTCGCCGACCGCTTATTTCGCGCAGTTTCATCTCGACGCGCCCGCCGTTGCCATGGTGACGGCGAGCCATAATGATAATGGCTGGACCGGCGTCAAAATGGGCGCGGCGCGACCACTGACTTTCGGCCCCGATGAAATGTCGGCGCTGCGCGATATGGTGCTGGAGAATAAAGGTGTGGCGCGTGATGGCGGCGCTTATGAGCGCATCGAGGGCGTCGCGCAAGCTTATAAAGATGACCTGTCTGACCGTGCGCCTTTCAAGCGCAAGTTGAAAGCCGTGGTCGCCTGCGGCAATGGCACAGCGGGCGCGTTTGCGCCGCAGGTGCTGAGCGCGTTGGGCGTCGATGTGGTGGAGTTGAATTGCGACCTTGACCACAGCTTCCCCAATCACAACCCCAATCCCGAGGATATGAAAATGCTGCACGCTTTGCGCGACGCCGTTCTGGAAGCAAAGGCCGATATCGGTTTTGCTTTTGACGGCGATGGCGACCGCTGCGGCGTGGTGGATAATGAGGGTGAAGAAATCTTTGCCGATAAAATGGGCGTGCTGGTCGGCCGCGACTTGGCGCGCCAACACGATGGCGCGGTGTTTGTCGCCGATGTGAAGTCGACCGGCTTGTTTATGACCGACCCGGAGTTGCAAGCAGCCGGGGCGACCACGCAATATTGGAAGACCGGACATTCTTATATGAAGCGCCACACGCATGAGATTGGCGCGCTGGCCGGCTTTGAGAAATCGGGACACTTCTTTTTTAACGCGCCGGTGGGGCGTGGCTATGACGATGGCATTGTTACCGCTATCGCTATTTGCGACATGCTGGAGCGCGCGGGCGATGCCAGCATGGCCGACTTGCGCCGCTCGCTGCCTGTCACGTATGGCTCACCGACCATGTCGCCCTATTGCGATGACCTGAAAAAATATGAGGTCGTTGACCGCGCCATTGCGCATTTTGAAAAACTGGCAGCCAATGGCGGCACACTTATCGGCCAGAGCATTCGTGATTTGGTAACGGTGAATGGCGTGCGCATCACGCTCGAAGATGGCACATGGGGGCTGGTGCGTGCCTCGTCAAATATCCCCGGACTGGTCGTAGTCGTTGAAAGCCCGGTCTCAGAAGACAATATGCGTGCCATGTTCAAAGAAATCGACACGCTGCTTTCTTCTTATGAAGAGGTCGGCGATTACGATCAAAAGATTTAGACAAAAATAGCAATCAGCATGCGCCCGCCGCTGACGATGAGAAATCCGGCAAAAATGGCGTTCAGCGTTTTTTTGGTAAGACGGTGCGCCAGTCTCGCGCCCAAAGGCGCGCCGAGCATACTGGTCGGGATGATGACGGCGACGGCCAGTAAATTGACATAGCCGACGGCGTAAGCGGGCAAATCGGGTAATGACCAACCGCCAATCATGAAACCGATAGCCGCCGGCACCGCGATGAACACACCGAATACCGAAGACGTGCCGACCGCGCGCAATACATCGCGGCCCGACGCGTTCAATAGCGGCACCGACAATGTGCCGCCGCCAATACCCATCAGCGCCGAAAAGAAACCAACCAGCGAGGCCAAAGATTTTTGCACCGCCGCACCAATGCTGGCCGTGCCTGCCTCGCCCGGGTTTTTATTCAGCAACATGCGGGCCGCCATGCTCAACGCCAGTGTCGCGAAAATAATTTTTAAGCCGGCGGGGGCGATGAAGCGCGCCGCCACAGCGCCGACCAGCGCCCCAATGGCGATAAAGCCGCCCCAGCTTTTCACCACATCCATATCAACCGCGCCGCGTTTGAAATGACTGCGCGCCGACAGCGAGCCGGTGAAGCAAATAATCGCCATCGAACTCGCCACCGCCATATGGATTTGCAAATGCGTCGGCAGGTCAAAAAACAAAAATGCCTGAAACAGTACCGGCACCAAAATCATGCCGCCGCCAACCCCCAGCAGACCGGCGACAATGCCCGACACAAAACCTGCGACCAGCAAGACGACGGCCAGCACCACCAGCTCAGCTTCCATGACTAGCCGACCTCCTGCATCATATCGCGCGCCGCTTTCTTGGCTTGTTCGGCTTCCACCAGCGCCAGCGCCTCCAGCAATATGCGCGGGTCATCGGCGCGTTGGGGCGCATTTTCACTGAGATGCCGCCGCCACAGACGCCCGCCCGGTTGGCCCTGAAAAAGCCCCATAACATGGCGCGTCAACGCGTGAAGCGGTGTGCCATTCGCGACCAATTTCTCAGCATAAGGGATAAGCTGCGCGACGATTTCAGCGCGCGGCAGTGCCGTCGTCCGGTCACCGAATAGCTGCCGGTCGATATCGGCCAGCAGATACGGGTTTTTATACGGCGCGCGGCCCAGCATCACGCCGTCCACATGCTCAAGATGCGCGGCGCTGTCGGCCAGCGTCTCAATACCGCCATTGATGGAAATCAAAAGCCCGGGATGCGCCTGTTTCAAAGCGTAAACCAGCGCGTAATCGAGCGGCGGGATATCGCGGTTTTCTTTCGGGCTTAGCCCCTCCAGCCACGCTTTGCGCGCATGCACGATAAAATGCGTGACGCCGGCGTTGCGGCATTGCTCAACCAAAGTGAACAGCGCCTCGCGCGGCTCTTGGTCATCGACACCGATGCGCGATTTGACCGTTACCGGCAAACGCACCGCCGCGCGCATGGCGGCCACACAATCGGCGACCAGCTCAGGCGCTTGCATCAGACACGCGCCGAAGCGCCCCGATTGAACACGGTCGGATGGACACCCAACATTGAGATTTATCTCGTCATAGCCGAAATCTTCACCGATTTTCGCCGCTTCGGCCAACGCAGCCGGATCGCTGCCGCCCAATTGCAGGGCCAGCGGATGCTCTTCCGGATTATAAGCCAACAGCTTGTCGCGGTCGCCGAAACGCACCGCATCGGCCGTCACCATTTCGGTGTAAAGACGCGCGCGCTTCGACATCAGCCGCATGAAAAAGCGGTCATGCCGGTCGGTCCAATCCATCATCGGCGCGACAGAAAAACGAATGCTCTCAGCCGTTAAACTCATGCCGTCTTTGTCGCCTTTTTCGGCCAAATGGGCAAGAAAAAGCCCGCGAGGTCTCTCTCGCGGGCTTTCAAAACTTTGTCGGCAGCGGTTTTACTTTTTGCTACCGGCACCGGGCAATTCATTGAACGGCACGTTTTTATCGACGCGAATATCCTGCGGCAGGCCGAGCACCTGTTCCGACACGATATTGCGGAGGATTTCATCCGTGCCACCGGCGATACGATAGCCGGCTGCGCCGATCCACTGGTTCTGGAAAGCACCGGCCATCGGGCTCTCCTCGACGTCGTGCATGACCCCGCCTTGGCCCTGAATATCCATGGCGAAGCTCGCCAAATCCTGCATTTTCGGCCCCGAGACGATTTTACCGATGGAGCTTTCCGGCCCCGGCACTTGGCCTTTCGACAGCGCCGTCAGCGTGCGGAATTTGGTGTATTTCAGACCTTGCGACTGCACATACCAATCGGCCAGCTTTTCGCGGACATTGGAGTCCTTAATCGCCGGGCCGTTTTCCAATTCGGTTTCGCGCGCCAGTTTCAGCAGCTCTTCATAATCGACACCGCTGCCCTGACCGATGGCCAGACGCTCATTCATCAGCGTCGTCAGCGACACCTTCCAGCCCTCGCCGACATCGCCGAGACGCTGGGCGTCGGGCACACGCACATCATTGAAGAACACTTCGTTGAAACCGCTGCCGCCTGAAATTTGCTTAATCGGGCGAATTTCAATGCCCGGCGTTTTCATATCGAGGAAGAAAAAGGTCAGACCTTTATGCTTCGGCACGGTCGGGTCGGAGCGCGTAACAATAATGCCGTAATCGCAAAAATGCGCGCCCGACGTCCAAACTTTCTGGCCGTTAATGACCCATTCATCGCCGTCTTTTTCGCATTTGGTGCGCAGACCCGCAACGTCGGAACCGGCGGCCGGTTCGGAGAATAATTGGCACCAAATCTCTTCACCATAAAGCGCCGGTTTCACATAACGGTCGCATTGCTCTTTGGTCGCCCATTTCATCATGGTCGGAATGCACATGCCGAGGCCGATTTCAAAGAAACCGCCGGGCACGTCGAATTTCGACTCTTCTTGGCTGTAAATCACCGATTGAATCGGCGTGCCACCCAGTCCGCCATATTCGGTCGGCCAGGTAATCGCGGCATAACCGGCGGCGGCTTTTTTGGCTTGCCATTCTTTGGCACGCTCCAGACGCTCGGCCTCAGATTTCGTCGAGACACCGGCTTTTACTTTGCTCGGGTCTTTCGGCTTGGCATTCGCGCTCAGCCATTCGCGCACTTCAGCGCGGAATTTTGCTTCTTCTGGGGTATCGTTAAAATCCATTTTAACTGTCCTTCCTGATGTTCATCTCTTTACATGCCAGCCGATACCAGATGTGCTGCATCAAGCTACTTTAACTGGTGCCGCCTAAGGCGACTTTAAATCTATGCCGCCTTAGGCGACGTTACTCTTTTCAAGCTCGGCGACGAGCCTGTCTTTCCACCGGCTGGCGCTGCCCAAAGACAGAGCCAAAAGTTTTGACCGGCGATAATGAAATTGCGGATTGGCTTCCCACGTAAAGCCGATGCCGCCATGCACCTGGATGCATTCCTGCGCTGCAAAGCGATAGGCTTCAGTGGCTGAAATGCGCGCCGAGGCGGCCGCCAGTTCCAGCTCCGCTCCACCTTCCGACAATATCATGGCACCGTAATAAGCGTTGGAGCGCGCCAATTCGAGCTTCACATACATATCCGCCAGACGGTGCTTAATCGCCTGATAAGAACCGATTTGACGACCGAATGCATAGCGGTCGAGCGAATAATCCTTGGCCATATCGAGCGCCGCTTGTGTGCCCCCGACCTGCTCGAAAGCGACCAGAACCGCGGCACCGGCTTCCACGCGCTTGAGCAGCGCCCAGCCATCGCCTTCGTCACCGATGAGACTGGCCTCGGCATTGTCGAAATTAATCTCGGCATGGCCGCGCGTTGGGTCGACCGTATCGACCGCAGAGCGCGTGACGCCGTCTTGATTGAGGTCTACCAGCACCAAAGATAAGGCTTGCTCGCCCGAACCGCCTGTATTGGCCAGCACCACGGCGACCGAAGCGGTCTCGCCATCGGGCACCGGCAATTTGCGGCCACTCAGCTTGCCACCTTTGAAAGTCGCTTTAACGGTGCGCGGGCTGGGCGCTTGCGTGCCCTCAGCCGAGGCCAATGTGCCGATGATTTCGCCGGAAGCGATTTGCGGCAGCCAAGCCGATTTCTGGTCATCAGACGCGGCCAGTTTCATTGCTTCGGCAAACATATAGATAGAAGAGGAGAACGGCACCGGCGCGGCGGCGCGGCCCAGTTCTTCAGCAATCACGCATAGCTCCAGCGCGCCCAAACCAAGGCCGCCAAATTCCTCCGGAATAGCGGCACCGGCAAACCCCAGCTCGCACAGGCCGTTCCAAACGCCGTCATGATGGCTATCATCGCTTTCCAGAATGGTGCGGACATCGTCATAGCTGCACTTGTCCTCGAGGAACTTGCGCGCTTGATCTTTCAGCATTTTCTGGTCGTCGGAAAAATCGAAATTCATCACTACTCTCCCAAAATCAGCCTAGAGGCTATTTGATTGGCCATATTTGGTCAATCACTTGCTTGGCTTGTCGGCGGTGCTGTCAAAGCGCGCGCAGCGCTTGCATTGTGTCGTCAAAAATTGTCGTCACCCGCGCCCGATGCTCCGCAATCACCGCCTGCAAGCGGCTCATATCCGGCTCATTCAGCGCTTCCAGCAGCAGTGCCGCAATGGCGGGGGCCGGTGTTTCGTCGTCATCTTCAAGGCATAGGCTGGCAATTTGTCGCAAGCTCAAAAAGCACGCCGCAGCGGCATCCAGCGCTTTATGCGCTTCAGTCTCGAGACACCCGGCTTGGCGCAATGCGGCCAGCACTTGCGGCAGTGGGCGGGGGCCAACCAGCTCATTATGGGTGGCGGCATGCGCCAATTGCAGGCTTTGCGCGATAAACTCGATATCGACCAGCCCTCCATCGCCGCGGCGAATATCAAATAGCCCGGCTTGCGGTTGGTGCGTGCGCAAACGACGGCGCATATCCTCGGCATCATCGGCCAGCTTTTTGGTGTCGCGCGGCGCTCGGATAATGGCGTCAATCGCCGCCTCGACCTTTTGCTGCAATCCATCGCCCCCGGCCAATATGCGGCCCCGGGTGAGCGCCATATGCTCCCAATTCCATGCCTGATTGGATTGGTAGTCGACAAAACTTGCCAGCTTGGTGACCAGCGGCCCGGCATTACCCGAGGGGCGCAGCCTTGTATCGACCTCAAACAAATCGCCTTCCGCCGTCGGCGCGCTGAGGCCGCTTAAAAAGCGCCGCGCCGCGCGCGCGAACCAGCGTTCGGCATCGAGCGGCTTTTGGCCGTCGGAAAAAGCAGCGAAATCCGGACAATCGCAAATCAGAATAAGGTCGAGGTCGGATTGCAGCGCCATCTCGCCACTGCCCAGCTTGCCCAACCCCAGCACCAGCATATCGCCATCGGCCAGCGCGCCGTATTGGCGGGTGATATCATCCAATGTCGTTTGGTGCATGACCCTAATCGCCGTCTCCGCGAGTTGGCTGTACGCCTCGCCATGGCGTGTCGCCAAAATCGGGTCAGCCAATATGCGCGTGCCGACACTGAATTGCGCCTCGTGCACATGACGGCGCAGCGCGTTCATCGCCGTCTCAAAATTATCGAAGCTTGCCGGTAGCGTCTCGACCTCGTGCCCCGGCACCAGCGCATCAATGAGGCCCACATTGGCGGACAAAAGCGCCGCCAATCGCGGCGCTGTATTTATAATGTCGATAATAAGATCGAGCACGCGCGGGTTGGATTGGAATAGCGAGAAGATTTGCACACCGGCGGGCAGCGCCGAGAGAAACTGGTCGAAGCGGAAAAACCCTTCATCAGGCGCACGCGCTTCAGCCAGCTTGCGCAAAATCACCGGCTGCAGGCGCGTAAGAATTTCGCGCGTCCGCGCACTGCGCATCGCCGTCAAACGCCCGGCATGCCAGCCACGAATAACCGAAGAAATATCAGCCGGTCGCAAAAAGCCCATATTGGACAATGTTTCCAGCGTCTCAGGGTCATCCTCGCCGCCGGTGAACACCAGATTACCGGCCTCGCCGGCGAGGCTTTCGGAATGTTCGAAAAGCTGCTCATACTCGGCCGTGACGCCGCTCAAATGCACCGTCATTTCTCGCGTAAAAGCGGGCGCATCCTCATAGCCGACAAAGCGCGCAAACGCTGCGAAACCGTCATCGCCTTTCGGCAGGGTTTGCGTCTGCTCGTCGAGGCGCATTTGCAGGCGATGTTCGATACGGCGCAGATAGTAATAAGAGGCAGTGAGTTTTTCCGCCGTCGCGGCGCTGATCCAGTTTTTCTCGGCCAGCATGGCCAGCATCTCGACGGTGCGGCGGCCACGCAAATCGGCGTCGCGGCCACCGGCGATAAGCTGCTGCGTCTGCACAAAAAACTCTATCTCTCGAATGCCACCGCGCCCCAATTTAACATTGTGGCCTTGCGCGGCAATCTCGGCATGGCCGCGAACCGCATGAATTTGCCGCTTCATCGAATGCACGTCATCAATCGCCGCAAAATCGAAATAGCGTCGCCAGATATAAGGCCGCAAATTCTCGAGGAATTTTTGCCCCGCCGTCAAATCACCGGCAATCGGCCGCGCTTTGATATAGACCGCGCGCTCCCAGTTCTGCCCCATGCTCTCATAATAAGCCAGCGCCGCGTCGACCGAGATGGTGATTTGCGTGGCCCCCGGGTCGGGTCGCAACCGCAGGTCAACGCGGAACACAAAGCCGTCAGCGGTGACATTTTGCAACAGCGCCGTCAGCTCGCGCACCAATGTGATGTGAAATTTGCGCGTGTCTTGTCCCTCGGCCAACGGCAAAGCATTGGGCGTGTAATAGACGACAAAATCAATATCGGAGGAATAATTGAGCTCCTGCCCGCCATGCTTGCCGAGCGCCAGCACCACCAAACCGTCGCGCGAAAACGCGGTGAGACGCTGCGCCGCCACCGCCTCGCGCAGCAGAAAATCAAGGCCGCACCGCACCGCTGTGTCGGCCAGACGCGTCAGATAATCGGTAACGGTTTCGACATCCCACACATCGGCAAGATCGGCCAACGCAATGGCCAGCGCGGCACGATTGCGCGCGTGACGCAGCAAAGCCATGGCCGCGTCTTTGTCTTGTGCGGCTTCCATATCGGCGGCAAGCGCGGTGAGCAGCGCATCGAGATAAGCGCCAGGGCCGGCATCTGCAAGCGCCAACACCACCTCAGGATAACGACGCATGAGGCGCGCCAGAAACGGACTGCCCTCGACCAGCCAAGCGAAAAAGGCCTCATGTTGTTTGATAAGCGGGGCAAGACCCTCAAGCGCCGCCATATCCTCGAGCAGCAACGTCGCGCGCGGCGCATCCAAGGGCTGGCGCACAGAATTATGCATCGGCTGCTTTGGCGGCAGCATGTCGAACAGCCCCGTCATCAGACCGTCGCGGGCAGATGCATCTCAGCCCTCAGCCCGGGTTGGTTATCCGCCAACACCAATGTGCCACCATGATGCGCGCAAATCGCTGCGACCAAAGACAGACCAAGCCCGTTGCCATCGCCGGCCCGGCTCTCATCCAGCCGAGCGAAACGTTGCAGCGCTTTTTCATGATCTTGCGGCGCGATACCGCCGCCGCTATCGGCCAGTGACACCACCACGCCAGCGCCATTTTTTTGCGCTGCCAGCACCACTTCGCTGCCCGCCACCGCGGCATGCGCCAGCGCGTTCTCTATCAGATTGACCAAAGCCTGCCCAAGCAAAGCGGCGTCGCCTTTCAGTTGTAGGTCATCGCCACCCTCAATGCGCAGCGTCATCTTTTTGTCTTCAAACACCGGCGCGAACAGGTCGTGCAATTCGGCCATTAAGGGCGCGATCTCGACCGGCCAAGCCTGCAGCGTCGCCACACCGCTTTCCAGCCGCGATAGGGTGAGCAGCGCGTTAAAACTACGCAACAGCCCATCGACGTCCTCCAACGCCGCGCCTATCTCGTTATCGGCCCCGCCGTCCCCTTTGGCGAGCAACGCTTCGAGGCGCGCGCGCAATCGGGTGAGGGGCGCGCGTAGGTCGTGCGCCAGATTATCGCTGACTTGCCGCGTTGCGTGAATCAGTTTTTCAAGCCGCGCGAGCATAGCGTTAATCTGCGCCTCCAGCGCCTGCCATTCGGCACCGCCTTGCCCGTCATGTTGTGCGTTTTTGAGCCGCACCGACAAATCGCCCTGCATTACCGGTTGCAGGGCCGCGCCGATATCATGCACGCGCTTCAGCCCGCGGCGCGCCAGAAACGCCCCGCCGCCAAGCCCGATAAACAGCATGGCGATAAGCGCCAGCGCGAAAGCCTGTCGAAAGCGCGCCAGCAGCGCAGCGCCATCGGCAACGTCATGGCCGACCAGCAGCACCAGATTTTCATCCAATTGCAAAAGCCGCGCGCGCACCGGCACCTCGCCATCGCGGAAGCGAAGCCAGCCCTCGGCATCGGTCGCCTCAGGCACCGGAAAAGTTTTGAGATTGCCGGCGATGAAAGCGCCCAACCCATCCGACAGACGCAAATAGCTGCCCTGCCAGCGCCCCATCGCCTCGATGGTTTGCGCCAGCGCCCGCATGCCATCGCGCTGATGAATGAGGCTGAGCGACGCCGCCTCGCGCCAGATGAGATTGTCTTGGCTGACCTGCAAATTATCAGCAAGACGAACATAAAGCAGCCCCAGCACCAGCGCCATGGCGACCAGCAAAAGCGTCGTATAGGCCAGCGCGGCGCGAAACCCGGCAAGCCGCAAAAGCGTCCTCATGGCGCAACCTCAAGGATGAAACCCTGGCCGCGTTTGGTGTGCAAAAGCGGTGTATCGAAATCTTTATCGAGCTTGGCGCGCAGCCGAGAAATATGCACATCGACCACATTGGTTTGCGTATCGAGACCATAATTCCAGACATTTTGCAGCAGCATGGCGCGCGTCACAATCTGCCCCTGATGGCCCATCAGATAGGCCAATAAGTCGAACTCTCGATTATTGAGATCAAGCAATATATCGCCGCGTCGCGCTTGGCGCGCCAATAAGTCGAGCTGTAAATCGGCCAGTTGAAGATGGGTCGTCGTCGCCCCTTCGCTGCGCCGCACCAGTGCCGTCACCCGCGCCTGCAATTCGGCAAACGCATACGGCTTGGTTAGGTAATCATCGCCACCGGCATCAAAACCGGCCACCCGGTCATCAACCTCGCCCAGAGCAGAAAGAAACAGAACCGGCGTCGTGTCGCCTTCTTGGCGCAATGTTTTGACCAACTCAGTGCCGCTCATTTGCGGCAGCATGCGGTCGACCACCAGCACGTCAAAAGTGCCGGCGCGTGCCGCGTTGAGACCGCTCGCGCCATCGGCGGCGTGGGTCGCATCCACCCCCTCGGCTCGAAAACGGTCGCACAACAAAGCGGCTGCTTTGGTGTCATCTTCGACCAGCAAAAGACGCAAATTCTGTCCCATGCGCCGAGACTAGCTTTATTTAACTATCGGTTGAAGTGTTTTGAGGTGTTGATTTGCCGGCCATACGCCAGCCGAGATAGCCGCCAAGCAGCAAGATGAGGAGCGGCGTGGCCCACAACGCGTAAGTATGCGGCGCGATGCGCGGGCGAAACAAAGCAAACTCGCCATAGCGCTCGACCACCGCGGCGCGAATGGCATCATCGCTGTCGCCGGCTTGCAGGCGCGCGCGCACAAACACCCGCAAATCCTTAGCCAGAGGCGCGTCGCTATCATCAATCGACTGGTTCTGACAGACCATGCAGCGCAGCTCTTGCGACAGAGCGCGGGCGCGGGCTTCGAGCGCCGCGTCGGCCAGCGCTTCATCGGGATCAAGGGCATGTGTCGGCGACACCAAAAGAAAGAACAAAATCGCCAGCCGTGCCATCACGCGCTCCGCCTGAGGCGCGTCGCCAGCGCGAAGCTACCACCAAGCGCCATCAGCAGCGCGCCCAGCCAAATAAAAGCGACATAGGGATGATACCAAACGCGCAACACGCGCTTATCACCGCTCGGCTCACCGACCACGGCATAGAGATGCCCGGTCAGGTCGGTCGTGATGGCGGCTTCGGTGGTTTGCGACCGCTCGGCTTCGTAAAAGCGTCGCTCGGGAAACAGATGCGCGCCGCTATGAGGGCCGCTCAGATATGTCAGGCGCGCTTGCTCGGCGCTGTAATTCGGCCCATCGACATCACGCAAGCCGTCATAGCGAAGACTGATACCGGCAATCTCCATCTGCTGGCCGGGGGTTGCGGCCACGACAATTTCTTCGCGCCATTGCGTTGCCGCCAAAATGCCCAACAGCATGACCGCCAATCCGGCATGCGCCAGCGGCGCAGAGAACGCGCCGGCAGGCAGCGCCCAAAATCTAACAAGGCGGTGGCGATAAGGCGCAAGACGCTGCGCCATATCGAGGCCCGCCCCAAACAGCAGCCACAAGGCCGCCGCAAACAAAGCCACCACCATCACAGACGCGCCGCGCGTCAACACCATGCCCAGCGTCACCAAAGCCGCCGCAGCGGCGGCCAACACCAGTCGGCTTTGCAATGGCTGAAGGTGTCCTTGGCGCCAATTCAATAGCGGCCCCAAAGGCAACAATAGAGCGAATGGAATGGTGAGTGGTGCGAAGACGGCGTTGAAATAGGGGGCGCCGACAGAGATTTTTCCGCCTCCCAGCGCGTCGAGGATGAGCGGGTAAATAGTGCCCAAAAACACCGTCACTGTGGCGGTGGCGAGAAAGATATTATTGGCCAGCAACAAGCCCTCACGACTGACCGGCTGAAAAGCGCGATCGGGTGCCAGTTGCGGCAGACGCAAGCCGTAGAGGATAAATCCGACCAGTGTGAAACCGGCCAGAATGGCAAGGATGAACAGACCGCGCTCAGGGTCATTGGCGAAAGCATGCACCGAGGTCAAGACGCCGGAACGCACCAGAAATGTGCCCGATAGCGACAGCGCGAAAGTGATGATGGCCAGCAGCAGCGTCCACCGTTTCAGCGTGTCGCGCTTTTCCGCGACCAATGCCGAATGCAGCAAAGCCGTGCCGGCCAACCACGGCATGATCGAGGCATTCTCGACCGGGTCCCAGAACCAGAAGCCGCCCCAACCAAGCTCGTAATAAGCCCAATAAGAGCCCAGCGCGATGCCCAGTGTCAGGAATATCCAAGCCGTCAATATCCAAGGCCGCATCCGCTTGGCCCAATTTTCAGCCGCATCTTCGGCGCGGCCCGTTAAGGCCGCCAAAGCAAACGCATAGGCCATGGAAAAACCGACATAGCCCGCATAAAGCAGCGGCGGATGGGCCGCCAGCGCCGGGTCTTGCAAAATCGGGGTCAGGCCTTGGCCGCTAAACGGCACCGGTATCAAGCGGGCAAACGGATTGGAGGTAAACAGCAAGAAAGCCAAGAACGCAACGCCGAGCCAGCCCTGCACAATCAGCACCCGCGCCGCAAACCCGTCTTGCACACGCCCGAAACGCGCATACGCCGCGCCATAAGCCGCCACAATAAGCACCCAGAGCAGCATAGAGCCCTCGTGATTGCCCCAAACGCCAGCGATTTTATAGATTAGCGGCTTGGCGACATGGCTGTTGGCAAAGACCACGGCGAGGGAAAAATCCGACCGCACAAAAGCGTAAGTCAGCGCGCCGAAAGCCAGCAGCACCAGAACGAATTGCAGCAGCGCGGCGCGCTGCGCCACCCCAAGAGCCGCATTTCGCGATAGGTCACGCGAGGCGCGCATCAGATAAAGCGGCGCGATGGCCTGCACCAGCGCGACAGATAAAGCCAGCACCAGAATAAAATGACCGAGCTCGACAATCATTTCGCGTCACCCGGATGGGAGGGTTTATAGCCGCTCGAATATTTACCGGATTTCTCCAGCGCCTCAGCGACCTCCGGCGGCATATAGGTCTCATCGTGCTTGGCCAGCACCGTATCGGCCACAAAGCGCCCCGAGGCGTCAAAGCGGCCTTCGGCGACAACGCCCTGCCCATCGCGAAACAAATCGGGCAGCATGCCCTCATAGCTGACGTTAATATCATGCGCCAAATCGGTGACCGCAAAATCGGCGCGCAATCCATCGCGCGTCACCGAGCCTTCGCGCACCAATCCACCAATGCGAATGGCCTCGCCAATAGCGGCCGGTTGTGCCGCCAGTTCGCTGGGCGAACGGAAGAAGACGATATTGTCCTCCAGCGCGGTCAAGGCAATTGCGGCCGCCAGCGCCAGAAACGCCAAGCCGCCGCCAATCGCCGCCAGTCTGATTTGCTTCGGTGTCATTTTAAACCCCTTCACCGCGCACTATACGCAAAGGCCTACCGCCATGACCAATTGTTTTACCGCTATGTGAGGGAGGCTAGATGCCGCAGTGCTTACTCAGCCAGACGGCGGTCGAGCATGCGGGCCAGTGGCAGGGTGTCGGGCAGGCCCTCGCGCATTTGCCGCCATAGGGTTCTGGCCTGTGCCGTCTCCCCCAACTGGTCATGCGCTTCGGCGCGCCAGAAACGCGCTGCGAAATTATCCGGTGTTAAAGCCAGTACGTTATCCAGCAAGGCGACCGCGGCCGGACTGACCACCCCACCATCCTGCTCGATAAGGGCTTGCGCCAGACCGACCATAGCTTCGCTGTTTTGCGGCTCGAGCGCCAGCAAACGCTGCCACGCATCGGCCGCTTTGGTGTAATCCTCAATGGTCATGCGCAGGCGCGCCATCAGCAGCCAGCCGGTCGGGTCTTTGGGCGCGGCGCGCAAACGTTGCTCGAGCTTGGCCAACACAGCACCGGGCGGCAAATCCTCCAACGCGCCATCAAGGCGCGGCGCGAGAGGCGCATCGGCCTGCTGGGGATTGCCGATAGCCAGATAAAGCGCGAGGGAAACCAACGGCACCGCCGCCGATATGACGAGAGCAGTGCGTTTTTGCGGCGTTGCTTGCATCGGGGCAAACAGCGCATAGCCGGTCGCGCAGGCGGCAAGGCCTGCCAGCACCCAAAATAGCGCCGCCGCCATGAGCGCTTAAAAGCCCAAATAGGTGACCACTTCTTCCATCGGCGCACGCGGGCTTTCCAGCGTATTGACCGGCGCGTCGGGGTCGGCATAGCCAAGCGCCAGACCGCAGAAGAAAATATGGCTTTCAGGAATGGAGAGATATTCTTTCACCGTCGGCGCCCAAATCGCCCACGCTTCTTGTGGGCATGTGTGCAGACCGCGCTCGCGCGCCAGCAACATCATGGTCTGAATGAGCATGCCCATATCCGACCACTGGCCTTCCTGCATTTGCTTGTCGAGGGAAAAGAACATGCCGACCGGGGCATTGAAAAAGGTGAAATTGCTGGCCAGCCAAGCCAGTCGCGCCGCTTTGTCTTCGCGCGCCACGCCCATAATTTCATACATCCGCTCGCCAATATCGAAGCGGCGTGTATTGTAAGGATCGCTCAGCTTGGGTGGGTAAATGTGATATTCAGAGCCTTCGCCCATCGGGCTTTCGGGCGCTTTTTCGGCAATCAGATTGACCAGCTTATCGCGCGGCTCGCCCTGTAGCACATGCACGTTCCAGGGTTGCAAATTGCCGCCCGACGGCGCGCGCATAGCGGTTTCAACGATATATTTGACGTCTTCCGCCGCCACCGGTTTGTCGAGAAAAGCGCGGCATGAAAACCGCGTATTAATGGCGTCGCTGACGCTGGCTGAAGTTTCGGTAAGTCTGCTCATTTCGGTCTCCCGCTGACTATTGGGCGGCAGGATAGCTGCCGCTCGAGCAGAAGACCAGAGGTATAATGTCACGATAATGAAGGCAGTGGCAGGCGGATATAATGAACCGCTGCAGCCACGCGCCCGGCGGCGAAAGCGCTGCCGTTAGCGGTAATCGTGACGTGCTCGGAGCTCCAATAGACGCGCGGCGGGTCAGCCGGGCCGACCGCCGTCGACCCACGCGCCGTCGTGCATGAATATATATTTTTTGAGAGTTTTCAAAGACTTATCGACGGGCGCATTTGGACAATTATTTTTCGAGCGGCCACGCCACCACGCGGTCTTCAGCATCGCCTTCGAACATAATTTCGGCAATCACCCGCCCTTTCACCGACATGCCCGCCTCGACCACAGTCGCGGCTTTACCCGAAACCAACGGGTGCCACGCCGGCAGTTCCTTGCCCTCATGCAGCAGCCGATAAGCACAGCTTGGAGGCATGAAATCAATCTTGTCGAGATTATCCTTGGTCAGTTTTACACAATCGGGCACCAGCGCGGTGCGCGTCTCGTATTGCGAACAACGACAGTTCTCTTGGTCGAGCAGATTGCAAACAATATCGGTAAAGACAATCTCGTTGCTTTCCTCATCCTGCAATTTCACCAGACAACATTTGGCGCAGCCATCGCAAATCGCTTCCCACTGCGCGTCATCCATATCGGCCAGTGGCACGGTTTGCCAAAACGGTTTTTCGGCCATTTGCCTCTCCATTTTCGCCTCTTCATTTTCACGGTGCGCCTAAGTTGACGCGCCCCATGCTGTCTGCCAGTTTGTCACAAATGAGACGGGTAATACAGTCAGCGGAGCAATTTTTGGCAGCGACCATTAAAACAGTGGTCGCCTCGTGGCTGTTGTCGTTTTCGGCCGCCGCGTTGGAACCGGTAACGTTTGCTACTGACTGGAAAGCGCAAGCCGAGCAAGGCGGCTTTTATCAGGCCAAAGCATTGGGGCTGTATGAAAAGGCCGGTCTTGATGTTACCATTCGCGGCGGCGGGCCGGGGGTCAATATCCCGCAGCTTCTGGGGGCCGGCGCGATTGATTTCGGCATGGGTTCCAATAGTTTCATCCCGCTCAATATGGTCAAAGCAGGTGTGCCGGCCAAAGCGGTGATGGCGGCGTTTCAAAAAGACCCGCAAGTACTGCTCACCCATCCACGCGACGACATCACCAAGCTGGCTGACATTAAAGACCGGCCGGTGATGATTGCCGACGCCTCGGTCAATGCGTTTTGGGTTTGGCTGCGCGCCAAATATGATTTCAGCGACCGGCAAATTCGCAAATACACCTACAATCTCGCACCGTTTCTGGTCAATAGGCAGGCCATCCAGCAAGGCTATGTGACATCAGAGCCATACACAATCTCCACGCAAGGCGGTTTCGAGCCGCAGGTTTTTCTGTTGTCGGATTTCGGCTATCCCAGCTATGCCGCCATGGTGCTGGCGCAAAACAAACTGATTACGCAGCGGCCCGAACTGGTGCAGGCATTTGTCAACGCCTCCATCGAAGGCTGGCAGAGCTATATTTACGGCGACCCAAGGCCCGGCAATTCGCTCATCCTCGCGTCCAATCCGGATATGCGGCAGGACATTATCGACCAGGCCATCGAGCAGATACGACAGCGCGGTATGCTGGTCTCGCCGGACACCGAGGTGCATGGCCTAGGCGCGATGAGCCCAGCGCGCTGGCAGGCTTTCTTCACCACCATGGCACAGAACGGCGTCTATCCAAGCGCCCTTGATTGGCGCGCCGCTTTCACCACGCAATTTGTGCAAGCCGCCAGCGAAGAGACACCGCAGTGAGCGCGCTGGCCGTGAACCAAGCCAGCCTGCGTTACGATAATGGCTTCACCGCGCTGCACGAAGTAACGGCGCAATTTAATACCGGCAGCTTCACCGCTTTGGTCGGCCCGTCCGGCTGCGGCAAGTCCAGCCTGCTGCGATTGCTGGCCGGACTGGAACAACCCTTCACAGGCAGCGTCACCGGTCTGGCGCAAAGCGATATCGGCTTTGTGTTTCAAGAGCCGACGCTGATGGCGTGGCGCAGTGTCGCCGACAACATCACCCTGCCGTTGAAAATCGAAGGCCACGAGCCGCGTGAGATCGATAAGCGGTTGGACGAAGCGCTGCAGCTTGTCGGTCTGACCGATTTCGCCGAGGCCCTGCCGCGCCAACTTTCGGGCGGCATGAAGATGCGCATTTCTTTAGCCCGCGCATTGGCAAAGCGCCCGCCGGTACTGTTGATGGATGAACCCTTTGCCGCGCTCGACGAATTGACGCGCTTCCGCCTCGATGACGACCTGCGCGCCATTTGGCAGCAGCAGGGCTGCACCATTGTTTTTGTCACCCACAGCGTTACCGAGGCCGCCTATCTGGCCGAGCGCGCGCTGGTGATGCAAGCCGGGCGGTTGCAACAGGAAATCACCATCGACCAGAGCGCCCGCGATGACGGTTTTCGAAGTTCGCGCGTATTCGCCCAAGCCAGCGCCGCACTGAGCCAAGCGCTCGGTTTCAACCATGAAAGCAAACAAGCATGACCCGCTATCTGGTGCCTTTATTGGTCGGTTTGGCCCTACTCACCATATGGGAGCTGTGGGTCGACTGGGCCGAGATACCGGTATTCATCCTGCCCGCGCCATCGGCGATTGGCGTCGCGCTGGTCGAGAATTTTGCAACGCTGATGGCGTCGCTTTGGGTGACGGTGCAGGTTACGGCCATGGCGTTTTTTTGGGCCGGCGTCAGCGCCATTGGGCTGGCCATCATCTTCACGCGGGCGCGGCTGATCGAAATGGCCTTCTACCCTTATGTCATCACTTTGCAGGTGACGCCGGTGGTGGCCATTGCGCCGCTTATCCTCATTTGGGTCGGTTTTGATAATATAACCCGTGCGCTGGTTATTATTGCGTGGATTGTCGCTTTCTTTCCGATGCTGACGAATACGGTGCAAGGTCTGCGCAGCGTCGACCCGGCATTGCACGATCTCATGAGCCTATCGGGGGCGAATTGGCGGCAGCGGCTGATTTATCTCGAGCTGCCCGCCGCCCTGCCGTCAATCCTGACAGGCGCTAAAATATCCGGGGGGCTGGCGCTGATAGGAGCCGTGGTCGCCGAATTTGTAGCCGGCTCCGGCGCCAGCACCGGCCTTGCCTGGCGCATTATAGAAGCCGGTAATCGGCTGGAAATTGCGACCATGTTTGCAAGCCTGACGCTTTTGTCGGGGCTCGGCATTGTCCTGTTCTATCTGCTGAGCTTTTGCGAATGGCTCCTGCTTCATCGATGGCATGAAAGTTTTCGGCGTTAAGCGAGGGCAAAGATCGCCGCCGCATGGCCCCGCTTCATCTTTCAGGGCCTCGCGCCACACAAATACCGGAACCGGGATAAACATCACCACACTCAATGAAATCAACATCCATAGCCGCATAGGTTTTCTCCTTGCGGCCAGTTTCGCCAAAACTGGTAAACAAAAAGCCAATGAGCATATTTAAACATAAATATTTGTGGTTTTATATAATTTACACTCTCTTGACGTATTTATTGAAATTGGGCAATATCCGCGCGTCTTTTACGCCAAAGCTGCAAAGGAGCACGCATGGCTCAACACGCCGCCAAAGGGGCCCGTTTTCAGGCCGTCACCGCCAATCGCCTGAGCGATGGCGAGGTGGTTTACTGGTCGGCGGACGATAAATGGGTCGAACGTTTTACCGATGCCGCAATTGCCGATGGAGCAGAGGCCAGCGACGCGCTGCTGGAGCGCGCCATACCGGCTGATTTTGAAGCGCATGTTCTGGAGCCCTATCTTTTCGAGGTGCTGGCGGATGGCGACTTTTACAAACCGGCCAGTGTGCGCGAGACCATTCGCGCTGCCGGCCCGACCGTTCGCCTTGATCTTGGCAAACAGGCCGAAACCGGCTCGGAGATCTAAATGTATCGTTACGATGAATTCGACCACAAACTTGTCGCCGAACGCGTCAACCAGTTTCGCGGTCAGGTTGAACGCCGCGTTTCCGGCGAGCTGACCGAAGACCAGTTCAAACCGCTGCGCTTGATGAACGGCGTATATCTGCAATTACACGCCTATATGCTGCGCGTTGCCATTCCCTATGGCACGCTGCGCAGCGAGCAAATGCGCATGCTGGCGCATATCGCGCGCAAATATGACCGCGGCTACGGCCATTTCACGACGCGGCAAAACATTCAATATAACTGGCCGGCGCTCGACCAAATCCCCGACCTTCTAGACGAGCTGGCGCGCGTTGAAATGCACGCCATTCAGACCTCGGGCAATTGCATCCGCAATGTCACATCCGACCAATATGCCGGCGCCGTAGATGGCGAGGTCGAGGACCCGCGCATAATTTCCGAGATTATCCGGCAATGGTCGACTTTCCATCCCGAATTCACCTATCTGCCGCGCAAGTTCAAAATCGCCGTCACCGGCCATGCGCAAGACCGCGCCGCCATTAAGCTGCACGATATCGGCATTGTGGTGAAACAAAATGACGCCGGTGAAGTGGGCTATGAAGTGCATGTCGGCGGCGGTCAGGGCCGCACGCCGTTTGTCGCCAAAAAGATGAATGATTTTGTGCACAAAGCCAAATTGCTGGCCTATTTGGAAGCGGTGATGCGCGTCTATAATATGCTGGGCCGCCGCGACAATAGTTACAAAGCGCGGATTAAAATTCTTGTTCACGAGACCGGCGAGGAAGAGATGCGCCGCATGGTGGAAGAGGAGTTCGCCAAAATCGACGCCTCGGAAATGCTCACCGTGCCGCAGGAAGAAATTGACCGCATCAGCGCTTATTTCGCCCCGCCCGCTTATGAAAGCTTGCCCGCCGACAGCGATGCATTCACCGCAGCGCAAGACACCGATGCCGATTTCGCCCGTTTCGTGCGCGCCAATGTGGTGGCGCACAAACAGCCGGGCTATGGCATTATCAATATTTCGCTGAAGCCGATTGGAGGCGTGCCGGGCGATGCCACGGACGCGCAAATGGATGTCATTGCCGAGCTGGCCGAGCGCTATAGTTTCGATGAGGTGCGCGTCACGCATGAGCAAAATCTGGTACTGCCGCATGTCAAGCTGGACGATGTGAAAGCGGTTTACGATGCGCTGGCAGCGCATGATTTAGCGACCGCCAATCTTGGCCTCATCTCCGATCAGATTGCTTGCCCGGGGCTGGATTATTGCAATCTCGCCAATGCGCGTTCCATCCCCCTGGCGCAGGAGATTTCCGAACGCTTCGCTGACCTTGACCGGCAATATGATATTGGCGAGTTGAAAATTAAAATTTCCGGCTGCATCAATGCTTGCGGCCACCACCATGTCGGCCATATCGGCATTCTCGGCGTCGATAAAAAAGGCACTGAGTTTTACCAAATCTCACTCGGCGGCTCGGCCGATGAGAACGCCGCCATCGGCGCCATTACCGGTCGCGCTTTCACCGAAGAAGACGTAGTTGACGCTATCGAGACCGTCGTCACCACCTATACCGACCTGCGCCAAGGCGATGAGCGTTTCATAGACACTTATAACCGCGTCGGCATGGAGCCGTTTAAGGAGCGCCTTTATGCCGAGTGAATATCATCTGGTCATTGACGGCGAGACGGCAGAAGAAAACTGGGTCTATCTTAACGATGACACGGCGCTCGACGCATTGACCGACGCGCCGACGATTATTTCCCTGACCCGTCTGAAGGCCCAGGCCGACGCTTTGCGCGCCCGCAACGCGCCGCTGGGTGTGGTGCTGGAGGCCGATGGCGACGGCAAAACCTCTCTGGGCGAGGATGTGCACGAGCTGGCCCCCTATCTCGATATGGTGTCGCTGGTCGCGCTGCGCTTTCCCGCTTACCGCAATGGCCGCGGCTATTCGGCGGCGCGTATTCTACGCGAGCAAATGGACTATGAAGGCGAGTTGCGCGCCACCGGCGATGTGCTTTACGACCAATGGGCGATGATGGCGCGTTGCGGCATTAATGCGTTTGAATTGGCGGCGAACACCCCGCTCGACAGTTTCAAAACCGCGCTCGGCGAATTCTCCGGCGCTTACCAACCAGCGGCCGATGGCGATAGCGACGCCAAAACGGGCTGGCGGCGCAACCGCTTTTAATCGGTTGTTGCGCTTGTCTCCACCCCACTTTGCTCGATATAAATCGAGCGGCTGGGGAAAGCGAAACCGGCACCTGCCTCTTCAACAATCTGCTTAATCGCCAGCGCCAAGTCTTCCTTCGCCGACAACCAGTCATACCATTTGGTGGTCTCGGTGAAGCAGTAAATCAGCATATCGATGGAGCTGTCATTGAAGCCGTCAATGTGGACGATATTCGGCACTTCGTCAATTTCGGTAACAAAGCGCGGGTCACTATCAAGCCAGTTTAAAACACCCGTGCGGATGGTTTTCAGCTGTTCAGACGTCGTGCGATATTCCAAGCCGATAACCCATTTAATGCGCCGCCGCGTCATATTCGAGTAATTGACCAGCGCGTGGTCGGCGAACATATTATTCGGCACCACCACCGGCACTTGGTCGAAGCGGCGCACCCGCGTCGAACGGAAACCGATTTGTTCGATATTGCCCTCGACCACGCCTTCAACCTCGATCCAATCGCCCAGCGCGAAACGCCGCTCAACAAGAATCGAGACGCCGCCAAGCAGGTTTTTAAACAGGTCTTGCGCGCCCAGCGCTACAGCCACGCCGAACAGGCCGAAACCGGCAATAATCGGCCCGATTTGAATGCCCCAGATTTGCAATATTGTTGCCAGACCGGTGAGCCCAATGCCCCAACGCAATATTGTTAGCAGCCAGCCGACAATCTCCGGCGACAGCATATCCTCAATCCGCCTCAGCGCCATCGAGGCCGGTGTGCTGGCCGCATAAAAGCTCCAGAAAATACCAATAGCGATAAGCGAGCGCATCACCTTATCGGCCAGCTCGGCCAGCAGACCGCTAAGCGGCAACACTTCCAGCGCGAAAAACACGCCCAAAATCAGAAAGAAAAATTTGACCGGACGCTCCAACGCCTCGCGCAGTAAGTCATCAATCTCGGTCTCGGTGCGTTGCGTCAGGCGTTCCAAACCGCCAAGCGCAAACCGCGTGAACAGACCGCGCAGCACCGCAAAGAATAAAAACACGCCCAGCGCGGTCAGCAATTCCGACGGACTGACACCAAATGTGCTATCGGCCCAAACCTCGCGCACTAATGACCAAAACTCTTCCAACATCGCCGCCTCTCGCTAACCCTGCCAATCACCCTCAATGCGCCCTTCGAGGAAATGTCGCCCTTGCGCATCCTCAATATCGACCACCCATAAATCGGGGTCGCGGCGCATTTCCCGTTCGATAAGCGCATCGCTATCGCTTTCATCGCTGCCCGCCGGCAGCACCACGCGAAAACTTTGCGCTCCATCCATATCGGTAAACATATTCAGCACCCCCGCCGTGCCGTCAAGCCGATTGACGCGAACAAAAATCCCACCGGCGTCCTTATCGCCGCGCGCCAGCACATAGGCGGCACTCATAGCGACCTGTACGCGGCGCACCAACGCCTGCACATAAAGCTCCGATTTCAACCTCAAATTCATCTTTTCGAGCCTAGCATATTTGCCATTGACGGCAATCGCGCCTATTTTCCGCATCAGATAAGGAGACGCGTATGTCGTTGGAAACTTTGCTTGATGATTTTGCCCTATTTGATGATTGGGAGGAGCGTTATCGCTACATCATCGAGCTGGGCAATGGCCTGTCGCCGTTGAGCGAGGCCGAGCACAACGACGCCAATAAAGTGCAAGGCTGTGTCAGCCAGGTTTGGCTGGTCAATGACCGCGACGGCGATAAGCTTGGATTCCGCGGTGACAGCGATGCGCATATTGTGCGCGGGCTGGTCGCCATTTTGCTCGATTTATATGACGGCAAATCGGCGCAAGATATTGTCGCTTACGATGCCGAGGGCGCGTTTCAGCAATTGGGGCTGGGCGAGCATCTGACGCCGCAGCGTTCCAACGGCTTCTACGCCATGGTTCAACGCATCCGAAACGACGCCGCCGCCGCGCTGGCCGATTGATAACCGTAATGCACTGACAGGCGCATCAGCGCCAGTTTCAGCATAATCTTGGCCGAACGCCGCGGCAGCGCGTGTTTCTTCTCGGTCGCTTCCAATCCGCTTTGCGAGCAGCATACCTCAAGCGCAAGGTCGGCAAGGCCGGGGCCAATATAAGCCAGCGCATGCGCCACGCGCTTTTGCGCATCCAGGGCAGCGGCCGGATTATCGCCGCCACCACCGCCGCTCCGAGCTCTATGTGCCGACCGACAAAATGAAAAAGACCGTCAACGTCTTTGCCCGCAATTTCTGGGAGCAAGTCAACAGCACAAGGCGTTCGCGCAGCCTCGCAAAAAACCCGTCGCATAGTCCTCGCACAGCAAAAACCCTTTTGCCCTCGGTCGTAAACGGCTTAAGTAGATTTCATACTGCGCCGCCGCGGTTAGGGAGATTGCATGTCATCGAGTCCACATTTACCACAAGATGTTGTTTCTGCGCGCTGGGGCATCAATCCCATGATCCCGTATTTGGGAGGCATTGCCACTTGGTTTGCCGCCAATGGGCTGCAATTCGTTATGGTGCCGACGCTGGTCATTATCACGCTCGGCGGCACGGCCGGCGATCTGGCCGCGGCGCAGGTCGCATTGGCTGTCCCACAAGTCTTTCTTATGATGTTTGCCGGCTCGCTGGCCGATAAAAGCGATGCGCGGGTCATCCTGCTTTGGGTCAATCTGCTAGCCGCCATCCCGCCCATGATGCTGGGCTGGCTGGCCTATTCCGGCGCACTCGAATATTGGCACATAATTATTTTCGGCCTGCTGATGAGCGCCGGTTTTGCATTCATGGTGCCGACGCGCGATGCGCTGCTGTCGCGCGTTGCCACCGGCCATATTCAAAATGGTGTGATGATGGCGTTGATTGCGCAATTCTCGGCGCAGTTGCTAGGCTATATTCTGGCCGGAGCCGCGGCACCGCTGGCCGGTCCTTGGGCGCTTTTATTGATGCAAGCCATCGCTTTGGTAATCGGCTTTTTAGTGACATTGGCGCTGCCCGATTTTCCGCCTGTGCCGGGCCACGAAGAGGAAAACGGCGGCTGGCGTGCCGGCTTTTCCATCGTCTGGCATTCATCCGTTATGCGGCCGGTGATTTTATCCTCGGTCGGCACCGGCATTTTCTTCATCGGCATTTTCATGGTCACCCTGCCGCTTATCGTCACCGATGTTTTCGGTGGCGGGCAATTGGAAATCTCCATTCTCAATTTCACCTTTTGGGGCGGCACCATTGTCTCCACCGTCGTTATGATGGCGCGCCGTCCGGTCGAGCGTCGCGGCCGCGCCATGGTCGGCGCGCTGATTGTCGGCTGCTTTGCGTTGATGTTGGTGCCGCTTGCGCCAAACTTTGCCTCTGTCTGCGCCATTGCCGGCGCTTGGGGTTTGGCGGCCGGGGTCAATATGACCATGGCACGAACCATTGTGCAGGTCGAAGCACCGGCCGAGGCGCGCGGCCGTGTTTTGGCATTTTACAGCCTCGGCTTTATGGGGTCGGCGCCGGTCGGGGCGACGCTGAGTGGTATCGTGACCGAGTTTGTCGGCCCTTTAACAACCACCTTCCTATGCGCCCTCGCCATGCTGGCGCTGGTCTCGACGCTGATTGCCACAACGCCGGTTTGGGGCATTGTGCGGCACGAAGACGAGCTGGCGTAAAACGTTGTTACAAAAACTTGCGTTCGTCCCACCACGGATAAAAACCGGGCATATCGCTGCTCGGCTTATCGGCAAATTGCGGCGGGCGCTTTTCAAGGAATGACACCACGCCTTCTTTGGCGTCGGATTGACGGCCACGTCCGAAAATCGCTTTGCTGTCCACTTTATGTGCTTCCATCGGATGGTCGGCGCCCATCATGCGCCACAGCATTTGCCGCGTCATCGCCACCGAGACGGGCGAGCTCATTTCAGTCATTTGCAGCGCCAGTTCTTTGGCCCGCGCCAACAAGTCGGCTTGCGGCACAACCTCGCTGACCAGGCCACCGCGCAGCGCTTCCTCGGCCCCGAAGATTTCGCCCGAATAGCACCATTGCAACGCTTGCGAGATACCGACAATGCGCGGCAGGAACCAGCTTGAGCACGCTTCGGGCACAATGCCGCGGCGCGCAAACACGAAACCGAAACGCGCATTTTCCGACGCGATACGCACATCCATCGGCAATTGCATGGTCACGCCGACACCGACAGCAGCGCCGTTAATCGCGCCGATAACCGGCTTGATGCTTTCAAAAATCCGCAGCGTCAGCAGGCCACCGCCATCGCGGATATCCTCGCTCGACCAGTTGATATCACCGCCCTCGGCAACCACGCCGGATTTCTTGCCACCGTCACTGCGCTCGGCATAATCAAAGGTTTTATCGCCTTGCGACAAGTCAGCGCCGGCGCAAAAGGCCCGCTCACCATCGCCGGTGATAATGATGACGCGCACCGCGTCATCGGCATCGGCTTGGTCAAAAGCGTCAATAATCTCGTGCATCATGCGCGCGGTAAACGCATTCATCGCCTCGGGGCGACAGAGTGTTAGCACCATAATCCCGTTTTCATCGACCTCGGTTTTAATCTGTTCATAGTCGGACATTTTGTCGTTCTCCCTCGCGCCGTGACTTGCCCAAAACTCCCATATCTCTATAGTTCTCGCAATAGGACATTTTGGGAGGAGTTTATGCACCCTTATATTCATGCGCAAAATATTCCGGATCAGCCGGCGTATATTATGGCCTCTACCGATGAGGTAGTGACCTATAAACAATTGAACGACCGTTCCAATCAAATTGCCCAATTGGCGCGCGCCCGTGGTCTGCAAATCGGCGACGGTATCGCCATTTTCATGGACAATAATGTTCACTTTTTGGAAATTTGTTGGGCCGCGCAACGCGCCGGTCTGTATTTCACCGCCGTTTCATCGCGCCTGACCGCCGGCGAAGTCGAATATATCGTCAAGGATTGCGGCGCCAAAATGCTGTTCACCTCCGACTATATGAGAGAGGAAGCTGAAAAGCTGGTGCCATTGCTGCCCGATATGGCCGGCATGTTCATGGTCGGCGAGGTGTCGGAAGGCTATGAAGATTATTTATCGGCCCGCGACGCGCTTCCCGCCGAGCCGGTGGCTGATGAAACGCAAGGCATGGATATGCTCTATTCATCCGGCACCACCGGTCGCCCGAAAGGCATTCGCCGCCCGCTGACCGGCAACAAGATTGAAGAAGCCGATGCACTACTGGGGCTTGTTACCCTGCTTTATGGTTTCGACGACAGCTCGATTTATCTGTCGCCCGCGCCGCTCTATCACGCTGCGCCTCTGCGCTATAATATGGCGGCGCAAGCGGTGGGCACGACGTGCATCATCATGGAAAATTTCGATCCTGAGCAAGCATTGGCACTGATTGAAAAACACAAATGCAATAAAAGCCAATGGGTGCCGACGATGTTTGTCCGCATGCTGAAATTGCCCGAGGACGTGCGCACCAAATATGATCTGTCCAGCATGGAGACGGCGATCCACGCGGCCGCGCCATGCCCGATTCCGATTAAGGAACAGATGATCGATTGGTGGGGGCCGGTGATTTATGAATATTACGCCGGGTCGGAAGGCAATGGCTTCACCCAACTCAATTCGGAAGAATGGCTGGCGCATAAAGGCTCGGTCGGCACGGCGCTGACCGGTGTGCTGCATATTTGCGATGAGGAAGGCAATGAACTTCCGGTCGGCGAAAGCGGAACGATTTTCTTCGAGCAACCCGATGTCGAGACCCCGACTTTCGAGTATTATAATGACGAGAAGAAAACCGCCGAGAGCCGTCACCCATCCAAGAAAAACTGGTCAACGCTGGGCGATGTAGGCCGCCTCGATGAGGAGGGCTATCTCTACCTCACCGACCGCAAGGCGTTCATGATTATTTCCGGCGGTGTGAATATTTACCCGCAGGAGACCGAAAACCTGCTCATCACCCACCCGAAAGTGGCCGATGTGGCAGTCATTGGCGTGCCCAATGAGGATTTCGGCGAGGAAGTAAAAGCGGTGGTGCAACCGGCCAAATGGACCGATGTCGGCCCCGAATTGGAGGCGGAATTGATTCAGTTCTGTAAAGACAATCTGTCCGCCATCAAGTGCCCGCGCTCGGTCGATTTCGACAAAGAGTTGCCGCGTCATCCGACCGGTAAGCTGTATAAGCGTCTTGTACGCGACCGTTATTGGGGTGATAAAGACTCCAAGATTGTTTAACCAATCAACGCTAATTGAAGGAGAATACCAATGCGCGTTTTTGAAAATCTTGACGAATATGCCGGCGCTGTCGGCGAAGAACTCGGCGTCAGCGACTGGTTCGAACTGGACCAAGACCGGGTCAATCAGTTTGCCGATGCGACCGGTGACCATCAGTGGATTCACCTCGATGCCGAGCGCACGCAAAAAGAGCTGGGCATGGGCACGATTGCGCATGGCTTTTTGACACTGTCTTTGCTGCCGGTGCTGATGGCGCAAATCTCAGGCGTGAAAAGCGTCACCCGCGGCATTAATTACGGCTCCAACAAAACCCGTTTCACCGGCATGGTGCCGGTCGGCTCTAAAGTGCGCGCCCGCTCGACGCTGAAAAGCGTCGAAGACAAAGCCGGTGGCAAGCTGTTCACCGCTGATGTGGTGATGGAAATGGAAGGCTCAGATCAACCGGTCATGGTTTCTGAAAACCTGACCTTGTTGTTCGAATAGGTCTCGGATATGGGCCGGAAAAAAGACGATACAGTGTGGCCGGTTCAACGAACCGATGCTGAATGGCGCCAACAGCTCAATGATGAGCAGTTCTATGTCACGCGGCAGGCCGGCACGGAGCGGGCTTTTTCCGGCCCCTATTGGGACAGCAAGTCGGAGGGCACATATCATTGTGTGTGCTGCGACGCGCCCCTGTTCAAGAGCGGCACCAAATATGACAGCGGCACTGGCTGGCCCAGTTTTTGGGAGCCGGTGAGCGAAGCCGCGGTCGCCGACCGCTCCGACAATACGTTATTTATGAAACGCACCGAGACGGTCTGTGCAAATTGCGGTGCCCATTTGGGCCACGTGTTTCCCGACGGGCCGCCGCCCACCGGTCTTCGCTATTGCATGAACGGCACGGCACTGACGCTGAAAGACGATAGCGGCGAGACGGTTGCGGAATAGGCAAAGCCAAAATGAAAGCTCCGCCCGGCGCCCCCGAGACGGCTGAAAAGCCGTTTAGCGACACCCATCACAACATCACCCGCACCGACCCATATGCTTGGCTGCGCGATGATAATTGGCAAGCGGTGATGAAAGATCCGCAAGCGCTGGACGCCGAGATACGCGCCCATTTGGAGGCCGAGAACGCCTATACCGATAAGGTAATGGCGCCGACCGCGGCGTTGCAAGAAAAGCTGTTTGCCGAAATGCGCGGCCGCATTCAAGAGGACGACGCCTCGGTGCCGATGAATGAGGGCACGCTGGCCTGGGCGACGCGCTATGTCGCCGGCGGCGAGCACGTGCTGATTTGTTGCGGCCCGCGCGATAGCGACACCGACACCATGCGCGTTATTGTCGATGGCAATAAAGAAGCCGAGGGCAAGGACTTCTTCAAAATCATCAATCACGCCCCCGACCCGCAAGCCAAGCTGCTAGCTTGGGCTTATGACGATAAAGGCTCGGAATATTTCACCATCAGGCTGCGCCGCATTATGGCCGAGGGTGAAGGCGACACAGATAAAACGACCGATACAGACGACATTCTTCAAGACACCGGCGGCAGTTTTGGATGGTCGGCCTGCGGGCAATTTCTGTTTTATGTCGCCATTGACGAAAATCATCGGCCGCGCAAAATCATGCGCCACGCGCTCGGCACCCCTCAAAATGACGATGTTTGCGTTTACGAGGAAGACGATAGCGGTTTTTTCATCGGCCTGTCGGAGACCCGCTCGGGACGCTTTTTGGTTATTTCAGCGCATGACCACGAGACCGCCGAAGCGCTCCTGATTGACGCGCACAACCCCGAGGTCGCGCCGATATGCGTCGCGCCGCGCGAGACCGGTATCGAATATGAAGTCGATGACGATGCGGCGCGCGACCGTCTGGTCATCGTCACGAATTGGGATGCGGATAACACAGGCAGCACAGGTAAAAAGGCCGAGGATTTCCAAATCGTCACCGCGCCGGTGCCGAAAGCGACCGGTGACAAATCGAGCTGGCAGGTTTTGCGCGCGCACCAAGCCGGTTGTCTGGTGCTCGACGCCCTGCCCTTTGCCGAGCATATGGCGGTGTTGCTGCGCGAGAACGCCCTGCCCCGCATTGCTCTGGTCAATCTGGCCAATGGCCACGAGACGCAAATCGCTTTCGATGAGGAAGCCTATGATGTCAGCTTCGGCAGCATGGCCGAATATGACACCTGCAATTTGCGCTTCACCTATGCCAGCATGACCACGCCGACGCAGACGTTTGATTATGATATGGCGACCGACACGCGCGCCTTGCGAAAAACCCTGAGCGTCCCGAGCGGCCATGCGAGCGAAGATTATGTGACCCGCCGCGTCACCGCGACCGGCCATGACGGCGCGCAAATTCCCGTATCGCTGCTCTATCACAAAGACACGCCGCTGGATGGCAGCGCGCCGGTGCTGCTTTACGGTTATGGCTCTTACGGCATCACCATTCCGGCGGCGTTTTCAGTGACCCGCTTAAGCCTTGTCGATCGCGGCTTTATTTACGCCATCGCCCATATTCGCGGCGGCAAAGCCTGCGGCCACAATTGGTTCATGCAAGGGCGCGGGCCCAAAAAGACCAATACGTTTCGCGATTTCGTATCATCGGCCGAGGCGTTGATCGAACAAGGGTTCACCAAAGCCGGACAAATTTCCATCCATGGCGGCAGCGCCGGTGGCTTGCTGGTCGGCGCGACGGTTAATCTGGCGCCCGAATTATTCTGCAGCGCGGTAGCCGAAGTGCCGTTTGTCGATGTGCTGACCACCATGCTTGACGCCACCCTGCCCCTGACCCCGCCGGAATGGCCGGAATGGGGCAACCCCATTGAAAGCGCCGAGGCCTATCAATTGATTGCCGGCTACGCGCCATATGAAAACATTGAGGCCAAGGCCTATCCGCATATTCTGGCCACGGCCGGTCTCACCGACCCGCGTGTGACCTATTGGGAACCGGCCAAATGGATTGCGCGCCTGCGCGCGACACGCCAAGATGAGGGCTTAAGCGTGCTGCGCACCGAGATGACGGCAGGCCATGGCGGCAAGGCGGGGCGCTTTAACCAGTTGCACGAAATCGCTTTCGTCTATGCGTTTGTTTTGCTGGCGCATGAAGCCGATTTGGGAGGATAAAAAAATGACCGATTATGTGTTTGAAGATTGCGAAAAGCTGGGTTTTGACCGCGCACGCCTCGATGCCGTGCCGGCCTTTTTCAGCTCTTATCTGGAGCGCCAAAAATTCGCCGGAATTTCCATCTCGGTGGCCCGCGAAGGCAAAATCGCGCTGCTGAGCCATCAGGGCAGAAGCGCATTTGACGGCGGTTTTGAGCTGGATGACAGCGCCATTTTCCGCATTTATTCGATGACCAAGCCGATCACCTCGGTGGCGATTATGCAGCTTTATGAAAAGTCGCTGATCAAGCTGACCGATCCCATCACCAAATTCATACCGGCTTTTAAGAATGTGAAAGTTTTTGAAGACGGCACGGCCAGCGAGTTCACCACACGTGACCCGCAGCGGATGATAAATATCCATGACCTGCTGACCCATCAGGCCGGCCTCACCTATGATTTCATGCTCGAGCATCCGGTCGACGCCATGTATCGCAATCAACACATTAATGGCGCGCGCTCGGAGAAATTGAACCTCGCCGAACTGTGCGAGAAACTGGCCGAGATGCCGCTTTTATTCTCGCCCGGCACGGCGTGGAATTATTCCGTCGCCACAGATGTGCTAGGCCATATTGTCGAGCTGGTATCGGGCAAAACGCTGGATGTCTATTTCAAGGAACACATTCTCGACCCGCTCGGCATGGTCGATAGTTTCTTTCACATCCCCGACGATAAGCGCGCGCGCCTGATGCACAATTATAGTTTCGACCCGATTAAGCGCGAGACCACGCTGGCCGATAGTCCTGAGCGGACGATTTATCGCCCGGGCCGCGCATTTTTATCAGGCGGCGGCGGCCTCCTCTCGACCATGGAGGATTATTTCAAATTCGCCGACATGCTGCGTCGCGGCGGAACCGGTGCCAATAGCGCTTATATTCTAAACCGCAGGACGGTCGATAAAATGAGCCGCAATCAACTGCCGCATAATCGCACCCTTGAGGCGCACGGCTTTGGCGAGTTCACCGAAGTGGCGTATCCGGGCACCGGTTTCGGCCTCGGCCTGTCGGTTGTGATGGATAGCGGCGTCACTGTCTCCACCACATCGAATGGCAATACCTCATGGGGCGGTCTCGCCAGCACCATATTCTGGAACGACCCGGTGGAGGATATGACCGTCATCATGATGACCCAGCTTATGCCCGCTGCCACTTATCCGCTGCGCCCACAATTATCGCAGCTGGTTTATGCGGCGCTCAAATAGGGTCATTTGCCGCTCAATTCATGCCCTCCAACGGCTTGCCTTATTGCGTAAAAACGCTAATTTCTGTGCCAGAAATGGAGATTAATCATGGCACTACCTGAAGTTTTGCAGAACAGTTTGCGTATTCCCGTTGTCGGCTCACCCTTGTTTCTGGTTTCCGGACCGGAATTGGTGATTGCCCAATGTAAGGCCGGCATTGTCGGCTCGTTTCCGGCGCTCAATGCCCGTCCGAGCGAGGTGCTCGACGAATGGCTGACGCGCATCAATACCGAGCTGGAAGAATATAAAGCGGCCAATCCTGATAAATATGTTGCCCCTTTTGCGGTCAACCAGATTTGCCACGCCTCCAATGACCGCTTGAAAACCGATATGGATTTATGCGTGAAGCACAAAGTGCCGATTATCATCACCTCGCTGCGCCCGCCGGAGTTTGTCGTCGAAGCGGCGCATAGCTATGGCGGCGTGGTGTTCCACGACGTGATTAATGTCAAACACGCCAAAAAAGCCGCCGAGCAAGGCGTTGATGGTCTCATTCTGGTGTGTGCCGGGGCCGGTGGTCATGCCGGTGCGCTGTCACCTTTCGCTCTGGTGCGCGAAGTCAAAGAATGGTTCGACGGCACTATCCTCCTGTCGGGTGCTATGGGCGATGGCTATTGCGTCGCCTCTGCTCTCGCCATGGGGGCCGACCTTGCTTATATCGGCTCGCGCTTCATCGCCACACAAGAAGCCAATGCCGATCAAGGCTATAAAGACATGCTGGTCGAAAGCGCGGCTGACGATATCGTCTATTCATCGCTGTTCACCGGCGTCAGCGGCAATTATCTCAAACCGTCTATTTCGGCAGCCGGTCTCGACCCGGACAATCTGCCCGACGCCGATAAAACAAAAATGGATTTCGGTTCCGGTGGCAATATGAAGACCAAAGCCTGGAAAGATATTTGGGGCTCCGGTCAGGGCATTGGCAGCATTGAAAAAGTGCAGACCATTGAAGAAGTTGTGGCCGATATGGAACGCGATTATCGCGCTGCCATTGACAGTCTGGTGCAGCGCGCGAGCTGATGCTTGACGCTGCCATGCGACGGCTGATTGACCCGCCGCTAAATGCGGCGGCGGCGGCCATCGCTCCTAAAATCTCCGCCAATAGTATCACTATTGGCGGTTTTTTATTGGGCCTTGGCAGTGTCTACATGGTGGCGCAGGGGCAGTTTACGGCGGCGCTCGTGCTGTTTGCGCTCAACCGATTGGCCGATGGTCTCGACGGGGCTGTGGCGCGGCAACGCACGCCAAGCGACCTCGGTGCCTATCTCGATATCGTCTCTGATTTTTTCCTTTGGGCATTGCTGCCCATAGGTTTTCTGCTTCACAATATGGATAATGCTTTTGGCGTATCTGTGCTGCTGTCGAGCTTCGCCATGTCGATGACGGCTTTTCTGGCTTACGCCATTCAGGCAGAAAAGCGCGGCGAGACCACTGCCGCACAAGGGGAAAAAGGTTTTTACTACCTCGCCGGTTTGGCCGAAGGAACTGAGACTGTCATCTTTTTCGCCGCCGTTATGGTCTATCCCAACGCCTTCGCGACGCTGGCTTTATTGTTCGCCGCTTTTGTCTTTCTTTCGGTTATCGGGCGGCTTATCGTTTCCATCCAGCGTTTGCGGACGCCAAATTAAAATGGAGCGTAATATGGACCGGTTGACTATTGACGATAGCGCTTGGATACACGAAACGGCGCTGATATTCGGCCACGTCTCCATCGGCCCCGACAGTTCGGTGTGGCCGCATGTGGTGATGCGCAGCGAGATGTTTCATATCGAGATTGGCGCGCGCACCAATATCCAAGATTTCTCGATGATTCATGTTGGCGCGACGACGCCGACGATTATCGGCGATGACTGCTCCATCACCCACCACGTCACCATGCATGGCTGCACGGTCGGCGATAAATGCCTTATCGGTATCAATGCAACGGTGATGGATGGCGCGGTGATTGGCGATAATTGCATTGTCGCCGGTCATTCTATCGTCACACAAGGCAGTGTGTTTCCCGATAACTCCATCATTGCGGGCAGTCCGGCCAAACTGGTGAAGACACGCGATAGCGGCGCGGCCAATGCGATGAATGCGGCTTTTTACGCGCAAAACGCCAAAAATTACGCGCAAGGCATCCACCGCATCAGCGAAGAACAGCTTCGCGAAGCGGGTTTTTTGCCAAAAGACTGAAGAGTGGCTGGGGTGGTAGGATTCGAACCTACGCATGCCGATACCAAAAACCGGTGCCTTACCACTTGGCTACACCCCAACTGAGCCGGAAAATAGTTAAAAACGCGGGCGCGGTCTAGCCCCTAATTCGCTTTACGGTGCGTCAATTACGCCAATCGCGTCATTGATGAGACTGCCGAGATAGAGCTTGCCCTCGTGTTCGATGACGCTGGTCATCATGTAAATATGCCCACTATCATCTTCCAAGGAAGCCAACACCTCGCCATTTGACGACATTTTAAACGCATAGCTATGCAGCGTCACCGGACTGAAACCGGTGGCCTCCATAAACCGCCACAGCACTTTGCGCATAAACGGGCGCGCCACCAGCGCGTCCAGCCCATCGGTGCGCGGCGCCACACCGGCGACCCAGAAACCGCCATCAGACGCGGTTGTCACATTGTCGAGAAACGCCGGCAGGTTTTCGGCAAACACATCAGCGTTACCGGCTTTCGGCCCGCTGAGCCAATAGCGAATAATGCGGTGGTTGTGGGTTTCATTGACCAACACAAAATCCTCGGCAACGCTCAGCGCAATACCATTGGCGAAATAAAGATTGTCGAGCAGCATCGCAACAGTGTCGGTTTTCGGGTCATAGACCATCAGGCGACCGGTCGGGCGCAGCTCGAACACTTCCAAAATATCGTGGCCATATTCATGACCCCGCGTCGCATCGGAGAAATAAATCTTGCCGTCGGAGGCGATGGCGAGGTCATCGACAAATATCATCCGCTCGCCTTCGTGATGGGTCGCCAATGTGCTGATGGTGCCGTCAGGGGCCATAGCAATAAGACCTTTAAAGGCATCGGCGATCACCAGATTACCGGCGGCGTCGAATTTCAGCCCCAGCGGACGCCCGCCCGTATTGGCCAGCACTTGTTTTTCATCGCCCGCGCCCATGCGCACAATATCGCCATTGGCAAGGCCGGTATAAAGCCGCCCGCGACGGTCAAACGCCACCGCTTCGGGGCCTTCGCCGGAGACCAGCCTTTCGGCAGCTGCAAGCCGGTTATTTTTCAAGAACACACCCATGCCCGCCGGATTGGTGTCGCGCGGCGGCCCCACAAGCGGGTCAAACGGCACCGGCCAGAGCAGTAAATAGCCCAATATCAAAGCCGCAACGCCGCTCACGACAGCCAATATGGGGCGTTTTTTTGATGTTTTCTCAATTGCCTCGGACATTATTCTTGCTCCTGAAACCCTATGGTTTTTTCGTTTGCCAGCCTGTCAGGGCTTGGCTATATAGACTGCACTTTATCGGAGTGTGGCGCAGCCTGGTAGCGCACCTCGTTCGGGACGAGGGGGTCGCAGGTTCAAATCCTGCCACTCCGACCACTCACAAAACTCAACTTTTCAGCGTGCGCGCGTGCGCCACCCAAATGGCTGATGTGACCACTTCAATGGCCACAAAAGACCAGATGGTTGGCGCGTCATGTACCACACCGGCGAGGACACGCCACACCGCGGTTCCCCCCAGCAAAATCGTCGCCGCATAGATGAAATCGGCTTTCTGCTTGAGGATACCGTAAAGCGCGAAGCCCGACATGCCAACGAAGAACGCCGTCAAATCACCAATTTGCGAATTGCGCGCCGCGCCTTCCATGTAAATCATTTGCAGGCCTTCAGCCGCGCCGCTCGGGTCAACAATCCACCGCAAGCCGACAAAAGCGAGCGGCAAGGCCCCGATAATGGCTAATATCCGAATTACTTTATCCATGGTTTCCTCCCCTGAAACTTATGATGCTTGTGAAACTCTGGCGCGATAGCCCCCCTCGCGCAAGATATTTTTGCGCCAATCGGGAAGCGCGCATCATGAAGCTCCTTCAAGACTTTGAGCCATCATCATGCTACAAAAGCCGATAGCAGAAAAGCGTTGGAGAGCATTATGGCAATTCCTTTTGTCACCGAATTTGATTTTGAATATGGCCGCTGCGATCGGTTGAGCCCGCTCATCCGCCGCGTCATTTGCAATAATCCGGGCCCGTTCACCTATACCGGCACCGGCACCTATATTATCGGCAATGGCAATGTTGCAGTCATTGACCCCGGGCCGCTGGATGATGCGCATCTCGACGCCATTATCGCGGCACTGGAACCGGATGAGAGGGTCAGCCATATCGTTATCACCCATACCCATCTCGACCATTCGCCGCTCGCCATGCCGCTGAAAGCGCGCACCGGCGCGACGATATATGCCCATGCGCCGGGAGAGGTTGAAACATTTGACGGGCCGCGTCTCGAAGAAGGTGCGGATGAGGATTTCGCGCCCGACCATATCGTTGCGCATGGCGACCTCATTAAAGGCGATGACTGGACGCTGGAATGCGTCTTCACCCCCGGCCATATGTCGGGCCATATGTGCTACGCGCTTTGCGAAGAAAAAGCCCTGTTTTCGGGCGATCATGTAATGGGCTGGTCAACCACCGTCATCGCCCCGCCCGACGGTAATATGACCGATTACATGGCCTCGCTGGATGTGCTGCTGGCCCGCGATGACAAAGTCTATTGGCCGACCCACGGCACTTGCATCGAAGACCCGCAGGACTTTGTCCGCGCTTATATCGAGCATCGTCGCGCCCGCGAGGCGCAAGTCATGGCGCGCCTTGAAGCCGGCGATAGCGATATTCGCAAAATGGTCGAGGTGATGTATGCCGATGTCGACAAGCGGCTGCACCCGGCCGCCGCCCTATCTGTGCTGGCGCATATGCAAGATTTAACGACGCGCGGTCTGGTGTCGTGCGGCGGCCAGCCCGGCCTCGATAGCCAATACAGTCTCAGCTAATCAGTTCGATAAGTCTTCGAAGAAGTCGTTAATGCGCGTGGCATTGACCCTATAATCGGAGCGGCCTTGACGCGACGCCGAGCGCATATCGACGCGCGTCTTGGCACCCGCTTCGCTCAGTCGAATAATCACATCATCCTTAAAACCAAAAAGCGGCGTTATCACCGTCGCTTCGACCGTGCCCTTTTCTTTATCTGCCGAAAGCACTTTCCAACCGCGGTCGCGCACCAGCGCTTCCACTGTGTCGAAATGCGCGGCGGGCGCACCGTCGAGCATGAGCGGCACCATATCGCCATAATGCTCGCGGTGCTTTTCGAGAGCTGCCGCCGATAGCTCAAGGCTATTGTCGAAAGACTTTCTTACCGTCGGTGCCACTGCATATTGCGGCGGATTATCCGTATCGGTCATAATATCATTTACTAACGGTATGCCTTCCAGCGCGCGACCGGCCATAAATACCGGCACAAAAATACCCGCTGACAAGACCAACGCGATAATCACCCGTTGCAGATTGAGCTGGCTGACTTGCCCAAATACCAGTACCCCCACGGTCATCAGCAGCGCGATGAAAGCCATGAGCGACGCTATCAGTATCATCAGCACCGGCAGCTTGTAATCGACCAAGGCCAGACGCAGCGCCGCCATAGCGGCCAGCACCATACCACCGGCCAGCAGTGAAATCACATAAGCCCATTGGGCGACGGCCATTGCGGTAATGCCGAACATTACCCCGCCGCGCTTTCAGCGGTCGGCAGTTTATACTCGGCAAACTGGTCACGCAGTGTCAGCTTTTGGATTTTACCCGTTGCGGTATGCGGAATTTCATCGACAAAGGTCACATCATCCGGCATCCACCATTTGGCAATCTTGCCGTCCAGATAGGCCAGCACATCTTCTTTGCCAACCTCAGCACCTTCGTCTTTCACAACGATGAGCAGCGGGCGCTCGTCCCATTTCGGATGCGGCAGGCCGATAACGGCGGCTTCCAACACGCCCTCGCAGCCGACAGCGACATTTTCAATCTCAATCGACGAAATCCATTCGCCGCCCGATTTGATAACGTCCTTTGAGCGGTCGGTAATTTGCATAAAGCCCAGCTCGTCAATCGTCGCCACATCACCGGTGTCGAAAAAGCCGTTTTCATCGAGAATTTGACCGCCATCGCCTTTGATATATTCGCCGACAATAAACGGCCCGCGCACCATCAAATGGCCAAACGCCTTGCCGTCGCGCGGCAGCTCATTGCCGTCATCATCGGTGATTTTCATTTCCACTCCAAACGGTGCGCGGCCTTGTTTGACCTTCACATCCATTTGCTGGTCGAAGTTCATATTCTCCATGCCCGACTTGAAGCTGGCAATGGTGCCGAGCGGCGACATTTCGGTCATGCCCCAAGCGTGTTTCACCGAAACATCATAATCGCGCTCGAATTTCTCAAGCATGACGCGCGGCACGGCGGAACCGCCAATGGTCACATCTCGCAGCATCGGCAATTTCAAATTATTGGCTTCCATATGCTGCAGCAACATCAGCCATACGGTCGGCACCGCGGCGGTGAACGTTACATCCTCCTCGGTCAGCAATTGATAAATGCTCTCGCCGTCCATATTCGGGCCGGGATTGACGATTTTCGAACCGGCAGCCGGCGCGCTCAACGCCAGGCCCCAAGCATTGGCGTGGAACATCGGCACCACAGGCATAATGCTGTCGGTGCTTTTCAGCCCCATCACATCAGCGCCATTGCCAACCAGAGTATGCAGCACATTGGAGCGGTGCGTATAGCAAACGCCTTTCGGATTGCCCGTTGTGCCGGACGTATAGCAAATGCCGCACGGCGCACGCTCGTCTACGTCCACCCAATTATAATCGCCATTTTGGCCGTCAATCAGGTCTTCATAGCAATGCACATTTTTCAGGCTGGTTTCCGGCATATTGCCGGCATCGGTCATGATGATAATGCCTTTAACATTCGGCAATTGGTCTTCAATGCCTTCCAGCACCGGAACAAAAGTCAAATCCGTGAAGATCATTTTGTCTTCGGCGTGGTTTATAATATAGACCAGCTGTTCGGGGAAGAGACGCGGGTTCAGCGTGTGGTAAACACCGCCGACGCCGGTAATACCGTACCAAGCCTCGATATGGCGGTGCGTGTTCCAAGCCAATGTGGCGATAACATCTTGTTCGCCCATGCCAAGGTTTTTCAGCGCTTGCGACAATTTACGCGCGCGCAAATGCAGCTCAGCATAAGTCTCGCGGTGAATATTGCCTTCCACCAGACGCGATACAATCTCGCGCTCGCCGTGATTGACCATGGCGTGATCCAGAATGCGATTCATCTGGAGTTGCATATCTTGCATTTGACCGAACATAATTTCCTCCCTATCGTTCAACACGATTTTCAAATAACTGGCGCTAATTTGCCCAAAGCGCCGCGCCTTGTCCATAGGAAGAATAAAATGAACCTACACAAACTCTCTGCCACTGCCATTGCGCAAAAAATTGCCAATAGCGATATTTCATCTGCCGAGACGGTGCAGTTTTTCATCGACCGCATTAATCAGCGCAATCCGGATATCAATGCGGTTATCGCCTCGCGTTTCGATGAGGCGATGGCGGAGGCGCATACAGCCGATGAGAAGCTGGCCAAGAGCGAAAGCAATGGTCCGCTGCATGGCGTCCCGATGACCATTAAAGACCTGTTCGAAGTCGAAGGCTTGACCTGCGATGCCGGTTTCCCCGAATGGAAAGACCATGTTTCGACCGAGGATGCGGTGGTCACCCAAAGGCTTAAAGCGGCAGGTGCCATTATTCTCGGAAAAACCAACGCGCCGCTCGCCGGCGGCGACGTCCAGACCTATAACGCGGTGCACGGCACCACCAACAGCCCGCATAATCTCGAGCACACGCCGGGCGGCTCGTCGGGTGGCTCGTCGGCGGCGCTGGCCGCAGGCATGACGCCGCTCGAATATGGCAGCGATATTGGCGGCTCGATTCGCACACCAGCGCATTTTTGTGGCCTGTTCGGTCACAAGCCGACATTCGGCATTGTGCCTATGCGTGGGCATGTGCCGCCGCCCCACGGCATACCGTGGGAGCCGAGCGAGCTGACCGTCGCCGGACCGCTCGGCCATAGCGCCGCTGACGTCGAACTGGCAATCGATGTAACGGTTGGCCTCGATGACGGGCCGATGCGTCAGGCCATGCAAATTCAACTGCAAGGCCCGCGCCATCAGACCCCCAAAGGGTTGCGCGTCGGCTTGTGGCCCACAGATGCAGCTTGCGAAGTCGAAAGTGCTTTTAGCGCGGCGATTGAGACGGCCGGCAAAGCGCTCGAAAAAGCCGGTGCCGAACTGACCGAGATAAAGCCCGATTTCGATATGCCGCAGTATTTCCAGACTTATATGACGCGCCTCAGCGCGATTATCGGTTCCGACCTGCCGCAGGCGGTTATCGACAATATGAAAGAGGTGGTCGCCGCGGCCGACCCCAACGACACCACATTGCCGATCATGCAAGCGCGCGGCATCACGCTGAGCCATGGCGACTGGCTGAAGCTCAATATCCGCAAAGCCAGATATGATTTGGCGTGGCGTGCGCTGTTCGAGAAGGTCGATGTGCTGCTGTGTCCGGTGACGCCGAGCACCGCCATGAAACACGACCACAATCCCGATTTCCATGCGCGGCGCATTGAGGTCAATGGCGTTGAGCGGCCTTATTTCGACAATTTCTTCTGGGCCGGGGTCGCCACTTTGTGCGGCCTGCCGTCAACCGTTGTGCCATTGGGCAAACACCAAAACGGCCTGCCTTTCGGCATGCAAGTCATCGGCCCGGCCTATGAGGATAAAACCCCTCTGGCGGTCGCCAAAATGCTCGAGGGCATGGGCTATAGCTGGGTCGAGCCGCCCAATTACTAGGGAAGGTTTTTAGCTTTTTTCAAGCTCGGTCGGTTGTTCATGACCCGACGGGTCTTGGTGAATCAGCACTTCCATATCGGGGAATTTGGCCATAACATTTTCTTCCACCGCGTCAGAAATCTGGTGCGCCGTGTTCAGCGAGATATTGCCATCCAATTCGATATGGCATTGCACAAAGCGCGACAAACCGGCTTGGCGGGTGCGCAAATCGTGCAGGCCGCGCACTTGCGGATGCGACAGAATAAGGTCCTTAATCTGCGCGCGCGTCTCGTCATCAAGCTCGCGATCCATCAATTGATTGCCGGCCGAGTTGAAAACCTGCCGCGCACTATTGGCCAGCACCAGCGCCACCAGCACCGCCACCACCGGGTCGGCATAGGCGATGCCCAACGGGCCTGACAAAATCAACGCCGCCAGCACACCAAGATTGAGATAGATATCACCCTCATAATGCGCGCTATCGGCCTCAATGGCGATGGAATTGGTCTCGCGCGCCGTGCGCTTTTGCGCCTGCACGAGACCGAAAGTCAGCACGATAGAAATCAGAATGACGCCGATACCGATATTGGTTTCGCTCAACAGACGTGGGTTCATAAATGCCTCCACCGCCTCGTAAACCAGAAACACCGCCGCCAAACTCAACATTGCGCCCTGCACCAAAGCGGCCAGCGCCTCGGCTTTACCATGGCCGAAACGGTGTTCGGCATCGGCCGGGGTTTGCGCATGACGGATAGCGAAAAAGTTCATCACCGATAAAGACAAATCCATCAGCGAGTCGAGAAACGCGCCGAGCATGGAGGTCGAGCCGGTCAGCACCCAAGCGATGCCTTTCATCACAATCATCAGCGCCGCGGTAGCAATCGCCAACAGCGCCGTGCCGCGCACGCGCTTGCCCGGCTCCAATCCCAAATGGTCGTGATATTGCTGTTCTTGGCTCATATGGTGCAGCTTATCCTATTTATCGGCCTACGGATACAAACGCTCAGTCTGCCATACTGCTTCAGCGCTGGCGCGCTTGAACACCAGCCGGTCGTGCAGGCGGTGAGCTCCGTCTTGCCAGAATTCGATGCGCAAAGGTGTGACGCGCCGACCCGACCAATGCGGCGGTCGCGGCACATCCTCACCCGGATATTTGGCATCCATTTCGGCATATGCCGCTTCCAACTCGGCGCGCGTGTCATAGGCGCGCGATTGTTGCGACGCCCAAGCGCCGATGCGGCTCTCGCGCCCGCGCGACTGATAATAAGCGTCCGCTTCATCATCCGAGACCGGCGATATCGGCCCCTGAATACGCACTTGCCGATGCAGCGACTTCCAATGAAAACATAAGGCTGCTTTGGCATTTTCCGCCAATTCATTGCCTTTTTGACTTTGCAGATTGGTGTAGAACACAAAGCCGCGTGCATCATGGCCTTTCAACAAAACCATGCGCGCATTGGGCATGCCATCGGCACTGACCGTGGCCAAGGCCATGGCATTGGGGTCATTGGGCTCGCTGGCCGCCGCTTCGTTGAGCCAACCGTCAAAGGCGGCAATCGGGTCGGCGGGGATATCTGTAAACAGGCTCATTAGCTGGCGCATTCCTTTATCTATGCTTTGGGTTATATATAAGCGCATGCGTTCTGCATGCAAATTATTCAGCGCCGTCATGGTGTCGCTGTTGGCGGCCTGCGCCACGCCGCCCGATACGGCGCGCTTTAAAGCCGATTTCGCCACAGGTGTGGCGGCTTATGAGGCCGGGGATTACGCCACCGCGAGGGCTTTATGGCAGCCATTGGCCGATAATTACGACCTCGCCGCCTTGCGCAATCTCGGCCATCTTTACCGTCTCGGTCAGGGGGTAACGCGCAACCCCGAAAAAGCGCAGCGTTATTATAAAAAAGCTGCCGATTTGGGCCATGCGCCGTCGCAGACCAATTTGGCGCAAATGTACCTGACCGGTGACGGCATCCCGCAAAATAGCGAGAAAGGCATACAATGGCTGGAAAAAGCCGCCGCGCAAGGCTATCCGCCGGCGCAAAAGCTGCTCGTTATCCGTTCCCAACGCTTTGAATTTCATCGCCGCTAGGCTTTTTGCACGGCGCAGTTTATACAAGAGTTCGAAAACCGTGATTGAAATGAGGGCATTATGAGCCAAAACATCATGCAGGGTAAACGCGGCCTGATTATGGGTGTCGCCAATAAAAACTCCATCGCTTGGGGCATTGCGCAGGCTTGCGCCGATGCCGGAGCCGAGCTGGCCTTTACTTATCAGGGAGAGATGCTGCTGAAACGCGTGCAACCTCTGGCCGACAGTATCGGCTCGGATTTCGTTGAGCCGTGCGACGTCACCGATCAGGCCAGCCTCGATGCGTTGTTTGCAAAGCTTGAAGCGAAATGGGGCAAGCTCGATTTCGTCGTCCACGCTATTGCTTTTGCCGGCAAAGAGGAGCTGATGGGTCGCTATGTTGACACGTCGGCAGAGGCTTTCGACAAAGCGTTGAACATTAGCTGCTACAGCTTCACCGCCGTGGCACAACGCGCCGAGAAGATGATGGGCGAAGGCGGCTCGATGATTACAATGTCTTATTACGGTGCCGCCAAAGTCATTCCGCATTACAATGTCATGGGCGTCGCCAAAGCGGCGCTTGAGGCCTCGGTGCGTTATCTCGCTTCCGATCTCGGCCCCAAAGGCATTCGCGTCAATTCCATCTCGGCCGGGCCCATTCGCACTCTGGCCGCTGCCGGTGTCGGCGATTTCCGCGAAATGCTGAAATGGAACGAAGCCAATGCCCCGATGCGCCGCAACGTCACCAAAGAGCAAGTCGGTCAATCCGCCGTCTATCTCTTGTCTGATATGTCGGCGGGCGTTTCGGGTGAAATTCATTATGTCGATGTCGGCTATAACACCATCGGCATGGCCGCTTTTGACGATTTGAAAGCGGCGCAAGAAGAGAGTGAATAATGTCGCATAACAGTTTCGGTCATCTGTTTCGCGTTACCACCTGGGGCGAAAGCCACGGGCCCGCTTTGGGCTGCGTGGTTGACGGCGCGCCTGCGCGCTTGCCATTGAGCGAAGCCGATATTCAGCACTGGCTGGATAAAAGGAAACCCGGGCAAAATAAATTCACCACCCAACGCCGCGAGGCCGATGCGGTGAAAATCCTTTCCGGCGTGTTTGAAGACCCCGAGACCGGTGTGCAAGTGACCACCGGCACGCCGATATCCCTGCTGATTGAAAACACCGACCAGCGCTCGAAAGATTATGGCGACATAAAAGACAAATACCGCCCCGGCCATGCCGATTTTACCTATATGGAGAAATACGGCATTCGCGATTATCGCGGCGGTGGGCGCTCCTCGGCACGCGAAACCGCCGCCCGCGTTGCGGCGTCCGGCGTGGCGCGCAAAGTGCTGGACGGCGTGACCATTCGCGGCGCACTGGTGCAAATGGGCCCGCATGCGATTAACCGCGATAATTGGGATTGGGATGCGGTTGAGAGCAACCCGTTCTGGTGCCCTGACGCGCAAGCCGCCGCCCAATGGGAAGATTATCTCGACGGCGTACGCAAAGCCGGTTCGAGCTGTGGCGCTATTATTGAGGTTGTTGCCTCGGGCGTGCCGGTCGGCTGGGGCGCACCGGTCTATGGCAAGCTGGACACGGATCTGGCCGCCGCGATGATGAGCATTAACGCCGTCAAAGGCGTCGAGATCGGCAATGGCTTTGCCGCCGCCGCGCTATCGGGCGAAGAAAACGCCGATGAGATGAGCAAAAAAGGTTTCACCAGCAATCATGCCGGTGGCGTGTTGGGTGGCATCTCCACCGGTCAGGATGTGGTGGTGCGTTTTGCCGTTAAACCGACCTCGTCAATCCTGACACCGCGCCAGACGGTCGATACTGACGGCAATGAAACCGATATTGTCACCAAAGGCCGCCACGACCCGTGCGTCGGCATTCGCGCCGTGCCGGTTGGCGAGGCGATGATGGCGTGCGTGCTGGCCGACCATAAATTGCGCCATTTGGGACAGGCCGCAGGCATCGGTACGGTCCAAGAAAACGGCCGAGAAAAAGACGCGTAAATTGGCCAAGGATAAAAAAGGCCAGCCGCGCCCGCGCACCCGGCTTTACCTCATCACCCCGCCGCAACTGAACGCCGCAGATTTCGCGCCGCAGCTCGATGAGACATTGGCGGCCGGCGACGTCGCCAGTCTGCAACTACGTCTCAAAACGGCGGATAACATGCCTGCCAATGGGGCAGAAATTGCCGCGGCGGTAGCGCAGCTCATGCCGATAGTACACCGGCATAATGTTGCTTTTATTCTGAACGACGACCCCGCTCTGGCCGCCAAACTCGGCTGCGACGGCGTGCATGTCGGCCAAGATGATATGTCGGCAGAAGACGCCCGCGCCCTTATCGGCGACAATGCCATCCTCGGCGTCACCTGCCATGACAGCAGGCATCTCGCTATGGAAGCCGGCGAAGCGGGGGCTGATTATGTTGCTTTCGGGGCTTTTTACGAGACCCGCACCAAGCAGCCCAAAACCCAAGCCACAGCCGATATTTTGAGCTTCTGGCAAGAATTCGTCGAACTGCCTTGCGTCGCTATTGGCGGCATCACGCCTGACAATACCGCGCCACTCATCGAGGCGGGTGCCGATTTCATCGCCGCTTCGGGAAGCGTTTGGCAGCACGCAGAAGGCCCGGCGGCGGCGGTCGAGAAATTCAACGCTGTTTTCGACAGCTTGTTCGACGTGCAGCACAGCAAATAGAGGTTTGCCGCTTGGAGAGGCCATGCTATCAGACCTCAAATCGATTTGGTTAAGGTGACCCGCATGAAAATCAACGGCAATGAAATCCGCCCCGGCAATGTCATCCAGCACAATGGCGAGCTTTGGGTGGCGGTGAAACTGCAGCATGTGAAACCCGGCAAAGGCGGTGCTTTTGCGCAGATTGAACTGAAAAACCTGCTCAACGGGTCAAAGCTCAATGAGCGTTTCCGCTCGGCCGACAAGGTAGAGCGCGTTCGCCTCGAGCAGACCGATTACCAATTCCTCTATGAGAGCGACGGCATGCTGGTGTTCATGGACACCGAGAGCTATGAGCAGATTGAACTGCAAACCGAATTTGTCGGCGACCGCGCAGCTTTTTTACAAGACGGTATGAATGTGGTGGTCGAATCCCATGAGGGTAAACCCATTGGCATCCGCCTGCCCGATCAAGTGACGCTGGAAGTGACCGAGACCGAAGCCGTCGTCAAAGGCCAGACCGCTGCCTCATCCAATAAACCGGCCATGTGTGACAATGGCGTGCGCGTTATGGTGCCGCCTTTTGTCGAGGTCGGCGATAAAATTATCGTCGACACGAATGAAGTCACCTATCTGAAACGAGCCGACTAAATGGCGCAGTCGCCAGCCATGAATGTGATGCGTGCCGCGGTCGAAAAGGCCGGGCGCGCCTTGCGTCGCGATTTCGGCGAGGTCGAAAATCTGCAAGTATCGAAAAAAGGTCCGGGCGATTTTGTCAGTCAGGCCGATTTGAAAGCCGAGAAAATTCTTTTCGAAGAATTGTCCGAGGCGCGGCCCGGCTACGGCTTTTTGATGGAAGAGCGCGGCGTTGTCGAAGGCGCAGACGCCACCCATCGCTGGATTGTCGACCCGCTTGACGGCACCACGAATTTTCTGCACGGCATCCCGCATTTCGCCATTTCGGTAGCGCTGGAGCGCGAAGGCACGCTGGTCGCCGGGGTGATTTACAACCCGATTACCGATGAATTGTTTTTCGGCGAACGCGGCCAAGGCGCTTACGGCCCGGGCGGACGCCTGCGCGTCGCCGGGCGCGACCGCTTGAGCGAAGCTGTTCTTGCTTGCGGCGCGCCGCATGGCGAACGCAAAGGCCGCGCAGAATTTATAACAGAGACCCAGAAACTACTGCCCAATATCGCAGGTTTGCGTCGTTTCGGCGCCGCCTCGCTCGACCTCGCCTTTGTTGCGGCCGGTCGATTTGATGCTTTTTGGGAGCGTGGCCTTGCCGCATGGGACATGGCCGCCGGTATTGTGCTGGTACGCGAAGCGGGCGGGCTGGTGTCGGATTTGACCAATCGCCAAAAAATGCTCGAGACCGGTGATGTCATCGCCGGCAATGAGTTTATCCACGGCGCGCTGCTCAAAGAGCTTTAGACGCAATCATAGATTGCTTTTACTCGGCTGCTTCGCGTCCAAATTGCAAATCAGCCAGACGCGCATAAAGACCGCCCTGAGCCAATAATTCTGCGTGTTTGCCGGTTGCCGTGACACCGCCCGCTTCCATGACAATGATGCGGTCGGCTTTTAAAATCGTCGCCAGTCGATGCGCAATCACCAAAGTGGTGCGCCCTTCCATCAAATGACCCAAGGCTTTTTGTACCAGCGTCTCGCTTTCTGCATCCAGCGCACTGGTTGCTTCATCGAGAAGCAGCACCGGCGCGTCGCGCAATATGGCGCGCGCAATGGCGATGCGTTGGCGTTGCCCGCCGGACAGGGTGACGCCGCGCTCGCCCAGCTCGGTATGATAACCGTCGGGCAATCGCGCGATAAATTCATCCGCCTGCGCCGCCTTGGCGGCGGCCACCACCTCTTCTTCGCTCGCTTCTGGTCGCCCGAAGCGAATATTGTCCATAACGCTTTTGGCAAACACCACCGTCTCCTGCGGCACCCCGGCAAGCGCGCCGCGCACGGTTTGCGGGTCCATATCGGGCAGCGCTACGCCGTCAATGCTGATGCGCCCCTGCTGCGGGTCATAAAAGCGCGACAATAATTGAAAGACGGTCGATTTACCGGCCCCCGATGCGCCGACAAGCGCTACCGTCTCGCCGGGTGAAACGTCGAGCGAAAATTCGCTGAGCGCAGAGATTTCCGGCCGTGTCGGATATTGGAACGTCACCTGCTCAAAAACGATACGCCCTTGCGCCGGTTGCGGCAGTTTTTGCGGATTGGCAGGCGGCTGGATGACGGGGTCGATATCAAGGATTTCGACCAGACGCTCGGTCGCGCCCGCCGCCAATTGCACCTCGCCCCAGACCTCCGACAGCGCACCGATGGAGGTGGCGCACAGCACTGCGTAAAGAATAAATTGTCCCAGCGTGCCGCCGCTCATGGAGCCGTCGAGTACATTTTGCGCGCCGAGCCATAAAATGCCGGTGACACCGGCAAAGACCAACACAATGGCGATGGCGGTCATGGCCGCGCGCGCCAGAATTCGCAGCCGCGCCGTGGCGAATGAATTTTCCACCGCTTCGGCAAATACGCGCCGGTCTTCATTTTCATGGGTAAAGCTCTGCACCGTCTGCATGGCCGAAATCGTTTCAGCCGCATGACTGGCGGTATCGGCCATGCGGTCTTGACTGGCGCGCGCCAGTCGGCGTACCAGACGCCCGACCGCAATCATCGGCACCACAACAAAAGGCAAGGTCAACGCCGCCAGACCGGCCAATGAGGCGCTGGTGTAAACCAGCATAATGGCCGACCCGATAAACATGAACAGATTGCGCAGCGCGATGGAGGCCGACGAGCCGACGACGGTTTTGATGAGCGTGGTGTCGGCGGTCAAGCGCGACAACACCTCGCCAGTGCGCGTCACCTCAAAAAATGCCGGTGATAATGTGGTGATATGGGTGTAAACCGCGGCCCGCAAATCGGCGGTCACGCGCTCGCCAATCCACGAGACGAAGAAAAAGCGCATGGCGCTGGCCAGACCCAACACAATCGCCACGACCAGCATGGCCAGGAAATAGCGATCGATCGAGCTGGCATCCTCGGTTGAAAAGCCGTTATCGATCATAAACCGCACGGCGATGGGCATCGTCAAAGTTGCTGCGGTTGCCAATAAAAGCGCCAGAAAAGCCGCGAATACCCGGCCTGGATAGCGCGCGATAAACGGCAGCAGAGCGCGCAAAGGCCGCAAATTGCGGGCCCGCGGCCTGCGCTTGGCATCTTCTTCCATTTGAGCGACCGTTTCGGCGGCTTCGTTGCGTGACAAGGTCTGTGACCCCTCTTTGTTGAATGAGTGCGCTTATAGCAAGCCCATAGCGGCTTCACCAGAGGCCAAATTGCCCTTTAATGGGCTTTGCGCCTCTATTTAGCGGCTTGCGTCCCTATTTAGCGGCTTGCGCCTGAACCATCTTCTGTTTATATAGGCCCCCATACGCCCTTCGGCGAAGTGAAAGACAGCGAAAAGGAACAGGCGATGAAAAAAGATATTCATCCCGATTATCACATGATTACAGTGGTCATGACCGATGGAACCACCTATCAAACGCGCTCGACATACGGGGAAGAGGGCACCACGCTGACGCTGGATATCGACCCGACAACGCACCCGGCTTGGACTAAAGGGTCGCAAACGCTGGTTGACCGCGGTGGCCGCGTCTCGCGCTTCAACAAAAAATTCGACAGCTTTATCAGCTAGTCCAACCGAAACTTATTTGAAAAGGGCTTCCGCGTCATCGCGGGAGCCTTTTTTGCTTTCCAGCATAGCCTCGGCGCGCGCAATCTCGGCTTTCAGCAAAATGATACGCTCAGCCAATTCCTCAACCCCTTGCAAACTCAAATCCTGCTTTTGCAATTCATCCAGCGCACTGCCTTTCGGTGCGGTGATTTCCTCTTCCATCGCTGCCTCCCGCTGATTAAGCTTCGTAGCAATAGTTTAATCGAAAGAAAGCAAAATGTCCGAAATTCCCCAGACCATGCACTATGTCGCCATTAGCCAGAGCGGCCAGAGCAGCGAGAGCGGCACGCCCGACGCGCTGCATCTCGAAAGCTGCGCCGTGCCAAAGCCAAGCGATAATGAAATACTGGTGCGCATCGGCGCCGCCGGCGTCAATCGCGGCGACTGCATGCAGCGCGTAGGCCTGTATCCGCCGCCGCCCGGCGCGCCCGATATTATGGGGCTGGAATTTGCTGGAACAGTGGTCGCCTTGGGGGCCAAGGCCGATAAACACGCTATTGGCGACCGCGTCGCCGCTTTGGTCGCCGGTGGCGGCTACGCCGAATATGCATGCGTCCACCAAGACCACGTCCTGCCCGTGCCGGATGGCATGAGCTTCACCGACGCCGCCGCGCTGCCCGAGACGATTTTTACCGTCTTCGCCAATGTGTTTGAAGGCGGCGCGCTGCAACCGCACGAAACCCTGTTATTGCATGGCGGCTCCAGCGGCATCGGCACCACCGCCATTCAAATGGCCAAGCAATATGGCGCGCGGGTTATCGTCACCGCAGGCTCGGATGACAAATGCGCCGCCTGCACAAAACTCGGTGCCGATTTGGCGATCAATTATCAACAGCAAGATTTCGTCGCCGCTTGCGCTGATTTCACCAATGGCGCGGGTGTCAATGTGGTGCTCGATATGGTCGGCGGCGACTACATCGGTCGCAATATGGAGGCCGCCGCCATGGGCGGGCGCATCGTCAATATCGCCTATATGCAAGGTTTCACCGCCGAGGTGAATTTTCTACCCGTCATGCTGAAGCGCCTGACGCTCACCGGATCGACGCTGCGGGCGCGGCCTCTGGACGAAAAAACCCGCCTGACCGAGCGTGTCGCCGAACTGTTCTGGCCGACTATCGGCACAGCCATTAAGCCGATTGTCGATAGCGTCTATCCGCTCGCTGAGGCGGGCAAAGCGCAGGCGCATATGGAAACCAGCAACCATATCGGCAAAATAATCCTCGATTGCTCTTAACCGCACAAAATCTTTGCAGCGCATGCAGGCTTGGGGTATAAGAACCGCATATCCTGATAATTCGTTGCTGTTTGTGGATGCATAGCTCATGCGTCATCAAAAGCGCGCCTATAAGGACACGTATTCGACCTGTATGGAGACCGATATGACTGCACCGCTTATGCCGAAAGCCACCGCCGTTTGGCTGGTTGACAATACCTCGCTGACTTTTGACCAGATTGCCCTGTTTTGCGGCCTGCACCCGCTTGAGGTCAAAGGCATTGCCAATGGCGATATTGCCTCGGGCATTAAAGGTATGGACCCTATCACCAATGGTCAGCTGACCCGCGACGAGATTGAACGTTGTCAGGAAGACCCGACCGCCGAAATACAGTTGGCCGATGCCAAGCGCGATATTCCGCCGCCGAAACCCCGCAAAGGCTCGCGCTATACGCCGCTTTCAAAACGCCAAGAACGCCCCGATGCAATCGCCTGGCTGGTGCGCAATCACCCCGAATTGAACGATGCCGAAATCGGCCGTCTGGTCGGCACCACCAAGCCGACCATTCAAAGCATTCGCGAACGCTCGCACTGGAATATGGCCAATATCACGCCGCTCGACCCGGTGACTTTGGGCATGTGCAGCCAGATCGAGCTCGACGAATATGTTGCCAAAGCGGCCAAGCGCGAGGAACGCCGTCAAAAACGTCTGGCCCGCGAAGCCGCTAAAAACGGCGAAGTGCTGAAGGATGCGACGGAAACCACGGCGGTAATCGCCGAGTCAGTAGAGGTGCCGGAAGTGCCGGAAGCCCCAGCTGCGCCGATTGATGATTCCAAGGTATTTGCCAATGGCCCGTCAAGCGACACGCCTGACGATAGCTCGAGTGAAAGCCTGCGTCCCGAAGACGTCTTCAAATCCTAAATCTTGGGCAGGTTTAAGCCTGCCGACGCAATGCCTCAATTTGCTCCTTCAGAGCAAGTTTCTTGCGCTTCAGCGTCCATATATCGAGCGTGTCCTCGGATAAGTCGGCCTGTCGCATCCGAATTTCCGTTTCCAGCTCGTTGTGCTGGCGCTGCAGACTGGTGAGGCGAGCCTGAATATCCATAAGCTACCCCCTATTGCCTTTAAAGCCTGACAGTTAGACTTTCGCCTGTCCATGAATATTTTCGAAAAGCGGCTAAAACGGCTTGAAATAGTTGTATAGTTCGGGCTATACCCGCGCTTTCCCGGCTCACCGCAGGAAAGTGTCGGGCCCATGAAGCGGCGGAGATGAATATGAGCGACGCGAAAATCGGCATCATTATGGGCAGTCAGAGCGACTGGCCGACCATGAAACACGCTGCGGAAATACTCGACGAATTGGGTGTCGCGCATGAAACCAAAATCGTCTCAGCCCACCGCACACCTGACCGCATGTATGACTATGCCCGTGCCGCCAAGAAAAACGGCCTGAAAGCGATTATCGCCGGGGCCGGCGGGGCGGCCCATCTACCGGGCATGACAGCGGCACTGACCACAGTGCCGGTTTTGGGCGTACCGGTGCAATCAAAAGCACTGTCGGGGCAGGATTCGCTTTTGTCGATTGTGCAAATGCCCGCCGGCGTGCCGGTCGGTACTTTGGCGATTGGCGAGGCCGGGGCCAAAAACGCCGCCCTGCTCGCCGCCGCCATTGTCGCCAATGAGGATGCGGCACTGGCCGAGCGGTTGGAAGCGTGGCGCGCCGCGCGCTCAGCCGACGTCAAAGAGACCCCCAGTGACGACTGAGGCAGCGTCAAACCAATTGGCGCCGAATGCGACCATTGGCATTGTCGGCGGTGGTCAATTAGGCCGCATGCTGGCATTGGCGTCAGCCGAGCTTGGCCTCAAAACGCATATTTATTGTCCCGAACAAGACTGTCCGGCCGCGCAAGTGGCGAGCGCTTTCACAGCTGCCTCTTATGACGATGAGGCGGCGCTGGCTGTTTTTGCAAATACCGTCGATGTTGTCACTTACGAATTTGAGAACATTCCGGTAGCCACCGTCTCCCATTTGGGACAGCACAAAAAGGTCTTCCCTTCGGCCAAAGCGCTGGAAGTGGCACAAGACCGCTTGGCCGAGAAGTCCTTTATGCGGGAGCAGGGTTTCGCGGTCGCCGATTTTTTTGACATCACCGATAAAACCGGCCTTGAGGCCGCTTTGGCTGCAACCGGTGGCAGCGGCATATTGAAGACGCGCCGTTTCGGCTATGACGGCAAAGGCCAATGGCGGCTCGATAAAGACAGCGACCTTGCCGCCATACTGGCCGAGCTTGACGCCCGGCCCGCCATTCTCGAAGCGTTGGTGCCGTTTGAGCGCGAAGTGTCGGTTTTGGTGGCGCGCGGACAAGATGGCACGACCGCGTGTTACGACGTTATCGAAAACGTCCACCGCAATCACATTCTGCACAGCTCCACCCTGCCCGCCTCGCTCTCTGACGGCACCCGCAAACAGGCGCGCGCCATGGCCGAGACCCTGGCCGGTGCGCTCGATTATGTCGGCGTGTTGGCGATTGAGTGTTTCGTTGTCGGCGACCGATTGCTGGTCAATGAGATTGCCCCACGCGTGCATAATTCCGGCCATCTGACGCAAGACGCCTGCCATGTCGGCCAATTCGAACAGCATATCCGTGCCATTGCCGGTTGGCCGTTGGGCGACGCGACGGCCCATAGCGATGCGGTGATGACCAATTTACTGGGCGATGAGGTCGATGCGTGGCGCGACAAAGCAGCTGCCCCCGCGACCTATATCCATCTTTATGGCAAAGCGGAAGCGCGCGCCGGCCGCAAAATGGGCCACATTACGCAGCTCTCATCAAAAAGCTAAACTCAAGCTAATATCCGGTTAATTTTTGGCCGGTTTCTGGCGATACCGCATTTTGGCCAGCGCGCCGATAAGCCCGTCCAAGGGCGCCTTATCGCCGTGTAGCTTCTCCGACCAACCGCGCGCTTTGGCTTTCACCTTCTCAAACTGCATAACATTGTCGATGCGCCGCGCCAGAAACCCGCGTGTCTTGGTGAAATCCTCGCTGTCATCGTCGAACCAATAGAGCCGCGTCGAAGCAATTACCCCGCTCAATATGATGCGCTTGGAATAATAATTATAATCGGTCGCCTCATCGCCGGCCCAACGCCACATATGGTGCGCCGTCGCGAACAATAAATCCGCCGCCAGCTTTTGCCGCCCCGGTACCGATAAATAGGCCGCCGCGCGTCGCGCCGCCTCAATCGTCTCGGTATCGACCAGCAAGCGCTGCCAGACCGCCTCGGTAATACGCTCGCGCACTTTCAAATCATCGGGTTTAGGCAGCGCGGCCAGCATGGCAGCGTCGCCCGCAGCCGAAAAAGCCGCGATAAGATTGTCGACGCCTTGCGGAAAAGCCAGCAGCGCCATCGAGCTATCGACCGCGGCGGCGGCAATTGCGTCGTCGAGCAGCTTTTGCGACCAGCTGTCAAACGCCACATTGGGCAGGGCAGCAGCCAGCACGGCCTGCCGCGTCTCCCGATACGGGTCGTTTTCGTTGTTTTTATCAGCTTTTTTGCCAGTCTTTTTGCTCATAGCGCGACTATCATTTGAAAAGCGCCCGCTGACAAGAGGTAAAACCGCCGCAAAGCGGACAAAACCCCATCATTCTCCTTGCATCTTCCGCCTCAAATCCTGTGAAATCCCCTCGAAACCCCTCAAACCTCTAGACAAAACATGGTCGAATTGCTAAATGAGGGTCTCTCAGCGGCTCGCGAGTCGTTGAAATTTGATTTGAAAGGGTGATGAAACGTGGAAGTTTCCGTTCGTGATAACAATGTTGATCAGGCCTATAAGGTTCTGAAGAAAAAGCTTCAGCGTGAAGGTGTCTTCCGTGAGATGAAGCTGCGTAATCACTATGAAAAGCCGTCGGAAAAGCGCGCCCGCGAAAAAGCGGAAAGCGTGCGCCGTGTTCGCAAGCTGGCGCGCAAAGCAGCGCAGCGCGAAGGCCTCGTGCTCGGCAAGCGCAAATATTAAATCCTGCGCTTTACTCTTTAAAAACCCATAAAAAAAGCCCCGCTCGTAAGACCGGGGCTTTTGTTTTGCTTTAAAGCAATCGTCAGAAAGCTTTAACGATATTCTCGACCATTTTCTTGGCGTCAGAGAACAGCATCATAGTATTGTCGCGGAAGAACAGCTCGTTCTCCACACCGGCATAGCCCGAGCCCATGCCGCGCTTGATGAACAAGACAGTGGCGGCTCGATCGACATCCAAAATCGGCATGCCGTAAATCGGGCTTTGCGGGTCGGTTTTGGCCGACGGGTTGGTGACGTCATTGGCACCAATCACAAAAGCCACATCGGCTTGTGCAAACTCGGAGTTGATGTCCTCCAGCTCATAAACTTCGTCATAAGGCACATTGGCCTCGGCCAGCAGCACATTCATATGCCCCGGCATACGACCGGCGACAGGGTGAATGGCATAGCTGACTTTGACGCCTTCTTTTTTCAGCTCATCAGCCATCTCGCGCAGCGCGTGCTGGGCTTGCGCCACCGCCATGCCATAGCCCGGCACAATGATGACCGAACCGGCATTTTTCATAATAAAGGCGGCGTCTTCGGCGCTGCCCTGTTTGACCGGACGCTGCTCCGTTGCACCGCCACCGGCCACCGCATCCTCGCCGCCAAAGCCGCCGAGAATGACCGAAATAAAGGAGCGGTTCATGCCCTTACACATAATGTAGGAAAGGATGGCGCCCGATGAGCCGACCAGCGAGCCGGTGATAATCAACGCCAGATTGCCGAGCGTAAAGCCGATGCCCGCCGCGGCCCACCCCGAATAAGAGTTGAGCATGGAGACCACAACCGGCATATCCGCCCCACCAATCGGGATAATAATCAAAAAGCCGATGGCGAAAGACAACACAGTGACAAACAAAAACACTTCCGCCAACTGATTGGCCGGGTCGAGGCACAAATAGGTGATACCGGCCAGAATGCTGACAAACAGAATAATGTTAATGGCGTGCCGTTGCGGCAGCAAAATCGGTGCGCCTGACATCGCGCCTTGCAACTTGGCAAAAGCGATAACCGAGCCGGAGAATGTAATCGCGCCAATGGCGACGCCCAACGACATCTCCACCAGACTGGCCGTCATAATGGCCCCGTTTTTGACAATACCGAAAGCTTCCGGCGACAAAAACGCTGCCCACGCCACCAGCACGGCGGCCATGCCGACCAGCGAGTGGAAAGCGGCGACCAGTTGCGGCATATCGGTCATGGCGATGCGTCGCGCAATCACCGCGCCGATAATGCCGCCAATGGCAACACCGGCGGCGATAATGCCGAAGCTTTCCAGCGAATTATTGTCCAATAGCGTCAGCGTGGTGACGACGGCAACGCCCATGCCGACCATGCCGAAAATATTGCCTTGCCGCGAGGTTTCGGGGCTCGACAGCCCGCGCAGCGACATGATGAAAAAGACGCCCGACAGCAAATAGAGAAGGGATGATACATTAGCGCTCATGGTTTAAGACCCCTAATCTTTCTTGCGATACATGGCGAGCATGCGCTGGGTTACCAGAAAGCCGCCGAAAATATTAATCGAAGCCAAAACCACGGCACCAAAGCCGAGCCAGCGCGTCATCGCGCCGCTGCGGTAATCAACGCTGACATCAGCGCCAATGGCGACCAGAGCGCCGACAATAATGACTGAGGAAATGGCATTGGTCACCGACATGAGCGGCGTATGCAAAGCCGGTGTCACAGACCACACAACGTAATAGCCGACAAACACGGCCATAACGAAGATACTCAAGAGATAGACGATAGCGTCAACGTTCATTTTTTTGCTCCCCGCGTGGCTTTCTTAGCCGGTGCTTTTCTGGCCGGTTTTTTGGCAGCCGGTTTTTTGTCGGCTTCTTTAGGTTGCAGCGCCGGATGCACAACTGCCCCGTCGCGGGTCAGGCCGATACCGGCGATAATCTCGTCTTCCCAATCCAGCGCCAGCGTCTTCTTCTCTTTGTCGAAAAACGCATCGATGAAATTGAACAGATTGCGCGAATAAAGCTCCGAGGCATTGCCCGCCAAACGGCCCGGTACATTTTCATGCGCCACCAGTTTGACGCCCTTATGCTCGACAACTTTACCGGCTTTTGACAATTTGCAATTACCGCCCTGCTCGACCGCCAGATCCACCAGCACCGAGCCGGGCTTCATGCCCTCCAGCATTTTGCGGGTCACCAATTCAGGTGCCGGTCGGCCCGGAATAAGCGCCGTGCAAATCACAATATCTTGCTTGGCGATATGTTCCGTGACCAGCGCTTGCTGGCGTTTTTGATAATCGGCGCTCATTTCCTTGGCATAGCCGCCTTCGGTCTCGCCGCTATCATCGGCATCAGCCTCGACCATGACAAAAGTGCCGCCAAGGCTTTCAACCTGTTCGGCAGCGGCGCGGCGCACATCGGTCGCCGACACAATAGCGCCCAAACGTTTCGCCGTGGCAATAGCTTGCAAGCCGGCAACACCGGCGCCCATCACAAAAACCCGCGCCGCCGGAATTGTGCCGGCTGCCGTCATCATCATCGGCAGGGCGCGACCATATTCGGCCGTCGCGTCCAGCACCGCTTTATAGCCCGACAAATTTGACTGCGAAGATAGGATATCCATCGACTGCGCCCGCGTGATGCGCGGCATAAGCTCCATCGACATGGCCTGAATTTTTGCCGACGCATAAGATTTAACCCCGGCGGCATCCTGATACGGGTTCAGCGAAGCCACCAGTACCGCGCCGGATTTCATGTTTTTCACTTGGGCAGGAGCGGGCGCGCGCACGGCAAAAACCACATCGGATTTTTTCAGCGCGGCGGCCAGCGCCTTGGTCACGGTCGCACCGGCTGCTTTATAGGCAGCGTCGTCAAAGCCCGATGCGGCACCGGCACCGGCTTCAACCGTCACCTTAATGCCGAGACCGGACATTTTTTTCACCGTTTCCGGCGTCGCCGCAACACGCGGTTCACCGCTGACTTCCTTCAATACAGTCAGGCTTACAGCCATAGATTACTCCCGATTTCCAATAAATTGCTTGGTATCGCTTGGCATTGCTTGCTGATGAGGCGCTATAAGGCGCTCAGCCGCACGCAACGCGCTCCCAAAAGCCTAGTCATAAACGAACAGCAAAAGCCCTACGAGAATAATACCGACGAGGACAATGCCCCATTTGGTATAATCCAGGAACACCTCATAGGTTTTTTCATGCTCCGGGCGGTCCATTTCTTCGCCCCACTCTTGGCCGTTTTCGGCGCTATCCTTCGTGTCGGTCATAGTTTTCTCCCCGCTCGAGTTGGCGCAAATATAGCAAAAGCTTTGGGTCGCACAAGCTTGGATTTCAATAAGGCACAACTAATCATTCACCGACCCGAACTTCCGAATTTCTTGCGTCGATGGGTCTTGTGCGGCTTGACGCATCACCGCAATCAATTGCGCCGCCCAATGCGCCTGCCCCGCCGCATCGGCGATTAAATCCTGACGCAATTCGATGAGCGCGTGCGGCAGGCCGTTCATCGTGCCGTGGCGATATAGGCAATCATTTTTGAGCTGCCCCGAATAAGGCTCATTATCACCAAAATGAACCCCGTCCTGAGCGGCCATATAGTCGAGCATCACATTGCGCAGACGGTCATCTTTATCCCACAGCACCGCCGCGTGCCAAGGCCGCGCTTGGTTGCGCCATTGCGGGGTAAAGCTATGCACTGAAAGGATTATCGGCACTTGGCCGGCCTGCTGCGCCGCCCCAATAGCGCCCTCAATCGTCGCATTATAGGGCGCGTAATAATCATCAATGCGCGCCTGCCATGCAGCTTTGTCCTGAAACGGGTCCACGGTTTTATTAGCCGGAATAATCGCCCCGTCGGAGAGCTTCATCACCAGTGTCGGGTCATCGAGACCACGATTAGGGTCGATGAGCAGGCGCGAAAATTGCGATGCCACTAACGGGCAGTCGAGGCCTTCAGCAATCGCTTCGGCCACTTCCAGCGCGCCGATATCATATGCGATATGGCGCTCAAGCTCGCCTTGCGGCAGACCCAGCGCGTCCAGTTCAGGCGGCACAAAATTGCTCGCATGGTCGCAAATTATTAGGAAGCGGCGGTTGCAATCAGCGTCATCGAGACGGCGCGTGCGAACCGGAGCCATTTTCGTCTCACGCCCCTTTGCGGCGTATATGGCGGCCCGGTGTGGTCTTGCCGTCGTTCAAAAAGCGCATAATCTCGGCGGTGATTTCAGCCTTCCAAGTGTGGTGCAGCATATGGCCCGCCCCGTCCAGCTCCAGCAATTCGACATCGGCGCGCATCTCTAAAAGTGGCGCGGCGTTGTAATCAATATTCACCGTGCGGTCTTTATTGCCGTGAATAATCAACAGCTTGTCGCGCGTACCCGGCATATCAGCATAGGATTTCTGCATATCGGCGAGGTGATGTTTCAAATTCATCGCATAGACCGCATTGGTGCGGAAAGCGCGCGGTTGCAAAATCAGCGCAATTGCAGCCTCGCGAACGTAATTATCCGGTGCCGTTTCGGGCCACGCCGCGCCCTGTGCGCCGGCCTCCAATTGCCCCGCGCCATATTTGGTCAGCACAGCATTGGCAATCATCGGGCCGATAAGCGGCAGGGTCACAAGGCGATTGGGCCAATAATCAGGCCCGTACCATGGGATTATCGGCGGGGCCAACATCACCGAAGCGGTGATTTCTTCACCCAGCACTTGCGCGTAAGCCAGCGCCGTCGAACCGCCCCAGCTTTGGCCGATAATCACCGGCTTTTCATAACCCAGTGCGCGCACCGCCTGATGAATTTCGCGGGCCTGCGCGCGCGGGTCAGACATATCAAAATCGGGTAGTTTATTGCGCGAGCGACCAATGCCCGGCCGGTCAAAACTCAACACCACGCCATGCGGAGCCAATGTATCGCCCAGCGCCAACATCATATCATGCGCATTGGCGCTGGAGCCGTGAATAAGCACAAAAACCGGCTTGTCTTTCTCTTCGCCGGGGTCTGCGCTGGGATTTTTTTCGAGATAATGAAGGGTCGCGCCGCGGGTTTCGATAAATTTGCCCGGCGGCGGTATATCGGCCAATAAGCGCGCACGCAATAGTGCGTCATTCGCCCATAAAGCGAGAGCAATCAGCGTCAGAACAGCGAGAAAACCGACCAACATTGGCTTGAAGCGAAAGAACAAATCAGCCCCGCCACTTAAACACAGGCGGTAAAGACCAATTAGCCTTGGCGCGCCTTGAAACGTTTATTGGTTTTGTTGATGACATAAAGACGGCCGCGACGACGCACCAGCTGGTTTTTCTGGTGACGGTCACGCAGCGACTTCAAAGAATTGCGGACTTTCATCTTCGGCTCCATAAATCTTGTTAAAAACCGCCCTACGCGGCTTTTGAAGCGGCGAACATATGAGACACGTCCCTTCATGTCAAGCGTGTGTGGGGGCTTACGAGGAGGCATGTGGGACGCGATTATCGGGCTTCACAAAATACGATTTTTATGTAGATTGTGCGCCAATCTTAGGAGTTTTTCATGAAAGCGCTAAATGGTGGCCAGCAGGACTTGCTTCCGGCGGGCGAACGCATTGACGAGGCCCCGCAATGGTTCCGCGAGGCCATAGAAATGGCGGCGGAAGACCGCTTTGTGGCTTATGAGCAGACCGAGCTGCACTACCGGCAATGGCAAGGGCCGAGCGCTGACGCACCAAATATGGTGCTGGTGCATGGCGGCGGCGCGCATGCGCGCTGGTATGATTTCATCGCCCCGCTTCTGGCACCCTATTACAACGTCATTTCGGTTGACCTGCCGGGCATGGGCGATAGCGGCTGGCTGCAACACTATAAGCGCGAAATTATGGCCGAGGCGGTCATCACCATGGTGCGCGATGCGGGCTTTGCGGCCAAACCGGCTATTATCGGCCATTCCATGGGCGGCATGGTGAGCCTAATCACCAGCCATATTTACCATGATGAGCTGGCGGCGCTGATGATGTGCGACTATTACGTGCGCCCGCCGCACGCGCATGAAGAATGGTATATGGAAGAAGACGAAAACGGCGAACTGCGCCCGCGCGAAACCCGCCCGACCCGGGTCTATGAGGATTTCGACACGGCGCTGATGCGCTTTCGTCTGCAACCCGAACAACCTTGCGCCAATCAATTCATTATCGACTATATCGGCACCCATTCGCTGCGCGAAGTCGAAGGCGGTTGGACGTGGAAGTTTGACCCGCATATGTACCGCGACTTCCCCCTCGGTGAGGACTGGCCGAAAATTTATAAGCAGTTGCCGCTGCCGACGGCGGCGATGTTTGGCGAGCTGTCGCATGACTGGGAAAACATCTCGCGCAATGAGATTATCGCTTTTATGAAACAACAGCGCCCCAATTCGCCGCATTTTGACCTGCTGAATGCGCGCCACCATGTACTGCTCGATCAACCTTTGGCTTTTGCTTCCAGCATCAAACAGCAAATGGCCAACTGGCAAGCCGAAGGGTCGTTCGCTCAATAACCGGCTAGAAGTTTTTATGCCGGTCGGGGCGCGTCATCGCGTCTTCCTCGACGCTTTCGGTATCAATCGGCGCTTCCATCACATCCAATTGTTTCGACCGCGTTGTCAGCAACATCAGCCCGCTGAGCAAAAACGCCACCCAAAACGGCGCCGTTGGCGAATATAGATAAAGCGGCATCAGCACCACCGGCACAAATACAAACCCGACCGCCGCGGTAGAGGAATTGAAACCGGCCACCGCCCCTTGCTCTTCCGGCGTCACCGCCAAAGAGCCACCGGCCGCCACCGCCGGGCGCATCAGCCCCGAGCCAAGCCCCTGCAACGTCAAAGAAACGGTGAACAGACCGCTATTCATATCAGGAATGAGCAGCAGACCGATGCCCAACATGGTGATGAGAATGCCCGCGGCCAGCAGCGCGCGCACCGAGGCATTGCTGCGCGGAATAATGACCAGTTGCGCAAACAGCGTCGCCATGGCCATGCCCATCATACCGACGCCAACCACTTGCGCGGTTTCCTTGCCGGTCAATTGCATGGTGTCCATGACGAAGAATGCCGCCACTTGCATCACCGCCGCGCCAACGGTTGAGACCGTGACGCCGAGAAACAGAAACAGTCGAATACGCTTATCGGTGATTTTCAACGGCGGCAGATCGGGGCGCTTGGCAGCAGGCTTTTGCCGTTCGGGCAAAAACAAGGCAATCGCCACCGCACCACAAAGCGCAACAACCGCCACCGCAAAAAACGGCGCCAGCAAATGCACCGCCGCCAGCGCGGCGGCAAAACCCGGGCCGATAATCGTGCCCATACCAAACGCCGCGCCAATGGCGGCGACCCCGCTGGTTCGCTCCTCGCGCGTTGTGCGGTCGGCAATATAGGCTTGTGCCGCCGAGGGCGAGCCGGAGCCGAACAGACCGAAAATGCTTCGAATGAGGATCATCATGATGTAAAGCGTCATCAGCGGCAGCCAGCCCTGCTGGCCAATCACCAATAAGGCAGCAAGGCCGCCGGTAGACACCCCGAAACCCAGCAGGCCGATGAGAATGACAGGCTTACGGCCCCAAACATCGCTGCGCCGTCCCCAAAACGGGCTCATTAGCACCCATAAGACGGCTGACAGGGTAAAAATGGCGCTGGCTTGCACCTCGCTCAATCCAAGGTCGCGCGCCAAGGGCGGAAAGATGGCGAAGAATAGCGAGTGCCCCATGCCCAGCGTCATCAGGCAAACAAATAACAGCCCCATGCCGCGAACGCGTTCTTTTTGTGTGGTGATTTGTCCGGTTTCGACTTGCTGCATCATTGGCGGTCCTCGCGAGCGCGCAGCGACCAGCTACGCCACCCCGACAACACCACAAAATACAGGCTGAGCGCAAGAAACACGACATCCATTGCCGGAGACAGCGCCCCACGCGCGCCCGACAAGCCGACCCCCAAATAGGTGAACACCATCGCCGCCCAGATGAAAACCAGCGGCACATTGAGACGCCGCAAAGCCACGACGCGCATCGGATGGATGAAACGAACCGGCACGAATGTCATCGCACCGAGGAAAACGACCACCGCCAGATTGAACCAAATATCGCTCTCAAAAATAATCATATAGAAGACGACAATATTCCACAGCGCCGGAAAACCCCGAAAATCATATTCCGGCGTCTTGGCCTCGCGATTGGCGAAAGTATAAAGCGATGTCATCAGCAAATAGCTGGTGGCGAGGACGTCAAATTGCTGCGGCACCAGTCCGAAATGATAAATCATCAGCGCCGGCAGAAAACAATAGCCGGTGAAATCGATTACATGATCGAGAATGGCGCCGTCGATTTTCGGCATATGCTCGGCCACTTTGAAACGCCGCGCCAATGGCCCGTCAAGGCCGTCAATCAGCATGGCAATACCGAGCCAGATGAGCGCCAGATAGGCCTCACCGCGCCATATCGCATCGACCGCCAACATTATCGGGATGAGCCCCGAGGCGGTGAACAAATGAACAAGCAGGGCCCGCGCTTTCATCAGTACCAGACCTGTCCGTTGCGCGCTCTTTCGAGGTCGCTTTCAGCCATCATGGTAACCAGTTTCTCAAAACCCACTTTCGGTTGCCAGTCGAGGGTGCGGCGCGCTTTCGACGCGTCCCCCCTCAACGGGTCGGGCTCGCTGGGGCGATAGAAATCGGCGCTGACACCTACCAATTGCCGACCGGTTTTTTTATCCAGTCCACGCGTTTGCAGCCCCTCGCCTTCAAATTCAATCTCTATGCCCATCGCGGCGGCGGCAAGGCTCACAAAATCGCGCACACTATGGGTCGCGCCGCTGGCGATGATGTAATCATCGGCCGCGTTCTGCTGCAACATCAGCCACATGGCCTCCACATAATCACCGGCAAAACCCCAGTCGCGGGCATTGTCGAGATTGCCGAGCATCAGCATTTGCTGACCACCGCAGGCAATTTGCGCCAAAGTTGCGGTGATTTTGCGGGTCACGAAATCCATGCCGCGCAGCGGGCTTTCATGGTTGAACATAATGCCGTTTGAGGCGTGAAGCCCATGCGCCTCGCGATAATTGACCACCGACCAATAAGCAAACAGCTTGGCCGCGCCATAGGGCGAGCGCGGGTGAAAATCATGCGCCTCGTCGACCATGCCATTGGCGTTGAGACCGAAAATCTCACTGCTCGACGCCTCGAAGACGCGTGTATCGGGCGATACAATACGCAAGGCCTCCAGCAAGCTCATCGTGCCCATGCCCGACGTTTGCGCCGTATAGAGCGGCTGCTTGAAACTGGCTTGCACCGAGCTTTGCCCGCCAAGATTATACACCTCATGCGGCTTCACTTCCTCGATAAGGCGTACAATGGACCCGAAATCTTGCATGTCCAGAGTGTTCAATTCCACCTGCCCCATCAACTCCAATGCCGCCAAGCGCGGCAGGTTGAGCGTCGAGGCACGGCGCACCGCGCCGACTATGCGATAGCCCTTATGCAACAGCGATTGCGCCAGATAGGCGCCATCTTGTCCGGTGATACCGGTTATTAATGCGGTTTTCGCAGCCAAGTTAAATCCCCGTAATTGCGGCGAAACTAGACAATTTGGCGGTCTCTATCAATGGACAAAAACCGGCGAAGCAGATAAGTAGAAGGAATAATTCGTGAGGTACCGCTTATGGCTCGCAAAACAGCACTCATCACCGGCGTGACCGGTCAAGATGGTGCCTATCTGGCCCGTCTGCTGCTCGATAAAGGCTATGAAGTCCATGGTATGAAGCGCCGCGCGTCGTCTTTCAACACGCAGCGCGTTGACGGTATTTACACCGACCCGCATGAGGATAGCGTCGATTTCTTCATGCATTACGGCGATATGACGGATTCCAGCAATATTATGCGTCTGGTGCAGACCATCGAGCCCGATGAAATTTACAATCTGGCGGCGCAAAGTCACGTGCAGGTCAGTTTTGAGACGGCAGAATATACCGCCAATGCCGATGCTTTCGGTACGCTGCGTTTTCTCGAAGCCATTCGCACGCTGGGCCTCACCGACAAGACGCGCTTCTATCAGGCCTCGACCTCAGAGCTTTACGGCAAAGTCCAGGAAGTGCCGCAAAGCGAAACCACGCCGTTTTATCCGCGCTCGCCTTACGCTGTGGCCAAACTTTATGCCTACTGGATTTGTGTCAATTACCGCGAAGCCTACGGCATGCATGCCTCCAATGGCATATTGTTCAATCATGAAAGCCCGATGCGCGGCGAGACTTTTGTGACACAAAAAATCGCCATGGCGGCGGCCAATATCGAGGCCGGAAAACAGCAAAAGCTGTTCCTCGGCAATCTCGACGCCAAGCGCGATTGGGGCCATGCAAAAGAATATGTCGAGGGCATGCACGCCATTATCAATCATCATGAAGGCGATGATTTTGTGCTCGCAACAGGCCGCACCGAAACCGTGCGCCGTTTTGTCGAACTGGCTTTTGCCGAGCTGAACCGCGAAATCGTTTGGCAAGGCGACGGCGTGGATGAAGTCGGCAAGGACGCCAAATCGGGCGAGGTGCTGGTCGAGATTGACCCACGCTATTTCCGCCCTACCGAGGTTGACCTACTGATTGGCGACCCGACCAAAGCCAAAGAAAAACTCGGCTGGGAAGCCAGGATTGAGCTCGAAGCGCTGGTCTCCGAAATGGTGCGGGTAGCGTTGCACAATGCCAAACTGCCGGCTGCGGAAACCAAGCTCGCGGAGTTTTAATGTTTGCGCTTGATGGCAAACGCATATGGGTGGCCGGTCATAATGGCATGGTCGGGCGTGCCGTTACCCGCGCTTTGGCGAGCCGCGATTGTACGATTTTAACAGCCGAACGCGGCGATGCCGACTTGACCCGCCAAACAGAAGTCGAAGACTGGTTGGCCGCGCAAAAGCCCGACGCTGTGATTGTTTGCGCCGCGCGGGTTGGCGGCATCCTCGCCAATGACAGCTATCCGGCTGATTTCATTTACGACAATCTGATGATTGAGGCGAACGCCATCCACGCCGCCTTCAAAAACGGTGTCGAAAAACTTCTATTTCTCGGCTCGAGCTGCATTTATCCCAAGCACGCCGACCAACCAATGACCGAAGCCGCCCTGCTGACCGGCCCGCTGGAAAGCACCAATGAGTGGTATGCCATCGCCAAAATCGCCGGTATTAAATTATGCCAGGCCTATCGCAAGCAACACGGGGCCGATTTTGTCTCTGCCATGCCGACCAATTTGTATGGCTCCTATGATAATTTTGATCTTAAGAGCAGCCACGTCATTCCGGCATTAATGCGCAAATGCCATGAAGCCAAACAGGCGGGCAGCGACCATATGGAAGTCTGGGGATCAGGCAGAGTGATGCGCGAATTTCTGCATGTCGATGATTGCGCCGCCGGCATTGTGCATCTTCTGGAAAATTATTCCGGCATGGGACACGTCAATCTCGGCACCGGCGAGGACGTCACCGTCACCGAACTTGCCGAGACCATTAAAAAAGTCATCGGCTTTGAAGGAGCGCTGCAATTCGATGCCACGAAGCCAGATGGTACCCCGCGCAAATTACTCGATGTTTCAAAAATCCATGGGCTTGGTTGGCAGCATAAAATCGGATTGGCCGACGGATTGGCAAAGACCTATGACTGGTATTTGGAAAATATTGCCTGAGAAAGCCAACGGGAGGCGGTAAGATGAAGAAAAAGCCTACAGTTGTCGCACGTATCGCCGGCGGACTTGGCAATCAAATGTTCATTTACGCCGCAGCCCGTCGTTTGGCGCATGTCAATGGGGCCGAACTCGCTTTGGATATGGATAACGGCTTTAAACGCGACGGTTATGGGCGTTTTTACCAACTCGACTGCTTCGCGCTTAAAGCGCGGCGCGCGACCTCACGCGAATGCCTACGGCCATTCAATCGCTACCGGCGTCAATATCTAAAACGCAAATATTCTGACAGGGCATTTTCGGCGACGCCCTTTATTAAGCAAAAAGGCATTGAGTTTGATGCCGCATTGCTAGACACCCGGATCAGTCATGATTGTTATTTTGAAGGTCTTTGGCAAGGCGAAGGTTATTTCAAGGATATTTCGGATATCATCCGAGCCGATTTCGCTCTGGCTTGGCAACCCGACGCCACCAATACCGCTATGGCGACACAAATTCGGCAACAAGAGACGCCGGTGGCATTGCATGTTCGCTTCTTTGCACCGCCCGGTGCCGCGAAAAGCGACAATACATCACTCAAGTATTATCAAAACGCGATGGCGGCTTTGGAGAAAAAAACGGCCAATCCGCATTATTATATTTTCTCGGATCGACCGCAGGACGCGATTGAAATACTACACCTGGAAAACCACCGCTTCACCCTCGTGAGCCATAATGATAGCGCCGAGGCTGCCCCATTTGATATGTGGTTGATGAGCCGGTGCCGGCATTTCATTATCGCCAATTCAACCTTTAGCTGGTGGGGGGCGTGGCTGGGAGAAGCACAAGACAAACTTGTTTTCGCACCTGAATTGACCAATGATGTGGTCGGTAAATATGCTAGTTGGGGGTTTGACGGGCTACTACCCGACGCTTGGGAACAGATTGGATAAGGCAATGACAAGAAATCTTTTTCGATATTACCGAACCTGCATTAGGCCATCTCAAATCGCAGAATTTAAGAGCGTGGGCCATTGAAAAATAAGCCCAAAATTGTTTCCCTATCGATTGACGACGGGCCTGGAGGAATCGCAAACAGCCTTGTCACCTACGCACAGGCGTGCGAATTGGCAGGTATTCGGCACAGCCTAGTCACCGCAGCAGGTTCACCGGCAACTTCTGAGATTATAGAAAAGCAGCTAGGCCACGTATTCTCATTGAATAAGCACCTTTTAAAAGCCCACATCTCATCTGGCTTCATCGCTAATCGCGAAATTCGGAAGCTTATTAACGAAGCCGACCTTATTTTACTTCACAACGCTAAGCTCATTCGCCAGATGAGAAGGCATAAGCGGAAATCTTGGATTATTAATCACAGCGGAAAGTTTCGGTTTCTGGAAAAAGCCGCAGGCGTGATATTTATCTCGGAGCGCGCCAAATGCCGATTTTTGAAAAATAGCCGTCAACCAAATCCCAAGGTAACTGTAATACCGCACGCCTTCCCGCTCGCGTCGTCGCCGCCTCTAAAAAGAGACATTATCCTTCCTGTAAGGTTTATTGCCGCTGGTCGCATGGTACCCAAAAAAGGTTTTTCCAACCTCATTGAAGCAGCTGTCAGATTAGGGAACCGGTCAGATGATTTTACGCTCACCATCTACGGTGAAGGGCCAGAATATACCTCGTTACAAAGCATGATAGAGGCCGCGAAATCTGATAATATTTTCCTACCCGGTTGGACACAAAAACTGGATGAAAAACTAAAGGAAGCGGATGTGTTCTGCCTGCCGTCTCATAAAGAGCCTTTCGGGCTAGTTCTGGGCGAGGCCATGGGGGAATCACTTCCCATTATCGCCGCCAAAACTGATGGAAGTTCACAAATTTTTGGATTTGAACGGCCCGAGGAGCGAGGTGCTCTTTTGTATGATGCGGGTGACGTAGCTGCGCTCGCAAAGTATATGGAAAAGGCTCTAGACATGCCCGAGCATTTTAGCGAGCTTGGCCAGCTCGCTCGCAAAACCATAGAGGAGAATTTTTCATTGAAAAAACTGGCAGAAAATCTGCAACAACTCATAACTTTAAGCTAACGCCCTTGTGAAAAAGGAGAATGTTTTTCATGGAGAAAACTTTAAACCCGAAAAAAATTCTTCACTGTGCCAATTTCAGCGAAAAGAAATTTGGTGCATCTTTCTACGCGACCGATAGAAAAATCAGCAATGGCCTCATTCGCAATGGACATATGGTGCATGATTTTTCGTATCGGGATGTCGCCCGTCACCAAGCGCCCTTGGGTATAAAGCGTTTGGGCATTGACAAAATGAACCGTCGTCTTATCGATACAGTGCAGTCCATCTTGCCCGATTTACTTTTGCTTGGCCATTCAGAGCTCGTCAGCAATCAGACGCTTATCGATTTACGGCACAAGCGGCCAGATATGAAAGTCGCCATGTGGTGGGTGGACCCGCTCGACGGCTTTTTGGTTAATCGCAACTTCTTTATTGAGCGAATTAATCTGGTTGATGATTTCTTTTTGACCACCGACCCGAAAGCGCTGAAAGATTTTCTGCCGCTGGAGAAGCCACTGGAAAGAATTCATTTCATGCCGAATATTTGTGATGCCAGTATCGATACCGGCCGCGCCTTCGCCGTCGAAGAGCCGCGCCACGACTTACTGTTCATCGGCCGCAAAACAGGATTGCGCAGTGACTTGATTGATTTTCTGCAAACCCAAATGATTGAAATAAACCTCGGACTTTATGGCCAAGATAAAAAAAGCTTGGTGCAAGGTCAGGCTTATATCGACCTGTTGTCCAGTTGCAAAATGGCGATAAATTTCAGCCGTTACAATGACATTCCGCTTTATTCATCCGACAGACAAGTGCATTTGGCGGCCAATGGTTGCCTCACCTTCGCGCCCGATACGCCGGGCATGAAGAGCTTATTCAGCGAAGACGAAATGGTCTATTTCACCGATTTTGAGGAATTGAGGGACAAGATTAATTATTTTAGGACGCACGAGACCGAGGCTCGCAAAATCGCAGAAGCCGGCCAAAAAAGGGCTCTAAAAGATTATGAATGCCGGCGGGTGACGGCGAATTTGCTGGCGAAGCTGGACGTGTTGTAGCTTTTTACAAATCTGCATTCGCGTGACCTGCTCCAAGGCCAAAAGCGACGCACTTGAGCCCGATTAGGATACGAAATCAATTTTAAATTCCGATGCGCCCTTTTTATTTGGCATATCGAGCCGATGCGGCAGAGAGGCGGTTGCATCGCCGCCTTTCTCAGCTGACGAAAACGTCAACTCAATGGCCAGCGGAATGCCGTCAGGGGAGACATGGCTGCCGGTATTGACATGCAAATGCACCAGAGCAAGCGGGTACGCCTCGACAAAACGCAAAATGCGCTCCATGTGTAAATCGCAATCATGAAACTCAATGGCCAGCCCGCTTGTTTGATCGGCGCAAGCCAGAAGGTCATCCAAAATACGGTATTCACTGCCCTCAATATCAATTTTCAGAAATGTATTATCACCTTCGATAATCGACATAGCCTCACCCAGCGTGATCATATTGGGCGGGACATTCATGCCGATAAATTTACGGTAATGGGAGACACCCTTTTGTCCGAAAAACAAAAAATATGAAACGAGATTGGCTACCGCATCTATGAATTTGGGCAGATTATAAATACGCAAAATTTTCCGTATAATATTCCTGATAAAAAAGCCGACACCGACCGAGCGGTCATAAGTGTCCACCCGCACTTTATTGACGGCCCGAAATTCCCGCTCAAATGACCAGTCCTTATAGACGCCCAGACCAATAAGCCCGTCCGAACTCTCAACATCGCGCTTGCTGACCAGATATCCGCCATCAAAGTCTTGCCCCAGACGAATTAAATCATCACAAGCATAGGGTTGTAGCTTTTTGGAAAATTTTGCCTTCTTCACAGATTACCATCCTTCACTTCAAAATAGCTGTGTTGCGACACGCTTCTGAAATTGCCTTCATTTTTCATGGCATCCATGACTGAGCCGTTTTTAACTCCATAATTCTCCCAATTAACACACATGACTTCAAGCGGATAATTTTTCAGGCACCAATTCCCGTACAGTTCATATTCCGACATGCCCAAGCCTTTTCGGCGCTCCAAATTTGCGATGAGCGCGCGGTACCATTGGTCGGATTGTCGCTCTTCAATAGACCGCTTCATATCAGCGACCCAGCCTACTTTGAATAACATTTGGTGAGATACGAATGACCAGTAATTTTGCGGGCCGAAACCCAATACGCGTCGGTTTACGTGAAAATATTCTTTCCGAATGGCGTCATTTTGCAAAAAAACGGTTTTTCCATTTTTTGTGAAACTTTGCTTTCGGGTCAATATCGTGTCGGCATCGATAATAAAATAATATTCTTTGTCGGTTATCTCATCTACGCAGAGCTTGAATAATTGCTGCATAATCCAGCCCCGCCTGTCTTCGCCCGCGCTTGAATAAAATTGAATATCCCCTCGATCCAGATTGGGCAGAAGGTCGTTATCATTTATGAAAGTAATCTCTAGATTTTTGGCGGCGGCCAGCAATGCCGGGGCGGGCGGCGCAATAATGCTTATTTTTCCAATCGGGTGATGCAAATTTTTTCGCAATGCAGCAATGCAATGAGGCAGCAGATGAAGGTCTTTTTCGATGATAGGTATAAATACATCTAACGACGCACCCATTTGTAGGTCGGTAATACTTCTTTCATCATAGAATGAAAGAGGGTGTGTTCCCTGGTATGCGCTCGCAACGGTCTCAAACCAACCGAGTTTCATAATTCCGAACCCCGTATAGGCATACTGTACAAACGATAACAAAACAAATCATGAAATGCTGGTCGTGATAGAAGTCGAAAGCAAACATGCCCGACCCCAATAAAAATGTCATGGCGGACAGCCCAATTGCATTTCGGTGCTTCATGGCCGGCCAACAAATGATGAGCAATAAAAAGCAGTATGCAAGCAAGCCCAGAACGCCAAGCGCCACTAATACACTCAAGAAAATATTGTGCTCAGAGTAAATACTGTGATTTTGCAAAAGTGAGGGTTTGGTATCGAGCCCATAGCCAAAAATTGGCTTTTCGCGAAACAGATTATAGCTGTTTGCCCAAACTTGTTCGCGCAAAGCAGGGTAGCCATTCAACAATAAATCCAGACGTTTTTTGGGAACGGCAAATTGCGTGAATACGTAAAACGCGCCCAATGAGAGGAGCCCTACTGCCGGTATTATAATTTTATAATTACGCCTGAACTGAAAGACGCTGAAGCAACCCAGCGCGCCAACCAAGGCAACCCATCCGCCGCGATTGCCACTGGCAAGAAGGGCCGAACCGGAGAGTAAAATCAACAAAACAGAGACCGGCAAGCGGGGGGCCAATGCTATTTTTCTATCGGCCGCCAAATAAACCCCCACCATAATGCCCAGCCCCGCATAAAGCCCTATGACATTTGGATTATTGGAGAAGCCCTGAAAGCGAGCGGCAAAAATACTCCCATCCCAAACCTCCGGCAAAAAGGGGAGGAATTGCAAAAAAAGACCGGCCGCACATACCGGCAAGAAATATCGCAAGGTTAAAAACCGGCTTTCGAGAAGGAAAAGAATAGCTAAGAGTAGAAGGCAATATCGGAAAATAAAAACCAACAAATTGCGCCATGCTTCCGCACCTTGATCGTTGATAAAATTACTGAGCACCATCACAAGAATAATGGCCCCAATGGCTTTTTGAACATTGCGTGTTTCTTCAAACACCCGTTTTAGAGGTGGTATCCCGGTCCTCGATAGGGTCAAAGCCACCATTACAAAAAGCAAAATTTCGGCAAAATGAAACAGCGCATTGTCAAACGGCAGCGCAATCATCATTAGGAAGAACACACCCGCATTCGCAACCTTCAAATTCTGCGCCTCGGGAATACTATTTTTTTCTGACAAATTCATAGTTTACAGTATATCGTTGTTTCATTAACTAAGACAACGGAATTAGAGGAGCATTCTTATGAAGAATATTAAGAAACTATCTGACAGCGAATTGGCGTCGACTGCCCGTCAAATAGAAGCTGAAGCGAAACTTCGTGCCAACCGCAAAGCGGCTACGAAAGCCATTTTGACGGTTTTGAAAAAGCACAAGCTCTCTGTTGCCGACCTCTCGGAATTAGGCCTGAAAGCCGACCGCAAAACCAAGCGCGCCACGAAAGCTCCCGCCAAACGGGGCCGCCTCGCCAAGGCCAGCAAAGCAAACCCCGTCGCCAAAAAAGCTAAAGGCACCGACAAACGAACCAAAGTAGCGATGAAATATAAAAACCCGACAAGCTCCGAACAATGGACCGGCCGGGGGCGCGCGCCAAAATGGGTGGCGGAAATTTTGACCAAGCGGAAAATCACCATAGCGCAGTTCAAAAACGATGGACGCTATAAAATCTGATTATCAGAAATCGTTTGGCGTTTTCGTTAGACAAAGTTTTAAAATCTACAAGTGACGAGACGTAAGATGGCCATCTATCAAAATTTTTCTAGAACTAGAATCTTTCGAAATTTTCTTTTTCGTCTTATGCGCAAAGAGAAGTTACCGATCGTTTCTCGTAAGCTTGATGACCATATTATTTGCTTCAGCCCGTCTGGCGTAATTGGCCGCCATCTGATGGCAAAGGGCGACTTATAGGAATTTCAAAAGACTTAAGGGAGTTGATTGCCAAGTGGCGAGACATTGTTGGACAAGAGGGCAAAATACTGCGCTCCGTCGATAAGCACGGAAACATTGGCGAGAAGCTCGAGCCTTCAGCAGTCAGCTATATACTGCGCCAGGTGCAGGCGAATATCACCCTCCCCGGCAATAAAAAACCCCGCCAGTGGACAGGGCATTCGTTTCGGGTGGGCGCTGCAGTCGACCTAGTCGAGAGCGGCTATACGATTGAGCAGGTTATGCGAAAGGGTAACTGGAAGAGTGTACAGGCTGGCTTGAGATATGTGATGGCGGAGTAATTATTCTGTATAAAATATCTGGCGCTCGGGGTCAGGGTTGATGAACTCCGCTTCGAGCGTCCTATCTAACCCTTCCTGTAGGGAAAATGGCGCGACAAATCCGTCCAATTCACCCTTCGCAGACGAAAATTCTGACGATGCGCAGAACTTTTTGACCCGTATCGAACTAATGGGCAATTTAACGCCTAATTTAGCGAGAATATCCGCTGTATACCCAGCAATTAAACCTATAAACTTTGGGATACGAATGCCGACGGATGACTTGCCGCGCAACTTCCCGCGAACAAGGCTTACCAATTCATTCATGGTGAAGTCTGGTGTGTCTACATAATTGAATACGGCATATTTTTCTCCTGACTCGATGCACTTAACGAGAAAGGCCACGAGGTTTTCGACATAGGCCATTGATTTTTTATTTTTGCCGTTGCCTATCATAGCAAACGCGCCAGAATTGATCTGGTTCAAAAGATTGTAAACATTGCCTCTATTGCCCTCGCCGAAGACAACAGTAGGCCGGACAATAATTAAGCTCCGGTTTTCAGGGTCTTTGTTACGCCATTCGCGGTAAACATCCTCAGCCAGCGCCTTTGTGCGTCCATATTCATTGAAATGGGAAATAACTCCCTCCTCACCGGTTCCCGAAGGCGCAAAGCCATAAACGGCTACCGAGCTCGTAAAGACTATTTTATTGATGCCCTTCTCTTCGCAAACCTTACAAAGAACCCGAGCACCTTCAACATTTGTAGAATAATATTCATCTTGGTCAGTGATATCGTCGCGGTGAACTGCGGCGAGGTTTACTACAATATCGCCGGAAAGCTTAGTTTCTAAATCGGCCGCAGAACGCACATCCAAGATGTCACTCTTGTAAGAAAAATCTGCCGATTTATTCAAATCGCCAATTCTAAAATCAATCTGCTGCTTGGCTAGTAATTTTGAAAGGCCTGTTCCTACAAATCCAGAGCCACCAATTATCGAAATCAAATTTGACATCTCATTACTTAGAGTATCTTGGTAACCACCAAATTATACAATTGCGGGCTTAAAGTTTTCAAAGCCTTAAACCCTATGGCAAAAAAGGTATGAAAACCGGCGGCTCCAGCACCTAGACCGGCATATTGACGTAAACATCGATAGAAATATTTAATTCCCGGCAATTTATTTGCCGATAGGCCGGAACTATTCACCCGATAACGCGCCACAACCTCTGGAAAACATCGTGCTTTCAATTCTTTGTTTTCCCTTAAAATCTTCAACCAAAGAGCAAAGTCATTACCCCTTTGGCTGTTGGGTTGATTCACCTTACCTAGCGTATGGGAATCATAAATTACTGTAAGGCAGGGAATAAAATTACAAATACATAATTTTCGCAGTGAAACACTTGCAGGGGCTTTGGTAGTCGAGAGCAGATCACCCTGCTCAGACATACTTTGACAATAGCCGAACACAAATGTCTGCTCCTCATCAGTCATAAACTTAATTTGCTTCTCCAGTTTGTTAGGGAGCCAAAGGTCATCTGAATCTAAAAAAGCTATGTATCTACCTTGAGCTTCTGAAAGACATGTATTTCTGGCACCAGCAGCACCCTTAGGCTCATCATTCGTTAGAACAACTATCCTATTGTCGACCTTGGCCAACGCCTGAACAACTTCAAGCGAATTATCAGTTGAACCGTCATCGCAAACCAACAGTTGCCAGTTCGAAAACGTTTGCGCTTGAACAGATCTAATTGCATCAGCGACGAAAGACTCAGCATTGTAGACCGGCATTATAACGCTAACAATATCTTTCAAAAAAGGGCTCCCACGAAATTTTTTATATGCAAACTTACAAGACAATATGCCTTAGGTATATAAGAGTATGGGTTCATAACAGGTCCCAACGCCGAATTTCCTTTTAAGCAACTGACAAAAAGGATGTGAAAAAAAATTCTTTACACCATGTCTTTTAAAAAACTAGCAGCTATACAATTGTTGATATGAAATCTATGGTTTTTGATTTTCGGTCATCCATCATTCCTTGCTCTATCACAAGGTCTAAATCCGGCAAATATTTCTTCCCCACATCCATTAATAATGAGTATTGATTGCTCTCTAATTTATCAAATATCAATAGTTTCAACACGCCTTTTTCAGATTGCACGCCTTGGTAAGAAAGCAACACGCCATGAAATAAGGCCAACTCTTTAAAAATATAATATAACGTCAAACTGGGATATTCTTTTGAGCGACCGACTATTGACGCACCGACCCGCCCAAGAACGTCCTTAACAATCTGGGGATGTCTTCCGCATGGGCAGTCTTGGTTCACTAATTCGATATAGTCGCCTAATTCAAAACGCACAATCGGCAGCGAGAATGATTCTAAATTGGTAATCACCGCTCTTCCATCCAAACATTCGACGATCACATTCTCCCGAATAGTATGATTTTCACCCTCGGGGCAAGTAAAAGCAATAATTCCAGTCTCTGCAGCCCCATATTCCGAAACAATTGAGATACCTAAAACTCGTTTAGCTCTCTTTTGATAACTACTATAAATTTTTTCGGATGTTCCTTTTAGCAATTTAATGTTCGGGAATGATAAGTTCGAATCCTCTACGATTCTCAGTAAAGTATCAATTACGGATGAATACCCTGAAACATATTTAACACCTTTAATTTTATTTAAATTTGCCTTTATTTCGTCTCGGTCAATCTGAAAAAGCCGAAATCGGTTCTGAAAAAAATCAAGAAACCTCATCTTTAGAATACTTTTTGAATCGAAAAAAAAGCCCCATAGATACAGATTTCTATCCCACGGCTGCACATTGTGCTGGTTTAAGCCCCGCCAAATGGCAGCCCTGTGAGACGCGTCCCAATCCTTGTCTCGATAAAAAATAAAGGCCTCCCCTGTCGAACCGCTGGTCTCGGACTCAATCAGGTCATCCAGACAGAACGCAGTAGAGTATAACGCATTTGTATTTTTCCTAAGAGTAGTTTTTGACAATACAGGCAGGGTGACAAGGTCATCTAAATTAAAATTCTCCGTGTCCACTTTAGCCAAGATCTCCGAGTAGTATTCGCAACTAGTCTTCGCATGGGTTAACAGCTTGCGTAACTTCACTGTCTGTAGGCAGTTGAGTTCAACCTCAGAAAAAAATTCCGTTTTCTTAAGCTCAGTGCGCCTTTTCAGCACTCGTGAATTTATAAAAAAGACACCGAGGAAGTAGATAATTGAGTAAATAAGACTTCTAAATGAAACTCTCATAAACGAGACTTTCGCAACAGAAATCGATAATACAAAGCACTTCCCAAAGAAAATCGAAGTAAAATTTTAACCAACTCGATTAGCCCTCTTCGGGTTCCTTGCGACTCAAACCTAACCCAAATAGAATATAAACTAGGATAGTTTGATACGCCACCCAATGCGAATTGCGCTATGGTAAATTTTTGACAACTATAATGATGGTCTGCAATTAACCTTAACATCCAATCTTGATCAGCAGAAATCGTTAGGTTTTCTTGAAATTTGGTGGTGGCTACTAATTCTCGTTTAACTAAAAAACCTTGGTGAGCTGGAGCTTTGGGATTTGGCAGCCTCAAATAACGGTCATCGCCGTATTGTTGTATTGTCGAGAAAATCACCGGGTGAACGTCACTTTTACACCTATTCAGATAGCGAAGACTACAATCACTGTAAAATTCATCGCCACCATTTAAGAAAAATAGCCAACCATCAGTGATTTTTTCAAGAGCTATATTCATAGCATTATATAATGAAGTGTCTTGGTTGAGTACTAATTTGAAGCTAAATTGACTTCCAATTAGTTTCTTAATCGTTCGAACATCTTCCTGCCCGGCATTCGATAAAATAAACCAAACTATAAATTCGCTCTCCGACTGACGTAGAATTGATTTAACGGTCAACTTTAGTTCGTCGATATTGCCGAAATTGAAAATCGTTACGACATTAATCATTTTCCACCTTTATTTATGGTCGCTCTTCTTCAGAAATTCTAGACGAACTATAGGCTAGCGCCGCGCAAACCCAGGGAACAGGATTACCCACAGCGCCAACGCCAAATACGTACAAAAGAAAAATGGTTCCAAGCGCCATATTGACGGACCAAAGGGAGGAAAATAGATGACGAACGCGCAACAAAAGGTAACCGGCCAAGACACCGAGGGGAACTAATCCCAGCTCGAGAGCCACAAGTGCCATAAACGCTGTTGGCTTCAGATTTACAAATACGCCTTCGTGATGGTAATTAAAGAAGGATATTTCGTCTAACGTATACCCCGCCAATAGGTAAGAATTGACTGCTTCATAACTCCACGCTCCAATTCCGTGCCCAACTAAATTATTGGCCGCATAGACATAAGCTGAAACGACTGACATAAACCGAAAACCTGAAGCGCTAGTAATAGTTTGACTAAGCTCCATAATTCCCACTTGCCGTGCAAGGGTATAAGAAAATTGTGTAACCCTGCTTTCAACAAAAAATGTACCGAGAATAAGCATACCAATGAATAGCATTGGGAGTATCAAGATTGGTCGTCTTAAGCCTATAAAAATAAATCCATAGGCAAGGGCCGAAAAAGACCCTATTACAAAAGTCAAAAAAACTAATAAAAGACAATCCTGTAAGATAGATCCCCGTATGAATGATTTAGTTTTTTGTGACATTGATACGAGCAATGCATAGATAAAAACAACTTCAACACCCGCTCGACTAGGTTCGGTTGACAGTAAGGATACACCGCGGCCACCATGACCAAAAACACCAACCCCTCCTCTGGGCACCAAAAAATCAAACAAAACCTGGATAAAGTTTAAAAGACCTAGAAACTGACATACCCCCAATAGGATCAGGCCAAAAAATATTTTTTCAACTAACGGGTACAATTCGCTGCAATAATTTGGGGACACCCTGCTCAATACCATGAAAATCAAAAGTGGATTTATATAAGAGGCAGAACTCGCTATAGCCACAATTGGATCGTGATTAAGTAAACCCGCTAGAAGTCCAACTCCTAAAACTACTAAAATTGAAATATCATAGACACTCAGACGAATTCTTAGAACTAGGGTTTTTAGAAGTGCCCATGGAAAAATTTCGGCGGGTATGCTATTGAAGGTGACCGATGGGAAAAAAAGCATCGCTGTCAGAATTTTCTGCATTATTAAAGCCTTATCACTTTAAAATTCACAGATTTGACGACCTAATCTCGTTCAGCGAGCTCAGAAAAAACGTCTGTGCTGAACCACCCAGAACGTATTTTTTGTTTTGTTGCACCTGCAATCCTTATTGGGGTATCAAGGCTTCGGAAAAGGATGAATAGACTTTAACCCCAGCCGCCTTTAACTCACGTGCTTGATAATACGAGCTATTTATTAAGACTGGAATTCGAGCTAATTTTAAGTTGACTACACGGGTCAAAATCCCAGTCGTGGCAATTTGGTAAATTAACACGCAGCTGCACTCAACCAGGTACTTTTTCAAGATTTCGTTTGAAACCGATCCAGCAATTTTAATGTTTTGGATCGAATAATCGGAAAACCTTTCAGTACCATTACCAACCACCACATATTCACACTCTGACGTGCTGCTTTCAGCAATTTGCTCTAGCAGCTTTTGCATTCCAAGAAATGAGGGAATATTAATAACTGAGCCAAGAATTAGCACAATCTTCCTTTTAGATGGATTTTGTCGCTCGCGCTTAAGTGCTATCTCTTTATAAAAGCTTTCAACTTCTTCTACCGGACGATATGGATAGAATGTGGATGGAGAACCTAGAATGGCAACAAGATACTGGTCTAATTTGGATATGCACCTGACCTCCGAGGACTTTGAATAGACAAGACATTCCAAGACATAAGTCGACGGATTTATAGATGTCCAATCGGAGCGCCCAATTAAAAATTCGATATTGTGAGGAAAAGTAACCACCTTCCAACCTGATTGTTGGAGAACCAAACACGTCAAAAGGGAAAAGTCGGCCGAAGTTTCAAAGTAAATTTGAGTGTTGCGCTTTTCATGACGCGTTTGCACAGTTAATATTGATGGCACACAAATGATTAGAGATTTAAGCAACCTGACCACGGCCATTTTTGTTCGCAACCCCTGAATGATGACCTGCAAAAATACCCATGCAAAACCTATTGGATGCCGAAAAAAATATTGAAAAAACAAAGAAAAAGATGGTGCTAAAGCAAATACGGTCAAAGGGCCTAATTTGCGCAAATCACTAATAATTTGCTTATGACGGTGAACCCCACCGTGCTCCGCATTGCTATTTGCAAACTGACTTATTAAAATATTTGCATTCATTGTTGTATTCAGATATTTTTTTTTCGATTTATACTATTTTTTTAACAAACAATCTTACAAAGAGCTCGAAAATATTCATTAACACTATAGACGGAGGGTTTAGTTTTAGTTTTTTTTGATTGACCCATGGGGCGTCACCTGAGCCGATTTTCCATGGCGCATGACGTTCATCAAAGTTTTTAAATCCTTCAACATTTTGGGAAGTTCGGTATAAGCCCAAGTTGTTTTTCAGCTTTCGGAATACCAAATCAGGGTTTGAACACAATAGGTCGTATCGAACAATTTGCACCCTTTTTGGAAAATGCTTTTTAAGTTTGACAGATAGGTAATGGTGGCGAACCCAAGTAAGGCAGTTACGAAAATATGCCCGCTTATTCCACTTCATGCGTGAGAGAGAATCAACAACTTCGCTCATTGAACGGTCCAGAACAATAAAGCGATAATTATCCCTAGCAGCCGCAATGGCATAAAAGTATTCAAGGTGCGCCGGCGTCTTTTCGGAAATAAAATGAAATTGCTCCTTAAAGACTCTAGCTAGAATTGCCTCAAATCCGTCTATGGCGTTTTTATATTTTGCTCCCTGCATAGATCTATAAGCCCCCCCCACTAATTCGTTCTGTAAGACTTCAAGGGGCAAGTGATCGATGGAAATCCCCGTCTGACTGGCATAGCCAGATAAAAAGAAATGTGTCTCAGGACAAACCGGAATAGCAAACCGTTGCTGCACAAAGTTTGATAGTAATGTGGTTCCGGAACGTGGCATTCCACCAATGAGAAGAATCTCTTCCATAATTATTCCAATGTAATTTAAAAAAAGAGTGGCTTAATTTTTAAATTTTTAAATACCGAAAAAGCCATTCCGCAATTCCATACAACAGTAAACAAAGCGAAAGCACAGGCCGCACCAAAAGCTCCATAAGTAGGAATTAGCAGGACCATAATAACTATACCGGAAACAAAGGCTATAAACTGGATTTTTAGAACAACCACTTCGTTTTCTGTGAGCAATAGCAAAAAGGCCACAGGTCCGAAAAAAACGTTGACTAGCTGGGCTGCTATTATCGCCAGCATAGGCCGGTTAACAAAATAGGAATACTCATCTCCAAAAAGAAAATCTATTAAAAAATCTCCATAGAAAATTAACATGACGCCAAAGGGTATCGAAATCATGAGAGCCCCTCCAGCTGATTGCGATGTTATCCTTTGCATCATCAGGTGGTCGTTAGCCTTAAAGGCCTTTACTAAATATGGCGCAACAATAATATTTATTATCGTAAGTGGAAGTAACACAAACTGTCCAATTCGCTCAGCAACTCGGAGACCAGCAACCTGCTCGGCGCTGCTAATTATCCCTACTGCTATTATACCCAATTCTGTAATCAGAATATTCATCGCGGCGACAAGTATAAAAGGCATAAGCGATTTACCCCAGTCATTAATCTTATATCGGATATCCCAACCAACCTTAGGGCCTGCTCGATAAAGAAGACCAACGACCATAATTGTTCCGAACAAGGTCGTTAACATTTGAATTAAAATAGACCCTGAAAACGAAATGGCTCCGAATAGCCAGACCGTCAGTGCAATAATCAAAATTTTAAATGTCGGCGTTACCAACTGAACCGGCATTTCAGATAGGGTTGGAAACCCCAAACCTCTAAGCGCTCCAGCGCTCACTGCAGTAAGTCCAACAAATAAAATCAGGGCCACGATTTCGAATACAAGGTTAGATAGGTAAGTTTCCACAAAACCCACCTTTAAAAGCTTGAAAACTATAAGGACCACAAGAACAAAAAATGAGAATGCAAGGACCCAAAAATAGGCCGCTATTAAAAAGCCCCTATAATAAGCCCACTGCTTTAAATAGTGGAATGCCGCGATTTCGCGAGTAACTAATGTAGATAATCCGGAACCGACTGGAATAGATAAAATGCTCACAAGTGAGAGTATGAAAGCGTACTTACCAAATTCCTGAGGTCCCAAATAGCGCGCCAGCAAAATGGCGATCGCTAAGTTAACGGGTATAGAATAAAGTTTCATACTTGAAACTTTGAAAAAGGTATTAGTTAAATCAGGCAATCAATCTTTTTCTCTTCGATAATGTAGCAATGATAAAAGACCAGACATCATCATGTTTCGCGCATAACCTCCGAAAAAATGTGATGCTTCGTCAAACATCCTTCTCAACCATAGATACAATTACTAACTCCTGAGCCAACATGTCACTAATCGACGTAATATACGAGGTCATCGCCACTAATAGAGAAAAGGCTGAGGTTGCACTCCTGCGGATCCTTCTATTGCGACCAGAGATCTTTACGATATTGAAACCTACTTCCGAAAAAAATTCACATATGTTGCGCCGGGAATATTCGCTAACGTGACCTATATTTCCAATTTCGGAGATTTTTTCCACTCTCTTACAACTGTGGAGGCACTGTATCCGCCCAACAATCGCCTAATAAGATTGGGAAGATAGAAAAAATTTGGGGTAGTTACATAAAGAATACCACCGGGGCGCATGGCCGCAAAAAGGTCTAAAAAAGTGCTTATCAGGTCTTGTCTTAAGTGATCAAATACTTCACACAAAACATCGACATCATAGTTTGATAAATTTACGTCTTTCACAAATTCTGCTGACCCTAGATCAGCTCATATAACATCTAAATCTAATTTATTCTTTTGCCGATCATGGCGCTCAGGATCCAAATCAAGCGAAGTTACAGCCAAGCCTTTTACCGCGGCCAAAACCTCGAATGCGAATTGGGCGCCGCCCAAGTTAAGAACTGCGCGGGGGGTTCAGCGAAAGAATGTTTTGTACATCGTCGTTGCAACGATATTTGTGCGTTTGGATATACTTTGAAGCCCAATAATCGCCGTAGAATACACCCAAAAGCTTCCTATCAGACAGTGCACTCTCTTGATCTAACTCCATAATAACGTTGTAAGCAATGGTATTAACTCGCTTTAAAGTAAAATTTCGTTCAAAAAAAAAACTTTTTCATTTCTATGATCTACCGTAAAGATCCTGAATACGTACGATATCATCTTCTCCAAGATAGCTTCCAACCTGCACTTCAATCATTATCAGTTCATCATCTCCAACATTAGTAAGCCGGTGCTTTTCGCCCAGCGGAATATAGCGATACCCACCAAGGCCGGTTTCAAATTCTTCGTCACCTATTTGCACAATGGCTTTACCTTGCGTCACCACCCAATGCTCAGCACGCTTGTGATGATATTGCAGGCTGAGCTTCTGCCCCGGCGCAACGGTGATGCGTTTGACCTGATAGCCGTCTTCTTGTTTCAGCATCGCATAAGTGCCCCACGGCCGATGCACAGTGGCCGGCAGTTCCGTTAATTCGGCATCAGCGCTCGCTTTCAGCGCCTCAACCACAAGTTTCACCTCTTGCGATTTACCGCGCTCAGTTACCAAAAGTGCGTCCGGCATGTCGATGATGACCAGATTATCAAGACCAATGGCGGCAATCACTTTTTCGATGTGACTGTTGCTTTCCACATGCATGTTTGTTGAGGCGATGAAGTGCACTTTGTCTATTCCAACTGCGCTATTGCCGTCTTTGTCAACTTCATGCACGCTGGCAACTGCATTCCAGCTACCGACGTCAGACCAACCAAAACCGGCTGGCACCATGACTATTTTTTCTGCCTTTTCCATCACCGCATAGTCTATGGAAATATCCGGCTGGGCGATAAAGCTCTCTTCTTCAAATCGCGTCACGCCACCTTCTTCTTGCGCCTTGGCAAATGCAGCTTCCGACGCCGTGCACACATCAACGGCATGCGCGGCCATATTTTCTATCATCACAGCGGCGGTAAAACAAAACATGCCTGAGTTCCAATAATAGCGCCCTTCAGCGAGATATTGCTCGGCCGTCGCCCGGTCGGGCTTTTCAACAAAACTTTTAAGCGGCTGCGGACCATCACCCGCCGCCGCGACCTCCAAATAACCATAGCCAGTTTCGGGCGTAGTCGGGCGAATGCCGAACACGACAAGATTGCCTTCCTGCGCCTGCTCGCTTGCTTGTGTCACCGCTTTTTCGAACGCCGCGTCGTCAGAAATCAAATGATCGGCAGCTAGGACTAGACATACGGCATCATCACCATGGATTTTTTGAATATGCCGAACAGCCAACGCAATGGCCGGTGCGGTATTGCGCCCTTTTGGTTCCAACAAATAAGAAACCTTGGGAGCTTTAGGTGTCTCTCTCAGCAAATTCTCGGTTAGGTAGTAATGATCTTGATTGGTCACAATCAAAGCTTCATCAGCAATAAGTGCTGCACGCTCCAAGGCATGCGCCAAAAGCGGCTTGCCAGCCACTTCCATAAAAGGTTTCGGGTGCATACGCCGCGAGATTGGCCAAAGCCGCGTCCCCGCACCGCCTGACAGAATGATAGGTATGATTTTAGTCATTTCCGAACAAATCCCTGGTGAATACCTTATCTTTCACATCGTTTAATTCATTGACCATGCGATTGGCAATAATCACATCGCAGCGGGACTTAAAGCCATCAAGCTCATGGGTGACTTCAGAGTTGAAGAAATGCGTCTCATCAAGCGATGGCTCATAGACAACGACCTCAATACCCTTTGCCTTAATCCGTTTCATTACGCCTTGCACGGCAGATGACCGGAAATTATCTGAGCCCGCCTTCATGGCAAGGCGATAAATACCAACGGTTTGTGGTTGCTTGGCAATAATTTGATTAGCAATAAAATCTTTCCGAGTGGTGTTTGAGCTCACAATTGCTTGTATCAAGTTTTGCGGCACCCTGTCGTAATTGGCGAGGAGTTGTTTTGTGTCTTTTGGTAGGCAATAGCCGCCATAGCCGAAGCTCGGATTATTATAATGGTCCCCAATGCGCGGATCGAGCGACACGCCGTCAATAATAGAGCGGGTGTCGAGCCCCTCGCCCATCGCATAGCTATCGAGCTCATTAAAGAATGAGACTCGCATGGCGAGATAAGTATTGGCGAAAAGTTTCACCGCCTCGGCCTCGGTTGAACGCATGAAGAGCGTTTCAATATCTGGCTTTTCAGCAGCTTGCTGCAAGAGATGGGCAAATGTCTGCGCCTGATTATGATCACTTCCCATAATAATGCGCGAGGGATGCAAATTATCTTTGAGCGCCTGGCCTTCACGCAAAAACTCGGGAGAAAAGATAATGCGCTCTGTTCCATGCTTGTCTTTCATTGATTTTGTGAAACCGACGGGTACGGTTGATTTTATGATAATGGCGGCTATTTCATTGAGGGCCATCGCCTCATCAATAACTGTTTCAACTGAGCTCGTATCAAAGTAGTTCGTTTCTGGATCATAGTCCGTTGGCGTCGCAATAATGATGAACTCAGC
>Ga0181597_10000053_pt1 | contig 112432 bp, 100 predicted proteins | sample 041ome_5_FD_148647 | JGI IMG/M metagenome (GOLD analysis project Ga0181597, IMG submission 148647) | Coastal salt marsh microbial communities from the Groves Creek Marsh, Skidaway Island, Georgia - 041403US metaG (spades assembly) | ecosystem: Environmental > Aquatic > Marine > Intertidal... | reverse complement strand
AAAGATTTACTAGTGAGGCAACCGTAGGATCAAACGAGCCATTTGTCTTTATGTATACATCTTGTGCTATTGCTAGAACATTCATCATATCTGATGAAACAATTTGAGGGACATTAATAGGAGATTCATTCAAAATCATTAGCTCAGAGGATTTGTCATAAGTAGTAAAAATTTTATTTATACTTTGAAGTTTAGTGTCTATCAATTTTTCCATGCCAGGGATAATTCTTTTTGACGAAATTATTTTTACTTCGTATGTAGTGCCCATAACTGACCCTGAATAAATTATTTCAGAATTAGAGGGCTCACACCCACTGACTAAAGTTACGGCTAATAAGGAAAGAAAAATATACGTATATTTTTTTAGTAGTAATAGCAAAAACGAGGCCAAAGGCCTCGTTACGATTTCTTTTTGAAGAGCAGGCATAAGGCTAACCACCAAAATCGTCAAGAAATATATTATCACGCTCAACACCAAGATCTGTAAGCATTGAAATAACAGCTGAATTCATCATAGGCGGTCCACACATATAATACTCACAATCCTCTGGAGCGGGATGATCTTTTAGGTAGTTTTCGTATAAAACGTTATGAATAAAACCCTCATGGCCGCCCCATTTATCTTCTGGTTGAGCGTCAGATAACGCGAGATGCCAATCAAAATTATCATTTTCTCGAGCAAGAGTGTCATACTCGTCATTATAAAAACATTCTCTTAGTGATCTAGCGCCATACCAAAATGAGATTTTTCTATCTGTTTTCAAGCGACGGAGTTGATCAAACAAATGTGAGCGCATTGGTGCCATTCCAGCACCACCTCCAATAAAGACCATTTCTGTTGAGGTATCCTTAGCAAAAAACTCACCGAAAGGGCCAAAGACATTAACTTTATCGCCTGGTTTTAAATTGAACGCCCAAGAGGACATAACTCCTGGAGGTATACCTTCTGTTCCTGGTGGTGGAGTTGCACAACGTATATTAAATTTAACTATTCCTTTTTCTTCTGGAAAGTTAGCCATCGAATATGCTCTAATTACCGTCTCATCTACTATTGACTCATAGTTGAAAAACCCAAATCGCTCCCAATCTTGTCGGTACTCTTCCTCGATATCAAATTCACTATATTTGACATGATGTGGGGGACACTCAAGCTGCACATAACCACCGGCTCTGAAGTCTACGCTTTCTCCGTCTGGTAGTCTTAAAGTTAACTCTTTGATAAAAGTAGCAACGTTTGGGTTTGCTTCTACTGTACATTCCCACTGTTTAACACCAAAAATTTCTTCTGGAACAACAACCTTCATATCTTGTTTTACTGCTGTTTGGCAGGAAAGTCTCCATCCATCACTAGCTTCTCTTTTGGAGAAATGTGATTCCTCAGTTGGGAGCATTGAGCCGCCGCCTTCTGTGACAATGCATCTACATTGAGCGCATGTACCTCCACCCCCGCAAGCAGACGCTAAAAACAATCCAGCATTGGATAAAGTCAACAAAAGTTTGTCCCCTGCTGGAACAGTGATATTTTTTTCGCCATTAATGTCAATTGTTACAAGTCCGGAACTAACTAATTTTGCACGAGCAGCCAGAATAAAAGCAACCAAAGCTAACACTACCGCTGTGAACATAGCAACGCCAAGCAAAATCTCTAAATTCATGTATTTTTTCTCCCTAGCTATTATTAAAGGTCAATTCCACCAAAAGACATAAAGCCTAAAGACATTAGGCCGACTGTTATAAAGGTAATCCCTAAACCCTGTAAACCGTCAGGAACATCACTATACTTAAGTTTTTCTCTTATTCCTGCCAACGCGACAATTGCGAGAGCCCAACCAAAACCCGCACCTAGACCATAAACAGTACTTTCAGCAAGATCATAATCTCTTTCAACCATAAATAGTGCAGCACCTAAAATTGCGCAATTCACCGTTATTAGTGGCAGAAAAACTCCAAGAGCGCTATAAAGCACTGGAACATACTTATCTAAAAACATCTCCATAATTTGGACAATAGCGGCAATAACACCAATATAACTTAGTAAGCCAAGAAAACTTAAATCTACCTTTTCCATACCATCTATACCTGTCCAGACCAGAGCACCTTCGGTCAAAAGATACTTAAAAATCATATAGTTAGCAGGTACTGTTACTACTAATACTACTATTACAGCAATTCCAAGCCCCATCGCTGCTTGGACTTTTTTTGAAATAGCTAGAAATGTGCACATACCAAGAAAAAAGGAAAGTGCCATATTTTCTATAAATACTGATCTTACAAATAAACTCAAATAGTGCTCCATTATGCTGTTTCTCCTTTGGGCGTATTAGCTGCAATCTTAAAGTCGGGAGCCTCAACTTGAGATTTTTTCCAGGCCCTAAGTCCCCATATAAATAAGCCAATTAAAAAGAAGGCACTTGGTGGTAAAAGTAGCATTCCATTAGGGACATACCAGCCACCATTTGTTGAGATAGGCAGGACTTCAAATCCATAAAGTGTCCCAGAACCAAAAAACTCTCTAACAAATGCAAGTGCTAATAAAATAACACTGTATCCTAAGCCGTTGCCTAAACCATCTAAAAAACTATCTATAGGAGGATTTTTCATTGCAAATCCTTCAGCGCGACCCATCACAATACAATTTGTAATAATTAGACCTACGAATACAGAAAGTTGCTTACTTATATCATAGGCTACAGCTTTTAAAACTTGATCAACAAGAATAACAACTGAGGCGATGATGGTCATTTGGACTATTATTCTTATGCTCCCTGGAATTTGGTTTCTTATTAATGAGACCAACATACTTGAGACAGCAGCAACAACGATTAAACATATACACATAACAGAGGTCACCTTCAAGCTAGACGTAACCGCCAAAGCTGAGCATATTCCTAAAATCTGAAGAGCGATTGGATTTTCGTTGAAGACCGGTCTTAGTAGTATTTCTTTCATCTTATTAGACATATTTAAGCCTCACCTGCTCGCAAGTTTGTTAAAAATGGTGCGAACCCATTTTCACCCATCCAAAATTTTATAAGGTTATCGACGCCCTTACTAGTAATGGTTGCTCCAGATAGACCATCTATTTCATGAATTGATTGTGGTCGACTAGAGTCTACTTTACCTTTAATCACGGTCAAGGCTTGCTTACTGTCGGAGTCATAACTTTTTTTACCTATCCATTGTGCTTTCCATGAGGGGTTATCTACCTCTCCACCTAAACCAGGTGTTTCAGCATGTTCGTAGAATCCAAGTCCCGCTACAGTATTTAAGTCAGATTCAAGTGCAACAAAACCATAAAGTGTTGACCACAAGCCATATCCTTTTATTGGTAAAATAATTTTTTCTAAACCTGAAACACCTTCTACAACATAAACAATCATATATTTTGGCAGACGACCAATTTTAGCTATATCATCATCACCAAGATCTGAAGAAAGAGCTGGATCTTTCGCTGCTTTTCTTTGATCATATGTATTCAAGTCTACTGAATTAGTGAATTTTCCAGTAGCTAAGTCTACTGCTTTTGTTTTTATAGTAGCGAATTTAGCTAAAACATCGTCTCCCTTTTCAAGCATACCCGCAGCGGCTAATATATTTGTTTTTCTATCAAGATCTTTGTTAGCTTGTTGAGCGGGTCTTAATAATACAGCTGCGGTAGATACAATGACTGAGCAAACAATACAAAGTGCTAAGGCAACGCGAATAGTATTTGAAGTAGAATCGTTATTAGCCACGAGCTATTCTCCTCTTAATATTAGCTTCAACAACAAAATGATCGATTAGAGGTGAGAATAGATTAGCAAATAATATTGCTAACATAACACCTTCCGGGTATGCAGGGTTTACTACTCTGATAAGAACAGTCATGACTCCAATGAGAAGACCATACCAGAATTTACCAGTATCTGTCATAGATGCAGATACTGGGTCTGTCGCCATAAAAACCAATCCAAATGCAAAACTGCCTATAACTAAATGCCAATGCCAAGGCACCCCAAACATTGGATTGCTATCTGAGCCAATTAAATTAAACAATGAAGAGAGTGCAACCATGCCTACAAAAACACCCAGCATAATACGCCATGCACCAATTCTAGTGAGAAGTAAGATTGCACAACCAACGAGAATTGCTAGCACAGATGTCTCACCTATAGAGCCCTGCTTATTTCCGATAAAGGCATCAAACCATGTAAGATTTTGTTGTACTGCCTCCATACCATTAGTGGCTGCAACGGATAGCATTGTTGCTCCTGTGTAGCCATCAACTGCTGTCCATACAGCATCTCCTGACAGCTCGGCTGGGTAAGCAAAGAAAAGAAAAGCTCGACCTGTCAATGCTGGATTGAGGAAATTTTTACCTGTACCACCAAATACCTCTTTTCCGATGACAACACCAAAACTGATTCCCAGGGCAACCTGCCACAATGGTATATCTGGTGGGCATATAAGGGCGAAGAGTATTGAGGTAACAAAAAAACCCTCGTTTATTTCATGACCCCTGACGGAGGCAAATAAAACCTCCCAGAAGCCACCGGCAATAAATGTGACCATATATATTGGTATAAAATAAACTGCACCATAAATCATACAATCCCATATGCTTGATGGATCATGTCCAGCAAACATAAGAATAATTGACTCATGCCAATCTGTACTGTAAATGGTCTCTGAACTAGCTAAAATGGTATTGGCTTGAAAGCCTACATTGTACATACCATAAAACATGGCTGGAAATGTAGCCAACCAAACAGTAATCATAACTCTCTTAAGATCTATACCATCTCGTATATGTGAACCGTTTTTAGTTACTGATCCTGGTGAATAAAAAATTGTATCGACAGCCTCATACAGAGCAAAAAAACTTTCGTATTTTCCACCTTTATGAAAATTAGGTTCGATTTTATCCAAGTAATTGCGAAGTGCTCTCACTATCAACCCTCCTTCTCAATGCGAGATAAATTATTTCTTAGTATTGGGCCATACTCATACTTTCCAACACATACATAACTACACAGTGCCAAATCCTCTTCCTCAAGTTCTAAACAACCAAGTTTTTGTGCAATTTCTGTATCTCCTACAATTAATGCACGTAGAAGCTGTGTGGGGAGGACATCAAGTGGCATTACTTTTTCATAATTTCCGACTGGCACCATCGCTCTCTCACTACCATTTGTATTTGTAGTAAAATGAAATTTTTTGTCATTAGTTTGGCTCATTGAAGATAGGTATATAGGCAATGCCGAGTGACGATTAGAGCCAGGTGAAATGTATCTGAGAAATTCACGTTGATATCCTTCTAGGATTGTAGTTATTTGGGTATGGTAGCGACCTAAATAGGAAAAAACTCCATTAAGATATGAAGCAGAGGCAATCCGTCCTGATAGAATAGATCCAGATATAACTCGATTTTCTCCTTCACGTAATTCGTCAGGAATCAAATCATTTATATTTGCACCGATGAGAGTTCTAATTAATCTTGGTTTTAGTGTCTGGGGACCACAAAGTGAGATAACTCTTTGTGGGTCAATATTCCCTGAAGTGAACAATGCGCCTATTGCTAAAACATCCTGGTAGCCAATAGTCCAAACTGTTTTTTTTGCACTTACCGGATCAATAAAATGTATGTGCGTACCAACCAATCCAGAAGGATGAGGGCCGGTGAATTTATGTAGTGTTGCACATGTGTTACTATCTTCAAATAAATCAGAATTACCAGATATGCATAGATGAAGGGGGCCGTCAGTTAAATGTTTGAGTGCAGAAAGTCCATTTTCGAAATCTTCTTTTCGTTCGCTGATAATTAATTCAGGTGAAGCGGCGAGTGGATTTGTGTCTACAGCGGTAACAAAAATAGAGCTTGGTGAATCTGAGTTTGGCGATGGTACCTTCGAATAAGGTCGTGTTCTGAGTGAGGTCCACAAACCGGATTTAACTAAGTTATCAATCACGTCACTTCTATTTAATTTTGGGATATCTTTAGCATCATATTGCTTAAAATTCTCCTTGTCATTTCCCTGTAATTTTATCACGAGAGACTGCAGTACTCTTCGTTCACCTCGATTTATAGCTTCAACTATACCGCTTACTGGTGAGGTGAAATGAACTCCTTCTGTTTTTTTATCGGAAAAAAGTATCTGACCAGCCTTAACTTTATCGCCAACTTTAACCGCCATTGTAGGCTTCATGCCAATATAATCATCGCCTATGATAGCGATACTTTGTATAGGTTTGCCACTATATATAATTTGCTCGGGTGATCCCGATAAGGGTATATCCAAACCCTTATTAATTTTGACCATTTGGTAATACCCTAAATTTTTCTTCCTAAACTCAGCCTCAAGTGAGACCTTGCATTATAATAATTTAACGATAATAGTCATCGTTTGCGTTATGATGTGCTAAGCTGATTAATATTATTTTAAAAAAATCGTATACCTTTATGTAAGCAGTATTTTTTTATTGCTGTATTTTTTTAAGCATTTTTAAACCGCATAATCATACGCGATAAAGGTCTATGGAACAATTTTTTTAGCGTAAAGCTTATAGGTTTTTTTAAAGAAATAAAGCGAAAGTTAACACGGTATCATTTTCCAGCTAATCCCTGCAAACTCCTCAAGGCATCTAATAACCTGACAACTATAACCAAATTCATTGTCATACCAGCAATAAAGTATAACGTTGTCTTTATCTACTATTGTTGCTTGTGCATCGTATATACATGCATGACGAGAACCAACAAAGTCAGATGAAACTGCTTCCATAGATTTTGTATAATCGATCTGATTTTGAAGTGAAGAATGAAGTGACATTTTTCTAACATAATTATTGATTTCGTCAAGGCTGGTTTCACGATCAAGACGGAGATTTAAGATTGCCATTGAGACATTAGGAGTAGGAACTCTTATAGCATTACCTGTTAGCTTTCCTTTAAGTTCAGGTAATGCCTTAGCTACAGCACTGGCAGCACCAGTTTCTGTCAGAACCATATTTAGTGCAGCACTTCTGCCTCGTCGTGACCCTTTATGGAAGTTATCAATTAAATTTTGATCGTTTGTATAAGAGTGGACTGTCTCTACATGACCACTTTTGATTCCAAATTCATCTTGTAATGCCTTGAGAATGGGAACAATTGCGTTAGTTGTACATGACGCTGCGGATATAATTTTAGAATTTTTAGTTATATCATGATGATTAATTCCATAAACTATATTTGGAATTGGATCTTCACCGGGTGCAGTCAATATAACTTTTGATATACCAGGGCACTCTATATGCTTTGCTAGTCCCTGCTCATTTCTCCATGCACCAGTGTTATCGATTAGTATTGCGTTATTTATACTGAACTGTTTATAGTCTATTCCGCTTGGTGAATTTGCATAAATTATTTGTATAGGATTACCGTTACAAACCAATATATTTTTATCTTTTAAAATACGAATTGTACCCTCAAATGCTCCATGGACAGAGTCTCGTCTGAGCAAACTGGCGCGCTTACTAAGATCACTTTCAGTAGAGCCGCCGCGAACTACAATCGCTCTCAGGCGAAGCATATCTCCGCTGCCTGTTTTTTCTAATAAAAGCCTTGCTAATAATCGCCCAATACGCCCGAATCCATATAAAATTACATCCTGTGGATCAGGAATGGGTTTTTTCATATCATCTAATTTGTCTCCAATTTCCTCATTTAAAAAGTCAGTTAAACTTTGAGTACTCTTTGACTCTTGATATTTCACAGCTAGTTTCCCAACATCTATATGTGCTGGACCTAAATTTATATCTGATAAAGCCTTAATTAAAGGGTAGGTTTCATATTCTGATAATTCATTTTGTTCAATTTGGCGAACGAACCGGTGGGCCTTCATCAATTCAATAACTGACCTATTCACCATACTTTTTCCATACATATACAAAGAAATATTTTTTTCTCTGTAAAGGCTACCAATTAGAGGAATCATAGCCTCAGAGAGTGCTTCTCGTTCCTTCCAGTCTGAAAAAAAATCTGCAGGTATAGGGCGGGTTTTCTCTGTCACTTAATTGATCCTTTCTTTAAGAATAAAGTTTATATCGATATTATCATGCCTCTAACCCCTAAGGGCAACCTAAGTCGAGCATAAAATATTTTAGAGTCTGCCTAACACTTAAAAAGTTACCCGAGAGTTTTGTATTAAAAATGACTGATTCAAATATAAGCTTCTTTAAGCCTAAATAAATTTAAACTAGAATGGAAAAAAAGCTTTAGCGGCTACATTTTGCACTACAGTTTTAACTATTCTTTCGTTCTTTCCAGATGAAATTCGGGCCATCATATCCTGTAGTGCAATCATTTTTCCGAATATACGCTCATAACTAAGATTTTCAATTTCGCCATTTCTGCTATTTGTAAGAATAAACGGCTCACCATTTTTATTTTTGTATGATGTTATTCTCCAAAATGCAATCTCCAAGTTTCGGGCGCTTAGATATAAATTCTGCTCTTTCAGCTCTGTATAAATAAAAAATTCTGTATTATATCCATATGATTTTTTAATCATATCAGTCAATCCACTAATAAAAGCAAGCACTCTATCTCCCTGAAAGTTCCTAGATAAGGATAATTCAATAGCATCCGTTCCATAAGCAGCAACTTCAGGAATTTTAGTTTTCTTTGGTCTATCGAAAATTTGTTTTAACCTATAATCTAGGCTGTCTGTTGGATTTGCATAGCCAGATAAATTTTTTAAGTACTTAGGGTTTCTTTTATAAAGTTTTAAAGTAAGATCCTTGAGCAAAGCCTCAATTTCTTTGTAGTGATAATCAGCGACTTCATCTAAGTCAGATTTAGCTAAATTTTTAAAACTAAAATCATGCGATGAACAGCCAGAAGAATTAAGAAAAAAAACACCTACTAAAAGCAATACTAAAAATGGTCTTAGTTTATTCAATTATAATTCTCCAATAAATATAGGCTATTTAGCGAAAATTAATTAAATTTATTTAGTTGGCCATATCTAAATGAGACAACCGTCGCTAAAATACTCAAGGATTTTTTTGGGTGTTATTGAAAAGTAAATCTCTTCTACCTCAAATACTCATATAAGCTAATTTTAACAATTATACATTTTATGCCAATTTTATCCTTACAATCATTAAATTTAGCGGACAAAAAACTGTTATGGAGCGATTCTTTTGGCTCTGGATTATCTCTTAGTGTCGCTGAAGTAACAAAAAAACATACAGGCCCAGTTTTAGTGATTGCGTCATCTGCCAGAACTGCGTCAAAAATAGAGTCTGAAATAGCTTTTTTTTTGGGAAATAGCTCGCAAGTTATGCAATTTCCTGACTGGGAAACTCTTCCTTATGATCATTTTTCACCACATCAAGATATAATTTCTAAAAGATTAAAAACGCTTTACAGCTTACCAGAAAAAAGTTCTGGAGTTACTGTCGTACCTGTAATGACTATGATGCATAGATTACCTCCAAAAGACTTCGTTCAAGGACGATCGTTTAGCTACAAAGTTGGTCAAAAAATAAATTTAGAGCGTCTAAGAAAGAAACTTCAATATAGTGGCTATCGAACTACTGAAACAGTAATTGAGCGCGGTGAATACAGTATACGCGGATCAAAAATAGATATTTATCCAATGGGGGCGTTATTGCCTTTTCGTATTGATCTATTCGATGATGAAATTGAAAGCCTGAGGACCTTTGATCCAGATTCACAGCTTACTAAAGAAAAAGTTGATTCAATTTCTCTTTTACCAGCTAAGGAAATTCCCTTAGATAATGACTCAATAACAAGATTCAAAAAAAAATGGATTGAAAAATTTGACGTTGACAATAGGAATTCAACGATCTACTCCAGTATAAAGAATGGTATCGCACCTCAGGGGATTGAATACTTTCTTCCATTATTCTTTAGCGAGTGCACATCTTTTTTTGACTACCTTCCAGAAAATTGCTTGATAGTTATAGACGACGATACTAAAACAAATGCGGAAAATTTTTGGTGTAATATTAAAAGTCGCTTTAAAGAATGTAATATTGATAGTAAAAACCCGGTTCTTCCTCCAGATGAGGTTTTTATTTCACCATATGAAATTTTTGTAGCCTTAGAAAATTACCCATATAAAAAAATATATATAGAAAGAAACAGCTCAATTAAGTCTACTGATTCTTTTAGTCTAAATTTCCAGCCTATGCCGAATATTCCTGGTGATACTGATATATTAGATACACTAAAAAAACTGGAAGTCTTTTCAGGCAAAATTGATAATCGAATATTACTATGTGCAGAAACTAATGGCCGTAAGGAGGCTTTGGGTGACATATTGCAGAGTAATAAAATCAAATATTATGAAGCTGAAACTTGGGATGATTTTTTAAAAACGAAAGACAATATCTCAATAACAACCTACCCGATTGAAAGGGGGTTTCATTTAACTAGGCCTAATATTTTGTTGATAACAGAATCTGAATTATTTGGGCTTAAAATTATACAAAATCGTCGTCGAGCAAGAAAATCAAGCCGTTCTGAACAAGCTATAAAAAATCTGTCGGAGCTAAGTATAGGCTCTCCAGTCGTTCATATAGAGCACGGTATTGGGAGATATTTAGGGCTTAAAACCATAAATACAAATAACTGGCCCCAGGAATTCCTGACTTTAGAATATGCGGATAAAGCTAAATTATATGTACCTGTATCTTCTTTAAATCTAATTAATCGGTATAGCGGTGTAGAAGAAATTCAAGCACCTCTTCATAAGTTGGGTGGGGAACAGTGGATAAAATCGAAAGATAAGGCTCTTAAACAGATATCTGATACTGCTGTTGAGCTACTTGATATATATTCCTCAAGGGCTTCTAAAAAGGGGTTTGCATGCAAAGTTAATCCTGAAGCCTATCAGAATTTTTGTAACGATTTTCCTTATGAAGAAACACCAGATCAAATAGAAACAATCGAAGCAATGAAAAGAGACATGGTATCGGATCAACCTATGGATCGACTTATTTGCGGCGATGTTGGTTTTGGTAAAACAGAGGTAGCTATGAGGGCAGCTTTCATTGCTGTATCTAGCGGAAAACAGGTTATTATTCTTGTTCCTACTACCCTTTTGGTACATCAACATGTAGAAAATTTTAGGGATAGATTTGCTAATTTACCTATAGAAATAGGAGAACTGTCTAGATTTATTTCAACAAAAAACCAGCAAGCTGTTTTTAAGGGTGCGAGTACAGGAAAAATAGACATTCTCATAGGAACACATAAGCTTTTGCATGCAAAGATTGACTTCAGAGATCTTGGGCTTCTTGTAATTGACGAAGAACATAGATTTGGTGTAAAACAAAAAGAGGCTATCAAAGAATTCAGGACAAATATAGATGTCCTTACTCTTACAGCAACACCAATACCAAGAACACTCAACCTCTCCATGTCTGGGATAAAAGACTTATCCATTATCGCAACTGCACCCGCAAAAAGATTGTCAGTAAAAACTTTCTTACGTGAAAAAAATTCTGATGTTATTCGTGAGGCTGTATTACGGGAAATATTAAGAGGTGGTCAGATTTTTTATGTGCACAATGAAGTTAGAACTATAGAGCAAACAGCCGCCTGGCTGGCCGAGCTACTTCCGGAAGCAAGAGTAAATTTTGCACATGGTCAAATGCGGGAAAAAAATCTCGAATATGTAATGTCTGATTTTTATCACCAACGGTTCAATGTTTTAGTGTGTAGCACTATAATTGAAAATGGAATTGATATACCAACTGCTAATACTATTTTGATAAGTAAGGCAGATAAATTTGGTCTCGCTCAACTCCACCAACTTAGAGGAAGAGTTGGTCGCTCTCATCATCAAGCATATGCATATTTACTAGTAACTGATATCAGATCATTAACCTCTAACGCTTTTAAGCGCCTGGAGGCAATCAGGGACGCGAATCAACTTGGTTCGGGTTTCACATTAGCGACACACGATCTTGAGATTCGTGGAGCGGGAGAGCTTTTAGGAAAAGGACAAAGTGGTCACATACAATCAATAGGATTCACGCTTTATACTGAATTATTAGATAAGGCTGTCAAGGCCATACGGTCAGGTAAATCACCAAATCTATCAATGCTAGCTATCAATCCTGTTGAAATCAAACTTAATATACCTGCATTAATTCCTGAAGATTATCTTCCTGATGTTCATATGCGACTGATCCTCTATAAAAGAATAGCAAATTCTGATTCTGATGGTGAGCTCCGAGAACTTCAAGTTGAAATGATTGATCGCTTTGGATTAATTGATGGCTACTTAAAAAATTTATTTAGCGTCACATCACTGAAACTGTATGCAAAAAAATTAGGTGTGACTAAGCTTGAGTTAGGAGATAAAAATGGAAGACTCGAGTTTGCATCAGATACATCCATAGATCCAAAAAATATTATCAATTTAGTGCAAAAAAAGCCTAATTTATTCAGATTTGATGGGCCCAGCGCATTAAAATTTGATCTTGATATACTTACAGCAGATCAACGAATACTTAAGGCGAAGGATTTGTTAGATAGTCTAGCTCCAACGCTTGATTAAAATAAAAATTATAGCTCAAACTACTGCATAGGTTATTAATTTTAGTGGTCATATTTTTGTGAATCAGAAACCATATGTAAAGTTGAAGTTGGAAAAGCTATTTCTGCGCTATGTGACGCTATGATGCTAGATACTTTAAGTAGAATATCTTGTTTAATTTCATGAAACTTAACCCACTTTGTAGTTTTAGTGAAAGTATAAATGAAAAAATCTGCTGACGAAGGAGCAAAAGAATCAAAGTTTACTATCAGTGTTTTATTCTTATCAATTTCATCATGCTCAACAAGCATTTTATGTACATCTGAAACTATTGCCTCCATTTTTGATAGATCATCATAACGAACACCAATTGTTTCATATATTCGTCTATTTAGCATTCTCGATGGATTTTCTAAAGATATGCTGTTGAATACAGAATTTGGTATATATAAAGGACGCTGATCAAATGTTCTAATTCTTGTTAGACGCCAACCTATATCTTCGACTGTACCCTCAATCTCTTGATCGGGCGATCTTACCCAATCTCCAACCTTAAAGGGCTGGTCAAAATATAACATCAAACCACCGAAGAAGTTTGCTAAAAGATCTTTAGCAGCAAAGCCAATCGCTAAGCCACCAATTCCTCCAAATGCAAGCAATCCTGAAATACTATATCCAAATAGTTGCATAGCAATTAAAACTGCTGTGATGATTACGGAGAAACGCAGAAGTTTACCTACAGCTTTAACAGTTGTTTCATCACATGGCTCTGAGGTATATTCTATATCAGTTAAGTTATGCTCTACCCTTTTGATTAGATTGATCAAAAATAAAGCACATAAGAAAATTATAGAGGCTCTATTTACTAAACTAATAAGATCCTGTAATTCAGAGCCTGCAGCTTTTAACGCTACGGATGCTGCCAAATTTATTCCAATAATCCAAATAGCCCATACTGCTGGTCGTCTTGAAGCCTCGATAATTGCATCATCCCATACAGTTTTTGACTTTGAGGCATGCTTTTCGAGTATATTTATGAATTTATTAACTAAGTATCCAACAATAAAAGAAAAAACAATAATTAGAAAAATCTCTAGTACCCAAAGATAGTAGCCACCTATTAATTTTTCACCTATTAAATTAATCAACCAGTTCTCTATAGCTGCCATAAAAAAATCTCCAGTAACCGTATTAAAAACCTAATTAGTCCGTAGAAATCGACTCAAAAAAAGCTTTAGTTGATATCCAGCGGTTATCAGAAACTAATTGCTTCCATGATAATTTTTTTCTATTCTTCATTCTGGACAATCTTAGCGATGACGTCCAGTTAGTTAATGCTAAATAATCTATTATCTCAATAACACCCTTTCGGTTATTGCAAACTAAAATCATATCGCAACCAGCATTAAGTGCAGATTTAGCTTTACTAATATAATCACCAGCAACGTCAGCGCCTTTCATAGACAGATCATCGCTAAAGATAACTCCATCAAATTTTAAATCTTGTCTCAAAATTTTATTTATCCATAATTTTGAAAAACCTACAGCATTCTTATCTACCTGAGGATAAATGATGTGCGCAGGCATAATCGCGTCTAAGCTGGCGGATAGCTTAGCAAAAGGTATAAGATCGTTGGATAATAAATCTTTAATACTTCTAGCATCCACGGGAGTTTCAATATGACTATCCACTTCTACTCCACCATGACCTGGAAAGTGTTTACCAGTTGAAGCCATGCCTGCTTCTTTCATACCTGATATAAAAAAACTTGCAGCTTCTACAGTCTTTCCGGGGTTTTCAGAGAAAGATCGGTCTGCAATCACTTCGCATGTATTTAAATCGAGGTCTAAAACTGGAGCGAAACTGAAGTCTATATCGCAAGCTATAAGCTCACAAGCCATCAACCATCCACAGTCCTTGATATACTTCTCTAATGGAGTGCCCAAAAAATTACCCAGAGTCTGCATTGGGGGAATTGGACTAAAATCTTTGATAAATCGCTGGACCCTACCCCCTTCTTGATCAACACATATCAGAATCTCTGGCCTAATATCTCTAATTTCAGATACGAGCGTCATCAGTTGCTTACGGTTTCTAAAATTTCTAGAAAAAAGTATCACGCCTCCAATAACTGGAGTTTCGAGCAACCTTTTTTCATCTAAGCATAATGAAAGGCCGCTCAAGTCGATTATTAAAGGCCCTATCGGCATAATTTATACCTATTAAAAAAATATTACCCTACAATCATAAACTAATATTTAAAAAAATTACTTATTAAATTACTTACTCATTTTTTGTAATTAAAAAATTGAAGTACCCTGTCCAATTTCTCTAAAAAACATGTACAAATAAAATATTTTTTAAAACGACAATTATTAAATAGATGTTGTTATTAATATAAATAAAACAATATACTGTTGATAAATACAGTATATTGTTTTGTAATACCTGCTAAATACCAAACTATGTGGTTTACTATAGATAAGGAGTTCCTATGATCACCGCTTCACTTACAGCGAGACAGGAAGAGATTTTAAATTTAATAAAAACAAACATAAGAGCAACAGGTTATCCTCCAACAAGAGCAGAGATAGCTAATGAGCTTGGTTTTAAGTCACCCAACGCCGCTGAAGAACATTTAAGAGCCTTAGCGAGAAAAGGGGTAATTGAAATGATTAAGGGTACTTCACGTGGAATTCGTCTTCTTGATGAAGAACAAAATGGATTACCCCTAGTTGGCCATGTAGCTGCTGGCGAGGCAATACTTGCAATAGAGAATATAGAAGATTATATAGAGGTTACCCCTAATATGTTTTATCCAAAAGCAGACTTCTTTCTAAAAGTACGAGGTGCAAGTATGCGGAATATTGGGATAATGGACGGAGATCTACTTGCTGTTCATAAAACTAATATAGCAGAAAATGGAGAAATTGTAGTGGCAAGAATCGAAGACGAGGTAACGGTAAAAAGAATAAGAACGAATTCAGTAGCTCATGAAATTAAGTTAATGCCAGAAAATGATGATTTTAAACCAATTAACGTGGATTTAAGAAAACAAAATTTTTCTATTGAGGGAATAAGTGTAGGGGTTCTAAGAACAAAAATATAAATTTTTTAGTGGATTATTGTAGATATATCAGGAGATTGATCATTCTCTTTTTTCTGCAAGATATCAAGATCCATTTTATCGAATAAATCAATACCAGCATCTATCATTGCCTTAGCAACATTTATTTTCGATTCCTCAGAGAAACCGTCGACTTCCTTTGAGAAAGAAATTCGGATTATCGGTTCATCGATATCATTATCTCTTTTGAGCGCGATATCTCCATTTGGCAGAACAACTATTTCAAAAAAAGACATTTGATTTTTCCATCAATTATAATTATGGATAATTTTTAAAAACCCAATTTTTGTCAACATTCATACATAAGCTGGCGATTTCTATCTAATATTTCTGTGAAGTTTTTAACCCAAAATTCCACATCAGTAAAATTTAAATACATAATATCATCTAATTGTTTTACCTCAAGGAGAGAAATAGAATGATCATTATTTTTTTTACTTATTGTTAACGGTGGTAAAGATATTTTTTTATGCTCGCTAAGAAGCTGGCTTAGCCAACTTTGCTTTTCCCCAAGCAGTAATTCTATCTCCTGTGACTCCGCCATACTCTTATTCGCAGAGCGAAGCACAACTTTTAGTTTCTTTAAAGAATCAATTGATTCAATATCCTTGCATTTATGAGCAAAAGCGATTTCTTTTAGATAATTAATATAAGCTGATTCAAGTTGGTAAATCACAGACTGCATAAAAGCTAATTCTAGCTGGGCATCAGTCTTTTTTTCTAATAATTTATTTTTCAAAATACCCTCACTCAGTAATATTTTACAGAGAGATATTTTTTGATTAACTATAGCAACGTAGGGATTCATATTAATCTTAATTAGTAAGGTTATCTTTAGAACTTTGATTTTAACAAAAAAATTGCAAGTAAAGCCTCTATTTTTTGTTTGTTTTACGGTTATCCTCTATCTTCCATTGACCATCTTTAAATATTGCCTTCCATCCTGAAGGTTTACCATTTAACTCACTTTGCACGTAATGTTGCTTTTCTTTTCTGTTAAAGCGAACAACTGTTTTGTTTCCGTTCGGATCTTCTTGAGGAGCATCAAATATATTACGATACTTAACATCGATTTCATCTTTATATTGTATGAGCTCACAAACAAGTGGAGCTCTTGTCTCTCGATGCTTTGGATATTGGCTAGCGGCAAGAAACATGCCTACTGCCCCATCACGAAGCACATAATGATCTTCAACTTTTATACATGCTAAATTTGGCATTGACACTGGATCCATTTTTGGAGGGGAAGGTTCTCCATTTCTCAAAAGCTTTCGGGTATTTTTACAACTATCACTTATACAACCAAAATATTTTCCAAAACGGCCATCCTTCAAGTGCATACCCATACCGCATTTGTCACAAACCAGTGAGGGGCCGTCATACCCCTTGACTACAAATTTACCTTTTTCAACCATAAAACCACTACAGGTTGGATTTTTTCCACAGACATATAGTTTTCTTGTTGTATCAACTAGGTAACTATCCATAGCAGTGTCACATAAGCCACAACGATGTTTTTTCATTAACTGACGGGATTCAGCCTCATCATCTTCATCAATATTGACAATCTCTTCACCGGAACTCAGATTAAGGGTACCTTTACATCGCTCTTTTGGTGGTAACGTGTACCCAGAGCAACTCAAGAAGACTCCAGTAGATGCAGTTCTTACAGTCATAGGTCTATTACAAGCAGCTTCTTGGCACTTGATATCAGTTAGAGTTGGCTCGTTAGGTCTCATACCACCGTTTTTGGACTCAGCATTAGATAAGCTTTTTGAAAAATCTGCGTAGAACTTATTTAAAACGTCTTTCCAGTCACGTTGCCCATTGGCAATATCATCTAAATGATTTTCCATTGCAGCAGTAAAGCCATAGTCCATGAGGTCTGTGAAACTTTCATTTAAACGAACTGTAACAATATCTCCAATTTTTTCAGCATAAAAACGACGGTTTTCGACTCTCACATATCCTGCTTCTTGGATTCTTGAAATTATAGATGCATATGTAGACGGTCTACCAATACCTAATTTTTCAAGCTCTTTAACTAAAGCAGCCTCAGAAAAACGTGGTGGCGGCTTTGTAAAATGCTGGAGAGGTATTAAGACATTAAGATCTAATATCTCTCCTACTTGAAGATCAGGAAGTTCTGAAGTGTCATCTTTTTTTCGCATCGCAGGCAATGCTTTTAAGTAGCCGTCAAACTTAATAATACGTCCTTTAGCTTTCATCTGAAATTCTGCAGAATCCACCGTGACAGTAGTGCTGGTAAATTTAGCTGGGGTCATTTGACAAGCAACGAACTGTTGCCAGATAAGCTGGTAAAGTTGCTTGGCATCATCCATATCAATTAAGTCATTTGGCATGATATCGACATTAGAGGGTCTTATTGCCTCATGGGCCTCTTGTGCGCCAGATTTACTAGAATAAATATTTGGTTTTTCCGGTAAATAACTTTCACCAAAATTGCTTTGTATATAGTTTCTACAAGCAGATACAGCATCAATACTCAGATTAATCGAATCTGTTCTCATATAGGTGATGTATCCACCAGCATATAATCGTTGAGCCATAGCCATAGTCTTTTTTACGCCATATCCAAGTCTTGTACTAGCAGCCTGTTGCAAGGTTGACGTTATGAAAGGCGCCGATGGTTTACTACCTGTAGGTTTATCCTCACGATCTGTTACAGTGTATGTTGCAGATTTAAGGGCCTCTAATGCCTCAAATGTTTGTTTTTTATCTTTTGGTAGAAATTTTTGTCCTGCTAATTTATTTATTTCAAATCGAATTATATCCCCAGAATTTGATTCAAGATCAGCATGAAGTGTCCAATATTCTTCTGGATCGAAGGCTCTAATTTCTCTCTCCCGAAGTACTATTAATTTGACTGCAACTGACTGGACGCGTCCGGCAGATAACCCTCTAGCAACTTTACTCCAAAGTAACGGTGAGATCATGAATCCAACGACTCTATCTAAAAAACGCCGGGCTTGTTGTGCATTCACACGATCTAAATCTAATTCAGAGGGTTGTGAAAATGCTGCTTGAACAGCCTTTTTTGTTATTTCATTAAAAACTACTCTTTTGTAGCGATCTTCACTTCCACCAATTATTTCCCGTAAATGCCAAGCTATCGCCTCACCCTCTCTGTCTAGATCTGTAGCTAGATAAATTGTGTCTGCATTTTTTGCTAATTTTTTAAGCTCTGCTACTACTTTTTCTTTACCGGATAGAATTTCATATTGGGCTTTCCAATCCTTTTCTGGATTTATACCCATAGAGTTGAACAATTTTTCACGTGCTTTTTTTGCTTTATGTGCAGCCTTTTTTTCTTCTGGAAGATTGCGGGTGATTGATGCGGCCTTGGCGCGCTCTGATGGACTGCTTGATGCAATATTCTTAGATACATCTCGAACATGACCAATACTTGATTTCACTATGTACTCAGACCCTAAGTATTTGTTAATAGTTTTTGCTTTAGCAGGTGATTCTACAATAACTAGTGATTTGGCCATCGGATTATATTGCTCAATTAAATTTGTCGCAAAAAGGTCTTGTCTTGAATAAACCAACAAAAGAAGACCGCGTGCTTTTTACCTTGCTACCCTATATACATCTTGGCTAGCAATTACTCTTGATGCTTTAATTTCAAAATAATATGTTCGAAACTTCAATCTCATGTGGGGAATATACAGGTAGATATGGTAGGTTGGTCAAGTAGATTTATTCAATTGATAAAAAAAAATTTGTTATTTAGTATCTGATGGCATTTCTCAGAGTGTACAATGACTCATAAATTCTCACTACATCCTCCTCCTCTCCCTCTTCTTTCCAGTAAATCATAATTCCATCTGATCTTGCTTGCAATGCAGAGATAGCAATAGGAAGATTTTTAAGTGTTAGATCTATATCCTCGGTTATATCCTCGCAACATTGCTCGCCAAGCCAGTTCCACTCTAACCAAATAGAAGCCTCTCCTCTTTTTGTTGACTTTACCAATAACCAATCCTCCATATGTGGTTTAGAAGATTTTACAGAGTCAATATGCCATGACAATTTGTAAGTAATGCAATCTAGTCTCTTTTTCTCTAACTGGTTATCTGCTGACGTGCTTAACTGAACTGTCATTCCTAGATTAGCAGCTTTCTTTCTCATGCATATTAAAAGCTTTTGACGTGGAGATTGCCTAAACCACATTAATGGTGAAATAATTATCAATAATACAAAAAAAATGAGCAGGTATGACATTATCTTCTCTTGTAAATTATATTTATTGGTAATAAAAATTTAAAATTTTAACTTTAACTTAAATTTTTTAAATTATATGTATAAAAATTAAATCTTCTCTATTTAATATAGATTGTTGTAGCTATGATGTATATGAATAGAAATAACTTCAAATTTGGATTATTTACTTATTTTACTAATATATGCTCTCATCATGAAATTTATCGACATACGTATTTACAAGAGATGGCAAACTCCTGTCTTACGCAAATTATTCATAATATGGTTAGCCTTATTATCTTATGATGTAATTTGTTTAGAAAATTTTGATCCAAGTATAGGAGGGCTTCATGAGCAACGTGAAATTTTTAGAGCTGCATATGATGCGCTTCAAAAAAGAGACATGACAACCTATCAATATGAATATACAAAACTTAACGACTATCCAATAAAACACTATCTTTTAGCACAAGAGTTACTGCAAAAAATTCGCAGCTTTCCTAAAGATGATATAAGGAAATTCTTAGAGGAACATGATCAATCAGCAATTTCTGACAATGTACGACATTATTGGCTCGAAGTTTTGAGAAAACACAACAGATGGCAAGATTATTTAGCTGACTACAAGGAAAGTGGAGCAACAATAAGACAGAGATGTTACTACCAATTTGCAAGAATTAAGAACGACACGAGTAATAAAAAAAGTGCTATTCAAGCTGCTCTAAAACTTTGGTCTTCTGGCAATTCACAACCCAAAGAATGCGACAAATTATTCGATATTTTGATCAAAGATGATCTTATTACAGAAGAAGTTGCGTGGGATAGGTATGCAAAATCAATCGCTAAACGTAATTATCAACTATCAAAATATGTTTCAAGATTTATTAATAATAAAGATAATAAAAAACTTGCAACAAAGCTATATGAAACATATAAAAATGAAAGTACCGTCATCAATCATAATTTCTTTACTCCGAAAGAGTTAATTAATAATACTAGCGAAATTCACACTGCGGTTACTTATGGATTGGTGCGTTTAGCAAAAAAAAATGCGCGTTTAGCAACCAAGGTCTTTTTAAAGTATCAAAAAAAATATAAATTTTCTGAAGCACAAAAAATAAAAATTAGTAGCTCTTTAATAAAAAGTCTTTTTAAACAAAAAAAGAAGGCAGAATCAGATGAATATTTAACAAAAAATATTCATTCTTCTGGTCATAAAATATTAGAATGGAGAGTTCGTCAATCTATCCAAATAGCTGATTGGAAAGATGCTCAAATCTGGATAGAAAAAATGCCTCAAGTCTTAAAAAACAAACAGGTATGGAAATATTGGAATCAAAGGTTAACTGAGATTATTGATGGTGACTCTAAGAACCCAGACTTAAGTGGTTATAAAAAGTTATCCGGCGAGAGAAGTTTTTATGGTTTTTTGAGCGCTCAACGACTGGGGCTATCTAATAATATGCGATATAAGGATTCAACGCCAAGTCAAGTTGAATTAATAGAACTAGAATCTCAAGTAGGTATTAAAAGGACGAGGGAGCTTCTTCACCATAACCTAAATCTCTCAGCACGCAGAGAGTGGAATAAAGCAACAAGGAATTTTTCAAAAAAACAGTGGATTTCAGCAGCTCACATATCTAAAAAATGGCTATGGCACAATGGTGCTATTACAAGCATGATAAAAGCTAGTTACTGGAATGATACTAATCTTAGATTTCCTCTTGCTTTTAAGGACTTATTTAAAAAAAATGCAAAAATAAACCAAATACCTATGCATTTACTAATGGCTCTGGCTAGACAAGAAAGTTCTTTTCATCATGAAGCAACATCTCCTGTTGGCGCCAAAGGCTTAATGCAGCTTATGCCTGCTACAGCAAAACAAGTAGCGAGTAATAATAATATTTCTTTTGATCCGGTGGTTGGCTTGTATGACGCAGGAATAAATATAGCATTAGGCAGCCTATACTTTAAAAAGATGCTTGATAGATTTAATGGTAATCGTATTCTCGCAATAGCCTCATATAATGCTGGGCCAACAAGGGTAAGTCGCTGGAGGAAAAAAACTGGGGGTAACATACCTTTCGATGCTTGGATTGAAGCAATACCATTTAATGAAACACGAAACTATGTGCAAAATGTATTAGCTTTTTCATCAATTTATGCAAAAAAACTAAATGAAAGTGAAGAGATAATTAGCAACCAAGAAGAAATTACTAAATTATGAGCAGTACAATTAGATCAGAAAACGCATTAATAGATATTGGTGTCAACCTCACTCATCGATCTTTTGAAAAGACTTTAATATCCATTGTAAATCGAGCTAAAAATGCTAATGTCTCAAAGCTCGTTATTACTGGTATATCAGAACTGGATAGCATAAAGGGTATCAATATTTGTAAAGACTTATCTAAAAATTTTCCAAATATGATATATACAACATGTGGTATTCACCCTCATCATGCCAAAGAATATAATAGTGAAAGTTTTAATAATCTTAAGGAGATCGCTAGCGATAAAAGTGTAGTGGCTATTGGTGAAATAGGACTTGATTTCAACCGTAATATATCCACACCTAAGGAGCAAGAAATAGCTTTCGAAAACCAACTTCAATTAGCTACTGAACTAGGTTTACCAGTTTTTTTACACGAGAGAGACGCACATAAGAGACAATTAGAAATATTAAGCACTCATAGGGCTCAGCTTAAAAATGTAGTTATACATTGTTTTACAGGAACAAAAGCAGCGTTATTTAATTATCTAGATTTGGATCTTTATATTGGAATTACTGGATGGATATGTGATGAAAGGCGCGGAGGTGAGCTAAAAAATAATGTTGGCAATATACCGATTAATAGGTTGATGGTCGAGACTGACGCGCCATACCTGTTACCAAACATAATAAAAAAAACATCAAAAAATCGGATAAATGAACCAGCTTTTTTACCTTTAGTCGTTGAAGAAATCGCTAAGCATCGTCCGGAATCAATCATAGAGATTTCGAAAAAAACAACTAGTAACTCAACTCAATTTTTTAACTTGATATAGGCACAAAATGAAAATAGTCAGTATTAATAAAGAACCTGTTGAATTATATAAAATATTAAAATTTGAGGGTTTACTTGAAAGCGGTGGAGCAGCTAAAAGTGCAATAGCTAACGGGCTAGTAGAGGTTAATGACTGTGTAGAGAAAAGGAAACGAAAAAAAATTATAGCTGGGGATACCATTGTTTTTAATGGTGAGATACTTCATATAAATCTTTTATAAATTTGGGCGCCAGAATCCATGGATCATTACGAAAATAGACAGGTAATTCTTAAAAAAAGACCAAAAAATATTCCTGAAGCAGAAGATTTTAAAATTATTAAGACTGTTCTGCCAAAAATATCAACGGGTAAAATAATCATTCGAAATATTTTTTTGTCTGTAGAGCCAGCAATGAAAGGCTGGGTAAGCGCAATTGGTAATTATGCACAACCTGTGGCACTCAATAGTGTCATGAAATCTTTTGCTACTGGTATCGTTGTTGATTCCTGTCATTCCGATTATCAACCTGGTGACCTGGTTACTGGTTTATTTGGTTGGCAAGAATATGCTTTAGTGGATGCTGGTGTTGTTGATAGAAAAATAACAACTAATACTCTTCCAATGTCAACATCGTTAGGTGTGGCTGGTATAAATGGTATAACTGCATACCTTGGACTCCTTAGTGTAGGACAACCTGTTTCCGGAGAAACTGTTGTAGTATCAACTGCTGCTGGGTCAGTTGGCTCTTGTGTTGGCCAAATAGCTAAAATCAAGGGGTGCACCACAGTTGGTATAACAGGGGGCCAAAAAAAAGTGGATATGTGCAAAAATATATATCGATATGATCAAGCAATAGACTACAAGAATGACAATCTTACAAGCTCTTTAGCTAAATATTGTCCTCAAGGAATTGATATATATTTTGATAATACTGGGGGAACAATCAGTGACAAGGTAATTCAAAAACTTAATATTGGTGCGAGAGTTGTACTTTGCGGTACTGCTTCTATTTCTAGCTGGAACCCTCCGCCTCTAGGGCCTAGATTAGAACGTCAAATATTAATCAAACGAGCTCGTATGGAAGGTTTCCTAATATTTGATCACAAGGAGCGCTATTCAGAGGCTCTATTAGCTCTGACTAAGTGGGTAATCTCTGGTGAAATAAACTATCGTGAAGATATCTTGCATGGTATTGAAAAGGCACCATCTGCTATTTCAGCAATATACCGAGGCGAAAATCTTGGTAAATTGCTTATCAAGTTAGGCGAAGAATGAAAAAATACTTTTAGAGTTTTTATCAAAGATCATAAAATAAGCTGCTTAATTTGACTAGGTGTAAATGGCCAGCTTTTTTCACTCCCCTCAGGATTAACAGCCACAGGTATTCGCAATCCATATTTTTCTCTAAGTAACACGTTATTTGATATGTTAACCTCATTATATTTCCAGTCAGTTGCTTTTAAGGCTTCTATTATGAGATCTTTTGCTATTTCACATAGATGGCAATTGTTACCAACGTAAATTGTTATAACTTTATTTAGCATGCTTGATAATCCAACAGTTATGAATTTTCTTGTTTCTTTGGAAGTCTGGATCAAATGTTTTGTCACTTATATTACAAACCTGATATCTTTCTATGATATCCGAAGACATAGAAAAATTACGGAAATTATTTGTAAATACTAATGTCCCGTTCTGGTCTAGCAGCAACATAGATTTTTTGATTAACTCTATATGATCTCTTTGTACATCAAATGTAGAGTCCATTTTTTTTGAATTAGAGAACGTAGGTGGATCAAGAAAAACTAAATCATACTGATTCAACTTATCTTTATTTTTAACATTTTTATCAAGCCAAACTAAGCAGTCTTCCCTTATAAGCTCATTAGATTTGCTACATATACTATTTAAAGAAAAATTTCTTTTTGCCCAATCGACATAGGTCTTCGACATATCGATACTCAGGCTTGATTTAGCTCCCCCTTTAATAGCATAAATAGTGGCTGAAGCGGTATAGCAAAATAAATTAAGAAATCTTTTATTTTGGGACAGACCGTGGATTAGCCTCCGAACTGGTCTGTGATCTAGAAAAAGCCCTGTATCCAAATAAGCACTCATATTGATCTCGAAAATATAACCATTCTCGGTAAGATTGAATATGTAATCTTCACTATTTTTATCATTCTTTGGGTGATATTGGCTGGAGCCTTTTTGTCTTCTGCGCTCCTTAAAAATTAATCTAGAATGCTGTTCATCAAAAAAAGAGGTTACCGCCTCTCTAACCTCCTTTAGATGTTTTTTTGATTGATTGGGGTCAATATATAATGGTGGAGCGTATTCTTGAATATGAACTGAATCCCCGTAAATATCAATAACTACCGCATATTCAGGTATATCCGAATCATAAAGTCGATATGAATTTATATTCGACTGCTTTATCCATCCATTAAGTTTTCTTGTATTTTTCTTTAGGCGATTAAAAAGCATTGAAGCGCCTTCAGATATCTGCTTTTTTTCAGATATAATTTTTTTTTGAAATGATGATACTACCCTATCGGTTAAATTATTTAGCTGATATAAAATTAATTGGCTTGGTATAGCTCCATTAAATATTTGATATTTTTTTTCTGAACGAAGTTTCAATTCACCAGATAATTCAGAATTCCCTGTAATGACTGCAAATTTCCATCCTGGACACTCTCTTTTGAGAATCTCACCAAGGTCTCTATATAAAGGCTTAAGATCTTCAACATCACCCCATCTCTCACCATACGGAGGATTACAGATTACTAGGCCGCACCGTATTTTTTTATGGGTTGGTAATTTAAACGCCACTAATGGTTTAGAGATCACCCGAATATGTCTATCAAGTCCTGCTGATATTATATTTTCTTGAGCGGCTACAATTGCTTTGGAGTCTTTATCGTAACCTCGTATCTCAGGTAGCTCTTTTGCAAGACCAACTGCACATCTATCAAGCGCATCACTCCTAATTTGGAACCATAAATTACAATCATGCTGTAACCATCCGTGAAACCCAAATTTTTCTCGATTCAAATTTGGAGCTATATCTGCAGCAATGAGTGCTGCTTCGATTAGCAGTGTTCCACTACCACACATAGGATCAATTATGGCGCCCCCCTTAATTGATAAATTAGGCCAATCTGCTCGGAACAGCAAAGCAGCTGCAAGATTTTCTTTCAGTGTTGCAGCCACCATTGCTTTGCGGTATCCACGCTTATGGAGGCTATCACCAGACATATCAAAACTGACGTTAGCTTGATCTTTAGACAACCGAACATTAATTCGGATATCAGGGTTTTTTAAATCAACATCTGAGCGATCGTTGTAGTGCTCATTTAATTTATCAACAATCCCATCTTTAACTCGCTGGGCCCCGAATTGCGTATGACGTATTACATCGTTAGATCCAGAAAAATTTACAGCAATGCTTTCGCGCGGGGTGAAATGGGTCTCCCAAGGAATGTTTTTTATCCCATTGTATAAATCGCTATCTGAGGTTACCTGAAACTTCGCTAATGGTAATAATATTCTATTAGCTATCCGGGACCATAGACAAGACTTATAGATGAAAATAATATCACCTTCAGCAAATACACCAGCCACAGTCAGGCTAGTTTTCTTTGCCCCAAGCGACGTAAGCTCTTTTGCAAGAATTTCTTCTAAGCCTTTAGGACAGGTTGCAAAAATTTTACGCATTTATATAGCCATTATATTAAGAAAAATCAACTAAGGCTCTTAGAGGCGATCTCATAACTATCCCCAGACAGATCATTTTCTAAAATTATCCTGCTAAGTTGATTTTTCATAAGGTTTCCACGTTTTTTTGGGAATTTTCGCCATCGCGTTAGAGGACTTAAAAGTCTGGCAGCTATTTGTGGGTTGAGCCTATCTAAAGCCAATACTTGATTAGCTAAAAATTCATATCCATCTCCCCGATCACAATGAAAATTCATAGGATTATTAGTGCAAAAAACGCCAATCAGCGATCTAATCTTGTTGGGGTTATTGAAGTCAAATGCGGGATGTTCCATGAGTATCCTAACTCGATTCAAACCACCTGGAAGTGAACATGACGCCTGCACCTGAAACCATTGATTTAATACTAGAGGCTCATCTTTGTAGTCTTGGTAAAATTTGTTTAAGTATTTCTTTGATAAATCGATAGCACTCTTTCTATTGTCATTCACTAAAATATTCAACGCTGCAAGTCTATCAGTCATATTATTAGATTTGATAATTTGATTTTCAACCGTTTTCAAAGAACCTTCTGATTTAGAGCTAACTATATACCTCAATGCTAAGTTCTTTAAACTGCGTTGAGATGTCTCTTTTGCGTTAAAGATATATTTTTTTGATGTCAAATTAGATTTGTATATTTTATTCCAGTAACTACTCAAATTTTTTCCCAATTCACTCAATACAAAATCTCTAACTATATGGATAGCCTCAATATCAATCTCATTTGAGATTTCAGCCATTATCAGCTCCGAGGGTATAGTTAGCAGTAGTGCCTGCATTGCTTTATCTTTATTTGGCCTATTCATAACTCCAAGAAATGCATCATAAAGATATGATTTCATCTCCAATTTTTTATTAAGTCGATATTCATTTTGCATTACAGTCATAACCCGTATAGCCAGTTCTTGACATGCATTCCAGCAACTAAAGCCATCCAGGTCTTCAGACATGAGTAAAATTAGATCTTTCTCAGAATAAGAGAAATCAAGCTTTATGGGTGCAGTGAAACCTTGGAGTAAAGATGGAGTTGGGCATTTATTGATATTTTCAAAAGTAATAGTTTCTTGTTTTTTTGTTAACTCAATTAATAAAGAGTTATTATTATCATCAGATATAGGTATAGGGCCTTTATCTGTTATTAACCCAATCTTAATCGGAATATGAAAAGGCACTGTTGCATAATTAGATTCAGATGAGCTCGAATCTTTAGTGCTTTTTGCAGAAATTTGCTTAAAGGTTAGACTGTATGAACATTTTTTTTTATCATAGGTCCCGCTTACAGCTATAGATGGTGTTCCTGATCTCTCGTACCACAACATAAATTGTTTGAAGTCACGTCCGCTAACCTCTGCCATAGTTGATATAAATTCATTTATAGTTACAGCTTGACCATCGTATCGTGAGAAATAAAGGTCTGATCCCTTTCGAAATAACTCAGGGCCTAATAAAGTTTGGATCATTCTAACAATTTCAGCTCCTTTCTCGTATATGGTAACTGTGTAAAAATTCGAGATTTCCATGTATGTTTTAGGCTGAACGGGATGTGCGGTTGGCCCTGAATCTTCTGCGAACTGAATAGAGCGAAGAAAATTTACATCTTGAATACGCTTAACGTCAGCTGAACCCATATATGCAGAAAATTGAGAATCCCTGAAGACAGTAAAGCCCTCCTTTAGACTCAACTGAAACCAATCTCTGCATGTTACTCTATTTCCTGACCAGTTATGAAAATATTCATGAGCTACAACTGCTTCAACTCTATTAAATCCATCATCTGTTGTTGTTTCGGGGTTAGCCAAAATACATGATGTATTGAAAATATTTAGTCCTTTATTTTCCATAGCCCCCATATTAAAATCATCTACAGCAACTATCATATAAAGATTTAAATCATACTCTCTTCCATAGGTTTCCTCATCCCACCTCATCGCATGCTTGAGAGATTCAAGTGCATGTGAACATTTATCAATATCTTTAGGTTCAACAAATAACTGAATATCTATAGCTTTTCCAGAACAAGTCAGGAAACTATCTTTAACAACAGAAAGGCTACCTGCAACCACAGCAAACAGGTAGGAGGGTTTTGGAAAAGGGTCATGCCAAGTTGCCCAATGGCGTTCATTTTTTTTATTCTTTAAATCGCTTAGATCAGCCTTACAGTCGCCGGAATCTATGAGGTTTCCATTGGAAAGCAGCATGGGACAAGATGACTTATCTGCGATTATCGTAGTAGTAAATTCAGACATCACATCGGGGCGGTCAAGATAATAAGTAATTCGCCGAAATCCTTCAGCTTCGCATTGAGTACAATATATTGTTCTAGATTTATACAGGCCCTCTAAAGAGGTGTTTTTCTTTGGAAAGATAACAACAGCTATTTCGAGTACAAATGAATCGGGAACAGATAAAATAGTGAGAGTCCCGTCACCTAAAATATAGGCTTCCGTAGCTAGCGTATTACCATTTATTTTAATTGAATTAAGATTTAGTTCTTGGCCGAACAGTTTTAGATTTTTCTTTTCATGATTGTTGCGACTAATTTCTAAAACAGAAAATACATTTGCCTGATCTTCCTCGATATCAATTATGAGATTTGTTTTATGTATAAGAAAATCTGGTGGTCTATAGTCACATAAGCGAGTTAGTTCAGTTGGGTGTGTTTTGCTGTTCATCGACATTAGGCCCTGAATATATATTTTTAAAAAATTTAATTAGGTAAAAGTTCAATTCTTCCACTTAATAGGTTTTTCTGTATCTTTAAGAGTTTCTTTTAAGTCACATGCATCTTCTACTTTTTTAAGCGGAACATACCCCACCCTTTCGTCTTGCTCCTTGTTGTAGTTGTCGTAAGCTATCAATATTTGCATGCAATGCTCAAGCTGCTCTTTTGAAAGTTTTACCCCATTAGCCCATTTACCAAGCTCAACTGCGGACTTTAGTTTTTTATAAATTTCTGGTGTAACTGAAGCAATTAATTGTTGAAATTCCATTATGCACCTTGAATGAATAGAAAATCTCTGCATTTATAATATTTTTTAAAACGATTATTTAAAAAAACGGTAGCCGTTTAAACACCCTAATATCATACCACTAATTAGGCCTGTAGTATGAGCTGCGTTTGCAACTTGTATACCTAATATAATCTCTACTATCCCGCTAATACCTAAGAATAACCAAACTAACATAAAACCGAAAAGCCCTTGAGGTATTAACATTATTGGCTCTCTTGAAAATTTATAAGAAATCCAAATAAAGCCTAACAAACCATAAACTAGTCCAGATAAGCCACCAAATAAAACGGATTTTGCCAATAAGTACTGACTCAAGTTTGAAATAATAGATATGAAAAATACAGACATAAAAAAATATAGACTACCAATACTATATTCTATTTTTTGACCCAAAATCCATAACAAGAGTGAATTAAAAATAAGATGGAAAATACTGAAGTGCAAAAAAATTGGTGTAACTAACCGCCAGACCTCACCTGCATTAATAGATATAGTAATAGAATCAAAAGAATTAATATTAGCGGTAGAAAGAAAATCTTGTATAGTTAAATAATGGATAATTGATGGCATCCACTCAACAATTCCAGTGCCAATAAAACTGCTGACAAGAAGAAGAAAAACTATAGGTGCTTGTCTGAGTTGATCCAATACACTGAGGTTATTTAAATCTCTCATTTATAATCCCTAGGTATCTTATCCTGTAAATGAATCTATCTATTTCTGTTGCTAGAGCCTAAATGACTTCCCCAACCAAGCTTTGTACGACAGGTAGCGTAAAAACTATTGTCTTCTTGATGAATTAGCCTTAATGGGTTATTTTTTTTCTGTATGTGTATTACATCGCCTGGCTGATGAGAAAGATCATTTTGCCCATCGCATGTAATCATTGAACTCAACTCGTTACGTGAAGCTAACTTGATCTCTATATCACTATTTCCAGCAACTACAATTGGTCTACTAGATAGTGTATGTGCATTCATTGGTACTAATACTATCGCGTCTAAATTTGGGTGCAGTATGGGGCCACCACCAGATAAAGCATAGGCGGTAGATCCTGTGGGTGTGGAAACTATTAGGCCATCGGACCTCTGACTATAAACAAATTTTTTATCTATATATAACTCAAACTCCATCATTCTTAGAGAACTACCTGGGTGCAGCACTACATCATTTATTGCTTCACCTGAGCTAACTTTTGTTCCATTCCTTAATAAGGAAATATCTAATAAAAAACGATTTGATATTATATAATTGCCAGATAAAACTCGCTTTAATTGAACTTCCATATCATCGGGCAGAATATCTGTTAAAAACCCTAGTCTTCCTCTGTTAACGCCTAAAAGCGGAATATTTAAATCTGCTGCACTCCTTCCAACACTGAGCATGCTGCCGTCTCCACCAACAACAATTATCAAATCTAAATTCAAACTTTTGTCCAGATGATCGAAAATAGGTATATTTTTACTATCTATTAAATAGGATGTTCTTTTCTCTGAGAGTACTGAATAACCATCTTTTTCTAAAAAACAACACAAGCGATTCAGGAGATTAGCTATTTCAGCAAGCTCAACGTTGGCAACTAATGCAATCCGCTTGAATGGTGTCATGTTTATATACCTTGCAATAAAGAATCATCAATGAAAAATAAAAAAATTATATATCTAGAATTAAAATTAAAACAACCAGGCCACACTAAAAAATAGTGAAGTATTATGTGTTATCAGAACATAAAAAAATAGACATATAAAAGGGCAGACTTTGAAAAGGCACACAGAGAGACTAGCTGCAAAATTAAATTTAAATTTTTTATCATACCTAAAGTTGTTAAAATGGCGGACCGGACGGGACTCGAACCCGCGACCTCCGGCGTGACAGGCCGGCATTCTAACCAGCTGAACTACCGGTCCGTTAAAACACTTTAATCTTTGGTGGGTGGTACAGGGGTCGAACCTGTGACCTACGCCTTGTAAGGGCGTCGCTCTACCAACTGAGCTAACCACCCCACTAAAAGAAGGCGCATTCTACCCGATTATATAGCCTTGTCAAACATTTCAGGATACCTTTTTGTGTACATGAGTGCTTCATCAAATTAAGATACTGCATAAAAAATACCAAAGAGAATAATATGGAAATTTTTAAAGAATTTACATTTGAAGCAGCACATTTCTTACCTAATGTTCCTGACGATCATAAATGCAAGAGACTGCATGGGCATTCATATCATGTGACTATTTATGTTGAGGGTGATATAGCTGAAAATGAAGGGTGGGTGATAGATTTTGGTCAACTAAAAGAATATTTTAAACCTATACATGACCAACTAGACCACCGGTTTCTTAATGATATAAAAGGCCTTGAAAATCCTACTAGTGAAAATCTAGCCCATTGGATATGGCATAAATTGAAGCCCAATCTGCATATCCTATCTAAAATCAAGGTTAAAGAAACTTGCTCATCTGGGTGCATTTATACCGGAAATTAATTAGATACTAAAATATTTTTTAAGGCCTGATCAATATGACTATATATAAAAATAAATCCTGAATTTAGTGCCTTTTTTGGCACAACTCTTTGCCCTTTTAATAGCAGCTCATTAGCCATTTCACCAAAAATAATTTTAGCGATAAATGATGGCATTGATAAAAATACAGGCCTCGATAAAACGCTACCTAATTCTCGAGTAAACTCTTGATTAGTTACAGGGTTCGGCGAACAAGAATTTATGGCTCCTGAAAGCTCCTGATGCTCTAGACAATGAAAGATTAAATTTATTTGATCTTTTATATGTATCCACGGAAACCACTGTTTTCCTGTCCCTAACTTACCCCCTAATCCAAAATTAAATGGAGGTATCATACGTTTAAGTGCACCCTCACCCTCGCCCAAAACTATACCAATTCGAAGAAAGCAAACTCTGGATCCCAGGTGAACAAATCTCGATGCATTATTTTCCCATAAAGTACACAAGTGATTTGTGTAGCTGTTATTGTAACTACTATCTTCATCAATAAAGTTGTCTTCTTGGGGACCGTAATAACCAACTGCTGAACCACTTATGATTACCTCAGGGTAACTGTTTGTATTAGTGAAATAATCGTATAACTTATTTGTCATATCTAACCGACTATTTATAAATTTTTGCTTAAGTTCCTTGTTCCATCTCCCAGAAACCAAAGATTCGCCAGCTAAGTTAAGGACAAAATTGATTTCTTTAGTGCTCGGTAACTCTTCCAAGGATGTTACAACCTTAATTCCTTTCAGGCGTGCTTCAGCGTAAATTTTATTTCGCGATAATGCTATCACTTCATAGCCCTTATTTTTAGCCGAAATACAAAAATTATGACCAATGAAGCCTGAAGCACCAGTAACTAGAATGGTTTTATTTTTCATAATTTATTTTAGGAGTCTATTTGATAGCTAAAATTTACTAATTCTTTATATTTTCTTCAAAAAATTAACCCAGAAACTGCTCTAAAAATATATAATTTTATTAATAATTTCGAATAAGTTATATGTGGCCGTGAGGTTGGTCGGGGCGGCCGGATTTGAACCGACGACCACTACACCCCCAGTGTAGTGCGCTACCAGACTGCGCTACGCCCCGATAGATATAACTTTAATCATAAAGCAGGTCATAATACAGAAGAGGTGAAGCAATTCAAGAGGCTTTGTATTTCTTCAGTGACTAGATTAACTTTTAAGAACCTTAAGAATATCCTCTAAGTCATCAACTGTTTGACGTATTACTTGATGGGTTTGAGAAGCATCTTCTTTTGCATCTTCGCCTAAAAGCTTCTGACGAGCTCCCACTATAGTAAAGCCTTGCTGATAGAGCAAAGAACGGATTTGACGTATTAATATCACATCATGATGTTGATAATAGCGTCTGTTGCCACGCCTTTTTGTAGGATTTAGATTAGGGAATTCTTGCTCCCAATATCTCAATACGTGAGTTTTTATTTCACATAAACGACTAACTTCACCAATGGTAAAATAATTTTTTCTAGGAATAGGAGGAAGTTTATCTATATCATTTGACGCCAGCATGGCTATCAACCCTTGATTTTAGTTTTTGTCCTGGCTTAAATGTCACAACTCTCCTAGCTGTGACAGCAACCTCCTCGCCAGTTTTTGGATTACGACCAGGGCGGCTTTTTTTATCACGGATATCAAAATTGCCAAAACCTGAGAGCTTTACCTCTTCATTATTTTCAAGAGAAGATCTAATTTCTTCAAAAAATAACTCAACCATCTCTTTGGCTTCTCTTTTGTTTAGCCCAAGATCATTAAAAAGCATCTCTGCTAGGTCTGCTTTTGTAAGTGCCGCCATTTTAACCTCTAAGAACTCCTAAATGCTCTTTCTTTACAGCTTCAACTATTAAAGAAATAGCGTGATTTACTTCGCTATCCTCTAGCGTGCGTGAACTATCTCTAAAGGTCAAGCCCAATGAGATGCTTTTACTATGGATTTCAATACCTTTTCCTTGATAAACATCTAATATTTGGGTATCGATTAAGATTTTTCCAGCTTTTTTATAAGCAGTTTCACAAAGATCATCTGCATATATATCGTCAGATACTATGAAAGATAGATCTCTTTTTATTTCAGGAAATTTACTCAACCCTGAAAATTTTGGAATTTTTCCTTTTAAAATAGAATCTAACTTCAATTCAAATACAAAAACAGGCTGATTGAGACCCAGATTTTTTTGTATGAGCGGGTGTATTTGACCCAACCAACCAACGGTATCTCCGTTTCTTAAAACTCTCGCAGATTGCCCTGAATGTAAATAGGTATTAGTATCCTTAACAAAACTAAACTCATCAAAACATCCATAAAATTTTAATAACGACTCCACATCACCCTTAATATCAAAAAAATCTACAGGTTCTTTGTTGGAGTGCAAATTATTTGTCATACGATTACCAGTTATAGCTGCTGAAATCATAGTGTCTTGATTAAAAGTTTTTCTGTTTGATGTAAAAACGAGACCGGTCTCAAAAAGGCGTATTCTTTCTTGTTGTCTATTAAGGTTATGACGCAAAACGGAGAGCAAGCCTGCCAATAATGTTAGCCTCATAGCGGACATATCACTTGATATTGGATTTATGACAGAAACTGGAGTGACTGCAGGCATAATTTCTGACTGAATCGAGGGATCCACAAAAGAGTAAGTTATTGCCTCGCTATATCCCCGAGCTATAAGCGTATCTCGTAAATTTTTAAGCTCACCCTCATTTTCAGGCGATACATTTATTGGTAGCTCAACTGATAGTATTTCAACTGGGAGGTTTTCATAACCATAAATTCTCGCAATTTCTTCAATTAGATCGGCCTCAATAGATAAATCAAATCGCCAACTGGGTGGGATACATTGCCAGCTTGCTTCTTTCGAACGAGAAATAATCAAGCCTAATCTTTTTAGTATATCTTCTATCTTTTTACTAGATATAGATAATCCAAGCTGTTGTTCAAGACGATCTTTTCTTAAAGTAATGCAATTTTGGTGTAGCTGGTCTTTTCTACCTTCAATAGTCATTACTGGTCCAGCATCGCCACCACTAATATCAAGCAGTAAAGTAGTTGCACGCTCAATTGCAGTTTCTTGAAGAGCTGGATCAACACCTCTTTCAAATCTGTGAGAAGAATCGGTATTTTTTCCATAAACGCGAGAACGACCTGATATAGATAATGGATGAAAACATGCACTTTCTAAAAAGATATTCTTTGTATCTCCTGATATAGAGGAGTTAGCACCACCCATAATACCGGCTATTGCAAGTACTTTTGTCTCATCAGCAATCACGAGTGTATCTGGTTTTAACATTACATCAGAGCCATCAAGTAACTTTAGTGATTCCTTCTCAGTCGCCATCCTAACCACTAGACTATTGTCAAGCTTATCTAAGTCAAAAGCATGCATTGGCTGCCCCAATTCGAGCATTACATAGTTTGTTACATCTACAACTAAATCAACGCTTCTTAAGCCTGAACGACGAAGTTTTTCTTTGAGCCAAATTGGAGTTACTGCAGACATATCTATATTTTTTATGACTCTTCCAATATAGCGAAAGCATGCGTCCTTATTCAATATTTTTACTGGCAAGAAGTCGGTAATCCTTGGTTCAACAGGAGGCATCTCGGGTTCTAAGAAATCTACTTGATTAAGCGTGGCTACTTCACGTGCTATACCGCGTATACTTAAGCAGTCCCCCCTATTGGGAGTGAGGTCTAAATCAATAATATTATCATTTAACATTAAATAAGTATGAAAATCTTCGCCAACAGGGGCGTCCGGTGGAAGTTCTAATAAGCCAACAGAGTTGGCAATGATACCTAGTTCTTCGGCGCCACAAAGCATCCCTTGTGACTCAATATCTCTTATATTGGTCAACTTAATAGTTAAATTTTCTCGTAATTTTGACCCTACAGCAGCAAAAGGTACCTTTATATTGGGTCGTATGTTCGGAGCACCACATACTACCCTTAATACTTTATCCGATTCACATAAGACCTCGCATATTTTAAGATTGTTAGCATTTGGGTGGGGTTTTGTTGAGATAACATGTCCAATAGATATTCCTGAAAATTTATAGGAAGCATCTGCAATACCATCTACCTCTAGACCGGCCATTGTTAGCTGATCGGATAGTTCTTTTGTACTTGTGGGAACGTCGACCCATTCCCTTAGCCATGCTTCACTAAATTTCATTAAATCCATTTCCTGATAATTAATATTAAATATTATTTATAAACTTTTATTGCTAATGAAATTGTTTTAGAAATTTTAAGTCATTTTCAAAAAATAATCGTAAATCTGTTACTCCATATCGAAGCATCGAAAGCCTTTCGACCCCCATCCCAAAAGCAAATCCAGAATATTTTTCTGGATCAACATTGCAATGAGATAAAACTGCTGTATGAACCATTCCGCAACCCATAACTTCCAACCAACCAGTATCTTTACATATACGGCAACCTTTACCCTTACAATTAGCACACTGCATATCTACTTCAGCCGATGGCTCAGTGAATGGAAAATAAGAAGGTCTGAATCTTATGGGTAAGTCCTCTTCAAAGAATGCATTTAAAAATTGTATGATAATGCCTTTTAGGTTCGCCATACTGATATTTTTATCTAAAACAAGACCCTCAACTTGATGAAACATTGGTGTGTGCGTTAGATCAGAATCACAACGATATACTTTTCCGGGACAAATAATTCTTAAAGGTGGATCCTGTGTTTCCATAGTTCGAATTTGAACAGGTGAAGTATGTGTTCTCAGCACATTATTCTGATTTATGTAAAATGTATCATGCATAGCTCTTGCTGGATGATGAGAGGGTATGTTTAAGGCTTCAAAATTATGGTAATCATCTTCAATTTCTGGACCCTTTTCAACCTTAAAGCCTATATTTGTAAAAAAGGATTCAATTCGCTCAATAGTTTGCGACACTAAATGCAAGGAACCTTTATCTGAACATCGACCAGGTAGAGTAATGTCTAAAGTTTCTTTTTCTAAGCGAGAGCTTATTTCAATCAACACGATTTCATTTTGTCGACGCTCAATTTCGTTAGTTATTCTTTTTTTTGCTAAATTTATTGATGCTCCAGCAACCGGTCTCTCTTTTGGAGTAAGTTCACCCAATCCTCTAAGGAGGGTCGACAACGAACTCTTTTTTCCTAGATAGTCAATTTTGATCTGCTCGAGTGACTTGATGTCAAGCGACTCTTTGATGGCTTTCATAGCTTCATCTTCAAGAAGCTGTATATTTTTCATTATCTACCTCGAGACACGTGTTTGTTCAAAAAAAAAGGGAGAGAGCACAAGCTCCTTCCCTTTTATATTGCCATTATTTTTCGTCACTTAACATAGGTGCTAGGCAAGGGCTGCCTTCGCTTGTTGAACGATTGCTGAAAATGCTGCTTTATCATGCACAGCCAGATCAGCTAAAACTCTTCGATCCAAATCTATATTTGCCTTTTTTAGTCCAGCTATTAACCGACTATAGCCAATGCCCTCGACTCGTGATTGGGCATTTATACGAGTGATCCAGAGTGCTCTAAAGGTACGTTTTTTAACACGGCGGTCACGATAAGCATACTGGCCTGCTTTAGTGACAGCCTGGGTAGCTACTCGAAAAACTCGACTTCGAGCTCCATAATAACCCTTCGCTAGTTTAAGAATTTTTTTGTGGCGACGGTGCGCAGTTACACCTCTTTTTACGCGTGGCATATTTTATCCTCTCAATATGTTATTAGTTTAATCACGAAGCATACGTTGTATTAGCGGGGCATCTGTATCACCCATAGTGCTGGTTCCGCGCAAGTGTCGCTTACGTTTTTGAGACATTTTTGTGAGAATATGGCTTCTGTTAGCATGTTTATGCTTATAGCCTGCACTCGTTTTTTTAAAGCGCTTGGCTGCGCCACTGTGTGTTTTTGCTTTTGGCATTTTTATCTCCGTTTTTACGGGGTTAGTTTAAAAAGAAGGTATTTCCGGACAGTCTGCCAAAGGCTGAACGCGGGTAATACATACTACTTCTTTAGTGATTTTCTTATAAATTTATTTCTTTTTTGATCTTGGAGCTATGACCATAGTGAATTGCCTGCCTTCCATCTTAGGAAACTGCTCCACTGTACCAATTTTATCCAAATCTACTTCAATTCTCTTGAGCATTTGCATACCAAGCTCTTGGTGGGCCATTTCTCTTCCTCGAAATCTTAGGGTTACTTTGGCTTTATCCCCATTCTCAAGAAACCGGGTCATGTTTCGCAATTTTATTTCGTAGTCGCCCGTATCTGTACCAGGACGAAATTTCATTTCTTTAACTTGTGTATTTTTTTGTTTTTTTCGCTGAACTGCTTTTTGTTTTTTTGCTTCAAAAAGTTTCTTACCGTAATCCATAATTTTACAAACAGGTGGTTCTGCATCTGGAGAGATTTCAACTAAATCTAAACCTGCAATCTGAGACTGCTCGAGGGCATCCTCTATAGACACTAAACCTGCTTGTTCCCCATTTGCATCTATAAGCCTAACGTTTTTAGCTTCTATTTCTTCATTCATGAGGGATCTCTTTGTTGATCCCTTGCCATAAGCTTTCTTAATAATTCATTCTCCAAATATTTATATAATCTATTATACACGACCGCGAGAGGAAATATCTTGTTCTAATATACTTACGAACTCAGTTACAGTCATGCTACCTAAATCTTTACCGTCGGATGAGCGAACTGCTAAAGTACTGCTCTCAACTTCTCTTTCACCAATTATAAGCAAGTATGGAATCTTCTGAATTGTATGTTCGCGAATTTTAAAGCCGATCTTCTCGTTTCTCAAGTCATTTTCAACCCTAAATCCTTTGTTTTTCATTGAATTGGTCAAATCTTCAACATATTTTGACTGGCTGTCGGTAATATTTAGAATTATTACCTGACATGGAGCAAGCCATGTAGGAAATTTTCCCTCATAATGCTCTATTAAAATTCCTATGAATCTCTCGAAAGAACCCAAAATTGCTCTATGAAGCATCACAGGGATTCTTCTCGATCCGTCTTCAGCAACATACTGCGCATTAAGTCTCTCAGGCATAGAAAAATCAACCTGTATTGTTCCGCACTGCCATATTCTCCCCAAGCAATCCTTGAGAGAAAATTCTATTTTTGGACCATAAAAAGCACCTTCACCAGGTAATAAACTATAATCTAAATTTTTAGATACAAGGGCATCAATAAGAGATTGTTCAGATTTATCCCAGACTTCGTCGTTACCAACTCTATTTTCAGGGCGTGTTGACAATCTGATGATAATATCGTCAAAACCAAAGTCTTTATAAATAGAAAATAGCAGGTCTGTAAATATAGATACTTCATTTAATATTTGTGGCTCTGTACAAAATATATGGGCATCATCCTGAACAAAACCTCTCACTCGCATTAAACCTTGAAGAGTTCCCGACGCTTCATTGCGATGACAGGAACCAAACTCAGCGAGCCTAAGAGGTAAATCTCGATAGCTTTTTAAACCTTGATTGAAGACTTGTATATGACATGGGCAGTTCATGGGCTTAACAGCAAAATCATGGGATTCAGATTCAACAGTGAACATATTTTCACGAAATTTATCCCAATGACCAGATTTTTCCCAAAGCGACTTTGATACTATTGATGGAGTTTTTATTTCTTGATATCCATTTAAAGCCTGAGCATCTCGCATATAGTTCTCAATAGCAGTATAAATACTCCAACCTTTAGTATGCCAGAAGACCATGCCGGGTGCTTCTTCCTGTAAGTGAAATAAATTAAATTTCTTAGCCAACTTTCTGTGGTCGCGTTTTTCCGCCTCTTGCAACTGAAATAGATAGGCCTTTAGCTCTTTTTTTGTAGCCCATGCTGTACCATAAATTCGCTGAAGCATCTGATTTTTTGAGTCACCACGCCAATAAGCGCCTGATGTTCGCATTAACTTAAAGTGCTCACAAAATCTCATATTAGGAACATGAGGGCCACGACACATGTCTACATATTCTTGATGATAGTATAAGGCGGGAGTTGCATCTTTAGGGATATCTTTTTCAAGAATCTCTAGTTTATAATCTTCACCATTTTTTTTAAATAAATCATAAGCATCCTGCCAAGAACCAACTTTTTTCACAACATCATATTGCGTTTTTACAAGCAGGTGCATTCGCTCTTCAATTTTTTCTATGTCCTGATCACTTAGCATATGATCGAGATCAATATCATAGTAAAAACCATTCTCAATTGTTGGGCCTATAGCCATTTTAGTTCTAGGCCACAACTGTTTTACAGCGTGGCCAATTAAATGGGCACACGAATGACGCAAAATTTCTAAGCCATCTGCATCCTTAGAAGTAAAAATAGTCAGTTTGGTATCCTCAGTAATCAAATCATGGGCATCGATACGCCGTTCATTGATATGTCCACCTATAGTGGCCTTAGCCAAACCAGGGCCTATGCTTTCTGCAACCTCATAAACAGAGACAGGCTTTTCGAAGCTACGTTGTGAACCGTCGGGGAGGGTAATTGTGGGCATATATATATCCTTTCCAGTGGTGGCCGCTACTAAAGGTCACGTGGTAAATACTACATAATCAAAGTATATCAAAATATTTAAGAACCAGCATTCTACTTGCTTGATGTAAAGAATCAAGAAAGCATAAAATTATTTAATGATATCCAATAAATATACGGAATTTACTTGTCACACTAAGAGTGCACTGTTAAATTACGCGCTCTTGTATTTTATCTTGGAAATTTTGTCTAAGGCATTCTAGGCACGTAGCTCAGTTGGTTAGAGCACCACCTTGACATGGTGGGGGTCGGTGGTTCGAATCCACTCGTGCCTACCAAAATACATAGCTTTTTACATTCGAAAAGGTTCTTCAATCAAACAATTCCATCTACCATCTTTTTCAAAGAAGTAATTTCATCTCTTATATTTGCAGCTGACTCAAACTCAAGATTTTTTGCACTTAAAAACATTTTTTCTTCTAAGATTTTTATTTTTTTCCATATATCCTGATCTGTATGTAGATTAGACCTGTCAAGCAAATCTAATTCAATGTGATCTGTTATTTTTCGTGGCTTTTTACCAGGAGTAACAGCAGCTCCTTCCATGATATCAGCTACAGATTTAACGATTCCACAAGGAGTAATATTATTATTGATATTGTGCTTTATTTGAGCGCTTCGGCGATTCTCTGTTTCATTTATAGCTCTTTCCATTGATCCAGTTATCTTATCTGCATAGAGTATAGCTTTTCCATCAATGTTTCTCGCAGCTCTACCAATTGTCTGAATCATAGACTGCTCAGAACGTAGAAATCCTTCTTTGTCTGCATCAAATATCGCCACTAATGCCACCTCAGGAATATCCAACCCTTCTCTTAATAGATTTATGCCCACGAGTACATCAAACTTACCTAGACGTAAATCTCTTATAATTTCTATTCGCTCTACTGTATCTATATCTGAGTGCAAATAACGCACTCTAATATCATGATCAGTAAGATAGTCTGTAAAGTCTTCAGCCATTCGCTTTGTAAGCACAGTTATGAGGACCCTTTGCTCTTTTCCAACACATAAGTTTATCTCTGTAAGAACATCATCAACTTGAGAAACTGCTGGTCTTACAAAAATTTCTGGATCAAGAAGCCCAGTTGGTCTTACTACTTGGCGAACCACTTGACCCTCATTAGCAGCCTCATATTTGCTTGGGGTAGCTGAAACAAAAATCATTTGCGGTGCCAAATTTTCCCATTCGTCAAATCTTAAGGGACGATTATCAAGCGCTGAGGGTAAACGAAAACCATATTCAACTAATGTTTCTTTTCGTGAACGATCGCCTTTATACATTGCGCCGAGCTGAGGGATTGTTACATGTGACTCGTCTACGATCAGTAATGAGTCATCTGGTAAGTAATCGAATAGTGTTGGGGGGGCCTCTCCTTTTTTTCGTCCTGAAAGATATCGGGAATAATTTTCAATTCCATTACAGTAGCCCAGCTCACCCATCATTTCTAGATCATAAGAACAGCGCTCTCTAAGTCTTTGCTCTTCAACTAACTTATGCATTGATCTTAGCTGTTCTAAACGCTCAGCTAGCTCAGTTTTAATCTTATCTATAGCGTCCAAGATAACATCTCTAGGGGTAACATAATGTGATTTTGGATAGATTGTAATCCTTGGAACACGTCTTGATATTTCTCCAGTTAATGGATCAAACAAAGATATAGTTTCAATGATATCATCAAAAGTTTCTATCCGGACTGCATCTTGTGCAGAATCAGCAGGGTATATATCAATGACGTCTCCCCTTACTCGATAAGTAGAGCGTTGAAAAACAGCATCATTTCTTGTGTATTGTAATTCCGCTAGGCGTCGCAAAATTGATCTTTGGTCTACCTCGTCCCCTCGCACTAGATGCAATAACATTTTAAGATAAGATTTTGGATCTCCCAATCCATAAATAGATGAAACTGTTGCTACAACAATCACATCTTTTCTCTCTAGCAAAGCCTTAGTAGCTGAAAGCCTCATCTGCTCAATGTGCTGATTAATGGAAGCATCTTTTTCAATAAAAGTACCAGATGATGGAACATATGCTTCCGGTTGGTAGTAGTCATAATAAGATACAAAATACTCGACAGCATTATCTGGAAAAAAATCTCTAAGCTCTCCATATAATTGAGCTGCAAGTGTTTTATTGTGGGCGAGAACAATTGCTGGTCGTTGAACCTCATTGATTACATTAGCGATTGTAAAGGTTTTTCCAGACCCAGTTACTCCAAGTAATGTTTGTGCTGCAAGTCCATGATTAAGGCCATTTATCAATTCAGCAATAGCTTTTGGCTGATCTCCAGCAGGATCATATGAACTAGTTAAATTAAAGGATTTTGACACTTATTGTTGCCTATATCGAGATGTAAATAATTTAAATCCATAAAAGATTATCAATACGAATAATCAGATTCAGAATTAGGGTTGACTCACTCATTTTCGGTATATAATATACGCGCCTCTCTAAGATCCGCCTTAGCTCAGTTGGTAGAGCAAATGACTGTTAATCATTGGGTCGCTGGTTCGAGCCCAGCAGGCGGAGCCATTATTAGTAGACATAAATTTTATATTCACCAAATTCTCTTCAAATCAACTTAATTTTCTAAAAGCTTTGACGAGTAATTTTTTTACTTAAAAGTTTTTTTTGATATCTCATTACTTATGCGTTTTAACATATCTGTCGGGTTCGACGCTTGGGTAACCGGTCGACCAATAACTAAATAACTGCTGCCATTAATTATAGCTTGTGATGGTGATAAGATTCGACTTTGATCGTCAATATTAGTTGAATTTAGGCGTATTCCGGGTGTTACTATTATAAAATCATCACCATGTATTTTTCTTAGCATCTCAGCCTCCATCCCTGAGGCTACAACACCATCCATACCCGATTTTTTTGACAGCCAAGCAAGCTCGTTAACTTGCTTATTTAAATCATGCGTAACTCCGATTTCATAAAGATCTTTATTGTTAAAACTAGTTAAGACTGTTACTGCTACAAGTAACATTTCACTTCCATTTTTATCAAGTATGTTTTTCGCGCTCTCCATCATTTCTGTTCCGCCAGATGCATGTAAATTTGACATCCATACCCCCAGATCTGAAGCAGCTTTAATGGCTTTAGTGACAGTGCTGGGTATATCATGAAATTTTAGATCCAAGAAGACATCGAAACCTTTTTTTACTAGCAGTGATACAAAACTTGGCCCGCAACTTGTGAAGAGCTCTTTCCCAACCTTCAGCTTACATAATGTTGGATCAATTGTTTCAACAAACTCCATTGCATGTGTCGAATTATTATAATCAAGGGCAACAATAATCCTTGGATTATTGATTTTCATAACTTTGATTCCTTGTTTTTTGCAGCGGATTCGAATTTAGCGAGCTGTTTTTTTACGTTATTTAACTTAAATTTTTGAGCAATCATGACTGTAGAGGTCAATATCATAGTAATTAGACAGCCTAGGCAAAAACTTATAAGCAACCAGAGGCCTTGTGGTAGTAATCTTGATTCAAAATCAAAAATTTTAAAGAAAATTAGATCCTGATTATCCATTACAAGACATGACCCGAGGATGACGGAAATCGAGGTAAGAGTTAGCCATATAATATTTCTTAGCGCTGACACAGGAACTCCAAAAAAACGCACATAGGTATTATGGCGTTAATTATAATAAAATTCCTCTTGTTTTGGCGAGACAAGCATAGAATAAGTGAAATAATAAACCTTATTTAGAATTATTGACTCTCATTCTTAGCTCTTTACCTGGCTTGAAATAAGGTACAGACCTACTTGGTAGATGAACAGAGACGCCTGTTTTAGGGTTTCTACCCAATCGAGCTGGACGGTGATGTAAGCAGAAACTTCCAAAACCCCTTATCTCTATTCTCTCATTTTTGCAGAGCGTGCTAGCCATTTTTTCTAACACCATCTTTACAGCAAGTTCAACATCGCCAGATGTTAACTGATCTTGGCTATCTACAATAGATTCTATTAATTCTGATTTCGTCATAAATAAATTTATCGCATAATCGATTATTACATTTGATTAACTATATAGCTTAGTTGTATTCAAACAAGCAAACTTAAAAATTAATCCTCTTTATTATCCATTTGAGCTTTTATTAAATCACCTATGGTTGTGGGAGATATACCTTCTGCTTCAGACTTCTTATGCTCTTTAACTGCAGTTTTTTCTTCATCTACATCCTTAGCTTTTATTGATAAGGATATCGTACGATTTTTTCTATCTACATTAATTATTTTCGTTTCTACCTCATCACCTTCTTTAAGGATCTTAGTTGCATCATCTACTTTTTCTTGAGATAGCTCTGTCACCTTCAATATTGCATCTATGCCCTCACTTAGGGAGATAGTCGCTTCTTTAGCACTCACTTTTGCAACTGAACCGATAACAATTGAACCTTTGTCAAATTCTGCTACATAACTTAGAAAGGGGTCATCTCCAAGCTGTTTTATACCCAAAGAGATTCGCTCTCTTTCTGAATCTATTGATAAGATAACGGTCTCAACTTCATCACCTTTCGTATAGCTACGAACAGCGTCCTCGCCTGCGTCATCCCATGAGATATCAGATAAATGAACTAGTCCATCTATTCCTCCATTTAAGCCAATGAAGATCCCAAAATCAGTAATTGATTTGATATTACCGGTAATTTTATCCCCTTTTTTATTTGTTGTGCCAAACTCATCCCAGGGGTTCATAAAGCACTGTTTAACTCCTAAAGAAATCCTTCTACGCTCTTGATCTATATCTAAAATCATTACTTCCACTTCATCACCCAGCTGAACGACTTTGGATGGATGAATATTTTTATTAGTCCAATCCATTTCCGAAACGTGAACTAATCCTTCAACACCATCTTCTAATTCCGCAAAACAACCATAATCGGTTAGATTAGTGACCGTTGCTTTTGTACGAGCCCCCTGTGGGTAACGGCCTGTGATATCAGCCCAAGGATCTTCTCCCATTTGTTTCATACCTAAAGATACTCGGTTGCGTTCTCGATCAAATTTAAGTATTTTGACATCGACATCATCACCTACATTTACTATCTCAGAAGGATGTTTGATTCGCTTCCAAGACATATCTGTAATATGCAAAAGACCATCAATGCCTCCAAGATCGACAAAGGCGCCATAATCTGTAAGGTTTTTGATCAAACCTTTTACTGTCATCCCCTCTTCGAGGTTTGCGAGCATTTCATCGCGCTCATCTGTATTGACTTGCTCCATAACGGCGCGTCTTGATACAACAACGTTGTTACGCTTCTGATCAAGCTTAATTACTTTAAATTCCAATGGTTTATTTTCAAGATGAGAAGTATCTCGAATGGGTCGAACATCTATCAAAGAACCTGGCAAAAAGGCTCTTAATCCTTGCACCTCGACGGTGAATCCACCTTTAACTTTGCCACTTATAATTCCGATGACCGCTTCCTCTGCTTTCAAAGCAGCGTCTAATATTATCCATGATTCCGCCGCACGAGCTTTTTCTCTTGACAACCTTGTTGCACCAAAGCCATCTTCAACAGCCTCAAGAGATACTTTTACTTCGTCACCTATATTTATTGAAATTTCACCATTATCATCAAAAAATTCTTCTTTTGAGATTACGCCTTCAGACTTCAAACCTGTATGAACTGTAACCCAATCTTTATCAATATCTGTAATGACTCCGGTGATAATGGAACCGGAATTCATCTCAATGGTTTTTAAACTCTCTTCGAATAATTCTGCGAAACTTGAACTCATAGGAGTACCTTGTAGGAATGTAGAGCTTATTGTTGAGTAAGCTCTTTTTAACCACATTACCAGTTATGTGGGCTATTTATAAAAAGTATAAGTAAATTTTCTCTGGTTAAAGATTTACATATACTGCGTTTATATAATGTTTAGATGCCATTATTTTTGGCAATTTTTAATACTATTTGCAACACTTCATCAATAGTCATTTTTGAGCTATCAATAACGAAGGCATTTTCTGCAGCAACCATCGGCGAGAACTTACGATTTATATCTCTCGTATCGCGCTCCTTAACCTGCTTTACAAAGGATGCAAGGCTAACATCTTTATTTGTATCCTTCAACTGATTATAGCGTCTCTCTGCTCTGATTTCAGGGCTTGCAGTGAGAAAAATTTTTGCTGTTGCGCCAGGAAATACAACTGTACCCATATCACGACCGTCTGCTATTAAACCAGGGGATTTTACAAAAGCACGCTGTCGATCTAATAAAGCAGTTCTTACCTTCGGATAAGCTGCAATGATCGATGCATCAGTTCCAATATTCTCAGACCTAATAGCCGAAGAAACATCCTCGCCCTCAAGAATTATTTTTATCTGATGTTTATCACTGGCATTAAATGTTACATCCATATGCCTCGCTAATAGGGCAACTGAGTCTACGGTATGAACATCTACTTTGTGCCTTTTAGTGGCTAAGGCAAGCAATCTGTACAAAGCACCACTATCAAGATAATGAAATCCTAAGTTTATGGCTAATAATTGACAGACGGTTCCCTTTCCAGAGCCACTTGGCCCATCTACTGTAATTATTGGTGGATGCTTAGTCATTATCTAAGCACCTCAGATATAGTTAATCCTGACTTATTTGCTAATTCAATAAAGTTTGGAAAAGAAGTGGCAACATTCTTACAATTTTTAATTAAAATACTATCTTTAGATATCAATGCAGCAATACTAAATGCCATAGATATTCGGTGGTCGTCGTTGCTATCAACCTCTCCACCAGATAGTGTACCTCCCTGAATCTCTAAGCCATCAGGCTTAGTTGCTACGTTTATACCAAGTGATAATAGGCCAGCTGCCATTGCTTGAATTCTATCGCTTTCCTTAAATCTAAGCTCTGAAGCCCCATTGAGTGTAGTTTTTCCATCTGCGCAGGCTGCGGCAATAAATAAAGCAGGAAATTCATCTATTGCTAAAGCAACTTGTTCCAAAGGAATCACAATTCCACGTAAAGGGGCATAGCGAACGCGAATGTCCGCAACTGGCTCCCCTCCTACTTCTCTTTGTTTAAATAGCTCTATATCAGCACCCATCATTTTTAAAATATTTATGACACCGATTCTTGTTGGGTTGACCCCAACAAAAGGTAAAATAATATCTGAGCCAGGTGCGATAGATGCAGCGACCATGTAAAATGCTGCTGAAGAAATATCTGCGGGGACGTCAATTTTTGTAGATATCAGTTCATTGCCGCCTTTAATAGTTATAGTTGAGTTATCTTTGCTAATTTTACAACCAAAGGCACCAAGCATCCGTTCTGTATGATCTCTTGTAGTAGCACTCTCTTTTACAATAGTATTACTTTTAACATACAAACCTGCTAGCAAAATACATGATTTAACCTGCGCGCTTGCCATTGGCAATTCGTAATAAATAGAGTTAAGTGCTTTGTTTCCTTTAATCTTGAGGGGCGGAAGTCCTGACTCAGCTGCTTCTATAAAAGCACCCATCATTTTTAGGGGTGTTACCACACGACCCATAGGTCTTTTTGATAAGGACTCATCTCCCGTTAAAACAACATCAAATAGTTGGGCTGACAGTAATCCAGACAGTAGTCTCATTGATGTACCAGAATTTCCCAAGTAAAGTGGACCAGGGGGTTGTTTCAAGCCATTTAGTCCGACACCATATATTTTTATATTCCCATCATTTGGACCTTCAATAACAACGCCCATATCTCTAAATGCCTGAAGTGTTGCTAGACTGTCCTCACCCTCTAAAAAGCCAGTAATATATGTGGTTCCCTTAGCAATTGATCCAAGAATAATTGCACGATGGGAAATAGACTTATCCCCAGGCACTTTTATAGTTCCCTTAATACAACCACCTGAAGAAGCTCTATAATCAATGATCTTTTCAGTAGGCTCTATGTATGCTTTATCTTCTCTTATTTTCTTAAAATGATTTCTCGCTTCTTTTGCACGTGTAAAAATACCTATCAAGCATTTACCATCCTTGTTTGCTATTGCTTGTTTTATTTGATCGATATGGCCACTAAAATTATTCAAAGCTGATAGAACAGCTTTATCGTTCGCTAAGACAATATCGTGCCACATGACAGGATCACTGGCTGCTATTCTTGTAAAATCCGAGAATCCTCCTGCAGCATATCGAAATGCTTCCTGATTTTTTCTTATACCTGACAGCATTTCAACTAAACCATATGCAAGCATGTGCGGTAAATGACTAGTAGCAGCTAAAATTTCATCGTGATCAGTGGTCGACATTTCACTGACTGTAGCTCCAATACCTGCCCAAATTGACGAAACTTTTTTAATATGACTTGCATTTGTCTCGGTTAGTGGAGTTAAAATTACCTGATGATTTTCAAATAAAAGAGAATTAATTGACTTAATGCCGCTTTTTTCTGAGCCAGCTATGGGGTGGCCAGGAACAAATTGTGGTGGATTAAATCCATATATATCATGTACGCATTTAATTATTGATCCCTTTACACTTGATACATCTGTAATTGTTACTGAACGATCAAGTAGTTTATGAAGCTTGATAATTACGCCTTCAACCGAAAGTGTTGGCACTGCTATGACAACCAAATCATTCGCACCTAAATCAGCTGGAAGATCATTTATATCTCTAATAGTTTCGTCCACAACACCTAATTTAAGTGCTTCGACTAATGTCTCATGACTTCTAGAACAACCTATAACCCAACTACAAAGCTTACGCTCTTTTACAGCTTTCGCTAAACTTCCTCCAATCAAACCTAAGCCAATCACAAATAAACGATCTAATTTTTTTGTCATTGTTTTTTCTCCCCAGATACAAGCAGTTCTCTTAGGTTATCAAGAAGAGTAATATTTTCGTTGTGTGAACCAATCGAAATTCGTAAGTGATTAGGCATGTCATAAACATCAATCATACGAGTTATTACCCCTTTTTGAAGAAGTCTTTTATGGATAAATGCAACACTTCCAGGTATTTCTAATGTTACAAAATTACCCACAGAAGGAATGAATGCTAATTTTAATTGTCTGAAACCATCTGTTAATTGCTTATAACCGCTATTATTAATTTCAACAGTTTTTTTCAAAAATTTTTCATCATCGAGGATTGCCGTAGCTGACACTAAAGCTAGACTATTAACATTAAATGGCTGTCGAACGCGGTTTAATAATTCTGCAATATCGGGGTGTGAAATAGAATATCCAATTCTAAGGGCGGCCAAACCATATGCCTTTGAAAAAGATCTTGTAACAATGATATTAGGAAATTGAGCAATTAAACTTAATGCTGATCCATAGCCATCAGAATTAACGTACTCGAAATATGCCTCGTCTATTACGACTAGGATGTTTTTTGGGATACTTTCCATGAAATTATATATTTCATTGAGCTTAGTAAAGGTACCTGTTGGGTTATTAGGATTTGCTATAAATACTAGTCGGGTATTATCTTGAATTGAGTCAAACATCTTAGGTAGATTATGACTCCAGTTCTCTGCATCTACAACGATTGATTTTGCTGCCTGTGCAGTTACAACAATTTTATAAACTAAAAATGCATGTTGAGAATATATTGCGCTGTGGCATGGCCCTAAAAAAGATTTTGCAATCAATTCAAGCAAATCATTTGATCCATTACCAAGTGTAATTTGATTTATATTTACCGATAATTTTTTTGCCAGTTTTTTCTTTAAATAGTATCCATTACCGTCAGGGTAACGATTGCTAGAATCTAAGGCATTAATGATTGCTGACTTAGCTAAAGGACTAAGGCCAACTGGGTTTTCATTGCTACAAAGTTTAGTTGCTTTGGAAATACCGAACTCGCGCTCAACTTCCTCGATAGGTTTTCCACCTTTATATGGCAGGAGATCACGTATTCCTGGTAAAGCTAAGTCTTTAAAATTAATCATCATAAGTTAAATATATCTGCTCGCTATAGAACTGCTTTCGGATAAGATCCAAGCACCCGTAAATCAGTCGTATTCTGGCTTAACTCAGATAGAACTTTTACTATACCTGGATCATCTTTGTGGCCCTTAAAGTCAATAAAAAAAACATATGTCCACTTTCCTTCTCGTGAAGGGCGAGTTTCAACACGAGTTAGATCTATTCCTTCTCTATAAAATGGTTCTAAGAGTTTGTATAAAGCTCCAGGCTGATTTTTAGAGGCAACAATTATAGACGTCTTATCATCCCCGCTTGATAAAACATCTTCTCTTCCAACAATCAAGAAACGGGTTGAATTATCTGGTCGATCCTCAATCTTTTCTGAGACTTTCTCTAGGTCATAAAGGTCAGCTGCGATATCTCCAGCAATAGCGGCAGAATTCCACTCACCATTTATTCTTTTTGCTGCATCTGCATTACTACTAACTGCAACCCTCTCTGCATTAGGATAGTTAGCATCAAGCCACTGGCGACACTGCGCAAGAGACTGCGCATGCGAGTAAATTCTTGTAATTTTGTCTTTATGTGTGTTGTGACCAACAAGAAAATTATGATGGATACGTAGCTCGACCTCACCACAAATTTTCAAAGAAGATGCTAAAAAAGCATCTAAAGTGTGGTTTATAACTCCCTCGGTAGAGTTTTCAACGGGAACTACTCCATAATTTGCCGATCCAGCATCAACTTCTCTGAAAATCTCATCTATTGCGTTCATTGATTTAGTAATCGCAGAATGACCAAAATGCTTAATTGCGGCTTGTTGTGTAAAAGTACCTTGTGGCCCTAAGAAAACAACTTTAATAGGTTGCTCTAGAGCTAAGCATGCAGACATGATTTCACGAAATAATCTTGCTATTTCTTCATTTTCCAAAGGACCGTTATTTCTGTCCATAACACTTCGTAAAACTTTTGCCTCACGCTCAGGCTTGAAGTATATGTCGTCTCCAAGCTCTTCTTTAACAATTGCAACCTCTTGAGCATAACTTGCACGCTTATTAATAAGGTCTAATAGCTGACTATCCAATGCATCTATTGAGTCTCTTAGCTTAAGAAGCTTATCTTCATCTGACATATTTGCTGCCTTCATACTTAGATAGTAAATTTTATTCTTCTAGTCTTTAAACTCAAAATCATCAACATAGTCCTGCTCTTCTACTCGAGCCAAACCGACCATTATCTCTTGATCTCTAAGCCTTATAACTCTAACTCCTTGTGTATTTCGTCCTAATACAGAGATTTCGTCGCACCTAGTACGCACCATCGTTCCCTGATCTGAGATCAACATAATTTCATCTCTATCAAATAATTGCACTACCCCAACTAAAGAGCCATTCCTTTTACTTGCTTGCATCGCAATCATTCCTTTGCCACCTCGACCTTTTGTAGGAAATTCAGTTAAGTTGGTTCTTTTACCGTACCCGCTAGCTGAAACAGTTAATGCGTAACCATTATCTGCAGGAATAATCATGGATAACACTTTATGTTCAGCGGGCAAACGCATACCGCGCACTCCTTTAGAAACTCTCCCTACAGATCTAACATCTGATTCAGAGAATCTTACAGCTTTTCCTTCGCTACTGAAAAGCATCACGTCACTATTTCCATCCGTTATAGCACTGCCAACGAGGTAATCGCCTTCAACTAAGTCAACTGCTCTTAAGCCAACACTTCGCGGTCTAGAATATTGATCTAGAGATGTCTTTTTTACTGTTCCATTGGCGGTAGCCATGATTATGTACTTATTTTCGTCATACTCTGAAACCGTTAAAATACTGTTTATGCGCTCGTTCTCGTCAAGAGGTAAAAGATTTATCATGGGTCTACCTTTGGAATTTCTTCCTGCTACAGGTATTTGATATACCTTTAACCAGTAGACTTTGCCTAAATTTGTGAAGCATAAGATTGTACTATGAGTGCTAGCAATCAAAAGATGTTCTACAAAATCATCATCCTTTACAGCCGTTGCCGATTTACCAGTACCTCCACGATGCTGTGACTGGTAATCACTTAGTGGCTGTGTTTTTGCATAGCCACTGTGGGATATTGTTACTACTCTATCTTCTTCTGAAATTAAATCTTCTACTGTTAAGTCATGCTGTGACTCTGAAATAATAGTTCGTCTGTCATCGCCAAATTCATCACTCACGATTTGTAGTTCTTCTTTTATGAGCTGCATGAGGACTTTTGAATTATCTAAAATTTCTAAATATTTAATGATTTCATCTAACTTTTCTCTATATTCGGAAAGCAACTTATCATGCTCCATTCCTGTTAAGCGATGAAGTTTGAGTTCAAGAATTGCTTTAGCTTGAGATAGGGATAAATAATATTTACCTTGCTTTATACCACAGCTTGGATCCAAGTCTTCAGGCCGACTCGCTGCTCCCGCTTTTTCCATGAGATCAGAAGAAACAGATGCATCCCAACCTGTTGCAATTAGTCTATCTTTGGCTATTGCCGGTGTGGATGATGATTTAATTAATTCAATGATCTCATCTATATTAGCTATTGCAACTGCCAACCCCTCAAGAATATGAACTCGATCACGTGCTTTTCTTAAAAGATAAACAGTTCTTCGGGTAACTACCTCGCGCCGATGTCGGACAAAATGATGAATCATTTCTTTAAGATTTAATGTTTGAGGCTGACCATCTACTAAAGCAACAACATTAAAGCTAAATCCGTTTTGAAGTTGTGTTTGTGCATATAGATTATTTAAAACAACCTCTCCAACCTCTCCACGCTTAACCTCAATAACAACTCTTAAGCCATCTTTGTCTGATTCATCGCGAAGCTCTGAGATACCCTCAACTTTCTTTTCTTTTACTAATTCAGCTATGCGCTCTATAAGTCGAGCTTTATTAAGCTGATAAGGAAGCTCTGTAATAATTATAGTTTCTCGACCCGTCTTTTCGTTGGTTTCAACAAAAGCTTTAGCCCGGATCACAATGCGACCACGTCCAGTACGGTAGGCTTCGATTATTCCGGCCTTACCATTAATTATAGCGGCAGTTGGAAAATCTGGTCCTGGTATATGCTCCATGAGCTCATCTACCGTTATATCTGTATTGTCTATGTATGCAAGACAACCGCCTATTACTTCTTTTAGATTATGCGGAGGGATATTTGTAGCCATACCAACTGCAATTCCAGATGAACCGTTTATTAGTAGATTTGGTATACGGGTAGGCAGGACAATTGGTATGAGCTCATTTCCGTCATAATTTTCCACATAATCTACTGTCTCTTTATCAAGATCTGCAAGTAAAGAATGGGATATTTTTGCCATTCTAATCTCTGTGTAACGCATTGCAGCTGCTGAATCTCCATCTACAGAGCCAAAGTTTCCTTGTCCATCGACAAGCATATATCGAAGAGAGAAATCTTGAGCCATGCGAACAATTGTATCGTAGACAGCAGAATCACCGTGTGGGTGGTATTTACCAATCACGTCACCAACAACTCTTGCTGATTTCTTGTATGACTTATTCCAATCATTGTTCAGCACACTCATCGCGAACAGAACTCTTCTATGTACTGGTTTTAGTCCGTCACGAACATCTGGGAGGGCTCTTCCAACAATTACACTCATAGCGTAATCAAGATAAGATTTTTGAAGCTCATCTACAATATTTACAGATAAAGACTCTTTTATTATTTCGCTCATGATACAAGTTTTCCTTATCTGGCAGTGAATAAAAAACTACAAAAACAATCTTGTGATTATAACATAGAATATTTATTTTTTTCTGAGGAAAATCCTTGTTTAATGATCTATTCTTAAAGCGTATAATATCAAGTAAATTAGTACTAACAAGCTACCATGGAAATTCATCAATGAGCAACCCAAATATAGATAAGGGTGAGATACGAAAATTTGAGGCACTTGCGAGTCGCTGGTGGGATAAAGAAAGTAAGTTTAAACCCCTTCATGACATCAATCCATTACGAGTAAACTGGATCGATAGCCGGTCGCCTGTTGCGAATAATAAAATTTTAGATGTAGGTTGCGGTGGGGGGATACTTTCAGAATCTATGGCGCACAGAGGTGCTAATGTTACCGGAATAGATATGGGGGACGCCCCTCTTGCAGTAGCAAAACTTCATAGCCTAGAGACAGGCATAAAAATTAATTATCAGAAATCCACTGTGGAGAGTCTTGCGGAAGAGGAAGCAGAGCAATACGATATAATTACGTGTTTAGAAATGTTAGAGCATGTACCTAACCCAAAGTCAGTTGTTGAGGCTTGCGCGAAACTAGTAAAGCCAAGTGGGCATATTTATTTCTCGACTATAAATAGAAATATTAAGGCTTACCTGTTCGCAATTATTGGTGCCGAATATATACTAAATCTTTTAGACAAAGGAACTCACGATTACACTAAATTTATTCGACCTAGCGAGATAAATAAATGGGCAAGAGATAGCGGTCTAGAGCAAAGAGAAATTACGGGGCTTACTTATAATCCTTTCATGAAAAGTTATCGATTAAATAACAATGATGTTGATGTTAATTACATGATCCATACTGTGAAACAACTCTAAATTATTTGAGCAAAAACTGAGATCAAAATACAGAGATGATGAAAGCAAGATTTGAAGCGGTATTATTTGACTTAGATGGTACTTTATTAGATACAGCTCCTGATTTTACTACGGCTACAAATATACTTTTAAGACAAAAAAAACTTCCTCAAATAAAAGAGCAAGATATACGAACATTAATCTCAGATGGCTCAGCAGGAATAATCTCTAAATTATTCGCCATGAACTCAAGCAATCCTCAATATGAAAAAATAAGGCATGAACTTCTGGACCTTTATAGTCGTCACCTAGCAGATCAAACGCTTCCTTTCAAAGGGTTAGTTGAGCTTCTAAAGAAATTAGATGTTCATGATATTCCATGGGGTATAGTTACCAATAAACCAGAAATTTACACAAATTCTATACTTGAAAAACTAGATTTAGCCTCATACCCTAAGGTAGTTGTATGTCCAGATCATGTAAGGTTCACAAAGCCAAATCCAGAACCAATTATTTTAGCTTGCAATAAGCTTGGCATCAAACCAGAAAATACTGTATATATCGGAGATCACATTCGAGATATCCAGGCTGGAGCAAATGCAGGAGCGATTACAATTGCTGCTGCCTACGGATATATTGAAAAATATGATGATATTTCTAAATGGCATGCAAATTTTATAGCCAACCAACCAGAGGATTTACTAAAATTAATATTCCCCTAAGATTAGTTAATGAAGATAATACTAGAGCTACGCGGAACAATTGAGTTGATTATTAATGAAACAAAGAATATTCAAAGCCCCTAAAGGCTATTTACAAGGAAAAGTTATAGCCGTCACAGGTGCTAGTGACGGAATCGGCGCCGTTGCGGCAAAGACTTTTGCATCATACGGTGCAACGATAATATTAATTGGACGCTCAGTACCAAAACTTGAAAAAGTGTACGATGAAATTGAGACGGATGGTGGGCCAACTCCCGGCATATATCCCATTTGTTTCGAAAAAGCATCTGAAAAAAACTATTCTGAGCTACATAATGGAATTGCTGCAGTGTTCGGTAGTATTGATGGCCTTTTACATAGTGCAGCATTACTTGGTGAGAGAACCCCAATAGCAAACTATGCTGCTAAATCATGGGAGGCTGTTATGCGAGTAAATGTTTCCTCGCAATTTATGCTTACAAAAGCGCTACTACCTCTTCTAAAAAATTCAGAAAATGCGTCTATAATATTTACCTCATCAGGTGTTGGTCGCGTTGGAAAAGCCTACTGGGGTGCATATGCTGTGTCTAAGTTTGCAATTGAAGGACTGTCACAAGTGCTTTCAAATGAACTAGAAGGAACCTGCAATATTAGAGTGAACTGCATTAATCCTGGTCCTTCAAGAACACGTATGCGCGCTAGTGCATTCCCTGCAGAAAACCCAAATACGATAAAAAAGCCTGAAGAAATTATGTCCTCATATTTATATTTGATAGGTGACGAAAGTATACCTATTTCTGGACAATCGATTGATGCACAATAATATTCTGGGTTACCCCCCAGAGCGGAGTCGTTTAATTTGTCTCTCTCTCTTCTTTTTATCCTCTAAAGACATGCTCTTATTTTTTCTTGGTATGATCATCCTTACCGTGGCCAATAGGTCATTTAATGGAGTTTCATCAAGCTCTATCCATTGACCTTTACGTACATAAGATGGCAAAAAAATAGGTCCGAAACGGACGCGCTTAAGTCTATTTACCTGCAAACCTTGTGACTCCCATAATCTTCTTACTTCCCTATTACGCCCTTCAGTAAGAGCAACGGTATACCAACCATTTGTACCGATTCTCTCTCCAATAACTATATCACTAAATTTTGCTATACCATCGTCTAACAGTATCCCTTCTCGGAGTCGTTGTAGCATTTCTTCATCAACTGCTCCATGGACTCTTGCTAAATACTCTCGGTCAACTTTTGAAGAAGGATGCATAAGCTTATTTGCTAAATCTCCATTATTGGTAAACAATAGTAATCCTGTGGTACTTATATCCAAACGCCCTACAGCTATCCATCTTTCCCCTTTAATGACTGGCAAAGAATCAAACACAGTCTTACGCTTTTCAGGGTCAGATTTTGTGCAAACTTCTCCTTCCGGCTTGTTATAGACAAGTACTCGAACTCTCTGATTTTCTGACATATAAATATTTTTACTATCGACTCGAATAGCATCTTCCACTGAAGCGCGATCGCCAATAACAGCTGTTTTTCCATTAACTGTTATGCGCTCCTCTCTAATCCAGCGCTCGATCTCTCGACGCGAACCACAACCTGCCCTTGCTAATATTTTTTGAAGTTTTTCAGAAACCATTAATTGTCACCCTTAAGGCCATCAACCTAGTTATTCTGACTAGGTTTGTTAGTTGATCTCTTTAGTTTCAGCTATATCGTCTGGAACTAATTCTGGTTTAATTTGTGCAATATCCTTTATATCTTCAAGAACAGGAAGCTCCTTGAGGTCTTTAAGATTGAAGTAGCTAAGGAAATTTTTTGTCGTAGAGTATAGAGCTGGTCGACCCGGAACATCTTTGTTGCCTACAATTTTTATCCAATCACGCTCCATTAAGCCTCTAATAGTATCAGAGCTAACTGATACACCTCTAATTTCTTCTATTTCCCCTCTTGTAACTGGTTGCTTATAGGCAATCAGTGATAGTGTTTCCAAAAAAGCCCTAGAGTACTTTTTAGGTTTTTCTTCCCATAAGCGACTTATCCAAAAAGAGAGCTCGTCTCTAATCTGCAAACGATAACCACTTGCAGTTTCCTTTAGTTCAAAACTGTGGTTTTCGCAGTTAAGTTTGATACTTTGAATAGCAGAGTAGATATCCTTTCTAGACGGTTTATGTGCTTGTAAGAATAAATTTGCTGATGCAGCATTTAGCTCCTCAAGTGGAACATTTTCATTATCAAAAATACTTTCTATTTGATTTATATCCAAAGATCGCTGAGCAGCAAGCAGCAAACCCTCGATAATTTTTGTAAGTTCTGTGTGATCCATTTTCATTCCTAATAAAAAATTTTAACGATGGCACTTAATATGTATTGGTGCATATGATTCGCTTTGGACTATTTCTACCATTGACTCTCTTATAAGCTCCATAAGAGCTAAAAAAGTACCTATCACCCCTGCTCTTCCCTCTGTTAAATCGAACAAGCTATTGAAGGGTAAATAGTTTTCACTATTTAAGGAACTGAGGATCCTAGACATCCTCTCTCGAGTAGAAATCATATCAAGCTTAATTTTATGATGCTCATGCATATCAATTCTTTGCAAAACGCTCGACATAGCAAATAGAATTTCTTGGATAGCTACCTCAGGATAATTTTTAATTATTTTCATATCTGGATCCTCAGCTGTAGCTAAAAAATTGTCTCTATTAAGCCTTGGTAGGCTATCTATATCTTCTGCTGCCTTCTTAAACCGCTCATATTCTTGTAAGCGGAGAATTAATGTAGCCCGAGGATCATCTTCTTCAATTTTTTTTTCTTTTGGTAGAAGCATTCTTGATTTAATTTCAGCGAGCATTGCTGCCATCAATAGATATTCTGAAACCAACTCAAGCTGCATTGCTTCCATTAAATTTATATAGCTCATATATTGATGTGTAATTTCAGCTACATTTATTTCTAATATATTAAGATTTTGACGTTTTATCATATAAAGAAGTAGATCAAGAGGGCCCTCAAAAGCCTCTAAAAAAATCTCTAATGCATTTGGTGGTATATATAAGTCTTTTGGTGCTTCGGTAATTGACGACCCGAAAAGAACTTTAGAAGATCTTTTATTATCCTCTAATTCTTTCGAGGCATTATTATGGGGATATCCAGACTCTTCTTCTTTTGACATAATTTTTTTTAAAATTAAACATTAACACATTATACTGTGATTAATTTATTCAGCTAGCAGCTGATTAAATACATAGGTTTCTAAAACACTTATTAACAAAATTTAAACTATCAAGCTCTTAAATCACCAATCCCTTGTCTAATTATTTCAGGATAAGAGCTACTTAGATCTACTATAGTGGTTAGGCCTTCACTGCAGTTTCCACCATCTATAATAAGATCAACAGCATGCTCTAATTTAATACGTATCTCACGAGGGTCGGCTATAGGATAACTATCTCCTGGCATAAGCAGACTTATACTCATAATAGGCTCACCCAGTGCCTTAAGTATAGCTGATATAATCGGACTCTCAGGTACCCTAAGGCCAATTGTTTTTCTTTTTTGATGTAACAACCTTCTGGGAACTTCTGCTGTTCCATTAAGTATAAACGTGAAAGGCCCTGGAGTATTAGCTTTAATTAAGCGATATGATTGATTGTTAACTTTAGCATATAGTGAAAGCTCTGAGAGATCTTTACAGATTAATGTGAAATTATGCTCCTTATCTAGCTCTCTTATGGTTCTAATTCTATCTAATGTTTTTTTTTCGCCAAGCTGACAACCGATAGCATACGATGAATCTGTAGGGAAAATAAATAACCCGCTTTTTTTAATAATTTTTATAGACTGATCTATTAATCTAGATTGAGGGTTTTTAGGGTGAATTGAAAAAAATTGGCTCATCATGCATCTCACGGAGATAATTTATTTTTTTCTATACATAAACAAAATCTGCATTTATACAGCTTCCATTTAAATAGATTGGCACTTCATGCTCGATAAGTCAGTGATGATGACTTACAATAACTAAAAGTTTTGAGTATGTTGCTAACTTATAAAGTTTACCTACAAAATAAGAAAATGCCAAAAAATCAGGGTACAAACGATAATCTCTTACTGAATATTGCTTGCAATATAATAATACCTACTCTCATTCTAATTAATCTGAGCGATGATAATTATCTTGGAATAAGGTTCGCTATAGTTACAGCTTTGGCTTTTCCGGTCTTCTATGGTCTGAAAGATTTTATAAAGATAAAGAAACTAAACATTTTTTCTGCAATAGGAGTAGCCAGTATTATATTAACGGGGGGCATCAGTTTGCTCGAACTTAACCCAATTTATATAGCAATAAAAGAGGCTGCAATACCAGCAGTTCTTGGATTAGCAACCTTGCTTTCATTAAAAACAAAATTTCCTTTAGTCAAAACATTTTTATTCAATGAAAAAATTATGCAAGTATCGAAGATATCCAATATAGTTGAAATTAATGGCAGTAAAGCAAAGCTCGAAGCCTATCTAGCAAATTCTTCATGGATAGTGGCTTTATCTTTTTTCGTTTCGTCATTACTTAACTATGTTTTAGCTGTAACAATAATAACCAGTCAGCCAGGAACTATAGAGTTTAATGAACAGTTGGGTAAAATGACTGCTTTAAGTTTTCCTGTCATTGCAGTTCCAGCAATGTTAGTTCTAATGGGAGCTTTGATTTATTTGTTTAGAGGTATAAAAAAACTAACTGGTCTTAAGCTTGAAGAGATAATTAAAAATAAAGATTCACACCAGGAAGGATAAACAGATGTGGTATGCTATAAGTAGTGAAGATAAACCTTTGAGTTTAAAAAAAAGGTTGGCGGCTAGGCCTTCTCATCTAGCCCGACTAGAGGAATTAAAGAATCATGGACGGCTGTTAGTTGCAGGGCCTCATCCAGCTATTGATAATGAAAACGCTGGTGATTATGGTTTTACTGGTAGCCTAATAATTGCAGAATTTGATTCTTTGAATTCCGCAAATATTTGGGCAGCAGATGACCCATATGTTAAAGAGGGTGTATATTCTAAGGTCACTGTCAAGCCATTCAAAAAGGTATTACCGTGAAAAAAAATCTGTATTACAACAAATATTTACTAAAATTTCTAAGTTCAGCTACCTTAATCATTGTGATTACTATTGTTCCTTATGTAATATCAGAAGAATCCCTACTGAAAAGTGGGGTTTCAATTGAAGAGCAAAATAAAATTTTAACTCAGAAGAACTCTATCCTCGAAAGTGAAAATGACATTTTAAAGGGTCAAAATGATCGGCTTTCTAAAAGCCAAAGGAATACATGGTTTTTATATGGAGCGCTCGCGGTTTTAGCAGGCTCACTGTTGACATCATTTCTATCATCTTTTACCCGAAAAAATAAATATGATGATTGGAGATGATCGAAAATATCTAATTCTAAAACTTAACGATGAAAGGTAATATTTTATGTACAAAAGGCTACTATTCACTCTTTTTTTTATGGTTTTTTCGCAACTATCCGTCAGCTATGAGCATAGTCATATCAGTACTAATGAGTCAATCAAAAAAATTACTAAAAATTCAAAAGTTCTTTTAACGACAAATATGGGGGAAATACTTTTAGAGCTGTACCCAAATAAGGCACCTCTAACAGTTGACAACTTTTTAGCCTACGTTGAAAAAAAATATTACGATGGATTAATTTTTCATAGAGTTATCCCTGGCTTTATGATTCAAGCTGGTGGTTTTAATGAAGATATTAGTCGTATGACCCCTTTTGGCGGAAATATACCTAATGAATCACATAATGGTCTGAAAAATAAAAAGTATACGATTGCGATGGCGCGTACTTCAGATCCAGATAGCGCTAGAGCACAGTTTTTTATCAATGTTGTGGATAATAGTAGTTTGGATGCGACTTCAGGAAAAGCTGGCTATGCTGTATTTGGCAGGGTTATCCGTGGCATGAATGTAGCTGAAAAAATATCACGGCTTCCAACTCAAAGAGCAGCTGGAATGAGGGATGTACCAACTGCAACAATAAAAATTATTAAAGCTATAATCATAGAAGATAAATAATTTTGAAAAGATCACTAAGTATTAATTTGAATAAAATTGCTCTTATTCGTAATTCGCGAGCAGGTAACTATCCAGACTTGCTAGCCCATGCAGATGTATGCATCAAAAATGGAGTGGATGGTATAACCGTACATCCAAGACCTGATCTCAGACACATAACACCCAAAGATGTCTGTGATCTCAGCAATCTAATCTCAAACACAAAGAAAGTAACAAATAAATCAATTGAATTTAATGTGGAGGGCAACCCATTTGCTTCAAAAAAAAATAATTATCCTGGATTTATAGAAATTGTAAATTCTGTAATGCCCCATCAATGCACACTAGTTCCTGATAGCGCAAGTCAATTAACATCAGATCATGGTTTCGATTTAAAAGTTAATTCCGACAAATTGTATCCAGTTATACAAAACTTAAAATCTAATGGTATTCGTGTGTGCCTCTTCATGGACCCAGAAGAAGAGCAAGTTAGACTTGCGAGAGAGTTAGAAGTAGATAGAGTCGAGCTATTTACAGGGCCATATGCAGCTGCATGGGGTAAAGGAGATATTAGTAATATATTTGAAAAATATCGTGTTTCAGCGAGTATTGCTAACAAATTAGGTATGGGTGTTAATGCTGGACACGATCTAAATTTACTAAATCTTACAAAGTTCTGTACCATTCCGGACCTAAAGGAATTTTCTATTGGCCATGCATTAATAGTTGATGCTATCTCAATGGGTCTAGATAAAGCGATTGGGTCATATATAAAGATAATTAAAAGTTCATAACTATCTTGAATCCTTAGAAGTTTATGGAGTAATTGTGGCGGATACCAAAGAGTACCTAAACCGTAAAAATTTTTATGAAAAATTTCTCACAGTTTATGGAAAAAATCCAGTACTAGAGGCCCTAAAAAATCCTGATATAATTTTTCATAAGATACATATAGCTGAAACAAAAAAAATAACAGATTTCAATAAAACAATCATAAAGGTTGCAGAAGAGCGTGGCATCGAAGTAATCACTCATACTCGAAAATCATTATCAAGAATATCCAAAAATATTAATCAAGACCAAGGTATTGCAGCAGACCTGTATTTCGATAACTATCGTCTGTTTCCCGATTTTATAAACTCTATGCCAAAAAATAATTTTACCCTTATTGCGCTAGATGGAATTACTAACCCGCAAAACTTAGGCATGATTATTAGGTCCGTAACGGCCAGCCCCTGCTATGGAATTCTATTGCCTAATAAAGGTAATGCAGCGCTATCACCACTTGTTATTAAAGCTAGTGCGGGAACATTATTCAAAAGTACTTTGATAAAATGTAATAGCTTAGAAGAAGCTATCCCGAGATTAAGGGATAAGGGGGTTTTAACTTGCGCCTTGTCAGGAGCAGGAGAAACATCAATTAGTGAATTTAAAATCGAATCTCCTGTTGTGTACGTTTTGGGAAATGAGACTACAGGAGTGTCTAAAAGCGTAAGTAATCTTTGCACGCATCAGATTAAAATTCCAATGAGTGGCGGAGTAGAGTCACTGAATGTATCGGTAGTAGCAGCCCTCTTAGCTTTTAATACCTGCTTCTAGATTAGGATAAATCAACCATCAATATAATTTAAAACAAGCCATATTCTTCAAGAAGGCTCAGTAATGAACTCTCGTCTATTATTTCAACTGACAGTTCCTTTGCTCTTTTTAGCTTAGAGCCAGCGCCAGCGCCAGCAACAATGAAATTAGTTTTTGATGAGACGCTACCTGAAACTCTTGCGCCTAATAACTGAAGTTTCTCCTTTGCCTCGGCACGGCCTATCTCATCCATTCCACCAGTAAGAACCCATATTTGGTTTGATAAAGGTAAATCTCTATTCTTATCTGCTAACAGATCAGGCCAATTAATGCCGAAGTGAATTAGTTCTTTTATGATCTTTAAGTTTTCCTCTTGGGAGAAAAAGCTATTGATAAATCCTGCTACTATAGGCCCTATATCTGGAACCCCTTCAAGATCTTCTAATTTTGCAGCTTGTATTGCATCGAGACTTTTAAAGTAACTCGCTAATGAGAGTGAAGTTGCATCGCCAACCTCTCTAATGCCCAGCGAGTAAAGAAAACGTGGTAGAGTAGTTTTTTTAGATTTTTCTAGCGCATCTAATAAATTATTAGCTGATTTCTTACCCATTCTTTCTAGATTGCTTATCTGGTCAACATTTAGACGATAAAGATCAACTATAGAAGCTATTAAGCCTTCACTAACGAGCTGATCAACCAATTTTTCTCCCAATCCATCAATGTCCATAGCCTTTCTTGATGCAAAATGTTTTATTGCTTGCTTCATTTGTGCAGAACAAAATAAACCGCTAGGGCATCTTATGGCTGCTTCTCCCTCTATTTGAACTAGAGAAGAGTCGCATTCCGGACACCTTTTAGGAAAGATTATTTCTTTTGTTATTTTCGGCCGTCTTTCAGGAATAATTTTTACGATTTGAGGGATTACATCTCCAGCTCGACGAACTATCAGATGATCACCAATTCTAATATTTAGCCTTTTCACTTCATCTTGATTATGAAGCGATGCATTACTAACGGTCACACCCCCAACAAAAACAGCTTTAAGTTTTGCCACAGGGGTTATGGACCCGGTCCGACCTACTTGAAAGTCAACTGCCTCTAGTTCAGTAATTTCTTCTTCAGCTGGAAACTTTCTTGCAATTGCCCATCGAGGTGATTTTGCTATTGAGCCAAGACGTTCTTGATAATTGAGATCATTAACTTTGTATACAATACCGTCAATTTCATAAGGCAAGCTATTTCTTAAATTAAGGATCTTCTGATAATAGTTTGCGCATGACTTAATGCCTTTAACTAAAATTGAATTTGAATTAACAAGAAATCCCCACTCTTTTAATAGTTCGAGAGTTTCCATATGTGTGTCTGGGGTGGGATATCCTTCAATTCTACCAAGGCTATAAATTGACATCTCGAGAGGTCTAGATGCAGTAATTTTTGAATCTAACTGCCTTAGGCTTCCTGCTGCAGCATTACGTGGATTAACAAAAAGCTTACCATCATTCAATTTAGCTTGGTAATTGATTTTTTCAAAACCTTTCTTGGGCAGATAGATTTCACCTCTAACTTCAAGCAAAATTGGGGGTTTTTTTACTTTTAATTTTAAAGGAACGGAGTAAATAGTTCTTACATTTTCTGTTATATCTTCTCCATCCTTGCCGTCACCACGAGTTCCACCTCTTACTAAGACCCCATCTTCATATAACAAACTGACTGCAACCCCATCGAGCTTTGGCTCACATACATATGATATCTCATCTTTGGCCTTTATACGGTCAAGTATACGATTATTAAAATCTATAAGCTCTTCGTTGCTAAAAGCGTTATCTAATGAAAGCATAGGTGTATGATGGGATATAGTTTTAAACTCTTTTAAAGCCTTCCCTCCGACTCTCTGAGTAGGAGAATCTGCTTGCTTCAGTTTTGGATTATCAGACTCAATAATATTAAGTCTTTTAAGCAGTCGGTCGTATTCTATGTCGGGAATAGATGGATTATCTTTAACATAGTATGCGTAATTATGCTTATTTAACTGCGCCCTTAAAAGTGCAGCTTCAGCTGCAACCTTATCGTCATCAGTCATATTATATTCCAGAGATTTGTATTCTGTTGAAGTCAATTATCCGCTGACGATAATGATCCTCTGTTTGCTTTGTGAAAGCACTACGACTGTCATCTTTTAGGTCGCCATCTAGTTCTACAGCAATTTTTTTAGCTGAATCAAGCAAAATATTCAAAGCAGCCATGGGATTTAGGTGGTCCTCTATGATCAAGAATAGACTAATACTAGGTGTAGTTAGACTTGACATTTGATCTAAATCGAAAATTCCGGGTTGCATAGAATTTGCTAGGCTAAAAATAATCGCATCTGAACCACCATCACTTTCATGATAATGAAAGATTTTCTTGGTACCGTAACGCAATCCATTTGCAAGAAAAATATTCAATAATTTTTCTCCATTAAATACTGTATTTTCTTTCGCCTCAAGATGAAGCACCACGATACTATCTGCTGAATACTTATGGCTAGAATTTGCATCTTTTATTGATTTTTTTCGATGAACTTTTAGTTCTTCTTGCGCTAAACCTGAATGATATGTGGAGTCTATATTCAAAGTTGAATCATTAATATTAATTAAATTATCCGGATTACTTTGAGCCTCTAAGTTATTATCATCTCTAGCAACAATACGTGCTCCACCACTCGGGAATTCAGAATGATCCCCATCAGACCATTCAGTTACTTCTTGATCTTCATTGGAAATAGAATCATTTTTTTTATTTGGCATTTGTATATTTTCATAGCGAGAGCTTCGTATACGACGCATAATTTGTAACGTAGTTGCTAAGGCAACCACAGCACCTAATGCTATTATCATTTCTCGCGGGCCTACTTCAATCATTTAGCGCCTATGACTTATTAAAATTAAAAGTTACTTTAATACAACTTACCTAAAATTAAAATTGTATATTTCTAATTAAAAATACTTCATCGTTTTTTTCCTACTTAACCTTAGCAAGCTCAACTGCTTGATCAATATCAACACTTACAAGTCTAGATACACCTGCCTCATGCATAGTCACACCTATTAGCTGATTTGCCATTTCCATCGCATTTTTATTGTGTGAGATATACACAACCTGAACATTAGATGATATTTCCTCAACTATCTTTGCATAACGAAGTACATTTGAGTCATCTAACGGTGCGTCTACTTCATCCAGCATACAAAATGGTGCAGGGTTAAGCTTGAAAATTGAAAATACAAGGGCAATTGCTGTCATTGCCTTTTCACCACCTGAGAGCAAGTGAACTGTTGTATTTTTTTTTCCTGGAGGCCTAGCCATTATTGATACTCCAGCTTCAAGCAGATCATCGCTTGTAAGCTCTAGATAAGATTTACCTCCACCAAATAACTTAGGGAATAATTCCTGAAAGGTAGCATTAACTAGATCATATGTTTCTTTGAATCTCGAACGTGTCTCTTTATCAATTTTACGTATAGCACTTTCTAAGGTTGAAAGTGCCTCCTCAAGATCATCATTTTGTTTGTCTAGATACTGTTTCCTTTTAGTTTCAGTATTAAACTCATCAATTGCTGCAAGATTTATTGGCCCTAATCGTTGTATGCGATTGGATATTTTTTCTAAAGCGTGATCTAAGTCATCTAAAGTTAATGTATCTGGAAGCAACAGTAGTAGATCTGTCAAATTAAATCCATATTCAGTAATTTGTTCAGATATAGTCTGGCTACGTGTTTCAACATCTTGGGCTAATATTTTCTTTTGTTCGAGTACACTTCTTTCATGCTGAATCTCTGTCTCCAAAAGATTCTTTTTTTGCTCAATATCACGCATCAAGTTTTCGAGATTTTCAACCTGATTTCTAGAGTCTATTAGTTCTTTTTCAACTTTAAGCCGCAGATCTAACTGAACAGAAAGATCTTTTTGTAAAGTTTTTTCTGGATCATCATCTCGATTTTTTGCTTCAAATAGCTGCTGTTTTTTATCACTCAAGCGACTCTTTTGATTTTCTAATCTATGGATACCCTCAATTACTGATTGTAGTCTTGTGCTCGCTGCTCTTTCTTTTATTGCTATCTCGTGAGCATGATCCTTGTATTTTCTATATGTCTCCCTAGCGGAATCTAGTTTGATTGTTTTGTTTTCTCGATCAGATGATAGCTCATCCCTATCTTTTGAGTTATTTTCTATCGCAACTAAAGATAAGTTCAATTCTTTATGGCTGTCAGATAATCTTTTTTGCTCCAATTTTTTTTGATTTTTTGTTTCTCTTAAATCAGCAATCATTCTCTCTCGATGAGCTGTGATATTATCTAGCTGTATTTCAATATTACTTATTCTTATATTTAGTTCTGCATGTTCATTTTGTCTTATAGCTAATAATTTAATATCTTTCTCTCTTTGCTCCTCTAGCTCTCGAAGAGATTTTTCGTTAATTCTTTTTTCTTCTTCAAGTTTTTCTACATCCGTGCGCGTGCTCTTTAATTCTATTTGCAATGATTCTAATTCTTGTTTTCTTTTTAATATGCCCTTAGTTACATCTTTTTTACTTGTGGTACGAATCCAATCTTTTCCAAGCCAGACTCCATCTTTTGTAATTATTGACTGGCCATTTTTTAGTTGTTTTCTGGTCCTGAATGCAGAGCTCAAGTCATTCTCAACCAATACATTCTCAAGTATAGATTTAAGGTAGCTAGTAAAATATTTTCCGTCTACTTTTGCCAGAAGAGATGCAGTTTGATTTTCAACTATATTGGAAACCTCGCCATCATTCTTCTCTATCAAAAATAACTCGTCTTCGATTGAAGTCTCCAAGCTACCCTTGAGACTATTTATACTTTCGACATAAACTGCCTGAAGAGAATCACCTAAAACTACCTCTATGGCGGTTTCCCAACCAGAGGAAACCTTAATTTTTTCAGATAACCTATGTCCTTTTTCGATTTTGTTAGCTTTAAACCATATCTCTTTTTTATCACCGATATTAAGAATTGAGCGCTCAAGTGATTCAAATGATGATTGTTTCCCTAATAAAGACTGCAAACGGGTGCGCTTCTCATTAAGACCAGAATCTAGCAAGTTTGAATCTTGGCGCAATTTATCGATCTGATGTGTAGAATTTTTTAAGCTAGTTTCTTTTTCGGTTATAAGTAAGTCTATTTTTGATATTCTTAATTTTAAATCTGCTAGATCGCTCTCAAATGGTTCTTTAACTAAACTCTCAGTCTCCTTGGATAAATTAACTATTTTTTCATCTTGTCGATTTATCAGCTGCTCTAGGTAATCTATTCTCGATTGTTGAATTTCTGCTTGTTGAGCAGGGCCTGATGAATTTTTTATAAAGTCGTCCCAATGAAGCTGGCAGTTTCTCATTTGTATTTCTGCTTCCTGAAGCAATAACTCAGATGAAAGCTCTTTTGACCTAGCTTCTTGAAGCATTGGTTGAATTTTTTTTAACTCAATTTCTAAGGTATTTTTAGTTTTTTTATCGAGGGATAAATGCTTTTCGTTCTCAGTAAAATTTTGCTCAATTTCTTCTAAATCTTTCTTTAGTTCACTTGCCTTATCACGAGCATATTGTATTGACTGTTCAATTCTAGTTACATCAGATCCTACAGAATAATACTGACCTTGAATTGTATTCAACTCATCGACTAGTTCTGCATAGTTAATACGATGTTTCTCTAGGGCACTGCTACACTCACTTCTATTTGCAGAGATTTTTTCAATTTTTATCTCGTAATTTGCAATAGTTTTTGATAGCCCCAATGCATCAGAGTCTATGTCTCGCCATCTGAAAGCTAAATGTTTAGCCTTATTTTTTCTTTCGTCTTTTTTTAGTTCAGTAAATTTTTCTGCAGCTTTAGCTTGTCTTTCAAGTTTGTTGATTTGATTACTAAGTTCCTGTCGAATATCATTAAGTCTATCTAAGTTTTCTTTAGTTCTTTTTATACGATTTTCAGTATCTCTTCGGCGCTCTTTATATTTAGAAATACCGGCCGCTTCTTCAATATAAACTCTAAGCTCTTCTGGTTTCGCGTCAATCAGAGAAGATATCATACCCTGTTCAATAATTGCATAACTTCGAGGACCCAAACCAGTCCCCAAAAAAATATCAGTAATATCCCTCCTGCGGCACTTATCTCCATTCAAATAATAATTTGACTGACCATCTCGAGTTACCTTCCGTTTAATTGAAATTTCACCCCAACTGGCATATTCCCCACCTAATCTACCTTGTGAGTTATCAAAGATAAGCTCTACAGAAGCCTGGCCAACCGCTTTTCGGCTACTAGATCCATTAAAAATAACATCTGTTAATGATTCACCCCGCAATTGTTTTGCGGAACTTTCTCCCATTACCCATCGAACAGCATCTATAATGTTAGACTTACCACAACCATTAGGTCCAACCACTGCACATAAATTACTTGGCAGGACAACTGTTGTAATATCCACAAATGATTTGAAACCAGCCATTTTGATACATTTTAAACGCATATATCTCTTCTTATAATAATTCAATTACATGCTAAACTAGCTTATCTACTGCCACAAGCAGTAAGTTTTACTACAGCTCAATATTGATATTTATCTTTGCTTTTTTTTGCTCTTTTGCATTAAATTTTCCTGTCGACCCTTGGTAATCTCCTGGAAGTGGAGTAACAGATCCTGAAGCAGAGATCCTTGCTATAATTTCCAAAAATTCAACTGAAGACAGGGTCTTAGGTCCCATCATACCCATACTATCATCCAAGAGAACCACTTTTGGTAGGTTGGAAAGCTTAAATTTAACTGCAGCTAGAGGTTTTGGGGAGCCCTCCCATTCTCGTGCATATATATAAATAATATTATCTTTATTTATTCTGTATTTCTCAGGAATTTCTATTTCCACGGAAAGCCTATAATTATTTACATTAGTAAATTTTTTAGCATGTAAAATGCTTGTATTTAAAGCATTAGCCTCTGGTGTATTTTTTTTTGTTACCTTTAATGCATTTTCCCAGCTTTTTATCGCCAAGCGATAGAGGCCTTGCTCAAAGTAATTGATTCCATTTAGGCCTAATGCTACTGCATTATTTGGATTAAGCTTTATAGTTTTATTTATTATAGATTTCACTTCTTTTGTAAATTTTCTATTTTCTGAGAAGTATAGAGCTTGTGCATATTCAGATAAAAGATCTGAATCATTTGGCCTCAACTTAAGTATCTTTAGATATGACTCTTTTGCACCTAAAAAATCTCGATTTTCCATTTTTAATTGAGCTAGCGTGATTAAATAGTATGCATGGTTAGGCTTATCTTGAAGTCTCTTGTAAATTTTTTCCTGTAGATTTTTATTAAGCTCTACACGCCCTAATTTGCTGAGACCTAAATTAGATCGTTTTTCTAATAAATGAGCGATATTTAGATCAGCACTCGCTCCTAGGGAGTCATACATACTGAATACAAATATAGGCATCAACAATAAACACAGGAGCAGTATCCAGGATCCTTTATTATCTGAAATATTAGTTGTTGGCTTAGAATATCCATCAGCATCTCTTAGCGAAATACGCTCATACTCCAAAATTAACTTTGAATATTCAGTAATATCTATTAGACCATCCTCTAGCATTTTTGATAACTTTATTTTTTGCTCCTTAAAAACTGAGTTATTTTCTAACTGCTCCATATTTAATGAGAGAGACTCATTTTCAATTTCTTTTTTAAACAAAGGTAGAATAATAAAAAAAGCAGCCAATGAGACTAATAGAGCAAAAATTAACCACATCATTTTTCAGTCTCAGTAGAATCGATACTATTGGGGTCATTAATAACTAGATTATCTAAATATTTCTTTTCGTTAGGCTTGAGTTTCACCTGCTCTTTTGATCGAAGGGGGGATTTATATATATAAAAAATAATTATTATACCAAGTAGGAATAAAAATACTGGCGCAAGCCATAAAATCATTGTCTTTGAATTAAAAGGCGGATTATATCTCACATATACACCGTATCTATCTACTAAAAATTCAGTAATTTCTTGGTTTGTTCTTCCTTCTTCAAGCATAGAATAAATTTGATTTCTTAGATCAATAGCTATTAGGGAGTTTGAATCTGCTAAATTCTGATTTTGGCATTTTGGGCAACGCAGCTCATCCACTAATTGATAATATCGAGTACGGTATTCATTTGCACTGAAATATCTAATTTCTTGAGCAAAAATTTCCGCGCTTAAATCGACGAATAAAAATAAAAGGATACTTGCATAGTATAAACTTTTTAACACCTATTTATTGCCTCAAATTCTTATCTGTTAACTACCAAAAACTTTTTTAGTTCTAGCTTTCAAACATAGATTCTGCTGCTCTAAAAGCTTCTTGAAGTGCAGGTGCACCAATATAAGGCGCTGTATGAAGCAATATTTCTTGAATTTCTTCTTTGGTGCAACCATTATTGATTGCCCCACGGATATGCCCCTTAAGCTCTATAGGTGCTTTTAAAGCAGCTAGTACTGCTATAGTAATGATGCTCCTTGTTTTAAGAGGCAGTGTTTGTCTGCTCCATATTGCACCCCAGCAGTGTTCGTTAATGTAATCTTGTACTGGCATATTGAAATCTTTTTCTTTACTCATTGCCTTATCAACGAACTTGTCCCCCATGACCTTTCGACGTATACCTACACCCTTTTCATAATCTTCACGAGCCATTTTTTTCTCCCATCACTCAGCTAAAAATAATATATTTGTAGTTGATAATTTCCTGGTAATTTAATACTAAATTCTACTTCAAACTTTTCCATATAGGCATTAGGGATTCACTCCAAACAAGATCATCTATGATACCAACATGTTTATGCCTAATTATACCTCTACTATCAATCATATAAGTCTCCGGTGCTCCAAAAACACCGAGATCCATTGCAAATATACCTTTCTGATCTACCAAACTAAGAATGTATGGGTCTTTTTTTTCGTCAAGCCAGTTCTTAGCTTTAAAAGTATTGTCTTTATAATTTAAGCCTATTATTCGTATGCCTTGTAATGAGAGCTGGTGCAAAAAGGGATGTTCGATCCTGCATGAAAAGCACCATGTTGCCCATACATTTAGCAATGACGGTTCTCCCATAAATATTTTTTCGTCTATAAATTCACTCTCATTACCTAAAACACTCAAAGAAAATGCTGGTACAGGTCGGTCAAGTAATGTTGATGGCATATAGTTTGGATCACGATCCAGGGCAACGATAAGAAAAAAAGTGATTCCAGTAAAAATGGTGAGAGGTAAAAAAAATTTCAACTTATTCACTAATTGCACCATATTAAATTAATTTTTGAGATATTTGATAAATAAAAATTTCAAAAGAGGTGGAGCTTTCAATGGTATGAAATATATACAATCTTATTCATGAATCCTATTGAATTTTTTTAAAGCGCCCATCAAGTGATGCTAACACTGCCCCCATCGCAATAAATAAAGCTCCTATCCATATCCACATTACAAAAGGTTTTATATAGATCCGAATAGCCCATGCATCTCCTTGGAGGGGCTCGCCTAATGCTATATAAAGATCACGAAATATACTGCTATCTATTGACGCCTCTGTCATAGTTTGCCCACTAGAAAAATATCTTCTTTTTTGGGGTTTAAGCAGGGCAATCGTAGAATTTTTTTTTGTTACTAACACTGTAGCCTGATCTGCAATATAGTTGGGTCCTTCATAGGGTTCTATTGTAACAAATTCAAATTGATAATTAGCTAAGCTGATGGTTTCTCCAGGCAACATACGGACATCACGCTGGATACTATAAGCGCTTGTCAAGCCAACACCAATAATACATATTGCAACACCGATGTGTGCGGTTACCATCCCCCAATAGCTAATTTTTATTCGCTTTAGACCATCTAAGATAGAAACTTTGGTGGAAGATTTATGTCCTATATCCCTCAACGTGATTAATATAATCCACGAAGATATAAATATAGATACTACTGCAATTGGCTCATATGACTCATACATTAATGGGAAGGATCCTCCTATAATTACAGATAAAATTAAAGGTCCATTAAAATATTTAAGTATGTTTAATCTTGGTGTTTTTTTCCATCTAAGAATCGAGGCAACTGGCATTAATAATCCAAGAAGCAAAGTTAGAGGCACAAAAAATAGGTTGAAGTACGGTGGCCCTACTGAAATTTTACCCCATCCCAAAACGTCTGCTATTAATGGGTATAAAGTTCCTAAAAGAATAACAGCGGTTATGATAATAAGAATTAGATTATTAGCTAATATAAATAACTCTTTAGATAGACTGGAAAATTTAGATGAAGATTTTTTAGTAGGACCCCTAAAAGCGAATAATAAAAGGGAGCCCCCAATCACAACTATTAGAAAAATAAGAATAAAAATACCTCTAGTAGGATCAGTTGCGAAAGCATGTACAGATGTAAGAACCCCAGATCGGACTAAAAAGGTACCTAGTAAACTTAGAGAAAAGGCCATAATTGCAAGCAGCAATGTCCAGCTTGCAAATGCTCCACGTTTTTCGGTAACAGAGAGACTATGAATTAAAGCTGTACAAACTAACCATGGCATGAGGGAAGCATTCTCTACTGGGTCCCAAAACCACCAACCTCCCCAGCCGAGCTCGTAATATGCCCACCAACTTCCCAATGAAATACCTAATGTTAAAAACATCCACGCAATTAAGGTCCAAGGTTTAACCCAACGGGCCCATGCAGAATCTATACTACCGTTTAGTAATGCCGCAACAGAAAATGCGAAGGCGACAGAAAGCCCAACATAGCCCATATAAAGTATGGGGGGGTGAAATATCAAGCCGACGTCCTGTAATAGTGGATTTAAATCAGCTCCCTCAGTAAGAAAATAAGGGAGACTTCTATCAAAAGGATTTGAAGTGAAAAGCATGAACAGGTAGAAACCCACACTGATAAACCCTAGTACAGCAAGCACTCTAGCTACCAGTTGTATTGGAAGCTTAGAGCTAAACATCGATACAGCGAGGCTCCAAAAAGCGAGTATTAATACCCATAATAATAATGAGCCCTCATGTGCGCCCCAGACTGCACTGATTTTGTAACGATCAGGCAAAAGCGTATTAGAGTTTTCAGCTACATATCTAACTGAAAAATCATCGTTAATAAAAAGAAACACTAGACAAATAAAACTTAATAATATGAATAATGATTGAGCCAACACAAGAGGTCTAGCACATGACATCCAAAGTTGGTTTTTTATAGATGCCCCAATTTGAGGAATAACTGTCTGCATCAGAGCTAAAAACAACGCAATAATTAGGGAAAAATGACCAAATTCAGCTACCATATTTTAATTCCGTAGACCCACTGTTAACTTGGGGTAAAACTTTAGTTTTATACTAAACCGTGGATTCAGAGCTTAGTTTTATTTTGCCGCCTCATCCAATGCATAAGTAACCTCTGGAGGCATATAGTTTTCGTCATGCTTAGCCAAAATACTTGATGCAATAAAAACTAAATCACCGTTGATTTCGCCTGTGGCAACTGCTCCCTCGCCTTCAGAAAACATGTCAGGAAGTATTCCGTCATAGTAAACATCAACCTCTGATTTGCCATCTGTCACCCTAAAAGTACTTTGTAAAGACTGTTTTGACCTGGTTAAGCTATCTTTGACAACCATTCCGCCAATGCGAATAGTTACATTTACTGGTGCATCGCCTGAGATGACACTTGACGGTGTATAAAAAAGATTAATATTCTCTCTTAAAGCATAACTCATTAAACCAACAGCAACAGATGTGGTTGTAACTATAAAAATTACCATAGTCAATCGATAGCGCCTTAAGGTATGCATGGGCTCCTCTTGAAAAAAAGTTGATTATCTTCATACCATTTTTGATAGAAAGTCATTAAAGAAATTCGAATTATTTTTTTCACAATAAGAATGATTTTTTAATGATTTTTTTTAATAATTTTTTGGATTATATTTTTTTTTCGGAATAAGGGCATTACAAAAATAAAAGCCATTATAATAAGTGACACAGAGTAAGCGGTCCAAACATACTGCCCATGCCCAGCCATATAAATAAAATCACTAAAGTTCTCAAATTGAAACATCATAATTACCTATTAATAAAATCTTGTTGCGAAACATATATCAGCATTATATTGGTCGTTTATCTTTTAAATTTAAAGCAAGCTCTTTAACCCAGCTAGTATTACGTTCTCTAAAAATTATTTCAGCTCGCATACTAACAATCAGGGCGGTCACATAAAAAAGATAGAAGCCTATAATCATTATTAATAGTGGCTGAAACATATCAGGATGCATTGAAGGAGCCTCAGTAAATTTTATAGTCGCAGGCTGATGGAGGGTATACCACCAATCTACCGATTTATAAATAATAGGTATATTTATAGTACCAACCAAAGCTAACAAAGCAGCTGCTTTGTTAGATAAGCCCTGTGCTGAATAAGCTTTTTGTAGAACTATTACACCAAGATATAAAAAAAATAATATCAACATTGACGTAATACGCGCGTCCCATATCCAGTAAGTACCCCAAGTAGGTTTTCCCCAAACTGCACCTGTTAAAAGAGCTATGAAAGTAAGCGAAGCTCCGATTGGAGCTGCCGACTTCATAACTACATCTGCGAGCTTTATTTTCCATATAATTGCAATTGCACCAGATATTGCCATTATATAGTAACCAACTAAAGCTAGGAAAGATGCTGGAACATGTATATATATTATGCGAAAACTATTTCCCTGCTTAGCATCCTGAGGAGCAAAACCTAGACCCCAGATTACCCCAATAATTATAGACACAAATGTCAAAAGAGAAAGCCAGGGTAACCATCTACCACTAATTTGATAAAACCAACGTGGTGATGCCATCTTGTGGACCCACTGCTGTGAGCTTTTAATTAATTTCTTCATTTTATATCTGGACCCTATCCATAGATGCTTAAGCGTAATGCGCATGAAGTCACATAAGGCGAAATGAGTAACGATAAAGCTAAAAGTGCTCCCATTATTGCTAGTGGACTCGCAATAGATAATCCATCTACTGCTAGTACGACCATGTTTGACCCAAATATAAGTACTGGCATATAAAAAGGTATCACGATTAAAGACAATAAGATTCCCTCTTTATTAAGTGGTAAGGTCAGCGCGGCACCTACAGATCCGATTAAACTTAAAATTGCAGTGCCTATTAAAAGACTCAACATTAAAGGTAGATATCCAGTCTCTGGCAATGACAGCATTAAACCTAAAACAGGGGCCAATAATGATAACGGTAGTCCAGTAACAACCCAATGCACAATGGTTTTAGCTAGAACCATAAAATACAAGGGCTGAGGTAAAATGATAATCTGTTCTAAGGTTCCATCTGCGAAATCATCTTTAAACAACCCATCCAAAGAAAGCAAAGAAGCTAAAAGTGCTGTAATCCAGAGCATGCCCGGAGCTATCTCACTTAATTCTTTTGAATCTGGAGTCAACCCTAGGGGTATTAAGGCTATAACTATAAAAAAGAAAATCAACGGATTAGCTAAATCACCACGGTAACGAACTGCCAATAGAAGATCACGACGTAAAATAGCTAAGAAACCTATATTATTCACTGGTAGCTCCACTTAAATCTGGTATTGAAAAATATTTCATATTTTCAATTTTTAAATCTTGATGAGTCGCCAAGACTACAATACCGCCTCGTTTTAGATGACTGACAATTAATGATTTAAGTTTAATTGAAAACTCTTTATCAATTGATGTAAATGGCTCATCTAGTATCCATAATTTTGCTTCTGATACATAAAGTCTTGCTAATGCAGCTCTCTTCAACTGTCCAACAGACAAATAATTACATGGTTCATCTTTATGGTTATATAAGCCAACTTCTTCAAATGCATTTACATTTTTACTTAAATTAGTTTTATTAAGTCTACGCCACCAAACTAAATTTTCTTCAGCGGAGAGTAGCCTCTTTAAACCTGGCTGATGGCCAAGAAATAATACATCTTCAAGATAGGACTCGCGAATATCATTAACATTTTTTCCTTGCCAAATTATTTCCCCTGAGTATGGCCTCAATGCAGTCGAGATCAAACGAAGTAATGTAGTTTTTCCAGATCCATTTTGACCAAGTATTTGAAGAATATCGCCTGACTCTAAGGTTAAACTTATATTTGAAAATAAAAATTTTTCATTACGCTGAAATGAGAGATCCTTCAGAGAAAGAGTCTTAACAGAGGCTTGGTTCATCAAGATATTTTTTGGATCAGGCAAAAAATTATAGTCCGAATATAGGTTAGATGATTATTATGCCAAAAAAGGGGGCAGTGAAGAAGACAAAGACTCAATCATAATACAAAAAAATTTTATATATGGAGTTTTTAAGCTGATTAACATTATTCTTAATAAGAAATCTTAATAAATAAAAACTAATTAATGGGTAGTGCGTATAGAAAAAAATAGTCATAATCTCAACAGACTCGATATTCTATTTAGGTTGAAAGTAAAGTATGCCAAAAAAAATTCTAGGGCGCTGGCTACCAGCCTATAGTAAAATAAAAAAAAGCCCTGCTCTTCATTGGATGGGACCCATATTTGCCAGACCAAATTTATTTCATATAAATAGGGCTTCTGTTTCTACCTCATTTTTTATAGGAATTTTTGTAGCCTTCCTACCTATACCTGGTCAAACTCTTATTGCGGCGTTTCTTGCTTTACTTTTTAGTTCTAACCTACCTATTGCTGTAGCTCTAGTCTGGATAAGCAACCCTCTAACAATCGCACCTTTATTTATTTTTACTTATGGGATAGGTGTATTGTTGCTTGGCATGGAATTTATAGACTTCACCCTTGAATTTTCTTGGAGCTGGATCATAACCCAAGGTAAACTAATATGGTTGCCACTTCTAACTGGCAGTTTTATAACTGGTTTAGTTTGTGGGAGTTTAGGTTACATACTTATAAACCTATTATGGAAATGGAAAGTACAAAAAAACTGGGTGGCTCGCCAAGGAAAAAGAGAAGACTGCGACTGAGGTAAAAATTAGCTGGTATTCACTATCTTTACTTAATAGTATTTTAGTTCGTTTGCTGGGCTAAGTTTAGCTGCCTTCAAAGAAGGATAGATTGTAACTAGCAAATTTAGGATTATTGCTACTGAGACTACTAAAAAAACGTCGCTCCATACTAGGCTGGATGGCAAATAGTCAATTGGATAGACGCTTGAATCAAGTAGACTAAATTCAAAAATTGACTCTATCTTGTTTATAATAAATGGGGCATTTAAAGATCCTAGTATACCTAAAGCTGCACCAAGAACTGAACCTATTGTGCCTATTAAAAAGCCTTGAGTTAAAAAGATCATAGTGATATCAGAATTTCTGGCCCCCTGAGTCTTTAAAACAGCTATATCAGAGTGCTTATCTACAACTGTCATCATAAGCATTGAAACTACATTAAAAACTGCAATCGCAATAACAAAAAATACGAGCAAGATAATCATTTTTCTTGACATCTTAATAGCCTCATAAAGATTTCCATGTGTTTGTATCCAGTCGGAAAAATAATAATTTTCTGATAAACTGCTTAATAACCTGTATCCTGTTTCTCTTGCATTAAAGATGTTAGCTAGTTTAATCCTAATACCCTGAGGATGTGACAAACCAATTATATCTGTAACTTTTGAAAGTGAGCCAATAACAAGCTTTTGATCAAGGGATGTTTTTGTAGCGAATACACCACCAACTTCAAAAGAAACGATCTTTGGTGTAAGTTTTGTATTTTCTAAAGGATTAGATTGAGGCACTATTAACACAACATTATCGCCTGCTTGCAGAGACAATTTATTTGCAACACCCTTCGCTAAAAGAAATTTGTTATCATCATTCCTGATTGATTTAATGAGGTCTCCGGCCACAAAATTACCAATAAAGTCATTACTTTTTAGTATATCTATGCCTAGCATTTGCACTGGCATCGCATTACCGTTGCTCGTCAGCAACCCGTCTATCTCAGAAAATGGTATTGTAGATACTACATTTTTGTCTTTTTCTATTAAATCAATCAGTCCCGAAAGATTGTCGATCCCATTAGTTTTGCTTATCTGTATATGTGGTATAGAACCGAGTATTTTTCCCTGCAATTCCCGTTCAAATCCGTTCATAATTGACATAACCAAAATAAGAAGTGCAACACCTAGAACTAGTCCTGAGATTGCCATAAGGGAAATAAAAGATATTAAATTGGTTGAATTACCTGCCCTAAAATATCTCCAGCCTATAAAAAATGGGAAAATCTTTAACATGACTCAATGGCCATATTTTTTTTATTAGATGAACTCTTAGATCCAAGAATACCTTTTTCTAATGATAAGATACGATCCATCATTGCCGCAGCGTTATGATCATGTGTGACAAGAACGAAGCTAACCCCAAACTCAATATTTAACTGTGAAATTATTTCAAGAATAGCCTTGGTGGATAGGCAGTCAAGATTACCTGTCGGCTCATCCATTAAAACACAAGCTGGTTTAGTGACTAATGCTCTTGCTATAGCAACCTTTTGTCTTTCTCCACCAGACAACGCTGATGGTCGGTGATCACACCTATCAATTAGTCCTACCTTCGATAAAATTTCTTTAGAATAGCTTGTCGCTTTTCTAACCGACATTCCAGTAATCAACAAGGGCATCGCCACATTCTCAATTGCTGAGAATTCGGAGAGTAAGTGATGAAATTGATATACAAAACCAAGATATTTATTTCTCCATGTAGCTTTCTGATCTTCGTTCATATCAGTCCATTTTTTTCCCATTACAGACACAGAGCCGCTAGTAAGAGTATCTAACCCTCCAAGAAGATTTAGCAATGTTGTTTTTCCAGTACCAGAAGAGCCTGTAATAGCAATCTTTTCACCCATAGAAATTTTTAATGTAATGTTATCTAACACATTAATTTTGGTGTCCATCTCCATATAAGATTTAGACAGTTGCTGGCACTGCAATATGATTTTACTATCATCTATCATAACGAAGTGCCTCTGCAGGTTGAATTCTGGATGCCTGGTATGCGGGATAAACTGAGGCTACTATACTGAGTAGGAGGCTCAAGGAGCATATTAAAAATATATCGCCCCACACTAGCATAGATGGAATTTTAATAATGAAAAAAATTGATGGATCAAAAACTTGAGATCCAACTATTTTCTCTATCCAGCTTATGATCTCGCCTATGTATATTGCAAGGAAGCATCCAAATATACCGCCAAAAATGACGCCTACTATTCCTATTATTAGCCCTTTAATTATAAATATAGAAGCTATCATACTTGCTTTTGCGCCGAGTGTTCTTAACACTGCTATATCCCTCCTTTTACTATTAACCATGAGCACAAGACAAGCAACGATGTTAAATCCAGCAATAGCTATGATTATAGAGAGCAATAGAACGACAAACCTCTTCTCCATTTTTATTGCGTTAAATAAAACTGTCATCTCGGATGCCCACGTTTTTATTTTAAAGGAAGGATGTAGAAGCGTTTTTATATAGGACTCTAATTTTGTTACATCTAATGGATCCGCTACTTTCAATTTTACCCCATTTATATTTACACCTAGTCTAAATAACTTTTTTGAATCTTGATAATTGATAAGCGCTAAACCACTATCTACTTGTGCACCAACTCTATAGATTCCCATGACATAAAAACGCTTAAAGCGCGGAAATATGCCAATTGGGGTGATATTTAACTCGGGTAACGAGATAGTTACAGAATCTCCCACATTTACATCTAACGTGTTAGCTAAAATACTTCCAATTATTACACCAAATTTTCCGGGTTCTAGATCATTAATTTTTCCAGCGATCATGTACTTACTAACTTCAGAAAATTTGATCTCATGCGACGGAGAAATTCCCTGCAATAAAATACCCTGACTTAAGGAAGATGACGACATCAAGCCGTAACCCTCAACTAGAGGTGCATAGCTTTGTATACCTTGAATTTTAACTAGCTTGCTCCCCAATGACTCCCAGTCACTGATCCCCTTCTCACTAGTTATAGATATATGAGGTAATACGCTCAAGGTTCTTTTTTTTATCTCTTGATCAAACCCATTCATAACTGACAGTACGACAATCAGAATCGTAACCCCTAAAGACATTGCAATAAAGGAAACCAAAGAAATAAAAGAAATATAACGATTCCTTTGCTTAGTGACGATATAACGGTAAGCGATTAACAGAGGAGGCATAATCTTCATAACTCATACTCTTTCATCAAATACATTTTTCTAGTAAAAAATTTTAAGGAAGATATACAGTTATAAATTAAATTATCAATCGGCACTATCAAAAAAATTGGTAAAAATATTTTACAATATAGCTAGAGTTAACTTATGCCAAAAGATAATTAAAAAATTAAGTTTTTAGTAAAAAATATTCACTCAGAAACAATATCTGCTTTATTCAATAGTGTTGCTATATAAGCGCCATAGTCTCGGTTGGCACTTGATGTTGATCTAGAGCTGGATATTACTTGTTTTTCAGCTAGGCGAAGGGTCTCGTAGTTGCCATAAGTAACTTTAGTTAGAGCTAATAGCACGTAATCTCCATTTGGCATAATAACATGGTCAGCTATAGGTTTTTTTCCTGGAAAAGTCATTGAAAAAGCAAACTTTTTTCTAGGATCCATATTTTCTTCAGAGGCATTGATTTTTGCATTAAATTCAACTTGCCATGGAAGGTTTTCTATTTTGGCAATAGTTTCAATATTTTCTCCATCATTAAATCTCTCTTTGAGTGAAGCACCATACGATAAAATTTCCTCAGCCGCTAAATTATACTCAATAATTTCTCTAACTTGATCTTCTATCTCAACATAAGGTCGGATTTTCGCAGGTATTCTCTCACGAGCAAATAACACTAAGACATGATCGTCTGATATCTCAATCACATCGCTTGCATACCCATCTTCAAGAACTGAAGAACTAAAAGCTGCTTCTATAACTTGTTTGTTAGCGGTTATACCCTCACCACCTGAACGATCAAAAGGGTCTGATATCTTTAAATCTAAATCCATTATATCTGATACACTCTCCAAAGATGTTACGTTATAAGCAAGCTCTTTAAGTTCTTCAATCTTTTCAGGCATTAAATCTTGGGCAATTTGTAGGGCAAGCTGTTCACGAATAACGGGTTCAGAAACTTTTCTAGTTGGTATTTCCGGCGACTTTATATCAATTAACTTCATGAGATGAATTCCAGCTTTTGTTTCTACAATTTCAGAAACTTCTCCTACTGAAAGCTTTTGCAGTAATGAATCTAGCTCTAACGGCAGTTCGCCCAAACGGACATAACCAAGATCACCTCCATCTTTCGAGGTTAAAAAATCATCAGAATACTCAGTAGCTAGCAATGAAAAATCTTCGTTATTATTAATTTTTTCTTGTATTGAAGCCATAACAGTGAAGTGGCTATCGTTATCTTTTTTTTCTAGCAGAATATGGGCAGCTCTATAACTTATATCTGCTTGTGCAGTTTCTACTATATTCTGATAACTTTCCTCAATAAGATCAGCATCAATTTCTACATTTTTTAATAAATCTGAGGATTTCAGTTCTACATACTCTAATACAACCTCTTCTTCAGTAGAAAATTTGGATTTATTTTTTTCGTAGTAGTCTTTTATTTCGTCGATTGATGCTTGCACCTTATTTTTTTGTGCATCGATCGGTATAGTTAAATAGTGATAATCACGAGATTGATCAAGAACATTAGCTATTAACTCTAGTTCTTTTTGCGTCGAAAAACCTGTTGAAACTACACCTTGAAGAAATTGTTGAGCCAAAAAATCAGAATAAATTGCCTTATAATGTGATGTAGGTGTGTAGCCCATCTGTTTGACTACAAAGTTATATAAATCAGGATTAAATTTTCCCTCTTTCCTGAATTCAGGAACATCAACCAACAAAGAGTCAATTGTCTTTTTAGGTATAGACATTCCTAGTTGAGCAGCAGTCTGCTCTTCTATTTTTTGACGAATTAAACGAGACAAAACAGCAGGCCTTAAAATATCATCACTTAATAGTGATACATCAATATCTTTGATTTTGCTTTTAATTTGCTGTTTTCTAACAAGTATAGCCTGACGTAGGCTTATTTCAGAAATTGAATCGCCATTAACGTTAGCTACTTCTTTCTCTGTTGGCCTTGTTTCAAATAATGCGTCGACACCAAAAAATACAAAAGGAATAGTGATAATAACAACCAAAATACCTTTTGTTACACCACTGAGATTATCTCGAAAATCTTGAAGCATAAATTTCTCTAGTTTTAATACAAAGCATAAATAAAGTTATTTAATCTATAAAATTTATTATAAAAAAAGACGCATCGCAGATGCGTCTTTAAATTAAAACTCTAAATGCCTTATCAAACCTTCTTAAGAGTTAACTGCATCCTTAAGAGCTTTACCTGCTTTGAAGCTTGGCACATAGGCTGCTTTAATCTGGATCTCTGCACCAGTTTGTGGATTACGGCCTGCACGAGCTGCTCGATGCTTAACTGCAAAGGTACCGAAACCTACGAGTGAGACTTGATCTTTTTTGGATAACGCTGTGGTAACTGCAGATATTGCTGCATCAAGTGCACGTCCGGCTGAAGCTTTAGATAGGTCTGCTCCATCGGCAATTGCATCAACTAATTCAGATTTATTCACAATAATCCCCTTTAATTATGTTTGTGTGGACTAACTTCTAAAGCACTCAAACCTTTAATTTAGTATTTATTTTTTACGGTTAATCGTGCTACATGAACTTTATATCAACCCTCTGCTGATCGGTCAAGCAATTTAGTGAGTATTAGCGCGGGCTTCAGGGATAATTTTCTTATTTAGCCCATCTTTAATCACTTTATTATACTCTTCATCTGAGAGCGCTAAAGGCTTTGTGAGCAAAGCAGTATCGAAAACCTCGTCTATCGATCTTACAGAAATAATTTCAATATCAGCTTTTATGTTTTCAGGTATCTCAATAAGTTCATGTTCATTTTCATGAGGAATAATAACTTTAGTTATACCACCACGATGGGCAGCAAGTAATTTTTCTTTTAGCCCACCAATTTTTAGCACCTCTCCCCTAAGAGTAATCTCTCCAGTCATTGCAATATTTCCTCTAACTGGTATTCCTGTTAATGCTGATGCAATCACTGTACACATTCCTACCCCAGCACTTGGGCCGTCTTTAGGTGTCGCACCTTCTGGTACGTGTATATGAAAATCTAATTTATTATGAAAGTCTTGATGTATACCTAGAGATTGGGCACGATTTCGAACAACAGTCATAGCCGCCTGAATAGATTCCTGCATAACATCTCCCAGTGAACCTGTTTTGATGAGCTTACCACTTCCGGTTACAGCGGAAGTTTCTATAGTAAGCAGCTCTCCACCCATCTGGGTCCAAGCTAGCCCAGTAACCTGACCAATCTGACTTTTTTCATCAACTCGACCAAAGTCATACTTTTTGACTCCAAGCAATTCTTCTAGATTATTGGATGTAACCAAAAAAGAATCATGCGTTTCTTTGCGGGTATTTTTAATAACAATTTTTCTACAAAGTTTTGCAAGCTGCTTTTCAAGACCTCTGACCCCAGCTTCTTTTGTGTAGTGGCGAATAATATTTATTATAGTTTCTTCTTCGATTGATAATTCTTTTTTCAATAAACCATTTTTTTTAAGTTGTTTTGGCAAAAGATACTTAGATGCAATATTGAGCTTTTCGTCTTCTGTGTAGCCTGAGATTCTAATTATTTCCATTCTATCAAGAAGCGGAGCTGGTATATCCATTGTATTTGCAGTACATATAAACATCACTTCAGAAAGATCGTAATCTACCTCTAAGTAATGATCATTGAATTTATTATTCTGCTCTGGATCAAGAACCTCCAACATAGCAGACGAAGGGTCACCTCGATGATCTGTACCCATTTTTTCTATCTCATCAAGTAAAAAAAGTGGATTTTTCACCTTAACTTTCGATAACTTTTGTAATAATTTACCAGGAAGCGATCCTATGTATGTCCTTCGGTGCCCTCTTATTTCGGCCTCGTCACGCACACCTCCCAATGACATGCGTGCATACTTTCTTCCTGTTGCTTTAGCAATTGACTCGCCAAGAGACGTTTTACCTACCCCTGGAGGTCCAACCAGACAAAGAACGGGGCCCTTAAGAGCCTTAACTCGTTTTTGAACAGCTAAAAACTCTAGGATGCGCTCCTTAACATCACTTAATCCATAATGATCCTCGTTGAGAATACGCTCTGCTCTTTTCAAATCATGTCGAACTTTTGTGCGTTTTTTCCAAGGAACACATATCAACCAGTCAATATAGCCTCTCAAAACAGAGGCCTCAGCAGACATAGGTGACATAGCTTTAAGTTTTTTTAATTCTGATTTAGCTTTAACTAATGCGTCTTTTGTCATACCCGCACTAATAATTTTTTCTTCTAACTGAAAAAGGTCGTCATCTTCGTCTGTCTCACCAAGTTCTTTTTGAATAGCCTTCATTTGTTCATTCAAAAAGTACTCTTTTTGACTTTTTTCCATCTGTTTTTTAACTCTTGTGCGTATATTTTGACCTATATCAAATAACTCGATCTCTGATTCCATTAAAACTAACAAAAGCTCAAATCTATCAATTAGAACATCTAGCTCTAGCATCTTTTGTTTTTGGTTGAGAGATAATGGTAGGTTATTAGCTAAAGTATCCGCTAGAAGTTCTGCATCTTTTGTGGTGTTGATGGTATTAATTGTTTCGGTAGAAATTTTTTTACTTAGATTCGCATACTGTTGAAATTTATCTAATGCCAATTGTTTTATTGTACTAGCTTCCTGATCTTGAAGTTTTAGAGATAAATGTTTTTCATATGAAGCTGTGAAGTACCCGTTAGTATCTTCAATCTCAATGATTTTGATTCTTTCTGTGCCTTCAATTAAAACTTTTACAGTTCCATCTGGTAATTTAAGCGTCTGTATTATGTTGGATAGAGTTCCATATATATGAAGTGCATTTGCTTGTGGATCGTCTTCTGTAGCTATTTTTTGAGTAACGACCAGTATCTTTTTATCTTTTGACATGGCCTCATTTAGTGCTGCTATAGACTTATCTCGACCAACAAATAAAGGTGTTGTTGAATGCGGATAGACAACTACATCACGCAAAGGAAGCAGTGGTAATCTAATTGAAGGAACTTGCTGTAGCATCAAAAAAACCTCATTTAAAAGTTATGAATCAATATTGACTTCATTAAGTATTGGGGCGCAACAAACTAAAACAAGGCTTATGATAAAAATATTGAACAAAAGATAGTATTTATGTTTTTAATAGAACGCTAGTATTTATTCACTCACTGCGGTTTTGGGGTCAGGACTCTCGTAAACTATTAATGGTTCAGACTCTCCACGAACTACAGAGCCATCTATTACGACTTTAATGATATTTTTTTTAGTTGGGGTTTCATACATAGTATCTAATAAAATATCTTCGATAATTGAACGCAATCCTCTTGCTCCAATTTTACGATCGAGTGCTCTCTTAGCTATTTCCTCAGATGCATCATGACGTATATCCAGCTCAACTCCTTCCATCTCAAACATTGCAGTATATTGTTTGATTAATGAGTTTTTAGGTTCACTTAGTATATTTACAAGTGCACTTAAATCTAATTCTTCGAGGGTTGCTACAACCGGTAATCTGCCAACAAATTCAGGAATTAGTCCGTAACTTACAAGATCTTCGGGCTCCAAATCAGCCAAAGTATGACCAATGTTTGTATCACTATCTTTAAGTTTTACTGATGCATTAAAACCAATGCCAGTATTATCAGATCGAACTCTGATTACTTTTTCTAAGCCTGAAAAAGCACCTCCACAAATAAACAAAATATTTGATGTATCAACCTGAATGAACTCTTGTTGAGGATGTTTTCTACCACCCTGAGGTGGTATTGAAGCCACTGTTCCCTCAATAAGCTTCAATAGCGCTTGCTGTACGCCCTCACCAGAAACATCTCTTGTGATTGATGGATTATCTGACTTACGTGATATTTTATCAATTTCATCTAAATAAATTATACCGCGCTGAGCCTTGTCAATATCATAATCACATTTTTGTAGAAGCTTTTGAATAATATTTTCAACATCCTCACCCACATATCCAGCTTCAGTTAGTGTAGTTGCATCAGCAATAGCAAAGGGTACATCAAGCAGTCTAGCGAGTGTTTCAGCTAATAATGTCTTACCACTTCCTGTGGGGCCCACTAGTAATATATTACTTTTTCCAAGCTCTACATCTTCTATAGAGCTTGAATCACTTCTCTGCAGGCGTTTGTAGTGATTATAAACTGCAACCGCTAGTATTTTTTTTGCTTGATCTTGACCAATCACATACTGATTTAAAATATTTTTTATTTCTTTTGGCTTTGGCAGGCCATCAGAAGATGAAGAATCCAATTCAATCTTTTGAACCTCTTCCAGGATGATATCATTACAAAGCTCGACACATTCATCACAAATAAACACCAATGGTCCAGCTATGAGCTTACGAACCTGATGTTGGCTTTTATTGCAAAAGGAGCAATACAATAATTTAGTATCTTCGTCGCTAACTTCTGTTGTGTCGTCTGTCATATGTTCTGATCTCTTAGTTCAAAATACAAATATGAAAAAAATTCCTATTTAGATTTAGGTCGCTTGTCTAAAACCTCATCAATCAAACCGTAAGCTTTCGATTCTTCTGCACTCATAAAATTATCGCGCTCAGTATCTAGTTCAATTTTTTCTATTGGCTGGCCAGTATGGTCTGCAAGACATCGATTTAACCTATCACGTATCTTCAAAATTTCTTGGGCATGGATATGTATATCTGAGGCTTGACCGTTAGTACCACCACTTGGTTGATGAATCATATTACGGGAGTTTGGAAGGCAAAATCTTTTTCCAGGCGCACCTGCTGCCAATAAAAAAGCACCCATACTGGAAGCTTGGCCGATACACATAGTGCTCACATCTGGAGTAATGAATTGCATAGTATCGTAAATTGACATGCCAGCAGTTACTGAACCACCTGGAGAATTAATATAGAGATGGATGTCTTTTTCTGGATTTTCAGATTCTAGGAAAAGTAGTTGAGCAACAATAAGATTGGCCATATAGTCTTCAACTGGGCCGACTAAAAAAATCACTCTTTCTTTTAGTAGGCGTGAGTAAATATCATAAGAACGTTCTCCACGTGCACTTTGCTCTACGACAATAGGGACTAAACCACCTGCATTTTTAATATCACTATTTGTTGGGAAATCATCAAATTTCATATTTTTACCTAAATTGATATTATTGGATGACATTATAGCCTATAAATTAAGTGTTATCGGCAACTTGATCTGGGTCTGGTGTAACTGCTTGCTGGTAGTCTACTGACTCATCAATAACTTCCGCTTGATTTAATACAAAATCTACTACTTGCTCCTGAAGAACATTTGCCTCGATACTCTTTAAGAGCTCAGGGCTATCATAATGATATTTAATGACTTCTTCTGGTTGATCATATCCGGCAGCAATTTCTTGAATTTTTTCTCTTACTTTTGCACCATCAACATCTATCTGGTTAGTTTGTACAATTTCATTTATGACCAATCCAACTATAGCTCTTCTCTTTGCCTGCTCTTCAAACATTTCATCAGGTAATAACGAAGGATCAAAATTATTTTCTCCGCCATCTCCAGCGAGTTTTTGTGCCATTTGTTGTTTTAATCCAGAAATTTCTGTTGCAATTCTTGTTAGGGGAACCTGAATTTCACTATGTAAAGCATGTAGTTCCTTCATTACACGACCTTTTGTTTTACCCTCGAGCGCATTTTTTAGATCACGCTGCATATTTTGTAAGACCGCTGAACGAAACACCTGTTCTCCTCCAGTTTTAAGACCAAAGAGTTCGAAAAATTCATCATTTAGAGCAGGTAAAGAGGGTTCTTTGAGCAGATTTAATTTAATTTTAAACTCCACTGATGCGCCCTTGAGCTCTTCAGATTGATAATTTTCAGGAAAAGTAATCGAAAGAGTTTTTTTATCGCCCAAAGACATTCCGATTATTCCGTCTTCAAATCCCGCAACTGCTGTTCCACCACCAATTTCTATGGGATAGTTTTCAGCTGATCCACCATCAAACTCTTTTCCATCTTTAATGCCAGTGTAGTCAATTGTTGCTTCATCACCGTGTACTGCAGGTCGGTCTACTTCATTCCATGTTGCATGTTGTTTACGTAACCCTTGTATCATAATATCGATATCGACGTCCTTTACTTCTGCAGACGGTTTTAAGATTTTCACCTTTTTTAAGTCTGACAATTCAATCTTAGGAAGGACCTCAAAGGTAGCTATAAACTCAAGATCCTCGCCCGGTTTATCTAATTTTGGCTCAATATCTGGAGGGCTAGCAGGAGTGACTTTTTCTTTTGTTACCGCCTCATAAAAAGATGCTCTTACTGTTTCACTTACAACTTCTTTTCTTATTCCTTGTCCATATTTTTGATTAATTATATTAACAGGGACCTTGCCAACGCGAAAACCATCTATCTTTGCTGTTTTGGCAGTCTCTTCAAGACGTTTTTTTACTTCATCACCAATACGTTGAGCTGGGACTATAATTGTCATCTTTCGCTCAAGATTAGAAGTTGTTTCTATAGAAACCTGCATAGATGCCTCTCAATAAGTCTATATTCTAAATTATTAATGGTGCGGACGGAGAGACTCGAACTCTCACACCTTGCGGCACTAGAACCTAAATCTAGCGTGTCTACCAATTCCACCACGTCCGCTAATTATTTAATATTGAAATCTACAAAGATAAGCTCCTGTAGATAAGGGTGCTGATTCTGCCACAGAGGCATCATCCAATCAACAAAAAGAAAGCATATCCTGACCGCAATAAATATCAGTTTCAATGAAAGGTAGGTGAGGCGATAAGGGCTATTGACTGGTTGTTATTAATATTCTTTATATCTATATTTTTTTGGCCCGCAGGCAGGAATAACCCAAACTCTTTGTGGGCTACAGTACCGTTGCAGCTAATGCTTCCTTCGATTACTAATAGTAGTTTATAATCTTTGCTCACCGATAATTTACAAGAAGATTTAGATGTCAGGGTTAGTCTTAATACCTTAAAATCTTCAAAAACTGCAACCTCCTCAATAATATGATCTGAATCCTTTTTAATAACCTTAAGCTGCGGGAACGGTTCAACTAATTCAGTCATAATATTCAGAGCCTCCTCAGTATCCCAGTGATTTTGGGTTAAGGTTTTTTGATTAAAAGAAAGTATTAAGCGCTCGTAAACTGGATTTTGAAATTCTACAACTCTTACCCCATGAAGAAGCCCATGGGGGGTAAGAAGAGGTATTTTTATAATGTCTCCAACTTTAACAGGTAAAATAGATGTAAAGGAGTTCATATGAGCGCGTAACTCTTTCTCCTGTGACAACCAATCATTGGGAATTAAGGTCATCCATTTTGAAATGATACTTGATGGAAGTGGTTCGTTTAATAAAACCCCTTCTTTTGTACGGAAACTATCAAGTCGATCGTCAATAGTTTGTCTAATCTTAGAGTATCTCTCAACTGCTTTTTTGTATGCATTATAAAAATCTCTCTTAGATGAATAGGTATTTATGGTTGCATCGTCAAATCCATATCGAACCCCCGCAGATTGAAGAGGCCAGCTATTTTTGTCTATATCAACCACAACATAAACTTCTTGTTTTTTTTTATGAAGCTCAAAATATAAATCTCCAAATGCAGGATCAGGTAATGGATCTAATATTTTCAGGAGATTAATATGTTTTTCCTTGCTTGCAGCTAAACGACTTGGTGCTACAGACAAAACCCAGGGAAGCGGAGCATCGTTTGTTCCGTCAGTGACAGAAGAAAAGCCTCTTTTTTCAATTCCGGTATACCAAATCTCTCTACCCCAAGGTTTTTCTATATCAATTGTTTTAAGGGTAAGAGGACTATCTATTTTGAGAATAGGAAGCTTATTGCTGTGTATAAATTTTTCTATTAAATCTAATTTGGGTGGTAAAATAGAAAATTTAGCGCGCAAAGTCGGATTAGATGATGTAACCGTAAAATATGTATGGTTATCGCGCCGAAAATAAATGGCTAAGAGCTTAATTATCGGCTGGTTAGCCATATAGTATTGAACATAGTTATATTCAACGGCTAGATAAGAGGTTTCTTTGAAAGAATTTGGATCGACAGAAAAAAAATTATCCTCGCTAAACTCTGATCCAAAAGTATCCGTGTTCTCTTTTTCCCACAAGCTTAAGAGCTTTTCAGGGTTGTCCGAATCGTGAATGACTAGCAAAAAAACCTCCTGAGCTCAAAAATATTATTCCCGAAATCAAAAACTATAATACTTTATATCCTCCCTAGCCATTTTTCGCATTTTTGAGGTAGGCTTATATAAGCTTCCTAAATGAGCAAATTTATCAGCAAGATTACAGAAATTATTGATTCCTATTTCGTCCATCCATCTTAATAAACCGCCACGAAAGACTGGGAAACCTAATCCATAAACAATTGACATATCGACTTCGGATGGAGAATCTACAATACCCTCCTCTAGACATAAAGCAGCTTCAATGCACATTGGGATCATAAATCTATAAAGTATGGTGACAGCATCAAATTTATAGTTACTCAAATCACTTTCTTGAGTATATGCCTTTAACATCTGAAGGACCTTTTTATCGAAATATTTTTTTGGTTTTCCTTTATCATCCTCTTCATAACCATAAAAACCTTGTTTATTTTTCTGACCAAATCTATTTTTTTCACATAAAATACGAGTTGGTGAAACATCATATACATCCTTCATTCTATTTGGGTAACCAGAGATAATTGTTGCAAAACAACTTATAGCTGTATCGAGCCCTATGACATCGATAAGATAGGCTGGGCCCATCGGCCATCCCCAATCCTCGATAACACTATCAATTTGTTGGAAATCTGCCCCATCAACTATCATCATATCGAAAGCAAAAATAGCTGGAAAAAGAATTCTGTTTACCAAGAAGCCCGGACAATCGTTGACAATGATTGGTTTCTTTCCAAGCTTTGTGGCATGAGCTACCGCTAACTCAATAGTTTCGTCAGAAGTTCTTTTTCCTCGCACAATTTCTACTAGTGGCATCACATGTACTGGATTAAAAAAATGCATTCCACAGAATCTATCGGGATGATTTAAATTGCTTGCGAGAAAATCGATTGAAATAGTTGAGGTATTGGAGCTTAGTATTGCGTTAGCAGGTAATTTATTTTCAATCTCAGCTAGAACCTCAGATTTTATTGTTTTATTTTCAATAATAGCCTCAATAACAATAGTTGTTTTTTTGATACCCTCATAACTCATAGAGGGCTTTATTCTAGAAAGTATATTTTTAGCATCTGAATTTGATATTTTGCCTATGCTAATACTCTTAGTTAGTAACTTTTTTACCTCATTTACCCCCATTAGCAACGAACTATCACTTATATCTTTCATTAAGACAGAAAAGCCCTTTGATGCGTTCTGATATGCTATACCGCCACCCATAATGCCTGCTCCAAGAACTGTGATATGGCTAACTGTTACCGAGCAATTTTTGGAAAATCTTTTTGCTTTAGAGCTAATATACTGATCATTTATAAAAAGACCCATTAAGGACCTACATTCTGGTGTTTTGGTGAGCTTCTGAAAGGCTTCATGTTCAATTGCTTGAGCTTCATCTTGTGATACGTTAATGGTTCTAAAAATAACATCTAGTGCTACAGATGGTGCCGGATAGGAGCTACCAATTTTTGAAGAAATATACTTACTGAAAAATTCCTTAGTCTCTATAATCTCAGTATTTTCTATTAATAAAGGTTTTTGTTTTTGATCGCGTCGTTTTTTGTAGCCTGATTTTTCATCAAAAGCAGCTTTCAAAATATTTAGTGACTCTTTTAACAACATACTAGAGTCTATTATAGCGTCTACTGCACCATCCGATAATGCCTCATTAGGCGTCTTATGTTTTCCTGTAATAATCCATTCGAGAGCTTTATGTAATCCTATAATCCTTGGTAAACGAACTGTTCCACCCCAACCTGGTATAATTCCTAACTTAGTTTCCGGAAGACCCACAACAGCCTTGCTAGTAAGTATTCGAAAATCACAAGCAAGGCATAACTCAAAACCACCACCTAATGCAAAGCCGCTAATGCATGCAACTGTAGGAAAAGGCAGGGACTCAATTTTACTAAATGCCATATTTACTTTGTCAAAAAATATTTTAAGTCGACTGTTATCAGATTTGAACATTTGGCCAAGCTCGTCGATATCGGCACCAGCTATAAAAATACTTTTTGCGCTTGAAAATATAAGGCCATTTATATTTGATTGATTCTCAGCGATTGATAAAACATGTATAAGTTCATCAATAGTAATCTGGTCAAATATATTAATAGGACGCTTTTTTGAATCAAAAATCAGTTCTAAAAAATTTTCATTGACCATTGTTAGTTCTAAAGAACCACCTTTAAAAATAACTTTTTGTGTCATCGGTTCACCTTAGAAAATTTGAGTTTATTAAAAGAATATAATATAAATTAAGAGTAGATAAATTGTGTACTGTAATATGTAATAAAAAACTCTATTCGTTTTTTTTATTTTTTTACCGATCAGTCTTACCTTAAAAATATGAGGAAACAACCGGTTGATTCCACCAACTTTGTCTCCATCCATGTTTTTGGTGGTGGTTGCTGCCATAAAAATTCGTGAAAAAACTTCGTTTATCCAATCAACTATAAAGAAATTAACGGGTCTTTTTATATCTAAAAATAAAACAATTCTATTTGTATCTGTTTTGTTCTCTGCAAAATGAATAAAAGTTTCATCGAAAATTACTGATTCGCCGTCTTTCCAATAATACTTTTTACCATCTACAGAAATAAAGCATTCCTCAGAGTTGGGGGTAATCAAACCTAAGTGATAGCGAAAAGAACCAGCGTAAGGATCTCTATGCTTAACCAATCGAGCACCCGGAGGCAGCATGGCGAACATAGCCCCTTTAACAGATGAAATAGAGTTTATGAGATCTACTGTCTTCGGACATAGCTTATTTGCCGAGTATAGAGATGCTCCATACCATTTCAAATAAAATCTTTTCCAGCCTGTTTTAAAAAATGAATTGAATCCAAGGTCATCTTTTTCTTCTGAGGATTTTATATGTGTTTGATTATTTAGCTCAACTGCTTCATCTCTTATTATTTTCCAATTATCCTCTAGCACTTTTAATTCAGGAAAGTTATCGACATTCACATATACAGATTTTTTTATCGTAGAAAAAAAATAGAATAAACAGTTTATAGGTCCAAATAAATTTGAGTGATCACTGATCTTACGGACTAGTTTTTCATGCTGAACAATACCTCTATTTTGTACATAAAAAGCACATAAAATAAAAATCAAAAGTACAAAAATGCCCATAAAAATACCAGTAGTTATTTTACTTTATTTAAATTTAACACAAAGAAAGACGAAAATATTTACCAATAACGTTGTGTTAAACGAAAAAAGACTTTTTTGAGCATAGAAGTGGAAGTTTTTTAAAACTGGGGTGGCTGACGGGGCTCGAACCCGCGACCACCGGAATCACAATCCGGGGCTCTACCAACTGAGCTACAGCCACCACTAATTTTTTTTTGCTGGATGGCGCGCCCTGCAGGATTCGAACCTGCGACCTACGGCTTAGAAGGCCGTTGCTCTATCCAGCTGAGCTAAGGGCGCTCAACAGCTTTTCTTCAAAAAAACAATGGTCGGGGATGAGGGATTTGAACCCCCGACATCCTGCTCCCAAAGCAGGCGCGCTACCAGACTGCGCTAATCCCCGATATCATTTTTACCCTCAGATTGAGAGGTGGGCATAATACTGACGACAGGCGATCTAGTCAATCAAAAGCAGTCGAAAGCAGTATCTATTCACTTCACAGGAGAGGCCTGAAATGAGAAGATATAATAATATACATTTTATTTAACCTTTTTAATTTAGGAGCCACTTACTCCATGAAGACCCAAATACTTGATGGAAAAGCTATTGCCTTAAAAACTGAAGCAGAACTCTTCCAGAGAGTTGCTAATATAAAAGATGTACATAGTGGAAAAATTCCGATGTTAGCAACTATTCTTGTTGGTGGAGATCCTGCATCAGCAACATATGTTCGAATGAAACAAAATGCATGTAAACGAATTGGAATGGACTCTATTGCAGTAGAGATGCCAGAAGATACCACAACAGAAGAACTACTTGAGAAAATCCAATCGTTAAACTCTGATCCATCATGTCAAGGAATACTTTTGCAACATCCAGTCCCCTCTCAAATAGATGAGAGATCTTGTTTTGACAGCATTGATCCGACAAAAGATGTTGACGGTGTTACATGTTTAGGTTTTGGGCGGATCTCAATGGGGGAAAGAGCTTATGGGTCAGCAACCCCACAAGGAATAATGCGTTTACTTTCTGCTTACGAAATTGATATTGAGGGAAAACATGCAGTAATTGTTGGACGGAGTCCTATTTTGGGAAAACCCATGGCAATGATGATGCTCAACAAAAATGCAACTGTTACTATTTGTCATTCTCGAACTAAAGAATTGCCCGAAATTTTAAAGAAAGCGGATATTGTTGTTGGTGCCGTTGGAAAACCAGAATTCATAAAGGCAAAGTGGATCAAAGATCGCGCAGTAGTAATTGATGCTGGATATCACCCTGGGGGAATTGGCGATATTGAGCTGAAACCTTTATATGGTGTAGCATCGGCAATAACACCTGTACCTGGAGGTGTGGGTCCAATGACAATTAATACTCTTATTTTCCAAGCAGTAGATTCCGCAGAAAGAAGAATAGAGCAGGAAGAATAAAAAAGTTTATTCCTTTCTCCATATTGTGCCGCTACGAGTATCTTCTAATACAACCCCGTTAGCTAAAAGCTGAGCTCTTATTTCATCAGCCTCTATAAAATTATTATTATTTTTTGCAGCTGACCTCTTAGAAATCATAACTTCTATTTCTGAGTTTTGTAAACTTTGTGGGTCATTATCAATAATGCTGCCTTGCATAAATTCGTCTGGATTACAGTCTAAAATTTTTAATATATTCCCTAAAGCCTTTAATTCAGCAACCAAAATAACTGCCGCATCTCTATAATTATCAGACAGAGTATTTATATGGCGAGCTAGCTCATACATGATTGCTATAGCCTCTCTTGTATTAAAGTCATCATCCATAGCCTGAACGAAGAGTTTATAATAACTGCCTTTCTTTAAATTACGGACTGAGAGAGGTTTAATATCAGGAAAATTTCTAAGAGTTATATAAAATCTTTCAAGACCCGATTTAGCCTCAATCAAATTTTCTTCTGAATAATTTATAGGAGTCCTGTAATGACTTGATAGTAAAAAATATCTAATGATTTCTGGGTGATACTTTTTTAATACATCTCTTATTGTAAAGAAATTTCCAAGTGATTTAGACATCTTCTGATTATCCACTCTTACTGCGCCAGCATGCATCCAGTATTTAGCATATTTTTTACCTGTTGCAGCTTCACTTTGAGCAATTTCGTTTTCATGATGAGGAAATGGAAGATCTGGCCCACCTCCATGAATATCGAAAGTTGGCCCAAGACAGCAAGTAGACATTGCAGAACACTCAATATGCCAGCCTGGCCTCCCTACACCCCATGGTGAATTCCAGCCAATATCTTGGTCATCTGTCTTTTTCCATAATGTAAAATCACGTTGATCTAATTTATCAGGATTTGAGTCGATTCGTGCTGTTGAAATCATATCCTCGATATTACGCCCACTCAATCGACCATAATTTTTAAAGCTACTGACGCGATAATAAACATCACCTTTTTTTGATGTGTAAGCAAACCCTTTATCGATTAAACTTTTTACCATAATAATAATTTCATCTACATATCTAGTAACTCTTGGTTCCATGTCTGGGGGAAGAACTCCAAGTACCGCCTGGTCCTGATGCATTGCGTCTATCATACGATTAGTCAAAGTATCGTAAGGCTCATTATTTTCTTCAGCTCTAATGAGAATTTTATCGTCAATATCTGTGATATTACGTACATATTTAAGTTTCCAGTCCTGAGATCTAAGGTATCTAGCGATCACATCAAATGAAACCAACACCCTAGCATGCCCAATATGGCATAAATCATAAACAGTCATGCCACAAACATACATGCTTATTTCACCCTCAACTATGGGCTTAAAAAATTCTTTCTGACGAGTCAGGGTATTATATATTTGGAGTGCCATAATTTAGTGCATTCAGCCTCAGAGAGGAATAATGTAAGTAAGCTCTAGTCCTTATGTTCTAGCCAATTTGATCTTAGTGCAATAGTTTGATTAAAGGTAATTTTCTTTAAATCACTATTTTGGTCATCTTTACAGAAATAACCCTCTCTTTCAAACTGATAAGGTTTACCAACTTCTGCTTGAGCAAGACTTAGTTCAGCTTTACAATTTGTTAAAATTTTTAATGATTCCGGTTCGACTGTCTCAAGAAAATCTCTGCCATTTCCATCCGGTATTGGTTCATGGAATAAACGCTCGTATAAATTAATGTTACAGTCGATACACTTATCGGCTGAGACCCAGTGAATAACTCCCTTGGGCTTAACTCCATCAGCTGGATCCTCTCCGAGAGATTCAGGCAAAAGAGATACATTAACTTGAATAATCTCACCTTTTTTATTTTCAAGGTAGTCATCTGCCTCAACTATATAACTATTCCGTAATCTGACTCTTTTTCCGAGTGAAAGCTTCTTTTTAAACTTTTTACTGTACTCTTTTTTAAAATCACTTTCGTCAATAAATATTTCTCTTGTAAATGGAAGGATCCGTTCACCTAAGCTCAATTCTGGATGACAGGGTACACTAAGATCTTCAGAATGATTTTCCGGTAGATTTGTAATTACAACTTTTAGGGGGTTAATGACCACCATTGCTCTAGATGCACTTTTATTCAACTCATTACGAACAAAAAATTCAAATTGAGAAAGATCAACCAAGCCATCAGTTTTTGCGACTGCTAAGCTATCACAGAAATTACGAATTGCAATAGGCGGTATACCGCGACGTCGTAGACCGGAGATAGTTAACATACGAGGATCGCTCCAACCATCTACAAAACCAGCATCTACGAGCAATTTAAGTTTTCTCTTGCTGGTAATACTATAGCTCATATTTAGTCGGCCAAATTCAAATTGACGAGGTTTAGAGGGCACTGGAAGATTGTCAATAAACCAATCATATAATGGTCTGTTGGATGAAAACTCGAGTGTACAAACTGAATGAGTAATACCCTCAATGGCATCCTCAAGACAGTGAGCAAAATCATAAGATGGGTATATATTCCATTTGTCGCCCGCCCGATGGTGAGGTATTCTTTTTATTCTGTATATTACTGGGTCACGAAGATTTATGTTGGGTGAGGACATATCAATTTTAGCCCTCAAAGTCATAGAGCCTTCTTCAATATTACCAGTTTTCATACTTTCAAGAAGTTGTATACTTGAATCTATGGATCGATCGCGATAGGGGCTATTTGTTCCAGGTAAAGTTAAAGTACCACGACTTTCTTTCATCTCTTCACTGTTTAGCTCACAAACATAAGCTTTATTTTTCATTATTAGATGTTTAGCCCAAATATAAAACTGATCGAAATAATCTGATGCATATCTGATATCACCGTCCCATTTAAACCCAAGCCACTCAATATCTTCAATGATAGACTTTACGAATTCTTCATTTTCTTTTTCTGGATTTGTATCGTCAAACCTCAAATGACACATACCTTCAAACTGCTCTGCTAAACCAAAATTCAAACATATAGATTTAGCATGGCCGATATGGAGGTAACCATTTGGTTCTGGCGGAAACCTAGTAATAATCTTATTGACCACAGATTCCTTTAAGTCATTACTCATTATCTGCTGAATAAAATTGAGTGGTTTATTCTCGTCTGTCATACTGACGGTCCCAATGTTGATTCTCTATGATTAAGAAGTGTTATTAAAAAGCACTAATTATAGCCCTCAGAATGTTCTCTATAAACTATTGAAGTGAGAGTCTTACAAGTTTCTCATGGATGTCTGCTAAATTCGAGAGATAAGACTATGATTAATTCAAACACTAAAGCGATTATATACCTACAATTGTGTCTTGTTTCTTTTTTAATAGGCGATATCTTATTAAAAATTTTATTCGATAGTGTTCCTTTAGGTCAACTTGTATGGTTTCGAACAATTGCATCAATAACTTGTTTGTTTATTTTTATAACCAGCACCGGACGAATACACTTACTTAGAACAAGAAATCTTGGGCAACACGCGCTTAGAGGAATATTTTTTGCTGTAATTAGTATGGGTTATTATCTTGCAGTCAAAAACTTTCCTTTGAGTGCAGTCGCAGCGGCACTAGCAGGCGCACCAATTTTAATTTCTGCGATATCACCTTTTATACTTAAAGAAAAGGCAAATTTAGTCCAGTGGATAGCTACATTTACTGGATTTATGGGCGTTTGCTTGGTTCTCAGGCTAAAAATCTCTGACTTCAGTCTTCTCTACTTATCTTTGTTAAGCCTTCCTTTTGCATATGCTATATTGATTCTATGGGGTAGGAGATTATCAAAAACAGATTCAGATTGGGCGATAAATTTTTATCAATTTATTCCATTATTAATTATTTCAAGCTTCTGGGGACTCGATCAATTGATCAATGTGAGTAAAATACAGTTTATAAATTTAATGATTTCAGGAGCAGCTGGAGCAATAGGCTTTATGTTTTTAATAACTGCATTTAGGTTAGCGAAGCCTGTAATAGTAGCTCCTTTCGAATATACTTATATCTTAATGGCGCTAACTGTGGATATTATTTTCTGGAATCTTATGCCGGATAATTTTATATGGACTGGAGTTACACTAATTTTAATCTGTGGAATAATTCAGTGGCGACAATCGACACTAGATGAAGCAAAAAAGATCAGAGATTCGTGACACTTAACAACAAATATATAACTTAAGAGGCTTTAAAATTTTTCAAAAAAAAGTATCATAGCGCCATTAAATTCACAGAATAGTAAATAGGGAAATTGATTACATGATTACATTAAACACTAATTTCGGTGACATAGTTATTAAATTGAATTTTGACGATGCGCCACTATCTTCCGCGAACTTTTTACAATACTGTCGTGATGGTTTTTACACTGATACTATTTTTCATAGAGTCATAGGTAATTTTATGATACAAGGTGGGGGATTCAATGAAAAAATGAAACAGAAAGAAACTCGAGAGCCTATTCAAAATGAGGCCGATAATGGGTTATCAAACGATATTGGAACTCTCGCAATGGCTAGAACTAATGATCCACACTCTGCTAGCTCCCAATTCTTTATTAATGTTGCTGACAATAGCTTCTTGAATCATACTGGGAAAAATGCGCAAGGCTGGGGTTATGCAGTATTCGCAAAAGTCATAGAGGGTATGGAAGTAGTAAACAAGATCAAAACAGTCCCTACTGGTAATAGTGGCCCCCATGGCGACGTACCAACTGAGACCGTCTCTATAATCTGTGTCTCTGTGAGTGATGATTATGCTGATAAATGAGGTCGCTGTTAAAAATTTGATGAAATGTCCTCACTATTAATCTCAGATTTACATCTCTCGCCTTGTCACCCTGAAACATGCGAGGCTTTCTTTAATTTTTTAAGGAATGAAGCTGCTGATTCAACAACTTTATACATACTTGGTGATCTATTTGAAGCTTGGATAGGTGATGATGACCAAGACCCCTTATCCCGACAGGTTATATCATCTCTGAAAGGTCTCACAGATAATGGTGTAGCAGTTTATTTAATGTCAGGAAATAGAGATTTTTTATACGGTAAAAAGTTTGCAGCACAAACAGGTTGCAAACTTTTGCCAGATTGGCATATTTTACAATACCCAAATAAAAGAATACTGTTGCTACATGGTGATACACTTTGTACAACAGATAAACAGTATCAAAGATTTAGATTCATAATCAGAAGTCGTCTATTACGCTTTATGTTAACCAGCCTACCTATATCAATCAGACAAAAAATAGCAAAAAGCTTGCGTTCAAAAAGCATGAAGCTTAATGCCAGTAAACCAGAAAATATAATGGATGTTTCAGTGCCTGAAGTTGAGCGGTTAATGAAAAAATATGACGCAAATATCATGATACATGGCCATACCCATAGACCCAAAAGACATCAACAAAAATATGGGGAAAGGATTGTATTGGGTGACTGGGGCAACAATGGATGGTTTATTCGAATAAACAATGAAGAGAATCTCGAGTTATTGACTTTTAAAATAAAATATTGAGGAAGTTTATCGATAAATCAATCTGCATTAATAATTCTATCAATTAAAGCTGGACCCTTATAAATTAATCCAGTGTATATCTGAACAAGATCTGCTCCAGAGTCTAATTTTCTCTGGAAGTCAGCCAAATCCATTACTCCTCCAGAAGCTATTATAGGAAAATCTTTTCCAACCAGTGACCTTAATGTCACTAAAATTTCAGTTGATAACTCAAGTAAGGGTTTACCACTTATCCCTCCTTTTCCTGATGGATGATTATGTATATTTGAGGTATTTGTACATATTATTCCATCAATATTTTCTTCTAAAATCACTTCAACGAGTTGCTTTAAATAATTATTATCAATATTCGGGGATATTTTTAAAAAAAGTGGCACGTACATATAAGTCTTTGACAATTCGATTTGTTTTAATTTCAGGCTAGATATTAAATCAGAGAAGTATTCTTTATTGAATAGGTCTCTGAGGCCTTCAGTATTAGGTGAAGAAATATTAATTGCTACATAGTTAGCATAGGGGAAAACTTTCTCCAGACAAATCAAGTAATCATCTTTTGCTTTTTTTAATGGAGTATCAAAATTTTTACCAATACTTATACCCAGGGGAATTGATGATTTCCGAACAGAAACTCTTTCAACTAAATAATCAACACCTTTATTGTTAAATCCCAAGCTGTTAACTAAAGCTTCTTTGGAGCTAATTCTGAATAGTCTAGGCTTAATATTCCCTTTTTGAGGGTCTGGTGTGACAGTACCAAGTTCTAGAAATCCAAACCCTAAACTTGCCAAAGCATCAATATAATCACCATTTTTATCTAAGCCTGCAGCAAGGCCTAGTTTATTTTTAAAGGATATACCTTTAAAAATTATATTAGTATCATTATTCTGGGTAACTCTGAAACCCAGCATACATAACAATCTCAAAGAGATTAATCCTAGCTCATGAGAAAATTCAGCTGGAAAAATTTTCATCGCCGAAGTACAGAGAGTTACAAAATATAATACTAATTTTTTAAGCATAGATTTATTATAAGTTCACTATGGTTAGAATAATAAGAAAAGTACGAAAAATATTTTCTTTTCGTAAAATAGTCTAAGTTAAATGTATCTTGTCATCAATTTCTAGGGGCACCCAGAATGGAAGAAAAATTCATCATCCGAGTTTTGTATAAGTAATAGCTCTTGTTTACGCATCACTTTAACACGGTCATCAAAAGAACTATCTGATATTTTTTTAGCTAGATTCAAATAATCTTCAAAATGTCTACCTTCCGATTTGAGTAAAGATAAGTAAAATTTCTTCAAGTCTTTATCAAGATAAGGAGCCAGTTTAGAAAACCTCTCGCAAGACCTCGCCTCAATAAAGGCTCCGACTATCAACGTATCAATCAATCGAGCTGGCTCATATGTTCTAATTTTTTTTCTTAAGCCCGAAGCATATTTGGAGGCATCAATATTGTAGTACTCTATACCTCTAGTTTTCATAATATGAATGACTTGCTCAAAGTGTCGCATTTCTTCGCGAACTAATTTCGACATTTTATTAACTAGATCAAAATTATTGGGGTACCTGTATATCAAACTCAGCGCAGTGCTAGCTGCTTTCTTTTCACAATTAGCATGATCGATTAGTAATTTTTCTTGGTTATTGAGCGCCTTTGATACCCATTTTTTTGATGTTTCACAGGGTAGAAAGTCTATTATTTCTTTTGCGCAAGTTTCTGGCATGAAATTGCATCCTCATTCAAATTTTCTTTTAAAGATCAATATTATAAAGTGAAAAATTATAATTAAACCAAAAATTCACTCATATTTTATCATCATGTAATTGAGGTAGCTTATAAGTAATAACTTGTTAATTACAAAATATGTGGAACTAATTACTTCAAAAAATACTTTTTAAATGAATCGAAAATCAGTGTCACTTAGCTGGGTATTTTATAGTAGAATACTGCACCCATATAATATTGTCCTCCAAAAGTAATGGATTGACTAAAATAAATGATCCATCTTTGAAGACAAATTATAATAAAAGATTAAACTTAATTAAGTATTAATATGTGAGAGATTTGAATGAGCCTATATACAGATTATATGGATGAAATCGATAGCCGTAAAAAGGATCTAGGATTAAGTCCGAAGCCAATTGACAGTGCTGATTTACTGGCAGAGATTATTACCCGAATCAAAGATACCGAGAATGAGCATCGCAAAGATTCCCTGAAGTTCTTCATTTACAATACACTACCAGGAACAACTGGCGCTGCTGGGGTGAAAGCACAATTCCTAAAAGAAATTATTCTGGGTGAATCTATAGCTGAAGAGATCACAGTAGAATTTGCCTTCGAGCTCCTCTCCCACATGAAAGGCGGGCCCTCTATTGAAGTTCTGCTCGATCTTGCTCTATCTGATAATGCAGTCGTTGCCAAACCAGCCGCTGACGTTTTGAAAACTCAGGTATTTTTATATGAAGCCGATACTAGTCGCCTGATTTCGGCTTTTAAAGCTGGAAATGCCCATGCCAAGGAGATTCTAAAGAGCTACTCACAAGCCGATTTCTTTACCAAATTACCTGAGATTGAAGAGACCATTGAAATCGTTACTTACATCGCTGGCGAAGGTGATATCTCTACTGACTTGTTGTCTCCAGGTAATCAAGCACACTCACGTGCTGACCGAGAGCTGCATGGCCAGTGTATGATTACCCCCGAAGCTCAACAGGAAATCGTTGGGTTGCAAAAGAAACACCCGAATGCCAAAGTGATGCTAATCGCTGAGAAAGGCACTATGGGGGTGGGCTCTTCACGCATGTCTGGCGTCAACAATGTTGCCCTATGGGCGGGTAAGCAAGCTAGCCCATATGTTCCATTCGTCAATATCGCTCCAATTGTTGCCGGTACGAACGGTATCTCTCCAATCTTTTTGACCACCGTTGACGTTACTGGTGGCATCGGTCTCGACCTACAAAACTGGGTTAAAAAAGTAGACGCCGAAGGCAATACCATTTTTGATGATAATGGCGATGCCGTACTGGAAGAGGCATACTCAGTGGCTACGGGTACTGTGCTTACTATTAACACTAAAAAACATAAGCTCTATAACGGCGCCACAGAACTAGCGGACATTTCTTCTGCATTCACACCGCAAAAGATTGAATTCATGAGGGCTGGTGGGTCTTACGCTGTTGTCTTTGGTAAGAAACTACAAACCATTGCAGCTGATGCTTTAGGGATTAAACCTGCTCTGATTTACTCGCCATCGAAAGAAATTTCTATTAAGGATCAAGGCCTTACTGCTGTTGAAAAGATCTTCAACAGGAACGCTTTGGGTGTGGCTTCTAGTACTCCGCTGCATGCTGGTTCTGACGTTCGCGTCAAAGTGAATATCGTCGGCTCTCAGGACACCACTGGCCCTATGACTTGTCAGGAACTGGAAGCTATGGCCGCTTCTGTGATCTCGCCAAGTGTTGATGGTGCTTATCAATCCGGTTGTCATACCGCTTCAGTTTGGGATAGTAAAGCAAAAGCTAATATTCCAAAGTTGATGTCATTCATGAATAATTTCGGACTGATCACTGCGCGTGATCCCAACAACTCTTACCATGCTATGACCGACGTAATCCATAAGGTGTTGAATGACATAACCGTGGACGACCGTGCTATCATCATCGGTGGTGACTCTCACACCCGGATGTCTAAAGGCATTGCTTTTGGTGCAGATTCGGGTACTGTAGCTGTCGCACTAGCTACCGGTGAATCAGCTATGCCGATTCCTGAGTCTGTGAAGGTTACCTTCATAGGTGACATGAAGAGCCATATGGATTTTCGCGATGTAGTGCATGCTACTCAGGCGCAGATGCTCAAGCAGTTCAGCGGCGAGAATGTATTCCAAGGTCGTATTATCGAAGTACATATCGGCACGCTACTAGCTGACCAAGCATTCACCTTCACCGACTGGACTGCAGAAATGAAGGCAAAAGCCTCTATCTGTATCTCTGACGATGAAACTCTGATCAAGTCACTTGGTCTGGCTAAGAGGCGTATTCAGATCATGATCGACAAGGGTATGGAAAACCATGTAGAGATGCTACAAGGCCTTATCGATATAGCTGATAAGCGAATCGCTGAAATCCAGTCGGGAGAAAACCCTGCTTTGGCTCCAGATAATAATGCTAAGTACTTCGCAAAAGTAGTTGTTGATCTAGACCAAATCGATGAGCCAATGATTGCTGATCCCGATGTAAATAATGAAGATCCCTCTAAGCGCTATACTCACGATACTATTCGTCCAGTGTCTTATTACGGCGGTAACAAAAACGTTGATCTGTGCTTTGTCGGTTCTTGTATGGTACACAAAGGAGATATGCAGATCATCGCTCAGATGTTGCGCAACCTTGAAAATCAGGGCAAGATTAACTTCAAAGTCCCGCTGGTTATTGCCCCACCCACTTACAATATCGTTGATGAATTAAAGGCGGAGGGTGACTGGGAACTTCTACAAAAATACGCGGGTTTCGAATTCGACGATTCCGAGCCTAAAGAGGCCGCCCGTACGCAGTACCAAAATATTATGTATTTAGAGCGTCCGGGTTGTAATCTATGTATGGGTAATCAAGAGAAGGCTGCTAAAGGTGACACGGTAATGGCTACCTCTACCCGCCTCTTCCAAGGCCGTGTAGTAGAAGATACTGACGAAAAGAAAGGTGAGTCACTGCTAGCCTCTACGCCAATGGTTGTACTATCAAGCATCTTGGGCCGTATCCCAACCATCGAAGAGTATAAAGCGGCTGTTCAGGGTCTTAACCTAACCGACTTCGTGCCACCCTCGGTAGACCTAAGTGTTGAACCACAAGCTGTGCCGGTGAGAGTTATCGGCTAGCTTTTAATCTTTAATTAACAGAATGTATCAAGCACTTAAACGTTGGATTTTACTTTTTATCTATACTACGTTGCTTGTTTTTTAATTCTATTTTTTTCCTCCTGCGGTTAGATGTTTGCGATTCTATTGTGGAGCCAAGATGTGCCTCTCCTCTTTTTTTAGCCAGACTGAGCTGTTCTTCTCTATCTGTATAGCGTTTAATTTGTTTGCTACTATGTTGACCGACACAATAATGGCAACTGATACCTTTTATGTAATTCTCATGGTTTTTTTCTTCGTCTGTTATAGGCATTCGACATGCATGGCATTGGTCATAGCAACCTTTCTCTAAATTATGATTTACCGTAACCCTATTATCAAAGACAAAGCATTCGCCCCTCCATCTAGAATTGCTCTCAGGGACTTTCTCAAGATAGCTAAGAATTCCGCCTTTTAAGTGAAAAACTTCCTCGAAACCCTGTTGTTTCATGTAGGCTGTGGATTTTTCGCACCTAATTCCACCCGTACAAAACATTGCAATTTTCTTTTTATCTTTTGATTTCAGATATTTTTTTGCCTTATCAGGAAATTCTCGAAAATTCTTTGTTTCAAGGCTCACTGAATTAATAAATGTACCAATTTTTACTTCATAGTCATTTCTGGTATCAACAACCAAAACATCAGGATCAGCAATAAACTCATTCCAGTCATCGGGATCTACATAAGTTCCAACTAATTCGTTTGGATTTATATTCCCAATACCCATCGTTACTATTTCCTTTTTCAATTTAACTTTTGTTCTATAAAAAGGTTGCTCTTCAACATAAGATTCTTTAGCCTCTAAATTTGCAAAACGAGCATCTTTCTCTAACCATTCTATGACTGCATCAACACCCTTTTTTGGACCAGAAATTGTTCCATTAATACCCTCTGGAGCTAACAAAAAAGTACCGAGAACGGACTCGCTAACCATCAAATTATAAAGTGGTGTTCGAAACGATTCAAAATCTGGAAATTTTGCAAAACGGTATAAAGACAGAACAACTACGCTCAAATTAGACTTAGACATGAATTTTCCTGATTGCTTAAACTGCCTGAAGGCTTAAAAAAAATTATATATAATATTTTATCAACATATCATCTATCTATAAATAGAACTTTTGAGACAATATGAGTTATCGACAATTGTCGAAACTCAAGTTATTGTCTCCATATAAGTAGTTAAACTGGAATCAACAGCATGGGTTTATTTGTAATACTGATAATCACTTTAATCGCAAGCTATTTTTACTATGTAAAGACCAAAAGTACTGATCCACAGAAAAGAAAAAAACTATTATTTAAGAACATTTTTTATTTAGTAATAATAATAATTATTACTTTAGCTCTATCTGGTCGAGTTTCATGGATAATAGCTGCTGGTGCAGCATTGATACCTATAGCAAAATTCATGTTTTTATTCCTATGGAGAAGTCTTCCGTTTATTCAAATGTGGATGAGATCTCGAAAGCTTAAAGAAGGCAGGAATACTTCATCACAAAAAAATAATACACTTACTGAATCTGAAGCATTGGAAATACTTGGTCTAGAGCCAGGATCTAACGACGAGGAAATTGTTCAAGCGCACAGACAACTTATGCAAAAGATTCACCCCGATAGAGGTGGAAACAATTATATGGCAACAAAATTAAATCTAGCTCGAGATCTGTTATTAAAAAAATGATTGAGTTATAAAGTATCTTTATTTTTTTCAAAAATTCTTTTGAGGCTTACCAGGTCTCTATTGATTGCATTGACCTCGTCCCAAAGAATTTCATTTTCTGAAAGTAGACGTCTTTTTAAAGCCTCTAACTCTAATATCACTTCTTGTATTGAACAGTCAGCATTCATAAGCTTTATATGTAAAAAATTTGTTTTCTATAAATTAAACTTATTTTTATTTCTAGAAAATCTTGTTTTTCTTCTCTTTTCTACAAAGAAAAAGTGTCAATCATGACTGAATAACAAATAATTAAATAGGCTAAATAGTGGCTTAAATCAAATTTTCCTATGGTGCCAGGGATTGTAAGCAGTATGTTCATACAATGATTAAAAAGTTGTTATTAAGCCTTCGAAAATATTAATGTTTACTTAAATATTAATTATCATGACCTTCGTGTGCCTCATCGTCGCTATCGCTCTTTTCCTTGTCATGATCTTCATGATCTTTATGATCCTCATGATCTTTATGGTCTTTGTCAGCTACACGAACATTATCTGCACCATGATTTGTTCCACAATGACTACCGTAAGCATTTGATATTGAAGCCAAAATAAAAATTAAGAGTGTTATTTTTAATGTTTTCATATCGTACTACCTTTACGTTTATTAAAGTTATACTTTTTAGCTATTTCATTCTTGCTTTTAAAATCACTTAAGTCAAGTCAGCGTCAGAAGACTATTACTTCAAAGATAGATTGATCTTTATTCTTTTTTTATTGATTTATCGTTTGATTTGTTTGTATATAATCTGCTTAGTAAAAAATAATAAATTACTGTCCAAACCACAATAATTGATATTCCTAATCCATGATCTTCCATAACTTATATCCTTATTATTTTTTAAACAGATTACTCTGATTAAAAGATTTTTCAAATTCTAGTTTTTTGTATATGGGCGGGTACTTGTATAACTAGCAATACGTTATAGCCCCGCCCCTTAATTATATTTCCTTAATTATATATCGAAAGAAAATTTCTCAGAGTTGAAAGGTAATGATAATAACTGTGTCTACAAGTAAACATGTGAATACATCATATCTAATAGTAAATGAATACACCTGAAGCCTTATATTCTGCAGGAAGTCTACATTACCTTCTTAAGTTCAGACATGTAAATACACCAGAGGTATAGTATTAACACCTACACCAACATTGGAGAATGTAGAAATGAGATTAGGTTATAAGAGAGTTAGTACGATAGAACAGAACACAGCTCGTCAGTTAGATGGTATAGAAGTAGATAAGGTATACGAAGATAAGTGCAGTGGAAGCAATACAGACAGACCACAGTTGCAACGATTGCTAGATAGTATGCGAGAAGGTGATACCGTTATCGTACATGATATTAGCAGGCTAGCTAGAAACCTTACTGATTTACTTCAGTTGATTGAGCTTATTAATAGTAGAGGTTGTGAGCTTAAGTTTATTAAAGAGGCTATCACCTATAATAGAGACGATAAGAACCAGAAGCTGATGTTAAGCATTATGGGAGCAGTAGCCACATTTGAAAGAGATATGATTAGAGAACGACAAGCAGAAGGGATTGCTATAGCTAAGCTTAATGGTGTTTACTTCAACAGAAAGCAGTCCAAAGCTATAGATAAATCTGGTATTATCCGAGCCTTAGAAGATGGATTGTCAGTTAGGAAAACTGCTAGTAAATTTAGTGTAGCTCCTAGCACTGTATCAAGGATTAAGAAAGCAGAACTTGTACTAATATAACCTCTGTGCAATTTCTGGGCAGTTACGTAGTAATTACGTAGCTAGAAACACTATTAACTCGGTTTTAAAGGATTAGTGATTATTTAATAGTTTTAGTCAGATGACCGTAAAGATAGATTATAAGCGGGTTTGAAGACAATTAACTTAACGTCCTGGTAGCTCAGCTGGATAGAGCGGCCCCCTCCTAAGGGGCAGGTCCGGGGTTCGACTCCCTGTCAGGACGCCAATCAATACAAGGCTTACAGCAAGATCAGTGAAATTGTAGTAGTCAAAAATTGAAATTTGGGTGCAATGGAGCTAAGGATTCATTAACTTAGTGATGTTGCTATGGCTGCCATCTACAAACGAAATGGGAAGCTATATCAAGACTATTTGAACTGGGATTAGATATGATGGAGGTCAGTTATATATCTGGTCATAAAGATTTTGCTATGCTGAAAAGCATACATATCTAAAACCAGAGGATATAGCTGATAAGATTAATTCTTTTAGAGATAAGAGCCAGTAAGTTGATATTTTAAACACTAAGAGTAACAAACCATGATGGAAAAGCTAAAGTTAATCATTAATCTTAATTATACTTTGTTTATGTTTTTTTTTGTTATTGCAATATTCTCTAATCCAACTAGTTTTTATACGATTATAGAAGGAGCTTTTAAGCTTCTAGGTGGAACGTCCTTAATTTTTGCTGGAATCAATTACACATTATTTAAGAACTTCACGATTTGGAATAAATAATTTGTTTAGCAGCACCTTCATGCGACCTAAATGACATTACTATTAATTCTCCTTTCATATAAACTTTAATTAATGTTATCAGACCCCCGGAGTGCCCGGATATTTTCGGGCATTTTTATGTTTGTTGGTTTTTCAAATCCAGCTTTAAGATGATTAGATGGGCATGATAGAGGTTTCTTAGAATGTGCTAAAGAGTTTTAGTAGCTCTTAGTATGATGCTCGAGCCTCTGTCGAATAGTAAGACTAAACGGTTGTTTGGTATGATACAAATATATCTAGCATGTAGCGATGCCCCAAAAATACCCCCAATTAATTAAAGAAAGCCCATGATATAGCAGGCCACTCTTTTAAATTTAATTCTTATCAAAATCTTTCATGCACATGTCCCTCAATATTTGATTTGAAACAATTGATTTACCCCTAGATTGATATCCCTGCACAAAAAAATCCAGCATACTTATTAAAATTTTTTTATCCTCTATATATCTAAGTATATGCTTAAAATTTCGGATTCTTAGTCTTAAAGAGAGCGGCCATGCTAAAAATCTAGTATCAGCAATATCGATAAGACCAATACTATTGTTGGGTGTAAGAATAACATTGGAAAAATGAAGTGAACGAAAATAAACCCCATTATCATGAAGGTATCTAAGAAACTCACCGAACTTAAACATCAAAGTGTCCGTAAAATCTAAAGATGGGGAGTTAAATACACAGCCCTCTAAGGGCCGATAGTGGACCGCTGTTCGACTTATAGAAGGTATACAATAAACGCTGATAACTTCTACAGTGGGCACGCCAAGCTTCTTTAATCTCAACGCATTCAATGCAAATTTTTTTGAATATGGAAAAAATAAAGAGTAAGAAATCAATCTTTTACGTCTAAATAACTTTAAATAAGTGCCGTCAGACAGATATAAAACTTTATCACCGAAATAGTCAGCTTCAACAACCTCAGCTTTGTGGCGTTTTATTATATATTCATCTTGGGAAAGTCTTTTCATTCAATTAAACCGCTATGCCAAGATTCAACAACATTAAGTTGCGTTTTGTTTCCTCATGAGACGCCTGCAGACAAAAAATTGAGGCTCAGTGTAATAAAGAATCAGCGAAAATTATTAATGTTATTAGTTTTTTCTATCTGTTATTTATCTTTTACCTTCTAGCTTATCTCAAAAAGTCACTTTTCTTAAGTATTAAAATTAATCAGTTTAAT